>Ga0182024_10000736_pt1 | contig 85399 bp, 78 predicted proteins | sample P32metaG_FD_120480 | JGI IMG/M metagenome (GOLD analysis project Ga0182024, IMG submission 120480) | Permafrost microbial communities from Stordalen Mire, Sweden - P3-2 metaG (Illumina Assembly) | ecosystem: Environmental > Terrestrial > Soil > Wetlands > Permafrost | place: Sweden: Stordalen... | reverse complement strand
GCGGAGGGCATCGCGTGGTGCCGACCACGGTGGAGGAAGCCGCCGATCTGTGCCAGCGTCTTCGTTTCGACGCGGTGTTCTGGGCGCTGCGGCCGGGCGGCCCCACCTCGGCGCGGCACGGCATGGATTTTCAGGAACGCGTTCGCGCGCATGTGCCGGTGTTCGTGCTGGTGAGCAATGCCTACGATCCCGATCTGGCGCGCAGCATCGAAAGCGGCGGCGGATTTCTGATCGCGCGGCCGATCCAGGAATCGCAGCTCAACGGAGTCCTTAAGAAGATCGAGGCGCTGAGCCATTCGCGGCAGTAAGATCCGGATGTGGCGCGGGCTTGAAGAGGCTGCGGAAAAAGCAAGGTTTGCGTACCGCGCCTTGACAGTCGCGGCTCGGAAAGAAGAAGCGTGCGCGACAGCTCGACGGCGATCAGTCTTGCGTTACAGTCGCCGTCGCAGCCGCAGCTGAAGCCGCGGGCTCCCCCACCTTGTAGCGTGCGATGTAGCTCTGCATCGCCCACTCCGTCCAGCTCATCCCGAACGCTTTCGCTTCCGCCAGAGCCTTGGTGTTCTCCCAATGATCGTGGACCATCCGGTATACCGCGAGCACCGTTCCGGTGCGGTCCGCTCCGCGCCGGCAATGCACAAACACTGGACCCGCCTTGGCATCCTCGAACAGTGCCAGCAGCTTAGTGATCACGTCATCGGGAGGCGCGCCGTATCCCTCCAATGGAAAACTGAGGTAGCGCATTCCCGCGGCCTCCACCTTCTTTTTCTCCAGCCCCGAACGCTGCCCGGATTCCCGCAAATCGATGATCGTCTTAATCCCCAGCTTGGCCAGCTCGCCGAATCCCGGATCGGAAGGCTGCGCGCCGCGATAGATGTGGTCGTTCACCTGATGGAAGTTGGTGACGCCGCGTAAATCCGGCAGGTTATCGGCGGCAAAAACGGTCAGGCAGGAAAACGCAAAAATCGCGGTTCTCTTGGCGGTGGTGCGCATGACTTACTCCCAACTACTCCAAAAACCTGATCCGATTCCACAGTATCGGATGCTTCCATTATGAAAGACGATGCGGTTCGAAGCGGAGTTTCGCGGACTCTCATTAAAAGCCTGTCATGATCGCGGTCCCTCAAGCCCCGTCCCGTCAGGGCGGGGATTCCCACTTCATGACGGACGCCTATCCCCGCCCTGACGGAGAGGGGCTTGAGCGCGGTATGTCTAACGGTCAATGTTGGCTCGTGATCAACGTTCCCGCTTGCGTCGTCAAGCCGCCGAAGGTCGCCGTGATGGGCTGGTCCCCATTCGGCGTATTCGCCGGTACGATCACGTTGAACTGAAACTCGCCCGGCGCGACCAGTCCTGCGAACTGCACCGCCGCTTGAACGCCTCCGATTTTGACCACTGGCAGCGGCGACAGCGTTCCCGATTGCGTGACCGATCCGCTTTGCACGGGCACGTTGGTCGCTCCGAATCCGTTCGCGTACAGTACCACGATTTCGTTCGGCTGCGCCGGCGTCGTCAAGCCGGGATAGAGCGTGGCCGGCCCGAGATAACTTCCGTTGAGATGCGTCGCGGCAACGTACGGTCCGCCGTTGAACACGAAGAACGACGGCGATAGCGATTGCGCCTGCGCGGTGAACGACGCGCTAGGCGCGCCGTTGTTGGTGACCACGACCTGCACCGCGCCGCTCATCGCGTCGGGCGGTGTGAGGATATTGATCTGGGTCGGACTGATGTAGTACACATACGCGCTCTTTCCATTCACCGTCGCGCTGACCTGATCCAACTGCGTCGGCATTTGATTCCCCACGAAATCCGACCCCTCCCAGCAATACCCCGGAGCGCACGCGGGGCTCGAATATCCCGCCGGCGCCAGGTTCGATCCTTTAATCTCGACCCATGTGTTCGGCGCGATCGTAGGAGCCTCGCCTTCTGCGTTGGCTACCAGCGATATCACGGGCGCGGCTGGCCCAGCGACGATTGTGAAGGTTCGCGACAGGAATTGCCGCGTTGCCAGATCACATGTAATATGAGTGAAAAAAATATACCCGGTCAATTGGGTGTGTCCCGCGGCAGCACCGGGCGAGATCGTCGAAGGGAGGTGGCCGTCGAAGTCCTGGCCCATCCCCGTCGTGCAGGTCGTCCAGGGGTATTGAGAGTTCTGGATCAACTGCGGCGTGGTCCAATCTTCAAGATCGAGGCTGGTCGCGGTGGAGTAATACATGCCGCCAACCTGAGCGCCTGCCGTACCGCTGAGGCACTTGAAGATCATCAGGTACAGACCAAGATCGTCGTTGTAGCTGATCTCGGGATTTTCCGGATATGCGCTGGCGCATCCTGGAGCAGAAGGCTTGACGGCGCTATCCAGTCCGCCGATTCCGGGCTGGCTGAACGAACCGTTGTACCACTTCAGGAATGTAAGCGGGTCCCCACCGAGCTTGGCGCGCGCGACGCGCGAGCCGCTGCTGGGGAAGGCAGTGTAAGCGACGTAGAGGTAGTAGTCGCCACTCGCGCTCTTGTCCACGAAGCCGGTGGGGATGCCGTTGCCCAAATTCGCGTGTGGAACGGTCGGTTGGGGTTCTGGACTCTGGAGAATCGGATGACGGCTGGGTCCGCCCAGCGCGCCGATTTCCGGTGCGGGCCAGGTTTTCCCGTTGTCCGATGAGCGGGCAAAGCCGATGGAAATGTAGAAAGGAGATTGCCACACTCCCCCTGGGCAATGCTGTTCCGCGTCAATGAGCATGATCAGGTTTCCCGCGGGCAACGTCGGATCCTGCAAAACGGAGCCCGGGGCCGCGTAGTTCTCGTCCCATGTGGTGTCGTAAGTGGGGTTGCATTGGGCGTAGGGCACCGGCGAGCTCAGCACCGGAGAGTTGTATCCCAGAGAGCTCGCGAAAGTGAAGGTCTTCAGGTCCGTCGTCTGGAGAACCGCCGCGCCCCAGATGCCTGACGAGAGCGCGGCTCCAAAGACCAGGTAAGGAGCCCCGCTGGCCGCCGGTGGAAAGAAGGTTGGATGCTCGTCAGCGAAACCGGTGAGCTGGTTGGCGCCACTCGAGCTGTCGGGATAGGTTAGCGTCTGGTCCGGACCGACGGAGAACGATTTGATTTGGAGCGGCCCTGTCTGCTGAGCGAAAGTCGCAAAACCCGCACAGCTCAGAATCAGGAACGTTGTGGCTGCGGTACGCATGAAAAACCTCCAAGCAGCTGCTGGCTGCTACATTATAGGGCGCAATCGCGCGTAACCATCAATGCAGGATGGTGATCAACGTTCCCGCCTGCGTCGTCAAGCCGCCGTAGGTCGCGGTAATCGGCTGGTCTCCGTTCGGAGTATTCGCCGGTACGATTACGTTGAATTGAAACTCGCCCGGCGCTACCAGTCCCGCAAACTGGACGGCCGCCGTAATGCCGCCGATTTTGACCACAGGCAGCGGCGTTAGCGTTCCCGACTGCGTCGCCGATCCACTCACCACCGGCGTCGAGGTGGTCCCGAATCCGTTCGCGTACAGTACCACGATTTCGTTCGGCTGCGCCGGCGCTGATGAGCCTGGATAGAGCGTCGTCGGACCGACCAGGCATGCGCCGGAAAGGGGAGCAGTACACAGGGCGCCGTTCAAGTGAGTCGCGGCTACGTAAGGTCCGCCGTTGAACACGAAAAAGGATGGCGACAGCGATTGCGCCTGCGCGCTGTACGACCCACTCAGCGCGCCGTTGTTGGTGACCACGACCTGCACCGCGCCGCTCATCGCGTCGGGCGGTGTGAGGATATTGATCTGGGTCGGACTGATGTAGTAAACGTAAGCGCTCTTTCCGTTCACCGTGGCGCTGACCTGATCCAACTGCGTCGGCATTTTGTTGTTGACGAAATCCGACCCCTGCCAACAATATCCCGGAGCGCAGGCAGGACTCGAATACCCCGCCGGCGCGAGGGTCGATCCTTTGATCTCGACCCATGTGTTCGGCGCGATGGTGGGAGCTTCACCCTCGGCGTTGGCCACCAGCGATATCTCGGGGAGCGGCGGACCAGCCACGATGGTGAAAGTTCGAGACATGAATTGGCGGGCGCCGATGGCGCATCCGTTCAGGAAGAAGAAGTAGCCGGTTAACTTGGTGTGGCCCGCGGCAGCGCCGGGCGATACGCTGGAGGGATACCAGCCGTCAAACTGGCTCCCGGTAGTCAGTCCCGGGCAAGGCGTGATGACCGGGAACTGCGTGTTCTGGATTATCTGCGGTGTAGTCCAGTTCTGGAGATCGAGGCTGGTGGCGGTGGAGTAATACCATGCGCCAATGCGGGAGTCGGCCGGCCCGCTGGTGCAGACAAAGATCAACAGATACAAGCCTAGGTCGTCGTTGTAATTGATTTCGGAGTGCGTCTGACCACCGCCGCAACCGGTCGATGGCGTCACTCCGGTATCGGAACCTCCGGTGCCGGGCTGGCTGAACGAGCCGTTGTACCACTTCTCAAAGTTGAGCGGATCCGCACCGAGCTTGGCGCGCGCGACGCGAATTCGACCGTCGTCATTGCCGGTAGCCGGAAGATATGCGTAAGTCACGTAGACGTAGTAGTTGTGATCGGCGTCCAGGTCGACGAAGGCGCTGGGTAGAGCATCGCCTTCGTAGCCGTGCGGGACGGATGGTTGGGGGTCGGAGCTTTGCACAACGGGGTGGCGCGCGGGTCCGCCCAGAACTCCATTGACCGGCGCGGGCCAGGTCTTGCCATTATCGGAGGAACGGGCGAATCCGGCGGTGGCGTAAAAGGGCATATTGAACACCCCGCCGGGGCAGTGGTTTTCGGCCTCATAGATCATGATGAAGTTGCCGGCAGGCAGAGTGGGGTCCTGCACGACGGAGCCGGGCGCGGCGTAGTTGCCATCAAATTCGGTTGTGTAAGTGGGATCGCATTGCCCGGTCGGCACCGGCCCAGTCATCACCTGGGGGTTGTACCCTAAGGCGGTCGCGAAATTGAAGTTCTTCAGATCGGTGCTCTGGAGAACCACAGCCCCGAAATTTCCTCCGTACTGGCCTGCGCCGAAGACCAAATAGTTTGCCGAGCCAGGCGCCGGCGGAATGATGGTCGTATGCTCGTCGGGGAAGCCATTCAGGTGGCCAGGATCGGCTGGATTATTGGGATAGGTTAGGGTGGTGTCCGGCCCGACGGAGAACGACTTGATTTGCAGGGGCGGCGTCTGCTGCGCGAAAGCCATGAGGCATGCACAACTCAGAGTCAGAAACGTCTTGGCCGCGGTACGCATCAAGAACCTCCGCATCTCCCCGCCGGTTCAATTATACGGCTACACTGCGTGGCGGGCTTTCTCAAAAACATGGGCGCGATGTGGCGCACGTCGCATCGCAATCAATGCAGGATCGTGATCAGCGTTCCCGCCTGCGTGGTCAAGCCGCCATAGGTCGCGGTGATCGGCTGGTCCCCGTTTGGAGTATTCGCGGGCACCACCACGTTGAACTGAAACTCGCCCACCGCGCTTAGGCCGGCGAACTGGACCAGCGCTGTAATGCCGCCGATCTTCACCACCGGCAGCGGCGATAACATTCCCGACTGCGTCACCGATCCACTTTGCACGGGCACGTTGGTCGCTCCGAATCCGTTCGCGTACAGTACCACGATTTCGTTCGGCTGCGCGGGGGTAGACAGTCCGGGATAGAGCGTGGTCGGCCCAAGTAAGGCTCCGCCGACGTGCGTCGCGGCGACGTAAGGTCCACCATTGAACACAAAGAACGACGGCGATAGCGGTTGCGCCTGCACCGAGAACGCCGCGCTCGGGTTGCCGTTGTTGGTGACCACCACTTGCACAGCGCCGCTCATCGCGTCGGGCGGTGTGAGGATATTGATCTGCGTGGGGCTGATGTAGTAGACGAACGCGCTCTTTCCGCCCACCGTTGCGCTAACCTGATCCAACTGCTTGGGCATTTGGCTATTCACGAAATCCGACCGTTGCCAGCAGTATCCCGGAGCGCAGGCCGGGCTCGAATATCCTACCGGCGCCAGGTTCGATCCTTTGATCTCCACCCATGTGTTCGGCGCGATCGTAGGAGCCTCGCCTTCCGCGTTGGCGACAAGACTGATTCCTGGCGCGGGCGCGCTCTTCAAGCACGTCGGCGCCGGAAGGGACGATGGCTGGTTCGCCATCGCGAACAGGTCCCGGCTGGCGCGGGCGTACAGATCCTGCAGCGAGATATTGCCGAGGATCGGACTGGGTACGGCCGGACACGCATTGGCGAGCGCGTATTGAACATCCAGGTAGGAGACCTCGAGATACTGAATCGTCGCGGCCCCCACCGTTCCTCCGTAGAATGCGGCGGGCGGAGTGCCGTTGAAGAAGACCGTCATCACGTTGTAGGCGCCCTCCTCAATCGAAAGGCCCGGACAATTGCCGCTGGGAGCAGGACATCCTTCTTGCTGTAGGTCCGGGCCCGAGACTGGTATATCGAATTCGGCCCCGCCGACAAACGGAGGCGAGGGCGCTGGAGATAGAGATGTGAGCAGCTTGACCCCTGGGACGTCGATGTTGCCAAGCACCACCGTACTGGATGCGGTCATTCCGCCGACCTGGGTTCCCTTTCCATTGGACCCGGTCACCGTCACGAAGTACGACAAGATCTCGGTTTTCGCTTCGCACGACACGAGCTCGGCCTTGGGGGTGTTCGAGCAGTCCTGAGCGAAAAGCGTGTTGTCGGGATGAACCGTCACGGTCTGGCTGAGGATCGGGAAGTCTTTGGCCCCGTCCGCTCCGATGAACAGCGTCACGCCTGTAAAAATCGACTCATACGCGTCAATCGCCTGTTTCCAGGCGTCGATGAACACCTGATCCGAGTTCTGGTACACGCTGTTGGCCGGAAAGGCGCTCTGAATCAGCGCCGCCCACGTGGCGTCCACGGTGAGGCCCGAGGGTTGCGCGGCGGTCGTGTTTTCGCTGGTAGGGAAGTTCATCTCGTCCGACCCGGCAATCGGACCCCCGATGGCGATGGCGACGAATGCGGAATTTGAGCCGTATCTGGCGTTGAGCTGCATCAGGAAAGCGTCCCACGCGGCCTGATAGACGGTATTCCACGGCAGTGGAAACATCGTTTGGTCGGCGCGCTGCGCTTCCGGGTATCCCACAAACGTCACCGTGCCGCAATTGGCCGGAGCGCTCCCTGACGTAAACAGCGGGTCGCAGGAGGGGATTTGGTTCACTAGCCACGTCGGCATATCGGTTCCCGGCGTGATGATGAGTTGAACCGGTTTGTGAGCCGCGGCCGCCGCGTTGAAGGCGTCGTCCAGGTCGCTCCAGTCGAAGCTACTGGAACTGGTGCCGGCGGATGGCTGAAGCTTGGCCCAGTCCGCCCCTATCGTCAACCCGGAGATCGCCGGATCGGCCAGGAGACTCGCGTAGAGACTTTGCAGGTAGGAGTGCAGTTGCGAAGCAGGGCCATTGTATCCATTGATGGCATCCTGGACAGCGACCTTGGCGTAAACGCCCAACGGTTGCCGTATGCCGGCAGCACTCGCGGTCCAAGGGAGGCTGGCACACCACACAGCCAACGCCCACCGAAAGTGAGCAGCAATTCGATTCTTGGACATGACTACCTCTTCGCCCCAGCCCGGACTGCGGCACGCACGGAAGCTCCAACCTCTTCCCGCCTGTTCAATTATAGGGCGCAGCCGGACTTCTCAAAAAAGGCGCTCCGCAACACGACGCTAAAAGTCGATGCCCGCCAGCAGCTCCGACGGCTTCCGGTCGAACGCCCGGCAGATCGCCAGCAGACTTTCGATGCTGGGCAGATTGGTTCCGCGCTCGATGGCGCTGATCTGCGACACGCTGAGCTTGGTGTGATTCGCCAGATCCTTCAGTGACCAGTCGCGTTCCACGCGCAGCATCTTGATGCTGTGCCCCAGCCGCTCGCGCAGACGATCCTGAGGGGAACGTCCCAGCCCGAACGCATCCACCGCGTTCTTCAAAACCTGTCTGAGTTGCGCGAGGGAAAACGGTTTGGAGAGATAATCGAAAACCTTCAGCTTGAAGGTCGCGCGCATGTCCTCGAGCGACGGATAGCCGGTGATGATGATCACGCACATCCCCGGCCAGCGCGTGAGCAACTGCTCCAGCACTTTATCGCCGGTGACGTCGCCCATTTTCATGTCCAGCAGAACGATGTCGGGGCTGCGCTCCTCGCAGCCGTCATAGAGCTCGGCCGCGCTCGCGAAGGCGCGCACGGAATACACACTCTCGTCCTTCAGAAAATCTTCGAGGTAGGTGCGGAAGTCGAGATCGTCGTCGAGGACCGCGATATCGGCAATGGTTTCGCGTGCGGCGGCGGTCTCCATGACGGCTATGATAACGCCGGGCGCCGCCCCTGTTGCCTCGGTTGCGCCACGCCGATAGATAGAATAGTATCTAGGAACGCAAACCTATGGCGCTTGAAACTGAAGTGGCAACCTACGAACAAATGAAGGTGGACCTGCTACGGAACCACCTTGGAAAGTTCGTGGTGATAAAGGGAACGGAGTTCCTCGGCACTTTCGATACGGCTGGCAATGCGTACGACGCGGGCGTGAAGAAATACGGCAGGGAGTCATTTCTCGTGAGGCGGGTCTCAGAGAAAGAAGAGACCTACGAAAACCAAGCTCTCTCGCTCGGTTTGATTCATGCCGATCTTTAACTTCTTTCACTGGAGCCAAGAGGCCGGAGAGAGTTTGGAACGAACGGGCCCGCTCCTTGCAGTGGAGATTCGCTTGCCCTCCGCCTTAGAGACATTCTATGCGGAGAAGAACTTGAACATCCCCCCGCCAGCGAGCGGCTACGCCCTGATCGATACGGGGGCGTTTGCCACGGCTGTGGACGAGAAGGTCTTCACCGACTTGGGCGTTCCTCCTATCGACACGATTGAAACGAGACTCCGCATGGCCCAGGGAAGTCGAATGTCTATCCAGCGGTCATTTCCTTTCCCACACCTGAATTAAACAGTCTTCCCTTGGAGCGAGTCGTTGGATGCAATCTTCGATGGGTGACCCCCGATGGCAAAGAGATCCTTATGCTCTTGGGGCGGGATCTCCTGAAGCATTTTCTATTGATCTACAACGGCAAGCGCTCAGACATCAACATTGCCTATTGAAGCCTGCCCCCTCGCAGATTTGGGACGCCACCAACAGCAGGGTCGAAAACCCCACCATTTGTTCGTCCTTTATTCGCGCGATCTTCCCCTTTGGGGTTTTCATCCACTTTCGTGGGACGCAGTCCCATGGGGACAGGCCTAATAACCTGCGCCGCTCGTTAAACACTTCGGCCCTTCCATTCGATCGAACGCGATGAGGCAGCGCTTTCGCCGGCGGTCGCGCGCCGCTCCTTTACGGTCGCGGTTCCAGAACATCAGAGGCGGCTCAGGAACCCGTCATGCGGTCCAATCGTTCTGCCCTTCCATTCGACCGCGCCAACTTTCAGCGCGGCCCACAGACCACTCGCCAGCATCGGAAGCGCGGCGTAGGTCGCGACGGGAAGCCCCACCACCGCAAGCGACCTGAACCCGCGGCCGTACCAGCCCCACAACAGCAACCACGGCACGGCCACGAACGCCGCAGCCACGCGATACTGGTGCTCTATCAACAGCCATACCAGCACGGGAATCCAGGCTGCCATCGCCACGGCCGCGATCAGCAATGCGCTGGCGCCGAGCAGCGAGCTCCCGATCATGAACCGGAACGCGCCGCGCTCGACGGCGCCGCCGAGGTCGCGCCAGCTCACGGTCCCGCGGCCATTGGCCCGGGCGATTCCGAGCGTCATCCGGTGCCGGTGGAAGTTCGCGGCCAAGCGCACGTCCTCGTTCACGGAAGTGGCCACGGCCGCGTGGCCGCCCAGGAACAGGTAGGCATCGCGGCGGGCTAACAGGCACTGGCCGTTGAAGGCAGCCACCGGATCGGCGCGCGGGTTGGTGCCGCAAAAGAACAGCGCCATCAGATACGACGTGAGCACGCGCTCGCCTATGGTCGCGTAGTCGGGGTCGAGATAAACCGAGAGCGCCGCGACTCCGTTCGATTCGGCGCAGGCGACGGCTGCGTTCAGGAATCCCGGCGAGAAACGTGTGTCCGCGTCGGCGAATAGAATCCATCGCGAGGTGAGCGCGCGGGCGCCCGCCATGCACGCACTCGCTTTCCCGGATGTCGCGCGCAGCAGATCGGGGGCTAGGATCACGCCGGCTCCCGCCTCGCGCGCTTCTTCCGCCGTCGCGTCTTCGGAATGGTCGTCGACCACGATCACCGAATCCGGCGGGAGGCTGCGCACCGCGTCTCCGATATAACCGGATTCATCGCGCGCCGGAATCACAACCATGCAATCGACTGGGGGTGCGGAGGCCGGGGATCCGTCCGGGGCCTCACACGCCAGCGAACTGGAAAGTTTGGGCAGCTTCCGGCGGTTCAGCAGCGCCCGCAGAAACAGCACCACGATCACTGCCCCCAGCCCCAGCGCGACCCAAACTTCCGGGCCAGCCTCCTGACCGGGGGAGGCAAGCCAGTCAGGCACTCATCGCCTTCCATAGCCGGCGCGTGATGGGGCCGGCCATCGATCGCGCCGCGATCCAGGCGCGCTCCACCGCGGGCACGTCGGCGCCACGCCGGAAGATGTCAAAATCCGAACTCTCGATGTGGCGCAGCGTCTGGCGATAGAGGTCGTAGGCCACCTTCACCGCAAATCTGCCCCGCGGATCGAGTAGCGGAAGCGCCGCCTCAGCCTTCTGATAGTATCCGGCGATCCGCTCCGTCTGGACCTGCATCAGCCTGCGAAACGCGTCGCTTTTTGCCTTGCCTCTTACGTTTTCACGGACGTACCGGCGCAGGTCGTCTTCGGAATATCCCGCGGCTTCCATTTCCTCCGTGGGCAGGTAGATCACGCCGCGCTCGAAATGCGCCGCGGTGTCGCGCAGCAGCGTGGTCAGCTCGATCGCGACACCAGATCGGCCATGTAATCGAGAGCCGGACCGCGGAATCCGATCACGTGCGTCAGCATCAGGCTCACCATGCCGCCGATGCGCTGGCAGCGCCCCCGAAGCTGCGAAAAACTCGTATAGCGAGTGTAATCGAGATCCATGCGCACGCCTTCGATCAGTTCCGCGGGATAGGTGTGCGGAATGGCGCGCTGATCCACGGTGTCCAGAAAAACGTCCAGCACCGGGTGCCGCGCCAGGCGTCCCCGCAGCCCGGCATCCACCAGGGAGGCCCACTGCTCCAGATCCGTGTGATCCAGATCCATGTGATCCAGATCCGTGTGATCTAGATTCGTGTGACGCAAATCCGTGTGACCCACATCAGCGTGATCCAGATCGGTGTGACGCAGATCCGCGCGGTGCTGCGCAGATGTCGCGGCGCGCCGGCCAAGTTCAATGGTGTAGTGACAAAACCAATACACCGCGTGCGCGGAACGCGCCAGGTCGATCGGAAAGTGGCGAGTGGCGAAAAAGAACCCGCGCGAACCCGCGCGAGTCGCCTCCGCGGCTTGCGCGTAAAGAGAGTCGAGTGAATGAGGGTCGCCGGGGGACATCGCCTAAAGGCTCAACACCTGGGTCAACGCCTGGGTCAACAACGCATGCAAACTCCGCGATGATAACACGACGGACTGTCCACGCGGGGAATGCCCTTCCATGTCACAGCCACGGGGGCAGCAACACAGGACCGTAAAGACAGCCGAGGGAAGCCGCATGCTCCACGCGCGCCGCCGTGGCAATTCCGCGTTACGGGCTTCCTTAGCGGACCCTCTGCCCTCGTCGCCGATGTCCGGCACTCCGGAGCCAAGCTGGAATGCACGAGATTGGCCGCGGTGGATCGCAAGCTTTCCACTATTTTCCCGGCGCCGCGCCCGCGGCTACCAGGACGACCTCAGTAGGACCGGAGCTGACATTGCTGGTTTCCGCAGTGACTGTGACGACACAGTCGCCGGTCGCGGGGTTGGTGCTGATCGATCCATTATGAGGACCCGCGCCCGCGAGCGCCAGGTGCGTTGTTAACTTTGTACCGTTGATCGTTGTGCTGAAATCTTCATCGCAGCCGCCCGCGTCCGTGGACACTTCAAAGACGATCCCTCCCGGCACGGCATCGATCCCAATTATGTCAATCGTCATTCGATATCCCTTTCCCTAATACGATTATGTGAATTACTGTGGTGCGCTCGACCCATCCGCGGGGGTGGTTGTCGTCGACTTGCTCGTTGACTTGCTCGAGGAACTGGCAAAAATTGACTGGAGTCCCGGCAGCGCGGTGATATCGATGGAAGGCCCGACAAAAAACTCGTTCAGGAGCCGGTTACCCACTGCGTCGCGATACAACATACCTCCGGCCGTAACGCGGAAATACTTGTTGATTCGGAATCCCAGCCCGTAGACGAAGGCCTTATCGCCCTTGACCCGCGATGCCCCATTCGAACTGATATCGCCGGTAGACGCTCCGATCGCAATCGACCAGCGATCCAGGAACGGTATCTTTCCGCTGGTATCCAGATCCACCGGACCTGTCGGGTAGATATGGGCCATGTAAAACCCCCGCAACTCATTGATCCGGGGCGCATACAGCGCACCGGCGTCGAAACCCGCGTACTTGCTCAAATCCTGCGTGGTGGACGACTGGCTTAACACCACACCCTGATTGAGTTGCGCGACCACGTCGCCTCCGAAGGCGGAGAGCGCGGACTGATAGGCTTTCTGGAAATCTTTCTCACGCGCCTGCACGAACGAAAGCTCGGAAACGGTCAGCGCAGTTTTACTACTGGCGTACTTGCCGTTGCTGGCCTTAATGAAAGCGTCCAGCTCTGCAGCCGACATCTTTTCGTCATAGCCGTCCAAGGTCTTGGGTGCGATAGCCTTGCCGAATTCGGTCACTCTCAAAGGAAGATTGATGAAACCCGTGCTGCCCGCAAAACCTTTGACCGCCGCGGCCGTGACATCGGTTGCCACGACACAGGATGGCAGGACGCTCTGGAGGGCGTTCGTGAGGGCGCCGCTCTTGTCGGAGATGCTGTTCAGCATGATCTGGAGGTCCTGACTGAAAACCGAGGTCTGGCCGTTGGCACTTTGGAGAAAACCCTTGAGACTCCGTTGGAAGGAGGCATCCGCCATAAGATCGCCCACGATCTCGCTTTGCTTGGCTGCGGAAATATTTCCCGTGACCTTCAGCTGTAAATTGACAGCCGTGTCTGCCGGCAGAGAGCCAAGTGGAACGGTCCAGGTGTTGCTTCCACTGGCGATGGTCGCCGTCGCAGCCGGCGACGTTTGCCCGAGGTAGGAGACCGCGATCCCGGTTATGTTAAGCACATTCGATATCGGCTGCGTACCGCACGTCAGATCGCTCAGTTGCCCCGCAAGGGTGACGTTGCCTCCATAAGGCAGTTTGCCTCCCTTTACCAGGTCGGCCCATTGCACTGTGTTGCTGGACGATTTTGTCGTGGTCGTGGTTTTTGTGGTTGTCGCGGGTTTGGCAGGTTTAGCTGGCGGCGTTGCCGGCGGAGTGGCGGGCTTGTTGGATCCCGGCGCGGCCGGAGGTGGGAGTTGCGCGGTGAGACTTGCCCCCACAAAGGCGAGCGTGACGAAAAGACGGGGAATTGCAATCCGGTGACGTTTCATTGAGATTCCGCGTGTTCTTACCTTTATCTTTATCTTTGTCATTTTATTTTCGTTGACCATTAGACAAGGCTTTACGTGGCAATTATGGTGGATTTCCATTGTCGGCTTCCGATTCAACAGAGCGCACCCCAGGATTAGGATTTCTTCGCCTCGGCGGCTTATACGTCAAGCAGGTCCAGGCCTAGTGTACCGAAGCCTGATCCCGCCATCACAAGCTCCTTAGAAATATTTTGTTAGACCGGAATTGCTTTTTAGATTCCCGGCTTTGGCTATTGTACAACGATTGTCTTGAGAGTAAACCTTTTTTTTGCACTGCATTTCCGGAAACCTTCTTAGCGCCCATGACAACCGGGTACCAGGTCCGGTCGGGAGTCCGAGGTCCGAGGCCCAATTGGGTACCTTTCGGCGCCTCCCGGACATCCCGCCTTTCGGTCACCATCTGGTTCGTCCATCGAGTTAGACCGGGGTTTCAGCGCCAGGTCAGCCTGCCCTCGCGCCAGCGGGAGAAAACTCTGCCCATCCCTTGCTAGAAGCTGATCATGAAGATGACGGTGAAGGCGGGAGGGCCGTACGTGTGACGCAGGCTCCGAAGCGAATGATGGAATAAACATTAGTTATCTAAATCGTGATTGCATTTGCAAAGCTTTTGTCGTATTCTGTCGTTGAGAGAGATTGATGATCTGCACGGAACCCAACCAGGCCCTCCGCTTGAGCGTCAGTATTTCTATGGACTCTGAGAGGGATGCCGTGACTGCGTTTTCTCTAATCAGGAGATGCGCCTCGGCATCCTTTTCGTATTCCGGACTCATTGTTGCCGTTCTCGGGCTCATTATTATTGGGGTCGGTGTAACCGGCCCCGCCTAGAACGGCCTGATTTTAAAGGATCTTGGCCACTGGCGGGGGAAACAGCCCTCGGCGGTGGCTTTTTTGTTTTTACCGACTGATCCCCACCCTGGCGGGTGGGGTTGGATACGAGCCGCGATCCCCCACCCTGACGGGTGGGGCGGAATGTGAGAGAAAGGTTCACTGATGGCTAGTCCGATCGCAAGTGTGAAAACGGTAAGCGGCGCGAAAATCGTGCTGGAGTGTCTGACCCGCGAAAAGGTCGATTGCTTCTTCGGCTATCCCGGCGGCGTCACGCTGCCGCTCTACGACGCCATCTACGATTATCCGATCCGCCACATTCTGGTGCGCCACGAACAGAACGCATGTTTCGCGGCGGAAGGCTACGCGCGCGCGACCGGCAAAGTGGGGGTGTGCTGCGCGACCTCCGGTCCCGGCGCGACCAACCTGGTCACCGGCCTGGTGGACGCGATGATGGATTCGATTCCGGTGGTCGCCATCACCGGGCAGGTTTCGACCAAACTGATCGGCACCGACGCGTTTCAGGAAGCCGATACGTTCGGCATCACGCGCTCCTGCACCAAACACAATTTCATGGTGAAGACGCTGGCGGATCTGCCGCAGGCGATTCATGAAGCCTTCCACATCGCGGCGACCGGGCGTCCCGGGCCGGTGCTGGTGGACATTCCCAAGGATGTGTTTCAGGCGCAGGGCCACTATTCGCCGGTGGGGACCATCCATCTGCCGGGCTACAAAGTTTACACCGAAGGTCATGCGGGGCAGGTCAGGCGCGCGGCGCAGATGATCTGGGAAGCCAAACGGCCGTTCGTTTACGCGGGCGGCGGGATTGTCGCAGCGGAGGCATCGGAAGAGCTGCGAGAGTTGGTGGAACTGATCGGCGCGCCGGCGGTGTGCACCTTGATGGGGCTGGGCGCGCTGTCGAGCGCGCATCCCAATTTCATCAGCCTGCCCGGCATGCACGGCAGCTACGCCGCGAATATGGGGATGACCGAGACGGATTTGATCATCGCGCTGGGCGTGCGTTTCGACGACCGCGTGACGGGACGGCTGGCGGCCTTTGCCCCGCACGCGAAGGTGATCCATGTGGATATCGATCCCGCGGAGATCGGCAAGAATCGCACGGCGGATCTGCCCATCGTGGGCGACGTGAAGCGCGTATTGAAGCGGCTGATCCTTGCCCTGAAGGAATCGGCGGGCGAGGCAAGAGGCGCGAACGAGGCGGCGCGCGCGGGATGGCGCGATCGCATTCAGGCGTGGAAGGAAGAGCATCCGCTGGTCCCGCAGTTCTCCGAAAGCGAGATCAAGCCGCAACACCTGGTCGCCGAAATCGATCGAATTTCCGGCGGCGAAGCGATCGTGGCGAGCGACGTCGGACAACACCAGATGTGGGCGGCGCAGTTCATCCGCTTCCATCATCCAAGACTGTGGATCAATTCCGGAGGCCTTGGCTCCATGGGATTTGGTTTTCCGGCGGCCATCGGCGCGCAGTTCGCGTGCCCCGACAAGCTGGTGTTCGCGCTGGTGGGCGATGGCGGGTTCCAGATGTCGATTCCCGAGCTCGCGACCGTGGCCAATCACAAACTGCCGGTGAAGATTATCGTGATGAACAACGGATATCTGGGCATGGTGCGGCAGTGGCAGGAGCTGTTCTATAACAATCGGCTGAGCCAGGTGGAGCTGACCGGCTTTCCCGATCCGGAAAAGCTGGCGGGAGCGTACGGGTTCAAGGGCAGCACGGTGGAACACCCGTCGCAACTGCGCGCGGCGCTCGAAGCGGCCGTGAAGGAGCCGGGGCCGTACCTGCTGAACGTCAAGGTTTCACAGTTCGAAAACGTCTACCCGATGGTTCCGGCGGGCGGAGCGATCAACGAAATGGTCCTCGGTGCGCCGCAGCCGGTGGGGGTTTAGGAATATGAACATCGATGAACGACTTGAGAAACTAACCGCCGCCGTCGATAAAGTCACCGCGGACGTTGATAGACTCACCGCGAACGTTGATAGAGTCCATGCGGAGGTCCAGGTGCTGGCGCAGATGTCCGCCAGCCACGAATCGAACCTAAACCAGCTCTTCGAGTGGCAGGCGGCCAGCGAGAAGAGGCTTACGCAAAACGAACAGATGCTTGCGCGGAACGAACAGATGCAGGCCCGCAACCAGGAGCTTATGGCCCAGCTGATGGAGGTTATCAATCAGATCGGGCGGGCTGTGCTCTCGCATGAGAAACGAATCTCCGATCTCGAGGGAGGCCAGGCGTAAGCCGGGCGTCTCAGGAAGCCAGGAATGCTGCAACTAATCTCACTCCTACTCGAAAACAAACCCGGCGCCCTGATGCGCGTCACCGGACTGCTGACGCAGCGCGGCTACAACATCGAAAGCCTGACGGTCGCGCGCACGCTCGATCCCGAGCTTTCGCGCATGAGCATCGTGGTCGACATCGAACCCAACCAGCGCGCGCAGTTGATCAAGCAGATGAATAAGCTGATCAACGTGCTGCAAGCCGCGGATGTCACCGAATCGTCCGCGGTGCGCCGCGAATTGGTGCTGTTGCGCGTCCGCGCGGACATGCAGCATCGGGCGTCGATTCTCAAGGAAGCCGAAATTTTCGGCGCGCGCGCGGTGGATTCCTCGGTCGAAGGCTTCGCGCTCGAAGCCACCGGCGATCCCGAGAAGCTCGACGAATTCATCGCCGTCATGCGCGCTTATGGCGACATAGAAGTGACGCGATCGGGACTGGTCGCGGTATCGCTCGAACAGAAAAAATTAAGACTGGCACCGCCAGTAAATAAAGTCCCGCCAGTAAATAAGGAAGAGGTTCTACAGAATGGCTAAGCGATTTTACGAAAAAGACGGCGATCTTGCGCTATTAAAGGGAAAAACGATCGCGATTATCGGCTATGGCAGCCAGGGGCACGCGCACGCGCTAAACCTGCGCGATTCGGGCGTCGAGGTGGTGGTCGGCCTATACGCCGGGAGCAACAGTTGGGCGAAGGCCGAAGCCGCTGGACTGCGCGTCATGACCACCGCCGACGCCGCCAAAGCCGGAGACATGATCATGGTGTTGGTCGCCGACCATATTCAGGGCGACCTCTATCATCAGGACATCAAGCCGCATTTAACCACGGGAAAAACCCTGATGTTCGCGCACGGATTCAATATCCATTTCGGGCAGATCGAAGCGCCGAAGGATGTCGACGTGTCCATGGTCGCGCCCAAAGCGCCGGGCCATCGCGTGCGGGAGCTGTTCACGGAAAACGTGGGCGTGCCGGCGCTGGTAGCGGTGCATCAGGATCCATCGGGCCACGCTTTGGAAAACGCGCTCGCCTACGCGCTGGCGCTCGGTTGCCTCAAAGCCGGCGTGATCGAGACCACTTTTAAAGAGGAAACCGAAAGCGATCTCTTTGGAGAACAAGCGGTCCTCTGTGGCGGCGTCTCGGAGCTGATCCGCGCGGGCTTCGAGACCCTGATCGAGGCCGGTTACGCCCCCGAAATTGCCTACTTCGAGTGCCTACACGAAATGAAGCTAATTGTCGATCTAATCCAGGAGGGCGGCCTCGCCTACATGCGCTATTCGGTTTCCGATACGGCCGAATATGGGGATTACACGCGAGGGAAGCGAATCGTCACCGCCGAGACGCGGGCGGAGATGAAGAAGATTTTGAGCGAGGTCCAATCGGGCGAATTCGCGCGGCAGTGGATCGGCGAGAACAAGGCCGGGCGGAAGAAGTTCCTGGCGATGCGCGAGGAGGCTCAGAATCAGCCGGTGGAGAAGGTCGGCGCCGAGCTGCGCAAGATGATGGCGTTCCTGAAGAAGAAAAAAGAGGTAGGGGTTCCGGCCGGCGGATAGTTTCATGAGGCGCGACCGTTAGGGAGCGCGTCGCCTTTGAGGCGCGCCCGTCAGGGCGCGCGTGTGGTTTTTTGACGCTCGTCCCAACTGAGGTTCTTATGCGAGTTTTCACTTTCGACACGACGCTGCGAGATGGCACGCAGGGGGAATCCGTCAGCTTTTCGGCGGACGACAAACTGGTCATCGCGCAGAAACTGGACGAGCTGGGTATCGATTACATCGAAGGCGGCTGGCCCGGATCCAATTTCAAGGACAAGGAGTTTTTCGCGCGGGCGCACGAGCTTCAACTGAAGCACGCCCGATTAGTCGCGTTCGGGGCGACGCGCTTCGCCAAGAAAACCGTCGAAGAGGACGCGAGCGTTCAGGCGCTGGTCGAGGCCGGGACGCCGGTCGTGTCGATTTTCGGGAAGAGCTGGGATCTGCACGTGCACCGTGCGCTGGGGATTACCGAGCAGGAAAACCTGGAGATAATCGGCTCGACCGTGGCCTATCTCAAGTCCAAAGGCAAAGAAGTGGTCTACGACGCCGAGCATTTTTTCGACGGCTACAACGCGAGCCGGGATTTCGCGCTGCGCACGCTCGAAGCGGCGAAGAGAGCCGGCGCCGATGTGCTGGTCCTGTGCGACACCAACGGCGGCACCATGACCACGAAGCTCGCCACGATCTGCGCCGACGTTCGCAAGAATTTCGACGGCGTGCTGGGCATCCACACGCATAACGATTCGGATCTGGCCGTGGCCAATTCGCTGGCCGCGATCGAGCAGGGTTTCGCGCACGTGCAGGGCTGCATCAACGGATACGGCGAGCGCTGCGGCAACGCGAACCTGGCCTCCATCATCGCGAATCTGGAGCTGAAACTCGACCACTCCACGATTGGAAAAGAGCGCCTGGCAAATCTCACCGCCGTCGCGCGGTTCATTGCCGAGCTGGCGAATCTGTCCTTGCGCAACGATCAACCTTATGTGGGCCGCAGCGCGTTCGCGCACAAAGGCGGCGTGCATGTCAGCGCGGTGCTCAAAGACGCCGCGACCTATGAACACGTGAGCCCCAAGACCATCGGCAACCGGCAGCGCGTCCTGTTGAGCGATCTTTCCGGGCGCGGCAGTATCCTTTATAAGCTCAAACAGCATGGCCTCGAAGATCGCCTGGACGACGCCGCGCGCCGCGAGCTGCTGGATCGCATCAAGCAGATGGAATTTCAGGGCTACGAGCTCGAAGCCGCCGAAGGAACCTTCGAGCTGCTGGTCCGCGAGGCGCTAAATCCCGGGCTCCAATTGTTCGAGGTCGTGAATTACGAAGTGACCACGAAGTCGACGGGCTCCACCGCAACGGTCACGCTGAAGGCGCAGGACGGAGTGCATTCGGAAACGGCGAGCGGCAACGGTCCGGTGCATGCGCTGGATACGTGCCTGCGGAACTGCCTCGCCAACCTGTATCCGGCCATCACGGAAGTGCGGCTGACCGATTACAAGGTGCGCGTGCTGGATGCCAAGAAGGGCACGGCGGCTCGCGTTCGGGTGTTGGTCGAGTGGTCCGATCATCGGCGAAGCTGGGCGACGGTCGGCGTTTCGGAAAACGTGATCGAGGCGAGCTGGTACGCACTGGTCGACGCGCTGCGGCTGGAGCTGATGCGGTTGGGCGAGAAAGACCCCAGCATCGAGCGCGCGGTTGAGGACTATTGCTGGGGAGTTTGAGGAAGGGGCCAGGAGACTTGAGGCGCGCCCGTCGGGGCGCGCGCGTTTCTTGTGGCGCGACAGAATGGAGCGCGTGAACCCGATTTCAAGCCCCACCCGTCAGGGTGGGGATAGCCTCCATTATCGCCGCCGTGATATCCCCGCCCTGACGGGCGGGGCTTGATAGCCTTTGGCGTGATCTGAAACGGCGCATTCACCGCTGCACCGCTCCCTTACGGTCGCGGTTCCAACTGTTCGGGTTTCAGGTCAATCGTCATGGCAGTCCCTGTAACGATGATACTCTCCCTCGGTGTCGTCATTCATGCGGCTTCCCGATCGGCTACACTGATCTGAATTGCTATGCCGCTCCCGGCCGGCACTAGACTCGGTCCGTATGAAATCGTCGCGCCCATCGGCGCGGGCGGGATGGGCGAGGTGTATCGCGCCCGCGATACTCGACTGGGCCGCGACGTGGCGCTCAAAGTCTCCGCCGCGCAATTCACGGAGCGCTTCGAGCGCGAGGCGCGCACCATCGCCACGCTGAATCATCCCAACATCTGCACGCTCTACGACGTCGGCCCGAATTATCTGGTGATGGAGCTGATCGAAGGCCCCACGCTCGCGGAAAGAATCAAGGACGGCCCTGTGCCGCTGGGCGATGCGATCGTCATCGCTCAGCAGATCGCCGCCGCGCTCGACGCCGCGCACGAAAAAGGGATCGTCCATCGCGATCTCAAACCGGCCAACATCAAGATCACACCCGAAGGCGTGGTCAAGGTCCTCGATTTCGGCCTCGCGAAAGCCGGCGCCGCTGCGCCCTCTACCGACCCCGAGCAATCGCCGACCATCAGCATGGCCGCCACACAAGCCGGAGTGATCCTCGGCACGGCCGCGTACATGTCGCCCGAGCAGGCGCGGGGGAAACCGGTCGACAAGCGCGCGGACATATGGGCGTTCGGCGTGGTGCTGCATGAGATGCTCACCGGGAATCGGCTGTTCCAGGGTGAGGACCTCACGGAAACTCTGGCGTCGGTGGTGAAGGAGGAGCCGAAGCTCGATCAGGCTCCGGCGAAAGTGCGCCGGCTGTTGCGAAAGTGCCTGGAGAAAGATCCGAAGAAACGGCTGCGCGATATCGGGGATGCGTGGGAGTTGTTGGAAGAAGTGGCCGAGGTGGGGCAGGGCCATGCCCTGCCACCGCAGCGCATAGCGCTGCGCCACTGGCTCTGGCCGATCGTGGCGGCGATCGCGACACTGGCGCTCGCGGTGCTGGCGTTCATTCACTTCCGCGAAAAGGCGCCGGCCGCGCCCGAGCCGGTGCGCTTCCAGATTCCCGCGCCCGAAAAGAGCAACTTCATGTCCGGCCCATCCGTGTCCCCCGACGGCCGCCGGATCGCGTTCCTAGTCAGGGGCCCGGAAGGCCGGATCGTCCTGTGGGTTCACTCCCTGGACTCGCTCGAATCGCGGGCTCTGGCCGGCACGGAGGGCGTTACTGCTCCTGTGTTCTGGTCGCCGGACAGCCGGTTCATCGCGTTTGGGGTGCAAGGCAAGCTGAAGAAGGTGGACGCTTCGGGCGGTCCGCCGCAAACGGTGTGCGATCTCTCGGGGCAATGGCGCGGCGGTGGATGGAGCCGCGACGGTGTGATTGTGTTCGGAGTTGCCGGTAAGGGCCTGATGCGTGTTTCCGACGCCGGCGGCGCCGCCTCCCCACTGACCACGGTCGATTCGTCGCGTTCGGCAAACTCCCACTCGGCTCCCGCGTTCTTGCCGGACGGGCGGCATTTCCTGTATCATCGCAACTCGACCGCGGAAAACAGCGGCATTTACCTCGGTTCACAGGATGCCAAACCGGAGCAACAAAGTTCCAAGCGGCTGGTGGCTACGGGCTCCGACGTCGCTTACGCGCCGTCTCCTAACCCGCCGTTGGGGGACCCGGGAGTAGGGCACTTACTGTTTGTACGGGAGGGCTCGCTGATGGCCCAGGCTTTCGATGCCCGCCGCCTGGAGCTGGCCGGCGAGGCGGTGCCGATTGCCGAGGACCTGCCCGAACCCGGCCCTCAGTTCTTTTCGGTCTCGACCACCGGTGTCCTGGCTTACAGGACAGGTGTCGGCTCCGTCGACCTCCAGCTCACCTGGTTCGATCGAGCCGGGAAGATCCTGGGGACGGTTGGCGAGCCCGGCCAGTACAACACCCTGGCCCTCTCCCCCGATGGAGCGCGGGTGGCGTTCAGCCGCAACGACCCCAAGGCCGCGGGCAAAGGAGGAGCAGGCGGAGGCGGAGGCGAAGGCGGAGGAAACACAGACATCTGGCTGTACGAATTCTCGCGGGGCGCCGGCACGCGCCTCACCTTTGACCCCGGCCTGGACTGGTTTGCCGTGTGGTCGCCGGACGCGAGCCGTATCATTTTCTCTTCCAGCCGGGATGGTATCTCTAACCTGTACCAGAAGGCTTCGAGCGGGGCGGGAAATGAAGAAGCACTGCTCAAGTCGAATGAGACGAAGTATGCCGATGACTGGTCTCCGGACGGGCGCTTCCTGGTGTATGGCCTCGGTAGGGAAGCCGGCCTGTGGTTGCTCCCGCTCACGGGGGACGACCGCAAGCCAAGGCCTTATCTTGAGACTGAATCCGGATCCCAGGCACGGTTCTCTCCCGACGGCCGCTATGTCGCGTACACCTCCAACCAGTCCGGCAAAAACGAGGTCTACGTGCGGCCGTTTCCCACGGCGTCAGGAGGCAAGTGGATGGTTTCGAAAGGCGGCGGCAATCAACCTCACTGGCGGCGGGACGGCAAGGAGCTGTTCTACATTTCGGCCGATTCCAAAATGATGGCGGTGGAGGTAGCGGGCGCGTCGGGGACCTTCCAATCCGGTATTCCCAAAGCGCTGTTCGCCGCGCCCGTCTTTGGCGGCGGGACCGCCACCAACACCACCCGCTACGACGTCACCGCCGACGGCAAGAAGTTCCTGATCAACTCCGTGCCGGCGGAAACGACGCCGGAGGCGTCGTCGCCGATCACGGTAGTACTGAACTGGCAGGCTGGATTGAAGAAATGAGTCTCGCGGCGGGGAAGCCTCGCGTGTGGACGGAGGCTCGCTTGCGGGATACTGGCGTCTATTCCAACTGCGATCGGTCGCCAGACGGCAAGCGCCTCGCGGCGATGGTCGCGGACGATGCGAGCGGCGAGAAGCCGCCCACGCACCTGACGTTTCTGCTGAACTTCTTCGACGAGTTGCGCCGCCGCGCCCCCTAGCGAGCCGCGACCAAGCCGCGCTTGCGCCAAGGGAGCGGTTACAAATCCTGAATCGGCAACGCCGCGACCAAGCTGCGCTTGCGCCAAGGGAGCGGTTAAACGAAGCGCGGCCTTTCAACGTCAAGCCCCACCCGTCAGGGTGGGGATCGCGTCCGGCGACGCGCGGCTTCAGTCGACAATGATCGCAGCCACTATCCCCCCCCTCACGGGCGGGGCTTGATAGCCTCCGCCGCCGCGCCCCGTCATCCAAATGACGCGCAATTTCTCAAGCCCCACCCGTTAGGGTGGGGATCGCGTCCGCGCGGCGCACGGTGATCCTCGCCATTATGCTCGCCATTATCCCCGCCCTCACGGGCGGGGCTTGACAGACTGCGGCGGGCGCCTTGGAAGTAAGGGTCCGGCAGTCCGCAGGGCACTGGATGCGGCCCACTGGCCCGTGCTTCAGGCAAGTACTTAAGCCATTAACCTACCGGTTTTCTAAGGCGTTTCACCCGTAGTAATTGCACCGCGCTCACCGTACCATGGAGCTAATGTCATGGGCTGACGACATACGATGTCTGTATTGCGACGGCCGTCTGCCGCTGTACAGAAAAATCACGAACGGGCAATTTTGTTCCGGCGCGCACCGCAAGGCATACTGGAAGGAACACGAGCGCCTGGCCGTCGAAAGACTGCACCAGACGCACGATGAGCTGCTCGCGTATCGCCCGCCTGGAGCTGTCGAACGGATTCTGGGCGCAAGCGACGGTGATGAAGAAACCTCGCCGCTGTTCCCGGTTCTCGATGGAGCGGGGGTCGGGGCCGAGGCGGTTGCGGGCCAAGGGCCAACGGCCGTTTCAATATCGACGAACGCACTCCCGGATGGCCGCTCTGCATTGGACCGCGCGCGCCCTGACGGGCGCGCTTCATCGGACCACGCGCGCCCTCACGAGCGCGCCTCGGACGGCCGCGCGTTGTTGCCGTCCGATCCGGCCGAGCCGGCGATCGCCGGTCTGCTGCGGCCCGCACTCTTCGCGCTGCCGCGGTGGCTGCCCGATTCGCTGGCGGCGGTCGACCTCACTCCGTTTGAATCGAGCAACATTTTGCGTCGGCCGGTCATCGTTTGGACGCGGCGCGAATCGGTCATGACGGCGGCTCCGGCGGTGCCGATGGCGATGGTGTTCGTCAATGCACCCGCGAGCGAAGCCGGCATTTCCAACGCGAACACGATCGTGGCGACTCCCAACGCCGCCTCGGCTAGCGCGATTTATCCTAATGTGGACGCCGCGCACCCGCGCATCACGCTGACCCTCGACGCGGTTCCGGAACAGGTCCGAGCAGGCGGCGACGAACTCCTCTCATCCGAGGTCGCGCAAAACTCCAAGGATCAAGGCGACGTCGAACAGCGCCACGTCGAACAGCGCCACGTCGAACAGATCAGCCAGCAGATTCCCGCGCCGCGCGTTCCTGAAATGGCGGGCCTGCTCGCGCTGGGCGTGGCGCAAGTTCGCGAAATCGCCAGCACGCCGATCCTCGCAACAAAGCCCGAGGCTTCCGCGGCCCCCATCGTGCCGCGCACGCAGCTTCCTTTGAACATCCCGCGGATCGAGGCGAGCCTGGTGCGCGCGGGACTCATGCATGTGGGGCTTCCGCACGCCGGGCTCCGCGAGCTTCCGGTGAGCCGGGTTTCGCCGGTTCAGAGCGCTTCTTTAGAAGACGGTCTTCGGGCTATCGATCTCCGGGCGGGCCTGGAAGCGCCGCTCTTCCCGCCACCGGCGTCGCCGGGGGGTTTGAATCTGCCAAGACTGAGTCTGGCGGCAGGCAGCCGCTATCAGATGGAGACGCAGTCGGCCGCGGCGATGCTGGCTCCGCCCCAAGGGGAAGGCTTCGCGCCGATCTCCGCCATTCCGCCGCGCATTGCTCTGCCGGAGCGAAGCGTGAAGGCCATGGCGACGTCGGCGACGGGTTCCATTCACCTTCCCGTCTACGTTGCCAACGACGTTTCGAACGACGTTTCGAACGACGTTGCCAAGGAAGTCCCCACCGCCGTTTCAGCCGAGGCGCTCTCGCCCGTTCGAGAAGTTGCCGGCATTCGCGTAACACCGGCGCGCCGTAGCGACGCTCGTCATCAAACCAAGGGTCGATCAAAGCAGGAAACGGCTCTTGAAACAAATCCTGAGACGGCGCCTGGAGTGGCACATGGACTGACTCCTGGAGTAAACCAGGCAATCACCGCAGCCGAAAACCCAGCTGGGTTGCTCCAGGCGTTGAGCCCCGAATTCGAACCCAGCCCGAGCGGTCTTCTGCCGCTCGCCTGCAACGCCCAGCCGAGCGAGCCGGCGAGCGACATTCGTCCCGCTCCCGCGGCGCTCTCGCTCCCGCAGCCGCTCACGCGGCAGCCGGTGTGTCCGGATTCGAACCTCGAACCGCTGGATTCGAAACCCGCCTCCGACGGCATGGGTGGATCGAAACCGGGGAAATCGCTGCACAACACGCAGTACGCCCTGCACTGGACCCATGCCATCGATTTTTGGAATCGGGCGCCGCGCGACCTGAAGATGCTGGTGTTCGCGATCCCGGTGCTGCTGGGACTGGCGCTGCATCCGGCGCTGCCTAAAGTGCGCGTGGCCGCGCCCGCCGCCGCCAACGGAATCGAGCGCAACGTCGAGCGGGCGTTCAACGATCAATGGGTGAACGTGAAGCAGACCATGTTCGACCGCGCCGCGGTGGCGCTCGACGAGGATTTCCGCTCCGGCCTGGACGATTGGGCGAGCCGCGACGATGCGACCGCGGCATGGTCCTTCGACGCGACGGGGTTTGTGCGTCCGGGGCCGCTGGCGCTATACCGCCCGTCCATGGGTCTCAGCGATTATCAGATGCAGTTCCTGGGGGTGATCGACAAACAGGCGCTGAGCTGGGTGGTGCGCGCGGCGGACTACGACAATTTCTACGTGGTGAAGCTCCAGGTGCTCAAATCCGGCCCGCTGCCGACCATCGGCGTGGTGCGTTACGCGGTGGTGAACGGCAAGGCCGATTCGCGCGTCGACACCATCGCGCCCATCGACGCGCGCTCCGATATGCTGTATCGCGTGCGTCTGGATGTTCGCGGCGACGATTTTGCCCTATCCGTTCAGGGACAAATGGTCGATAGCTGGTCAGAGCCGCGGTTGAGGCGCGGCGGAATCGGGTTCTTCAGCGCGCGCGGCGAGGAAAGCCGTTTGCGCTGGGTGCAAGTGACGCATCAGTACGATATGCTCGGCCGGCTGTGCGCGTATCTGGCGCCGTACAACGTGCCCCTGGCGAGCGGGAGTTGGCAACCATAGGCGAAAGCGGAATAAGAGCGAAAGCGGAATAAGAGCGAAAGCGGAATAAGAGCGAAAGCGGAATAAGAGACAAGCCATGAGCGGTCAAAAAATGACGGGACGCAAGAACGGGTCGGATCAACCGGCGACGGGCCTTCGCACCAACGGCAAGGCGGTCTCGCCGGCGCTGGCGAAATCGGTTTCGCTGCACCTGGAAGGCAAGCGCAAAGAAGCGCTGCGCGAGCTGAATAGCGCCATCGAAAACGGGGAAGAGACGCCCGAAGTCTTCGCCGCCAAGGGCCACATCCAGTTTGAGCTGGAGCAATACGACGACGCCATCAAAACTTACGAGCGCTTGCTCGCCGCCGCGCCGCGCCATCCCACCGCGAACTTCAATCTGGGAATCTGCTACGAAAAGCTGGGACGCTGGCAGGAAGCCACCGACGCGTTTCAAAAGGCCATCGAAGTGGACCCGCAGCGCGAGGAAGCCCAGCTCGGCCTGGGCATCTGCCTGTTGCATCAGGAAAAGCCGGAGCCGGCGATCGTGTATTTCGACAAGGTGCTGGCGCGCCATCCCGATCACGAAACCGCGCTGTTCGGAAAAGCCGTGTCGCAGCAGCTTCTGTGGAAATTCGATGAAGCCACCGCGCAATATCTGAAAATCCTGGAACGCAATCCGCAATCGGAAGAATGCCTGGTGAACCTGATCACCATCGGCATGGCGCGCAAGGATCATCCCGCCATTCAGCAATACTCCGAACGTCTTCTCGCCATGCGCCCCTTCTCGCAGGCCGCCCTCGAAGGTCTCGCGACCTGCGCCTTCCAGAGTAACGAGTACGAAGCCGCGGCGCGCTATTGCGCGAAGTTAGTGGAATTTACGCCGGATCATTTCGAGCGCTGGTTCAACATGGGCGTGGCCGAACAGAAGTGCGGACGCCTGGAAGAAGCCGCGCGCGCCTATTCGGAAGCCGTGCGCATCCGCCCCGACGCCAAGCAGGCGCACGTCAATCTGGGCATCGTGCGGCAGGAAATGGGCGAGCTGAAGCTGGCTCGCGAATCCTATGAACGCGCGTTGCAGATCGCGCCCGATCTGGCCGACGTGATCTACAATCTGGCGAGCGTGCTCGAACAGCAGGGCGAAAAGGAAGACGCCGAACGGTTATACGTCAAACTGCTTTCGCGCAATCCGGAATGGGAAGACGCCTGGTTCCGGCTGGGCTACCTGCGCTTGCAGCGCGGCGAGCATCGGACCGCGGCGGAGGCCTTCCAATCCTGCGTGCGCAAGCGCGCGCAGTGGCCTGAGGCGCAGTTGAACCTGGGTCTCGCGCAATGGAACTTGGGCGACCACGACAGCGCCGCGAAAGCGTTTGAAAGCGTGCTCGAAGCCGATCCGCATTCGATCGACGCGCTGCGCGGGTTGGCGGCGCTGGCCGTCGAGCGCGAGGATCTGGACAAGGCTCTGGACCTGCAAGCCAAACTGATCGAAGCCGGCGAGCGGACTCCGGAGTTGTTCTACAACACCGGACTGCTCTTACATAAATCCGGACAGACCGAAGACGCCATTCGCCTGTATCAGGAAGCCCTTCAGGAGCGTCCGAATTTCCCCGAAGCGCTGCTGAACCTGGGGCATGCGCTCAAGGCTCAGGGCAATCTCGACGGGGCGCGCAACCACTGGCGTCAGGCGCTCGAACAAAAGCCGGAACTGGCGACCGGGTACTTCGAACAGTAGCGAGGTGGGGCGGACCCCCAGGTCCGCGGCCGACGCCCTCGTCGGCCTTTGGTCGCAACCGAAGAGCCGGACCAGGGGTCCGGCGCGGACGAGGGCGTCCGCCCCACATACTGGCTCAATCCGTCTGACGCCGTACACTAGTTCCCGTGCCGGGCTACTTCATACGACTCGCGGTACCTGAGAACGATTCCCGGCCGCTTCACGGTCACCTTCAGTTGATGCAGTCCCTGTGCGGCGCCTTCGGCAACGTGGAATCCCAGCGTATAGCCGTTGAGCGCATCTTCGAGCGCCAGTCGAATCCCCTCGTCAATGTCGTTGCGGGCGAAGAATGCGGTCCCGCCGGTTCGCAAAGCGAGTTCCTGCATGGTGTCCGGGTAACCACGCGCTCCGCCGCCCCCCGCCATAAGGCCGCGCGGGTCGACGGCGTGCACCGCGACATCGGCGCGATTCAACCTGGCCACCAGCGCCTCAAATTGCTTGGTGAACACTAATTCGGCCGGCTTCGCCCCGTTGACGATAATCGGAAACGCGGGGGAAATCCAAATCAAACTCTTCATGCCCGGCAAATGCGCCAGGCGATCGCCGACGTAATTGAGTCCGCGGAAGGAAGCGTCCACCCGGCGATTGGTGAAAAACAGTTCTGCCTCCGAGCCCGCCGTAATCGCGGGTCTGCCGCTATAGCGGGCATCGAAGCGGCCGGGCGTAGCGTCGGTCGGATTCCCCATCTCGATCCCGGCGCGCTCGATGGCGTCCTTTACATCGTCGCGGTCCGAGGTGAAGTCGAGAAGCAACTGTGGATGCTCGCCGAGAAGATAGATTGCGATTTTCTGCCCGGGCGCGGATTTGTCCAGCGCTTTGAGCGCGGCATCGCGGGCGCGGATCTGGTCCTCGACGCCGGTGTTGATCCAATCGAGAACCATCAGTGCGTAACCGGAGGGCAATGCGTAACCGGAGGGCAGTGCGTAACCGGAGGGCTTATCGCGCGCGGCGTCTTGCGTTGCGTTCCCGGCGCGGGCGATGGCGCCCGCCGGCGAACCCCGGTCGGCGACGAACAAGGAAAGCACCTGCGGTTTGCGACTATCGAAAATCTGAAAATCTTCCTGTTTAAGATTGGTGACTGCGCGACCTTGGGAATCCATAGCGGCAACTCGCACCTGGACCAGATTGGTGTCCGACCGCAGCACGACGCCCGAGTCGGCCTGATCGCCGGCGCTCGCCGCGGCCAGCGCCAAACTGAAACACGACAAGAAGCCCTGACAAGGAAGCACTGTTTCGATAGACGATAAAAGTTATATTGCCGGTTACGCCGGGGCCGCGCCTCTTGGCGTGACGGAGTTTAGCGCCGCTGCGTCGCGACGCGTCAGGCGCCGTCAGCGCGACTCATCACCCTACCGGATATCAGCGCGGCGATTGCGACAGCGATCACCATGAGCAACCACGACGCCGGAGGAATCATCACGAATACAAAAGCGGTCTGCGTCCTGGGCGGCCCCAAGGCGACCTCTCCATAGATAGCCAACGAGCCCAGCGCGATGACCAGCGCGACGCTATAGAGCGCCGCTCGCGTGAGAATCGACCAGCGCTTCGAAACCACGCTGGCCCACACCAGGGCCATGAACGGGGAGAGCACCCAAACGGTGAAAAGCACCAGCAGGAGCCGGGATTTATTATGTTGACCCGCGCGGAGCATGAAACCGATGGAGCCTGCGGCCCCGGTGAGCGCCGCGATCAGAGCCGCTGCGCGTAAGGGCCCGAGGAATCCGGGCTGGGGTGTTCTCGGAGCCGCCGTGTGGGTCATCTCGCCGCCATTAATACCGATCTGTCTCTCGCGCACTCTAGCTCACCAGTGGCATGTCGCAGCCGGAGACAGTCGCGCCTCGGTGGCAGCCAAATCTTTCAGGCACGACCTTTGAGGCACGACCGTGAGGGAGTGCGTAAAAACGATATGTCCGCGACAGGTCACTGGTGCGTGCCCGCTAAGTCAGAAAGAAGACCGAGGCAAATGCCGCGATTCCCGCCGCGGCTTGCAGCCCCAGTAAATACAGCATCTGTTTGGCAGCGCGCGGCAGCCATTTGATCGCGAAGAACGCCACGATCGGCACCTGCGCGGCCATGAGAATCTGAAACAGATGGGCCGCCGTCCCCTCATCGGCCTCATGAGCAATGCCGAACATCGCAGCGTGAGCCAGCACGATCGCCAGGGCGGTGAGCGACATCGCCAGCGGGAGACACGCGCTCGGCTGCTTCATCGATGGAACGTCCATTTGGGCCCGTGGTTATTTCGAGCGGAACGAATTCAGTCTACTCGAATTGACTTTGCGCTGTCAAGTACTTTTAGTAACAACGCCGAGGCTGTGGCGACGTTCTCAATCCCAGCTTGTTCGCGGTCGTTCACGTCGAGGGCGGCGAGCTATCTTCTACCGCGCGACGGTGTGGACGCGACGGGCTCCATTCTTACGCACTCCCTTACGGTCGTGCCTCAAAGGCCGGAACGCGCTCCATCTGTCGCGCCTCTTAACCGCTCGGCCCGGCGGATTATGCCTTGGCCTTCTGCGCAGCCATCGCCGCCTGAATCTGCTTCATCCGGTCCTTCATCGCTGCCAGTTGCTTCCGGCCGTCCGGCGCCGCGTCGATCAGCTTCTCGATGTTAATGGCCCAACGCTGCCCATAGGTGGCGCGGATTTCGGGAAGCAACGGCTCGATCTTCGCGAACACGCCGGCGTACTCGCCATTCGTCTCCGTGAAAAGCTCCAGACTGATCGCACCGGTGTTGACGAACGCACAGGCCATGTCCCAATAAGTGACCACCATGCGCAGATGACCGCTGTGCTCGCCGAAGATCGTGGCGGTGAAATCGGCCATCGTTTGGGGATTGAATTCGCGGAAATACCACTCGCGCGCCTTGCGCATGGTCTCTTCGCGGCGCAGTTCGTAGAGTTTGAGGATGAGGCTGGCTTCTTCTTGTTTTGACATGATGCTGCCAGTTTAGCAGGGGAAAATGACGCGGTGATGTGGAGAGCGGGCCCGCGCGCCTGGCAGGGCATGGCCCCGCCCCACAATCAACCCGCCGCGAAGAAGCCCCCACCCTGACGGGTGGGGCTGGGCGGATGAGCGCTCCGTTTTGCCGGGCCGCGAAGAAGCCCCCACCCTGACGGGTGGGGCTGGACAGCGCCGACCAATCAATCCCGCAGCGCCCTGACCGGATCGGTGCGCGTCGCGCGCCACGCGGGCACCAGACACGCCGCCATCGCGACCAGCGCCATCACCACAAACGCCGATGCGAACGCCAGCGGATCGTGCGGACTCACCTTGAACAGCAAGTCCCCGATCTGCCGGGTCAATGCCAACGCCGCGAGCGTGCCCACCACGATTCCGCCCGCCGTCAACGCGAGGCCGTGCGACATCACCAAGCGCAAAAGATTCGACCGGTCCGCGCCCAGCGCCATTCGCAGTCCCAGTTCCCGCCGGCTCTGTGACACCGCATACGACATGACGCCGTAGAGTCCGATGGCGGCCAGCACCAGCGCTAGTCCACCGAAGATCCCGAGCAGGATCACGGCGGCGCGCTGCGCCCACGACATCCGATCCACCTGTTCGCGCATGGTGATCACTTCCGTGAGCCCGAGATTGGCGTCCAGCGCCTTCACTTCGCGGCTCAGAACACCGGCCATGGTTTCCGGGCCGAGCGCCGTTCGCACGTTCAGGTTCATGTTGACCACGGCATTCTGGCGCATCGGCATGTAGAAAAACGCCTTGGGCGTTTCGAGCAAGGTGTGGTATTTCGAAACCTTCGCGACGCCCACCACCTGCATCCACGCGCCCTTCACCTGGAGGCGCTGTCCCACCGGGTTTCGGCCCGGCCAGTATTGCGCGGCCATGGTTTCATTCACCAACGCCACCGGCGGAGCCGTTTCGTTATCGGCTCGCGTGAACTCGCGGCCGGAGACGAGCGGAATTCCCGCGGTGGCAAGATAGCCGGGACCGATCTGGTTGTATTCGACCACGGGCTGCTCATCCTGCGCGACCTGATAGCCATCCACCGCAATGGGAGCAGAGAAATAGCCGCTATAACTGAACGGCACGGCTCGCGCGATCGCAGCCGATTCCACTCCGCCGAGCGCCTGGACGCGATCGATAAGCTGGTCCTGAAAATTCCTGGCGCGGATGGCATCGTATCCGGCCGCGGCCAGGTCGACGCCGGTGGTCAAAACGCCTTGGGTTGAAAAGCCGGGGCTCACGCTTTGCATTCCTTGCAGGCTCTTGAGCACCAGCCCCACTCCCACCAACAGGACGAAACTGAGCGCCACCTGCACCAGCACCAGAGTCGACCGGACCACCGATCTTCCGCGCGCCCCCACCACGCTGCTCGATTCGGATTTCATGGCGGTGGCAAGATCGATTTTGCCCGCCTGCATCGCGGGAATCAGGCCAAGGAGCAGCGTCGAGATCAGGCAAATGCCGGCGCTGAGCGCCAGCACGCGCCAATCGATTTCAGCGGGAAGATTTACCGTGACGCCAGGCCGGGGCGGATAAAACAGCACCATCAGATTGCGGCTCGCGTACGCGACGATCAGTCCACCTAAGGCGGCCAAAGTCGAGAGGATCAAGCCCTCGGTCACAAGCTGCTTCCACAGCCGGCCGCGACCCGCGCCGACCGCGAGCCGAACCGTCATTTCGTGGCGCCGCGCAAAAGACCTGACCAGCAGCAGATTGCCGACATTCGCGCACGCAATCAGGAGCACGAAGCACACCACCACCAGCGCGATCCGGAAGGTCGGGAACAGAGTTCCAGCGTTGTTGAACGGGGTTTGCCACAAGGGAAACAGTTTGATGCCGCGCCCGCGATTCGTCGCCGGATAGTCGTTCTCCAGTCGTTTGGCGACCGCCGACATTTCGGCTTGCGCCTGATCGATGGTGACACCGGGCTTCAGCAGCGCGAATCCTTCAATCCACCGCGCGCCGCGATCTTCCAGCTTGTAAGCGCCTCCGTAAAATGTTTCCTGCATCGACGTGGGGACCCAGAATTGAAACGCATAGCCCACGAACGTTCCATAGAAACCTTCCGGCGCGACGCCGATGATGGTGTGCTTCACGCCGTTGAGCATCTGCGTCCGACCGATAATGGCCGGATCGCCGTGGTAGCGCTCCTGCCAGGCCTGATAGGCGATCACGGTCACGGGATGGGCGTTGCGCCCGACGCCCTCGGCCGCTTCGAATCCGCGACCCAGGATCGGATGGACGCCCAGCGCATCGAAATAATTGGCGGAGACGACGCTCCCGGTGGCGCGCTCGGCGCGGTCGCCGATGCTGAGCGTGGTGGACATGATCCGGTCGACGATAAACGAGTCGATCAGCTTGCAGTTTTTTTGAAGATCCTCAAAGTCGGGGAAGGAGACATCGGTTCGCTCAGCAGCGCGAGTCAATCCGGCCATCGCGACCAGCCGGTCCTGATGGGCGACCGCCGGAAACGGCCGCAGCAGGATTCCTTCGATCCAACTGAAGACGGAAGTAGTCGCGCCGATCCCCAAAGTGAGGCACAGGACGGCCAGGATCGAAAAGCCCGGGCTGCGCCGGAGCATGCGGAAGCCGAAGCGGAGATCTTGAAACATATTGGAATTAGAGACGGATGGACGGGAGAATCGTTACCGGGGAATAATGCGAGTGCAGGCCTCCGCACGGTAACCTCTAGAAAGGAGCGTTCCATGAGCCTCAACATCTCGCAGCAAACCGAAGCTCGCCTTACGGAGGAAGCTCGCCGGCAGGGTATTACCGTGGACGCTCTGTTGGAGCGGCTCATCAACGAGCGCGTGTCCAGCGCCAGCCCCGCTAGTCGGAAGGCTCCCGAACTGCCGGTTTGGCGTCTTGGCGTGATCGGCTCGCTCCGCAGGCGGGATATCTACAACGATGTCCCTTGAGCCGGGCGTCATCGATGCGAACATCCTTGTTTATGCAATGGCCATCGACGCTCCGCAGTATGCGGCGTCACGCGCGCTGCTCGATGGCGCGCGCGATGATCCGGCCACAACGCTCTATGTGACTTCGCAAATCCTCTGCGAATTCTATTCCGTTGTCACCAACCCGCGACGGGTGACGCAGGCGCGTTCAACAGCAGACGCCTTGCAAGCTATTACCGGCTTCCTCGCGTTCCTGCACGTGTTGCCGATCCCCGCCCGCGCCGTTGAAGGCTGGATGGATTTGCTCCGGCGGCGGCCGGTGACGGGTGCGGATGTTTTTGATTTGCAGCTCGTCGCGACGATGCTAGCCAACGACGTTTCGCGCATCTACACCTTCAACGGATCGGATTTTGCAGCCTTTCCCGAACTCGCGGTATTGACGCCGTAACGCCCCGCGCTGCTCTCGGCGAAGTGTCCGCCCCGCGCACGGTTACAACCCAAGAGCCGGACCAGGGGTCCGGCGCGGGCGAGGGCGCCCGCCCCACAAGGCTACGCCAGCGACCGGAACACCGCGACCGCCGCATATCCCAGTAGCCCGCCGATTCCCGCGCCCGCGATCACGTCACTCAGGTAATGCATCCCCAGCAGGATTCGCGACGCCGCCACGCTCGCCGCGCAGAACAGCAGACCGGGCACCAGCGCCGGATAGAACGCCCCCAGGGAGATCGCCACCGCGAACGCCGTGATGGTGTGGCCCGAGGGGAAGGAGAACTGGTCGGGCGGCAACAGCGTCGCCCAGCAGTGCGGCTCGATCGCGCACGGGCGCTTCCTCGCGCACAGACGTTTCAGCTTGAGGAATAACGCGACGCCAACGCCCGCCGACGCCGTCGCTGCCCCCAGCGCCAGAAATCGTTCCGGGCCCCCGAACAGGGCCACTACCAGACCCATGGCGTACCACAGCCATCCGTCGCCTCCTCGCGTGGCCGCGATCATCCATACCCGCATCCAGCGCGGAGGACGCCAGCGGTTCACGGTGCGCATCAGGCGGTGTTCGCCGGTTTCGAGCCAATGCACGCCCGAACGTACGGCGCGCGGCGTGCGCGTGATGAACTCGCGCGTCATCATCGCACGCCAATGGGCACCCGAAATGAGCGTCGATAAAGAAACCGCCATGCTACACTTTTAAACCCCTGGTATGACACCCGTATGACGGTGCTATAAAACATTTGTGACTACTTTTGTTAAACGCATCCAGTTCCTGTATTTCGACGCCGGCGGCGGCCATCGCGCGGCCGCAACCGCTCTGAAATCAGTCATCGAAGAGCACATCGCAGGACACATCGAGGCACAGCGCCGCCCCTGGGACGTCACGCTTGTCAACGTTCAGGAGCTGCTGCATTCGCTCGACATCTTTCGCAAGCTCACCGGCATTCGCCTGGAGGATATTTACAATCTGATGCTGGCGCGAGGCTGGACGCTGGGCGCGTCCACCGGCTTGAAGCTCATACATGGTGCGATTCGAGCCTATCATGAACCCATCGTAAAGATGCTCACGCGGCACTTTAGAGATACGCGACCGGACCTGGTCGTTTCACTGATCCCGAATTTCAACCGCGCGATCAGCCAGAGCGTACACGCGGGGTCATCTGAAACGCCTGTGTGCACGATCCTCACGGATTTCGCCGATTATCCGCCGCATTTCTGGATGGAGCGCGCGCGCCCGGAGATCCCGCGACGGTTTGTGATTTGCGGGACGGATCGTGCGGCGGATCAGGCGCGAGATCTGGGCTATGATGACGCGCACGTGTTTCGCGTCTCCGGCATGATCCTGCGCCCGCGATTTTACGAGGCGATGGCCCCGGATCATCCGATGGACCGCGCAGCCTTCAGGACAGACGAGCGAAAGCGCCTGGGTCTCGATCCCGATCGCCCCACGGGACTGGTTCTGTTCGGCGGCCAGGGATCGAAAGTGATGCTGGACATCGCGCGCCGTCTGCCCGATACTCAGCTCATCTTTATTTGCGGCCGCAACGAATCGCTGGCGGGAAAACTCCGGGGGTTCGTTGAGAATCGGCATCGCGCTCCGCTGCACGTCGAAGGGTTCACGTCTGAGATCCCTTACTTCATGCGCCTCGCCGATTTCTTCATCGGAAAGCCGGGTCCCGGCAGCATCACGGAGGCGCTGGCGATGCGGCTGCCGGTGATGGTCGAATCGAATGCATGGACGCTGCCGCAGGAACGCTACAACGCCGAATGGGTGCGCGAGCGCGGAGTGGGAATGGTGCTCCCGAATTTCCGGGGCGTGCGCGAGGCGGTGACGGAGATGCTCAGGTCGCTCGACAAATATCGCGCGCGAGTGGCAGATATCGAAAATCGGGCGGTATTCGAAATCCCGGATATTCTGGAGCGGCTGATGTCCAGCGCCGCGGGCGGCTGATCCCGGATGACTCCGGTCGGCGATCCGGCGATTCGGATTGTTTATTTCTTTGCTTGATCTATATTTTACCGCGCACAACGCAAAGATCGCTGTGCGCTCCCCTTATTTCATCCTTTTCGATCTGTTTACTTCATCCTTTAATTAAGGAAGCGCGCCCCCAAACCGCTGTAACGCACGCGGTGCTCGTCGTCTCTCTTACGGTTGCACAGGCCAGTGTCTAGAATGAGCCAGGCTGTAGGTGGACTGGAAGCGTACGACTGCGCCAATCTCTCGACCTAATCGTAGGCCACGCCTTGGTAGAGCCTGTGCGAGCCGAACCTCTATGTGCATGAAGCGGCGGGAAATCTTCACTCAAATTTCGTTGTGATCGTCCCTCCAAACATGCCGGGCGGCCCAGCCCCATGCGTGAGCTTGGGGCTAAGCGCGCGGGTGTCGGAAGCCCCAAGCTTACGCATGGGGCTAGCGCGCCAACATGGAAAGCCCCAGGCCAACATGGAAGCCCCAAGCCAACATGGAAGCCCCAAGCTTACGCATGGGGCTGGACGCATGGGCCCAAGTGCCTAATCTCGGGCGGTTGATACACTGAGGTTGTGCGAAGCCCGTTGAGATTACGGTCGCCTGCCGGTCTTATTGCCACGGCGGCCGCATTGGTGGCGATCTGGATTGCGCCTCCGACGATGAAGCTGACGGCGCAGGCGTCTTCTCAGACAACCCAGCAGGTAACTCAGGTCCCAGCTCAGGCACCTCCCGCGCCGGCGCAGACCACCGCGCCTCCGGGCACGGCGGCTCCTGTCACCACCCAGCCCCCTGCACCCCCCGAGCCCGAACGCATCATCTTCGACACCGATTCCGCCTATTTCAACGACGACGGCGCCGCGCTGGTGATGCTGCTGAATCGTCCTGAAGCGACCGAGGTCGTGGGCGTGACCATCGTGCCCGGCAATATGTGGCCGCGGCCGGGCGCCGAAGCCATGTTCCGCATCCTGGATGTGATGAAGCGGGCCAGCATACCGCTGTCCCTGGGCGCACAAGCTCCGCTGGTCCACACCCGCGGGATGGCCGAACGCGAAAACCAGCAGTGGGGGCCCATCGAATATCTGGGCGCGATGGGCGTCGATCCGGTGGAGGCCGGGAAGAAGGTCCCGCAGTCGAGCGTTCGCCGCGTCTCACACCGCCATGCGGCCGACTTCATGATCGACACCATCGAGAACGCGACCGTGCCGGTCACTATTCTCGCGATCGGCCCCATGACCAACCTGGCCATCGCGCTGCGCCTGCATCCGGAGCTCGAAAAGAAAATCCATCGCCTGGTGTTTATGGGAGGCGCGGTGCACGTCAAGGGTACCGACAATCGCGCCGCGGAGTTCAATTTCTGGTTCGATCCGGAAGCCGCGCAAATCGTGCTGCGGTCGGGCATCCAGCAGAAGACCATGTTCGGCCTGGACATCTGCAATCACGCGCGTCTCGACAAGTCGCATTATGACCAGATCGCCGCGGAGCGGACGCCGATCACCGCGATGTTCCGCCAGGACCTGCGCAAACGCTTCGACAAAAACCCGGACGCCTTCACCTATATCTGGGACTGCCTGGCCGCGGGCTATCTGATCGATCCGGCGTTCGTTACCAAAACGGAATCGGCGTATCTGGATGTCGACACTACGTTCGGGCCGAATTATGGAGCAGTGATCCCGCTCGACCGGACGCTCGCACCGGAGGCTACGCCGGTGGATGTGATGCTCGACCTCGATTTCGAGCGGTTTTTCGAGATGTACAAGCGGCTGCTGACGCGTGCTCCCGGACTGTAGCGTCAGGTGATACGCACTCCCTAACGGTCGCGCCTCAACAACCTGACGGTCGTGCCTCTTAACCGCTCCCTTTGGTCGCGGCTCGTGAAGACACGCACTCCCTTACGGTCGTGCCTCTTAACCGCTCCCTTTGGTCGCGGCTCGTGAGAACTTCCCTGCCCGCGCGGCACTATTCTCTGGAGTCCTTTTCGCTTGAGGCACGACCGTCAGGGAGTGCGCATCTTCCTGAGCTCCCTTCCGCGGAAACGCAAAACTAATGAAGCAAGTCGCGATAGTTCTGGTCGCGCTCGCTCTGTGGTCTCCGGCGGCTACCCCCGGTGCGCCCTATTACACGGCTGCCAGCATCGCCAACTCCGCGGCGAGCGTCGCCGGGCTTTACGCGCCCAACACGTTCGTCACTATCTACGGCCAGAACCTGGCGTATGTCACGGTGGCGATCAGCGGGGACGACATCCGCGGCGGCATGCTCCCCACTTCTCTGATCGGCACGGGCGTGACGGTGCTGATCAACAATCTCGGCGCGGCCATCTATTACGTGTCGCCGGGCCAGATCAATGTGCTGATCCCGGCCAACCTTGCCGCGGGTCCCGCGACGTTGCAGCTCGAAGTCGACGGTCTGGCGGGTCCGGCGGTCACGATCATGCTCGGGGCCACGGCGCCGGCCATGTTTCAGCTCGACGCCGTCACCGTGCTCGCCACGCATGCCGACTATTCGCTGGTGACGGCCGCCGCGCCCGCGCAGCCGGGCGAAGAGATCGTGCTTTACGCGACAGGCCTCGGCACCACCATCCCACCGGCGGAGTACAATACGCTCCCGGAGACCGCGGCGCCGGTGGCGGCGGGGGTAAATTTTCTGGTGATGCTCAACGGATCGCCGGTGGACCCGCGCGACATCCTGTATGCGGGCGCCGCGCCGGGCTACGCGGGACTGTACCAGATCAACGTCATTTTGCCCGCGGACACGCCGCCGAATCCGGAGATTCGCATCGGAACCAGCACGCAACTGAGTCCGCCGTCGCGATTCCTGCCCGTGCAATAGAGAGCAAGGTATGGCTTGATCGGGCGATGTCTCAGTTTGAGGTTTCGGATGACTGACTATTGCCCGACAAAAAGGTATTTTATCTGCTCGCCGAAACCCCTCTTTCGAATGTGAAGCGTAATCTCTGCGGGGAGAGACGTGATGGTGCGTCCAAGGTACCCGAAGGAAAGGCCCTGGGAAGATGCGTTCTCTGGCCTGCAAATAATGACGTCGGGTTCAGTGGCCTGGCTGCTTAGGTTATAGATGCCGACGCTCCATGCGATTGAGGTTAAGTCAATATTGCGGAAGACTACGACGCCGTTCGAGTCAGATTTTTGACTGATGACCTTGCGCCGCCCAGACATTGCCGGCTGGGGAAAGAGCTGGACAGCAATACCGGAGACGGTTCTGGGCGTTGAGTTGGCCGCGACCACATGGACTGTCAGATCCTGCGCACGGCAAACGAGCGACGTTCCCAGCAGAGCTACTGCGCAACACTCTATCAACCGATTGGCCATCGTTCGACAGTCTCAGACTGCCAGATCCAAAGATACTCCCAGAGAAGAACCGTTCTCGACCTGGGATAATTCTATCAGGGCCAGCGGGCTACGCTATAATACGAGGTAGGTTTCGCATGCTGCGACGGCTCATGATTTCGTTCGGTCTGCTGGGCGGCTTGCTCGCAGCCAGCCTTTGCGCGCAGGAAGCCGCTCAGCCTCAGCAACAGCCGTCGGCTCCTTCAGCTCAAGCCCCAGTAGCGCAAGCCCCGGTATCTCAAACTTCAGCCGCTCCGGCTCCGGCGGGTCCGCTGGCGATTACGGTGGTTCCTCAAGTAACTCAGCCGCCCGCGGAGGCTGCGAAACCAATCGAGACGAACGGTGCCGAGACGAAGCCCGATCAAAAATCATTTTTGGTCGACACGGGCACGCATATCCCGCTCAGCCTGAGCAACAGCGTCAGCACGAAGAACTCGGTTCCGGGCGATCGCGTGTATCTCGAAACCATTTTTCCGATCCTCGCCGGAGGCCGGATCGTCATCCCACCGGGCAGCTATGTCGAGGGCACCATCACGGAGGTCCAGCGGCCTGGGAAAGTGAAGGGGCGCGGCGAATTCCATCTGCGCTTCGACACGCTGATTCTGCCGAACGGCACCACTCGGGATTTTCGGGCGCGCGTCAGCGGCATCGACGGCCGCGCCAGCGAAGAACTGGATCGAAAAGAGGGATCCATCAAGAGCGAAGGCAACAAATCTGGCGATACGCGCACGATCGCCGAAACCACCGCGACCGGCGCGGGCCTGGGCGGACTGATCGGCGCGGCCAGCGGTTCAGCCGGAATGGGCGCGGGAATCGGCGCGGCCGCGGGCGCCACTGCGGGGTTGATCGGCGTGTTGTTTACACGGGGACCCGATGCGGTGCTCGCCAAGGGCACCACGCTTGAAATGGTACTCGACCGGCCGGTGCAATTCGAAGAAGGCGAGCTGGATTTTTCCAACTCACCGGCACGGCGGGCGGGGGGCGACGGCGGCGGTCCACTGCCGAGCCGCAAGACTCCGGCAGCGCGCCGCTGGCCCTTACTGTAGCCCCGAAAACGCGCTCCCACAGCGTCCCTCCTGTTAAGGGGTTGAGGGCCGGAAGGGTGTTGAGCGCGCCACTCCTTGACAGTCGCCGTTCAGAAAGAAACGCGCCGCGCCCTAACGGGTGCGCCTCAACACATTCCTCAATACATTAATGACGGGACCTCTATTTAGTAGCCACTTCTCAGCGTTTCACTGCATTCCAGTTGAGGGATTTTGCTTAGCCTAATTTAGATGGTAGTTCTGTTATGGTTGACTTGTGGAACTCGCGCGCACCCAATCCGATCGCGGTCGCACGGCCGGCACCGTAAGAGGATTCAGCCTTTTCGGCGTGCCGGTACGGCTCCACTTCACCTTCATCCTGCTGGTGATTTTCCTGGTGGTGACCGACCTCGGCAGCAAGCAATCCGGCGCCAGCTACGCGCTGTTTTTGTTGGGCCTGTTCGTGAGCGTATTGCTGCACGAACTGGCGCACGCGGTGGTCTCCATGCGCCTGGGCGTCCGCACCACTGAAATCGTCATGTTCCCCATCGGCGGCGTCTCCCGGATGGAGCGCATGCTGCGGCCTTCCGAGGAACTGTGGATCTCGCTGGCCGGTCCGCTGGTGAACGTGGTGATCTCGGGCGCGATTTTCGGTTACATGTTCTATACGCATCAGGCCATCGCGATCCAGCTTTCCGATCTGCTCCAGCCCACCGATGCGAACGCAGTCGCGCGCCTGGCCTATGGCAATCTGCTGCTGGCCGCCTTCAATCTTCTGCCCGCGTTTCCGATGGACGGAGGGCGCATCCTGCGGGCCCTGCTCTCCTACATTCGCCCGGAGGATCAGGCTACGCGCATCGCGGCCTGGATGGGCCGGATGCTGGCGATCAGCATGGGCCTGTACGGCTTGGTGGCGCAGGATTTCATGCTGGTGTTCATCGCGTTTTTCATTTATCTGGGCGCGGCGCAGGAAAGCGCCGCCGCCATGGGGCGGTCGCTCACGCACGGAATTCCGGTGCGCGCGGCGATGATGACCGAATTCCACACGCTGCAGCACGGCCACACCATTCGGGATGCGGCGAATCTGCTGCTCTCCACGTCACAACAGGATTTTCCGGTGGTGCACAGCGAACAGGTGGTGGGACTGTTGGGGCGCAACCTGCTACTCAAGTCGCTGGCCGCCGAGGGTCCTGACGCTTACGTGGCGGGCGTGATGGATCGCGATTTTCTGGCCCTGGATCCCACCGCGGACCTGGCCGAAGTGCTGCCGCTGATGGCTCAGGCGGGCCGCTGCGCGCTGGTGATGGACGGCGCCAACCTGCTGGGGCTGCTGACCACGGATAACCTGTCTGAATTCCTACTGCTACGCCGCTTCGGGATGGAACCTGTCGTCTAACGAACCACCTTATCTTCATGCTTGGCCCCCTGGGAACTTTGTACGCGAAGTTTTCGTCTTCACAGTGGTGCCTAAAGCTCACAAATTCATCGCAGCAAGCCGTGCACCGGCATAGCCCAGCGGTTTGGCATCGAGAGTGCCAGGTTGCTTGGATGCATTGGTAGCGCCGGCATGATGGTCAGGTGAAGCTGGCAGTTTGACAGTGCAACTTATTCCTTGGGCTTAGGTAAGGTATCACTTAGGTAAGTTATCGAGGGGAGCGGCATATGAAGCGAGCATTCGCAAGCGCAAGCCTGGTAGTTTTTCTGCTGAGCATCTCTTCGCCAAGCGCGGCATTCAGCCAGGCACTGAACCAATCGGGCGAAAAACCGCCGGCATTTACATCGGCGGAGATCCACGCGAGCAAGCCTGGCACCACCGACGGCGGCTCGGGATTCATGCCGACCGGCCAGTTCTTTGCCCGCGGCGAGACCCTGCTCGGTCTCATTTCGAACGCCTACGGCGTCGAAAACGAAATGGTGAACGGAGGGCCGGGCTGGCTGGATTTGGATCGCTTCGATATCAGCACCAAGGCCCCCGTCGGCACGCCCGAAGATACCGGACGGCGGATGCTCCAGGCGATGCTGGCGGAACGCTTCAAACTGGCGATCCATCGGGAAGAAAAGCCGGTGCCGGTCTACGCACTGACGGTGGGCAAACGCGGCGCGAAACTCAAAGAATCGGAGGGCGAGAGCCCGCTCAACTGCAAAGGCGACGGCGGGGGCCCTGGCTCGACGCTGTTCACGCTCACCTGCCAACACGCGACCATGAAGTTCCTGGCGCAGCAGATTCGGTGGATCGCATTTCTGGATCGTCCCGTGGTGGACTTGACGGGCCTCACCGGATCCTACGACATCAGTTTGACCTTGACGCCACCCGGCCAACGCAGGCGCGCCAGCGGCGACGCGGACCAGCCGCAGTACGTCTCGGCCTTCGATGCCGTCGATAAGCTTGGGCTGAAGCTGGAGGCGCAAAAAGAGCCGGTCAGCGTCATTGTCGTCGACCATATCAACCAAACGCCGACGGACAATCCGGCCAGCGGGATCAGCGGCAAGCCCAAGGCGACGGAATTCGAAGTGTCGGATGTCCGCGTGAGCAAACCGGGGGCGACCGGCAACCGGCGGATTCTTCCCAGCGGCCGAATCGAGCTGACCGCTGACACCATGAGATTCATGCTGAGGTTCGCTCTCAATTTCGATGACGACAGGATCATCGGAGCTCCGAAATGGATCGACACGGATAAATTCGACGTCATCGCGCAGCCGGCGGCGGCGACCGACGTGACGCCCGAAACGCTTCCGCTGATGCTGAAGGCGCTGCTGGTGGATCGCTTCAAGCTGGCGATCCACGAGGAAGAACAGTCCATTCCGGTATACGCGCTGGTGGCGGGGAAGCGCGGGTTGAAACTGAAGGAAGCGGACGGGTCGGTCCGAGGGTCGTGCAAGGACAGCGCCGGCGAGGGCAGGAAGATATTCACCTGCCAGAACACTACCATGGCGGTCCTGGCGGACAAGTTGCGCAACGAAGCGCCGGCGTATATCGACCACGCGGTACTCGATATGACCGAACTCAAGGGCGCCTACGATTTCACCCTGAGCTGGACGCCTCGGAACCAGTACATGGCCTCGCGCAGCGGAGATGCAAACCAGCCCGGCGCGGTGGCTGCGGCTGCGGACCCGAATGGCGATCTCTCGGTTTTCGAGGCCATCGAAAAGCAACTCGGGTTGAAGCTCGAGTTGCAAAAGCATTCGATGCCTGTCGTCGTCATCGATCACCTGGAGCGAACGCCCACGGAAAACTAACCCATCAATGCGCGCCCATTTGAGGCGCGACCGTCAGGGAGCGCGTGTCTTCATGAGGCGCGACCGTCATGCGAGCGCGTCGCGTCACCACGCGGTCACGCAACCAAAGTAAAGTGTTTGAGAGTAGAATGGTTGGCGATGAGCTACAGATTTCTTGTCCCCGTAGGCGCTCTCGCGCTCATGATCGCGCTTTCTGCTACAGGTCAAACGCCCAGCCAACCCGCGAAGCCGGCGGCGGCGAAGTCCAAACCCTGGACCCCACCGCGAACTGCCGACGGCCATCCCGACCTGCAAGGTGTGTGGACCAACGCCACCATCACGCGCATGGAGCGGCTACCCGAATTCAACGGCAAGCTCAACCTGACCGAAGAGGAAGCGGCCAAATTCGAAAAAGCCGACCACGAAGCGGCCGAGGAGAAGCCCGGCGTTGAGAGCGTCAACCTCGGCGGGCAGGTGTTTTCGGGCACCAACGCCGGCTATAACGTGCTGTTCATCGATCGCGGTTCGGAACTCGCGCGCGTGGACGGCGTGAAGCGTAGCTCCTTGATTGTCGATCCGCCTGACGGACGGGTTCCGACCCTCGCGCGCGGAGGCGGCGGACGCGGAGCAGGAGGCGGAGCAGGCGGGCGCGGCGCGGCGGCAGCCGCGGGACGAGGCGGAGATGCAGCGGCAGGCGGGCGCGGCGGGTTCGGCGGCAGCCAATACGACAGCGTGAAGAATCGACCGGCTTCGGAGCGTTGCCTGATCGGATTCGGCTCCACTTCGGGACCGCCCATGATGCCGGTGCTCTACAACAACAACTACCAGATCGTCCAGACGCCGGACGCGGTGATGATCCTGGTGGAAATGGTCCACGACGTTCGCGTGGTCCGCATGAACGCCACGCACGCGCCGCCGGAAATTCGCTCCTGGCTGGGCGATTCGATTGGCCATTGGGAAGGCGACACGCTGGTGGTCGACACCACCAATTTCAACGGCAAGACCAGGTTTCGCGGATCGTCTGAAAATCTGCACGTGATCGAACGGTTCTCGCGCCCCGACGCCAGCAATATTCTGTATCGGGTCACCATTGACGATCCGTCGGTGTTTAGCAAGCCGTGGACCATGGAGTATCCCTTCGCGGCGACGCCGGGTCCGGTGTATGAATACGCGTGTCACGAAGGGAATTACGCGATGACGGATATTCTCGGCGGCGCGCGGAAGTCGGAAGCGGAGGCGGCGGCCAAGAAGTAGGCGACGTGGGGCGGACGCCCTCGTCCGCGCCGGACCCCCTGGTCCGGCTTTGCTGTCACACGAAAAACGCACGCCGGGCGCTCAGCGCGTTCTCCGGAGCAACTTGGTACGATCGGAAGTGGAAGATCACGCCATGCGAAATGTCGCGATTCAAAAGGCCGACGAGTTGCCGCCGCGCGTGAAGTCCGCTGTCGAGCAACTATTGGGCCGGCCGATTGGCGCCGACGAAGAAGTTATTGAGTCTCGCGTAATTGGGTGACGCGGGCACTGCACTGAAACGCCGATAAAACGTGGTTGATCCGATTTGGTTTTTGTCACTGTATTACGCGACGCTCAATAGCATCGCTGCTGTTCCGCCGCAGCAGGTTCTTCCTTCCGGGAATCGCGCGGCGGCCGCACAAGACCTCGCAGCGTTTCTGAATCGACGGGCGGAAAAGACCGAGGATGTCCCCGATGGGGAGATTGATGCCGCGGTGGATGAAGCCGTTGATCATGTGCGGCACAGCCGCGGATGAGGATTGCGGCTGGCTCGCTGAGCCCGACGCTTGCTTTCCCTGAAACGACGGGGCCTCGAGAATGATCTTCAATTGAGGATACTTTCTTGAAAACTAAATGCCTGGTAGCTGTCGGGGCGATGGCGCTCCTCATCATGACCGGCTGCGCCGCCTCGGCACAAGGTCACACGCAGTTCGACGACAAAGATCGTCAGAACACCACCGACTGGTATAACCAGAACAAGGACCATGCGCCGGAAGGGTTTCGAGCCGAGGATCGGCTCACCGCCGACCAGGAATCGCGGCTGAAAGAGGGCGCTGTGCTCGATCCGGATCTGCGGGCGCAAGTGCACCCGGTTCCGGCGGACCTCGGAAGTCGTTTGCCTGCGCCTCCGAGCGACCATCGCTACGTTGCCATCGGCGGGCATGTCGGCCTGATTGATAACAATTATCAGGTCAAGAGCCTTATCCGTCTGCATTGATCTTGAAGTGATCCGGAATGACCTGACATGATCTGAGACGGCGACGCCGGGCTTAGCATCATCGCGACGGGATTCGCCAGAGAGATCTGGCGACCGTCACGGGGTTAGCTTCGCCTGCCAGTTCATGAACAAGGTCAGCGAGGCGGAGTGCTCGCCTGCGGGAGTGATCGTGAGAATGCGCTGGCCGTCGGGAGAAATGTCATAGGTATAGATGTGCGGACCAGTGGGATCCTTGGTCCGCAACAACCGCACTGGCGTACCGAACTCCAAGCCGCCGCCAACGCTTCGGACCGAAGCAGCCATTACATTTCGGTCCGGCGCGAGATATAGCAACTCCTTCCCGTCGCGCCGCCAGCGCGAGAAGTTGCCTCCGCCGTTGGAGACTTGCTGTCGTTTCTCGCCGGACGGAAAACTCTGCACGTACACTTGTTGCTGCCCTGATTCGTCGGACGCATACGAAACCCATTTTCCGTCCGGTGAAAACTGTGCATTTGTGAGATTGGATTGAGTTCTGAGGTAAGGCGTGGGCTTCCGATCGCCGCTCGCCGCCATCGGGAGAAGCCATAACTCATTGCGGCCTTCCACGCTGACCTGTTCGTACAGGAGATATCTCCCGTCGGGCGACCAGTCATCCGAATAGACCGGGCGGGACCATTGGTAGATGATCTCCTCCTCGCCGGCGCCGTTCGCGCTGTGTTGCGCCAGGGTCTCACCGCCAGCGGCAAAGTAGACCAGCTTCAAACCATCCGGCGACCAGATTCCCGCTATGCCGTTATTTCGAGAGCTAACCCGCGTTTCAACTCCGCGAGCCAGGTCAACTGTCCAAACATTCTGGGCTCCCGACGGTTCGTTGATTGACGAAGCTACTCGGGAGCCGTCCGGGGATATCCTTACGGAGGCGTACCCGTCCATGCGCGGGGTCGCGGCGTCGAGAACCTTACCTTCACGGCTTAGCCAGCTCAATTGAAACAGGCCGGTTCCGCTGTTAAAGAGGATCGCGGAGTCGTCGGAAACAGAAAAACTCGAGTGACTTGTTCCTGCAAGGGCGACCGCTCCGGCGCCCGGCACGGCAAACGGCTCTCCTGAAAGACGTCCGGACTTCGCGTCGAAAGCCTGTGCGGTGAGCGTGTTCTCGCGCAGCCAGAGCAGATACCCCGGATGCTTGCCTCGGGGCCTGGCATATATTCCGCTTGACGAAGTGCGGACCAGCGGCGTGCTCTCCTTAGGATGGTCCAGCGAACCGAAATAGACCCCGTTGAGTTGTGGATCGCTGTGCTGAACGAAGAACAAAAACTGCCGGCCGCCCGGGAGGAATTCGGGCCACCGATAGCCAGTTTCTTTCTGAGTCGCGTCGGGAACCGTGGCTGGCGTGGGCATGCCGCCGCCAGACGCGCGTACCTGTTGGAGGCCCCCTAAGGTGGATCCACAGAACAAGATGGTTCCGTCTTCGCCCCACGCCCCGCCACGGCCAATCGCAACATCGGCCAGCACTGCCGGCGGACCGCCCGAAACGTCGATCCGTTTCAATTTTCCTGTGGCGAAAAACCCGAGCGAATGGCTGTCCGGCGACCAGAACGGATATTGCGCGCCGTCGGTGCCCGGCAACTCGCGCGCAGTTAGCGAATCGACCGGTCGAATCCAGAGCTTCGAGACGCCGCTCGAAACGCCGTTGGAGGCAGCCACGAAGGCGATGGTCCGTCCGTCGTGCGAAATCGCGCTACCATTTTCAGGAACAAAGTCCGCTTTTTCCGGAGCCTCGATGTGAAACTGCATGGGCTCTTCTGTCTCGGGTTGCCGACCCGATGCCCAGAAAGCCACGGCGATGATCGCAACTGCTTCGATGATCGACGCGATGATCAACGACCGGTTTACGGTGCGGCCCTTCCGCGTTGGCGCTGACGCTGAATTATCGGGCGCGAGAGTGTTTTCCAATATGATGCGCGCATCGCCGATGTCGCGCAGCCGACGCTCCGGGTCCTTCTCAAGACAGCGCCGAAGCAGCGGCTGCGCCTTCGCGGGGATTCGCGAGTAATCCGGTTCGCTCTTGACCACCGCCGCGAGCACATCGGTAATCGATTCGCCCTCGAATGGGTTGCTTCCCGCCAGCATCTCGTAAAACACGACGCCGAACGCCCAGATGTCAGCGCGCTTGTCCACGGGCTTTCCGCGCGCCTGTTCCGGTGGCATGTAGGCGGCCGTGCCCAGAATCATACCGGCCTTGGTCATCTGAGCGGTGAGCGTCGGCGAGTCTTCGCGATTGGTCGTGGCCGGACGGCTTTCATTCGCAAGCTCAGAGGACGCGAGCGCCTTAGCCAAACCGAAATCGAGCACCTTGACCTTGCCCGCCTCGCTGACCTTGATGTTGGCGGGCTTCAGATCCCGATGCACGACGCTCTTTTGATGCGCCGCGTCAATCGCATCGATGATCTGGGCCGCAATCGCAAGCGCCTCATCGAGCGGAACCGCGGCTTGTTTGATCCGATCGGCAAGAGTCGGCCCTTCAATCAACTCCATCACCAGATAGTTCGGGCCCACGTCGTACAGCGTGCAGATGTTGGGATGGTTCAGCGTGGCGATGGTGCGCGCTTCCCGTTCGAACCGATCGGAGAATTTTTCAGCCGCAACCTTGATGGCGACCTCACGACCGAGCCGCGTATCGCGAGCGCGATACACCTCGCCCATGCCGCCTGCCCCGATCGGCGCAAGGATCTCGTAGGGTCCCAGGCGGGTTCCGGCGGCAAGAGGCATGTGGGTACGATTCTATCGCAGCGTTGGGGTGGAATGGAAGCTAATGGTGGGCGCGGCAGGACTCGAACCTGCGACCTCCTGCGTGTGAAGCAGACCGACATTTCCCTAATTCTCGATCGCGCTTCCCCGAGCAACTTGCTACGATCGGAGATAGAAAATCACGCTATGCAGAACGTTTCGATTCAAAAAGCCCGGCGGCGTCTAATTGAATCGATAACCTCATCGACGGTCAGATCTTGTTGCCACTCGGCCCGGTCCTTCGTGTAATCGCCAGGTCCAGAGCGGTGTAAACGCAGGAAGCGGGCCAACCCGTCGACGCCCAGTTCGTGCCGGAGGACGTCCAGTGCGTGACGTTCAAACTGTTCGTCAGTCATTGTGTCGAGGCTGCTCATGGCAGGTTTTCCTGGCTCCAGGATAACGGATTCCGCACCGCGACACGCGGGCTGCCGTTCCCTCGCGAAGCTTTTCTCATGAGTCCATCGTCTGTGGTCAGCAAGACATCCGCGCGGACTGCTTCCGCGCAAGCCAGGTGCAGCGCGTCAAATGGCCCGTAGCCTGCGCTCTGGAACTCTCTGGCGCGGCTGACGACATTGTCGTTCACTTCGACTATTTCGGACGCAAGCGTCAGCAGGGCAGCGTTCTCCAAGCGCCTTTCCAGGTGAGGATTTCGATCGATCTCATCGGCTAATGCTTCGCTGGAGATCCATTGAATGACACCCTCGCGCGTTCGCTTGAGGATTTGCTCCACGGCCTCGGCCTCTTGACGGATTCTATCCTGGGTCTGATCGTCTGTGAGGCGATTCAAACAACAAGCATCGAGATAGATCCTCATGTTTACAGGAAGACTATTCTTACCAGGCGGAATGGTGGGCGCGGCAGGACTCGAACCTGCGACCTCCTGCGTGTGAAGCAGGCGCTCTAACCAACTGAGCTACGCGCCCTGAGGCGGCAATTTCTCATTGTACTACTCGGCTGTCTTCACTCGGCCGTCGTTATTCAGCGGTGGTCGGGTCGATCATTGTGCGGACCTGCGACACACGATTCGCGGGAAAACCGCCTCGCGTCGCATGCTCGCGCACCGCCTCTTCATTGGGCGCGAGGTACACGCAGTAAATCTTGTCGTCAGTAACGAAGCTCTCCACCCATTGCACCTCCGACCCCATCTGGCGAAGCACGCCGCATGAGGTTTGCGAGATCCCCCGGAGCTGATCGGCCGACAACTTCCCCGCCCCTGGGATCTCGCGTTCGATGACATACTTCGGCATGGTGAGTCTCCTTTGTTCTACAGTAGTCGATTGTTCTATCGTACCCGGTCGTTGTCTTTCGGTAATGCCGGATGCTCTCTCGACGGATTCTCGCATGTCAGAAAACTTCATTGCAATCCACCGCGCGCCGCTTACGCACTTCGCCCAAGCCATGTTTGAAGCGAGCGGCGTGCCGTCTTCCTCGGCCAAACTGGTGGCGGAATCCCTGGTCGCTTCCAGTCTCCGCGGCGTCGATTCGCACGGTATCCAGCTCGTCATCTGGTACATCGAGCAGATTCGCAACAGCAACATCGATCTTCACACCTTCGGCCACGTCGCCAGTGAAAACGGCGCGTGCATGATCTACGACGGGGACAACGGAATCGGCCAGGTGGTCTCGAACGTGTGTTGCGACCACGCCATCCGCATCGCGGCGAACAGTGGTATCGGCCTGGTGACCGTGCGAAACTCGACGCATTTCGGCGCTTGCGCGTGGTGGGCCCGGAAGATCGCCGCCGCCGGGTACATCGGCATCGTGATGTGCAACGCGTCGCCGCTGGTGGCTCCCTGGCAGGGCCGCGAGCGGATGTTCGGCACCAATCCGATCTGCATGGCCGTGCCAGGGCCGAATACCTTCCTGTTGGATATGGCCACTACTACGGTTGCGCTCAACAAAATCTTCAAGGCCGTGCTGAGCGGCGACAAATCCATTCCCGCGGGCTGGGCCATGGATTCCGACGGCAATCCGACCACCGATCCAAAGATCGCATCAGAAGGTTTGCCGATGCCGCTCGGCGGATATAAAGGATACGGGCTCGCGGTGATGGTCGAGATCTTGTGCGCGGTGCTTTCCGGCGGCGCGATGCTCACCGAGGTCGGCGGCATTCACATGCACGGAAAGCCGATGCGTGCGAATTATCTGTTTCTGGCGATCGACGTCGCCCACTTCATGCCGCTCGACGAATTCACCGCGCGCATGAAGTGGCTGCGCGACACGCTGACGAATTCGCAGCCCGCTTCGGGATTCGAAGACGTGATGATCGCCGGCGATCCCGAATGGCGCACGGAGAAAGTCCGTTTGCGCGACGGAATCCCAATCGCGCGTGGCATCTGGGATCAGCTCACGGCGCTCGCGGGCAGTCTCAACGTGGCGGTGCCCTCCGTGGAACCGTGACGCGTCGCGCTATTTCAACATCGCAGGCGAGCGCGCGGCCTATAATATAACGATGCCGGACGAGGCGCCACTGAGTTTTGAAGCCGGTCTCCAAGCCCTGGAGACCATCGTGAAGGAGATGGAAAGCGGCGACCTTCCCCTGGAACGCGCCCTCGAACTTTTCGAGCGCGGCGTCAAGCTCAGCGAAGCCTGCCGCAAACAACTCGAGGAGGCGGAAACGCGCGTGGAGATCCTGATGCGCCGCGCGGGCGAGATGCAGCCGCAACCATTCCGCGATGCAAAATCCTAGCCCCCGCCGGATGACGCTCGAGGAATACACTGCGGCACAGCAGCGGCGTGTGGACCAGGCGCTTGACCACTGGGTTCCGCCGGAATCCGAAGATCCGGCGACCATTCATCGGGCGATGCGCTATAGCCTTTTCGCCGGCGGCAAGCGTTTGCGGCCGTTGCTCGCGATCGCCGCGGCGGATGCCGTTTCCGATGCGCCCGATGGGATCGAAAACGCCGCGTGTTCGCTCGAGTTGATCCACACGTATTCGCTGATTCACGACGATCTCCCCGCGCTCGATAACGACGATCTCCGCCGCGGCCGTCCCACGTGCCACAAAGTATTCGGCGATGCCATCGCGATTCTCGCCGGCGATGCGCTGCTTACGCTGGCGTTTGAAGTGCTCTCGAAGCTCGACATCTGCGCGGACAGGCGTGTCCGGCTGGTGAACGAATTGGCGACCGCGTCGGGCACCGTCGGCGGAATGATCGGCGGCCAGGTGAACGACCTTGAAGGCCAAGGCAAAGCGCCCACCGCGGAGTTGCTCGAATCCATTCATCGCGCGAAAACCGGAGCGCTGTTGCGCGCAAGCGTGCGCATCGGCGCGATCTACGCCGGCGCGGACGGCGATCAACTCGTTGCACTCTCGCGATTTGGTGAACACATCGGCCTCGCGTTTCAGATTGTCGACGACGTGCTCGACGTGGAGCAGCCCTCGGAAGCGCTCGGCAAAACCGCCGGAAAGGATGCGCAGCAGCAGAAGATCACATTTCCCGCCGTATATGGAATCGCGCGATCGCGCGAAATGGCGGAGCACGATCGCGTCGAAGCCCATCGCGCGCTCGACGTGTTCGGCGATCGAGCCTTGCGGCTTCGCGAGATCGCCGACTACATCGTGCGCCGGAACACATGACACCCGATGACCATGACAGCATGACTACCGTCGCCATGAAACAACCTGCTAGAGTCCGGCTCGATGTTCTCCTGGTCGACCGAGGACTCGCCGATTCGCGCGAGAAGGCGCGCGCGTTGATCCTTGCCGGAAAGGTGACGGTCAACGGTCAGAAAAGCGAAAAGCCCGGCCACGGCATCGAGGCCGCGAGCCTTGTAACCGTGCTTGAACCGATGCCCTACGTCAGCCGCGGCGGATTCAAGCTGGCGGCCGCGCTCGATCAATTCGCGATCGATGTGGCCGGTCGCATTTGCGTCGACGTCGGCTCCTCCACCGGCGGATTCACCGATTGCCTGCTGCAACGCAGCGCGGCCCGCGTATGGTCCATCGACGTGGGCCGCGGGCAGCTGGATTGGAAGCTTCGCAACGACCCTCGGGTGATCGTCCGCGAGGGCGTAAACGCGCGCTACCTGGACCCCAAAGACTTCCCTGATAAATTCGACTTCGCCGTATGCGACGCGAGCTTCATCTCGACTACGTTGCTTATTCCTGCGATCGTTCCACTGCTCACACCCTCAGGTGAAATGATAATCCTTGTCAAGCCCCAGTTCGAATCCGAACGCGGCCAGGTGGGCAAGGGCGGAATCGTGCGCGATCCGGAAGTTCATCGCGCTGCCTGCGATCGCGTCCGGGCTTGCGTCGAATCCTTCGGATTTCGCGCCCGGATTATCGATAGCCCCATTTTGGGCGCTGAAGGCAATCGGGAATTCTTGCTGTATGCGGATCGTTGAATATGCCCGCTATTGATACCGTCGGGATCATCGCAAAGCCGCGGAGCGACCTCGCCGCGCGCCTGGTCCCCGAGGTAATTCGCTGGCTCGACCAGCGCCATGTGAAGATTCGCCTCGACCCGGAAAGCGCGGCCTATGCGAACCGCGGTGCGGGCGTGCCTCGCGATGAAGTGCCGGAGGGCGCGCAAATGGTGATCGTGCTGGGCGGCGACGGCACGCTCCTCTCAGCGGCGCGCGCGGTGGGTGGTCGCGGCATCCCGCTGTTCGCCGTGAACCTGGGCGGCCTCGGCTTTCTCACCGCGATCACCATCGATCAAATTTATCCGGAACTCGAACGCGCGCTGCATGGCGATTTTCCAGTCAGCCGCCATCGCATGCTGCATTGTAGTCTGTGGCGCAACCAGAACCGCCTTGCGTATTACGACGCGTTGAATGACATGGTGCTCACCAAAGCGGATATCGCGCGCATGATCGATCTCGAAGTTCAGGTCGACGGCCGTTTCGTGTGCGTCTATAAAGCCGACGGGCTGATCGTCGCGACGCCCACCGGCTCCACCGCGTACTCGCTTTCCGCCGGCGGCCCGATCATGGTTCCGGACGTGGCCGCGCTCGCCATCACGCCCATCTGCCCGCACACGTTGTCCAATCGCCCGCTGGTGGTGCCCGATGAAAGCGTGATTCAGGTGATCAATCGCAGTGACGACGGCGTCACTTACCTCACCATCGATGGCCAGGTCGGTGAACTTCTCAATGCAGGCGACTATGTCGTGTGCCGGCGATCCAAGCATTCCATCAGCCTGATTCGCCCGCCCGAGAAAATGTTTTTCGATGTGTTGCGCGAAAAACTGAAATGGGGCGGCCGCTAGGGACGCCCGTTTGGAAAAACAAATGAAGCGCCCCTCGCTCACCACCTGGATCCTGATCGCACTGGTGGCGGGCATTGCTTTCGGGGCCGGATTTCCAGATGCGGCGCAGAAATGCGGACTCCTCGGCACGATTTTTCTGCGAATGATCAAGGCCATCATCGCGCCTTTGCTGTTCGGAACACTGGTGGCCGGCATCGCGGGAACCGGCAGCCTCAAGACCATGGGGCGCATCGGCGGCAAGGCGATTCTGTATTTCGAAATCGTGACCACCGCCGCGCTGTTCATCGGCTTGCTTGCGGTGAACATCATCAGACCCGGCGTGGGAGTGCAGCTTGCGAAGGCCCCGGCCGCGGGACTCGCGCAATCCGGCGCCACGTTCGCCGCCATCGTCGAACATCTATTTCCCACCAGCATCATCGACGCGATGGCGCGCGGAGACGTCCTTCAAATCGTCGTGTTCGCGTTCATTTTCGGCGCGGCCTGCGCCGCCATCGGCCAGAAAGCGCGCCCCGTCGTCACGTTTTGCGAATCGCTCGCCGAGATCATGTTCCGCTTCACGAACTACGTGATGCTGTTCGCTCCCTTCGGAGTTTTCGGCGCGATCGCCGCCACCATAGGCGCAAAAGGCATCGGCGTGCTGCTGAACCTTGGAAAACTCATCGCCACCCTGTATGTCGCCGAGGCCGTTGTCGTGCTGATTGTCTTCGGCGCATCCGCCGCGATTGCCCGCATTCCGGTGAAGCGCTTCATCGAGTACGCGCGCGAACCTTTCCTGATTGCGTTCTCCACTGCATCCAGTGAGGCCGCGCTGCCGCTCGCGCTCGAGAACATGGAAAGCTTCGGCGTGCCGAAGCACATCGTCGCGTTTGTTCTTCCCACCGGGTATAGTTTTAACCTGGTCGGAACCACTTTATATCTATCGCTCGCATCCATCTTCATTGCCCAGGCCGCCGACGTTCCCATGCCGCTCGGCACGCAGCTCGTCATGATGATCACGCTGATGCTGACCAGCAAGGGCGTCGCGGGTGTGCCGCGCGCGGCACTGGTGATTCTCGCCGGCACGGTGGCGAGCTTCAATCTTCCAGCCGAAGGCGTGGCATTGCTGTTGGGCGTCGACACGCTGATGGACATGGCCAGGACGTCGGTGAACGTGCTCGGCAATTGTCTCGCGTCCGCAGTGGTCGCGCGATGGGAAGGCGTGAAGTTTGATGACGTGGGGCAGGGCCATGCCCTGCCTCTTGAGCGCGCCTAGTGGAATCCCGCGCGGCCGTCTCTCCCGCAATGTTCCTAGAACTTCTTCTCCGGCACTTTGCAGAACTGATCGTCATCCAGCAGCTTATTCTTGATCGGATGCGACACCCACAGGCTCTCCACCGCGGCCGCCGCTTTGTACCGCTGCGTGCAGAGCTGGCCGGGATCGTAAAGCCCCGCATCGCCGCTGCCGGCTTGAACCTCCAACCACGACGGCAGTTTGTCGAATTGGGCGTACTCCCGCATCTCGGATTGCTCCAGAATCAGCTTCTTCAGATTGCCGAATTTTCCCTCCACCGCGATCAGCGGCATTCCCGGACGCACGCCCTCCACGGTCGCGCAGCCAGGATCGTAGACGCGGATCAGCTCAACCTTGGACGTCTCTTTAATGCCGTCTTCCTGGTTCGGATAGAGATCCATGATGCGTTTCGACGCGCGCGTCACCGCGAAGAACGCGATGCTGCTTCCGCCCACCTCGTCGGTCTGCTTGAAGACCGTTCCCGGCAGCGCCAACCGTGCGGCCCGGATCGTCATCCCGGCGCGGATCGGTCCCGCGGTGTCCACTCGAATGACGCACGCCGTCGTTTGTGGACCTGGTGGAGTGCCTTGAGCCGCGCCTTGCGCTCCGCCCTTCGATGCACCTTGAGCCGCACTCGGAGGCGCGCCCTTGGCCGCATTTTGAGTCGTACTCTGAGCGATCACGGAACCGGCGATCAGAACGCAACACGCGCAGATTACCCGCATTCGTCCATCATATCGGGGATTACCGACACTTAGGTGGCACAGACTTCAGTCTGTTGGTGGCACTGACTTTTGGTCTGTGTTGGTGGCACAGACTTTAGTCTATGTTCCAGCACATCAACAATCCACCACCGATGCCTTTGGATCCAACCATCCGTCATTGTCCGCCAACAGCCGATTCGCCTCCGCCGGTCCCCACGTGTTCGGCTCATACTCCAGACAGGGAGTCGCATTCCCTAACACAGGATCGACGATCCGCCATTGAGCTTCCACCGTATCCTCGCTCGCGAATAGCATTTGATCGCCCCTCAGCGCATCGCCCAGCAACCGCTCATAGGGCGCCATCTCGCTTCCGCTTTGGTGGCATGCGATCAGCTCGACTTCTTCCCCGGTCATCGCTTCGCCAGGCTGCTTCACGCGCAAGCCGAATCCGATGACCACGTCGGGACTCAGACGAAAACGCAGTCGATTCGGAAGCCCGCTGAAGTTTTCGTTGAAAGTATCGCGCGGCGGCTGGCGGAAATCGATCACCACTTCGGTTGCCGTCACCGGCAGGCACTTGCCGGCGCGAATATAAAACGGCACGCCGGCCCATCGCCAGGTGTCGATGAATAATCGCACGGCGGCGTAGGTTTCCACCTGTGAATCGGGCGCCACGCCTTGCTCCTGACGGTAGCCGCGAAACTGACCGCGCACCACATCGGCCGGCGCCAGCGGACGAACCGCCTTCAGAATGCGCGACTTCTCATCCCGGATCGTGTCGGGGTCCTGCCCATTGGGCGGGTCCATGGCAAGGCATGCCAGCACCTGTAGCAGGTGGTTTTGGATCACGTCGCGAATCGCCCCGGCCTCTTCGTAAAAGCGTCCCCGGCCCTGCACGCCGAAGTCTTCCGCCATGGTGATCTGCACGGCGCGGATATACGTGCGATTCCAAACCGGTTCGAGCAACGCATTGGCGAAGCGGGTGTACAGGATATTCTGCACCGGCTCCTTACCCAGAAAATGATCGATCCGGAAAATGGCCGGTGGCGGGAAAGATTGTTGCAGAATGTCGTTCAACTTTCGCGCCGAATCGAGATCGCGGCCAAACGGCTTTTCCACCACCACTCGTCCGCCCGACGCGCAATTCGCTTTCGCGAGTCCCTCGACTACGGTCGCGAACAAATCTGGAGGGATCGCAAGATAGTGGACCGGCCGGCGGGCGTCGCCCAGCACTTGGCGAATTTTGGCGTAGGTCTGCGGATCGTTGTAATCACCGCCGGCATAGCGCAGCAGATTGGAGAGCCTCGAGAATGCGAATTCGTCCAACGCCTGGTTCGACGGCAAGTGATGAGTGATGCTCTCCCGCGCTCGCTGCTTGAGCTGATCGAGATTCCAGCCCGCCCTGGCAACGCCCACGATGGGAATATCCAGATTGCGCCGCTTAACCAGTGCGTACAGCGCCGGAAAAATCTGCTTCTCCGCCAGATCGCCGGTCGCCCCGAAGAAGACCAGCGCGTCCGCCGGCTGTGTTTCGATGCTCATTTCTCCACCATTCTCTCAGGATGACATGCAACAGGATTGTTTACGCGCCCGTAACGAGCCGCGACCAGAGGGAGCGGTTATACGTACTCGGCGACGAAAAGAAGCATCGTTTAACCGCTCCCTTTGGTCGCGGCTCGTTCAAGGCAGCGCCCACGCGAAAATCACGCCCTGCACCGCCGTCAGAATATATTGACGCCCGTCGAGCTGGTACGTCATCGGCGACGCGACCATCCGCCCGCCCACTCGCGTGTGCCACAGCGTCTTCCCCGTCGCCGGATCCAGCGCCATCAGGTTGTCGGAATTATCGGCGGTGAACAGAAGTTTTCCCGCAGTGGTCAGGATCCCCGCTGTGTCTTCGCCTTCGCCAAGTTCGTGCTTCCAGCGGATGTCGCCAGTCTTGGTGTCGATGGCTTCCAGCACGGACTCCGCCCACAGGTTGCGATCGCGCCCCGCCCAGCCTTCGGCTTTCGACTCCGCGGTCATGTAGAACTCGCTCCACAACCGCCGGGCACTGAGATAAAAGAGGCCGAAGTCGGGATCGAAACTCGGCGCCATCCAATTCGTCGCGCCATCCGAGCCCGGCGACACCAGCACTCCATCCGGCATCGGCTCCTTCTCTCTCTTCGGACGCGGCTGGCCGTGCTGATCGATTCCCGAGGCCCAGTTGGTTTCGATGAACGGCTTGGTGAGAACGTGCTCGCCGGTCGATCGGTCGAGCACGAAAAAGTATCCGTTGCGGCTCCCCTGCGCCAGCAGTTTGCGCTTCACGCCGCGATAGGTGTCGTCGAACAGGATCGGAGTCTGCACCGCATCCCAGTCGTGAGTATCGTGCGGCGACGGTTGAAAGTGCCACTTCAACTTGCCGGTATCGGGGTCCAGCGCGACAATCGAGCAGGTATACAGGTTGTCGCCTTTGCGGCCTTCCCCATTCAGCACGGGATTGGGATTGCCGGTGCCCCAGTAAGTCAGATTCAACTCGGGGTCGTAGGTGCCGGTGATCCAGGTCATGCCGCCGCCGTGCTCAATCGCGTCCGTGCCTTGCGGCCATGTTTCCGATCCAGGCTCGCCCGGCTTCGGCTCCGTATTCCAGTGCCACTGGAGCTTGCCGGTTTCCGGATCGCGCGATTCGAGAAATCCTGGAACGTCGGTAACATCGCCCGAAACCCCGATCAACACATGGTCGCGGATCACCAACGGCGCCATGGTCGAAAAATACCCGAGCTTGGAATCGGCGAATTCGATGTCCCAGCGCACCTTGCCGTCTTTGGCGTTGAGCGAAATCAGGTGGCAATCCGGCGTTTCGAAGTACAACCATTCCTTGTACATACCGACTCCGCGCTGCCCGATGTGGTCGCCTTTCGATTCGCGGAAATAGTGCCACACAGTGCGGCCGGTGCGCGCGTCGAGCGCCCACACGTTGTCGGGCGTGGTGAGATACAGGATTCCGTTCACTTCAAGCGGGGTGGACTTGATCGCCGCCGAGCGCATCTGCGCCACCCAGGCGATGGTTAACTGCTTTACGTTGGATTGGTTTATCTGCGAAAGCGGGCTGTAGCGTTTGCCGGAATAATCGCCGTTGTAGGTGGGCCAGGTGCCGGCGGGCGGGTGCAGGATCGCGGCGGGATCGAGGCCGTCGTCACCACTCGCCGCCAAGCCCCGGAGAGTCATCCATAGACATCCTACGAGCAGTCGCTTCATAAATGAAATCACCCGTTCTCGCGGCAGTCCCGCGTCAGGTCCGCGTCAGTTCCCCGTCAGTTCCGCGGTAGTTTCGCGGTCTTCTGGCGGCACTTTTGCGTTTCTCGCATTACTTTTGAGCCGACAGAAAGGCGAACAAATTGTGAATATCGGCGTCCGTATACTTGGGCATCAGATCGCGATGCGCGGCCAACGGATCGTGAATCTCAACCGTTACCTTGTCACGGGGCCATGACCGATACCAGCCGTCTTTATCCGTGATGGCGACTTCGAACTCGTCGGTGTGCGCCAGCGCGCCTTCCATCACTTCGCCATTTTTCAGGTGCACTGTCGCGCGAGGCTTGGGCGCTCTGGGCGGATACAGCATGCGTTGCTGCAAGTCGATCGGGCTATATTTTCCTGCGACGTGGGAAAGGTCGCCTGTGACCGAATGGCATCGCGAGCAGCCGCCCGCTCCATTGAAAAACGCCTTCCCCGCCTCCGCATTTCCGGTCAGCAGTTTCGCGAGCGGATAATCCCGAGGCACTTGATTGCTGGCGAGCGCCAGGTCCACCTGACGATGCAGAAACACCACGATGTCGGAAATCTGCGGCGCCGTAAGCGTGGAGAATCCGGGCATGCCTTTGTCGGGCCGGCCGTTGCGGATCAGAGGATCGAGGACATCGCCATTCACATCGTGGCTCAACGCCACCGAGCGGATCAGATCGGGGCCGCGATTTCCAGTGGCGTCATCCCCATGGCAGAATCCGCAATTGGATTTGAACAGGGCGCCCCCGCGCTCCACCTGCGCCATGTCGACGCCGCCCGGGTTTTGTCCGAAAACTACTGAGCCCAGGAGCCCCGAGCAGAGTAGTCCGGCGCCGGGAAGTGCGGACTTCAACACCCCAGCCGCGATGGCGGGAAAGCGCATACGCAAATTCTACCGTCTTTATAGGATCCGCCGCACTTGGAATCCTGCCGGTGTTTTCGAAAAACGGGTTGAGTCGCGATCGTCTAGTATGGAGCCATGGCAGATGTAAACGCGGAATCCGGTGTGCGCGCCGGATTAGTCAAGGCAAAACGGAAGCTCGAAGGCGATATGCAGAAACTCATGGAAGCCTTTGAGACCGAAACCGGGCTGAGCGTGAACGACATCAAATTGTCGCGCGGTCACGTCGCGGGTAATTCCAGTCCAGCGCTGTCACGCGTTGAAATTTCGGTTTACCTGATTTGCGGCTAGTCCCCGGGCCCATCGGTGTTGACCTGAGTTGCCCCGCCGTTGAGGTTTTCTTGTTTCCAGAACCACGAACATCTCCATACACCGAGCGAGGGCAGATGAATCCCAAACGCATTCCGGTGCTCGACGGACTGCGTGGCATCGCCATTCTCACGGTGCTGACGTATCATTTCGCGTTGTTTGGAATCAAGTTTGGGGCATCGCTGTGGGAGCGAGTTTACCAGAACATCGCGGCGATCGGCTGGGCCGGGGTGGATCTCTTTTTCGTACTCTCCGGCTTCCTGATTACGTCGATTCTCTTCCAATCGCGCCACAACGCGAATTACTACAGCGCCTTCTATTTCCGCAGAGCGGTTCGGATCTTTCCGTTGTACTATGCGAGCCTCGCGATCCTTTTGTTCGCTGTCCCGCGGATCACCCATCATGCGATGTTGCGGCCCGGTTACCAGGCGTTCGCCTGGCTGTATCTCTTGAATTGGCAGATGGGGATTCGTTTCTTCCCCGCCCCGACCCAGTTCCTCCAGCATTTCTGGTCGCTTTGCATTGAAGAGCAATTCTACCTGGGCTGGCCTTTTGTGGTGCGAGCGTTGGAGCGCCGGCGGCTCATGATGGTTTGCGCCGCGATGATCGTTTTTTCTCTCTGCCTGCGAGTGACGTTTCAACGGTTCCAGATGGATGTGGCTGCGTACGTCCTAACATTCTGCCGGCTGGATTCTCTCGCCATCGGCGCGCTGGTGGGATTGGCGTTGCGTGACGACCGTCACTGGAGAATTGCCGAAAAAATCGCGCCGCTATTGACCGCGCTCGCGGCCACGGGACTCATCGTTCTGATGTGGGTGACCGGCGCACTTTCATTTGGAGCGTTCTGGATGGGAACAGCGGGAATCACCTTGTGGGGCCTGTTCTTTGGCGGTTGTCTGGTGATCGCCCTCCAAGCGAAGGCGGGGAGTCTGGTCAGTCGTGGCTGCTCGTCGCATTTCCTGCGGTTCTTTGGAAAGTACAGCTACGCTCTTTATATCTGCCACCAGCCGCTCATCCTCGGGCTGGTCTCCCGTGGAATCGACAGCGATCGCCTTACGCTCGTGCTGGGCAGCAAGCTCCTCGGGGTCCTGGCCCTGAACGCAATTGCCTTTTCGATCGCAACGCTGCTGGCTTTCCTGAGCTGGCATCTCTTCGAGAAGCAGTTTCTAAAGCTGCGAGACCTTCCGGCTCTGCGTTACGGGTCCAATTCAACAGGAGACGCAGCCTCCATGAGCCAGTCGATGTTATCGCTACCTCAGTAATTGTCGCTGGGGTTAGTGAACCGCCAGCGTCCGGGCTCAATCCTTTCAATGGCTGCGTTGCGATACCTGCGCTGCGCGGAATCTGGGGAGAGGGAAGGCCACCCAAGTTGTAATATGCTGATAATCCAGGGTGACATTCTCAGTAACCATAGTTCGCTCTAAAGAATCTAACCAGTGTGCCGATAGTTGTTGACATAAAAGGTAACACACATTTAGAATGAAGGTTCACCTAGTCTTGCGTAATACCACGAGGGAGCAGATCGACTGCCGATTCAGGAACACGTATGTGGACCGCTGGCGCGCATTGTCCGGTACGAGCGCGGAAACGGCAGAAGCCCCGCCTTCGAGTTCCTTGAAAGCCGAATCGAAAAGATGCAGCGGAGATTTGCAGGCCAATTCGATTGCCTTACCAAGACGGGCGCGAAATATTGTAACCAGCAGCGGTTCTGGCCGCTCCACGGAGAGGGCAAACCTTTATGGGAGTTCAAGGAGGCCGATCACCGTCTTTATTGCATTCGGATCGTCAATAAAAACAACATCATAGCGGTTTTGCTCAACGGTTGGGTGAAGGACAAGAGGGGAAAAAGTAGAGAGGAAGCGCGGGAGATTGAGAAGGCAAAAAGCTTGTACGAAGAATTTCAACGCGAATTTCCGGGAGGAATTCAATGAAGGTGTATTGGGCGCAGTCTAGCACCAATTCGGAAGTCGACATCGGGGTGCTCGAGGAATCGGCACTCGCGATGGCGCAGTCCACGATCCAATTTGCAATCAATGAGAGCGGTCTTTCAAGGGCTGATCTTGCACGGAGAATGCAATGTAATCGCTCTTTCGTTTCTCGAATGCTGAGCGGTAATCACAACCTGACGGTCAAGACGATGGCGAAATCGCTGGCTGCATGCGGCTTTGAGGTGCGATTTGAGCCGGTGCGACTTCAGTGGAATTGGGTTAGTCCGCCCATTCTCCCGAGAGACGAGGTGCCCGCTAACGCGGGCACTACCGAGCGCGCTGCCTAAGATGGCGTTCGCGGTAGTGCCCGCGTTCTAAGAAACTATAAGTAAGGGAGAGTCGCTGATTTGGAAAGAACTGTTGATCTCGCTGCCGTAAATCGAGTGGCGAAGCGGGTTGAATTGAAGGGAGTGCGGCTTGCCGAGATTTCGGCGAAGTGCGATCCGAAGGCCCTCGGTCCCTCTTTAAGCCCCTCTGTGGACCTGAGTTGCGCATTGGGCGATCACAATGAGACTAGCATTGAAGTTGTTTGCGACTATACATTCTCGGCGGAATCGGATGCCACAAAGACGATTCAGTCGAACATCAGGTATCTCTTGGTCTACGAGATAAGCGGGGGCGGGGCTCCGAGCGATTCCGACTTGGCCGAATTTGCGAAGGCGAATGGCGCGCTTCACTCTTGGCCCTTTGTCAGGGAGTTGCTCTACGGACTTACCTCCCGGATGGGGTTCCCTCCATATACCTTGCCGGTGATGCACTTCAATGCGGTAAACGCTCCCGCCAAGGCGGAGGGGAAGTTTGTTCCCGCCGAAAAATCCGAAGAGCCGACTGAGTAATAAATAGATGAAGGTTGAGAAATCTGGGACCGCCTCGCGATGCGGATGCGGATCCGCGCAGGCTGCCGCGGCTGGCGGCCTCACCCTTTCATGCGATACGTCCTGAACATTCGTGAACGCAATCCAGTAAAACGTATCGGCGAAGACCGCGTTCATGGATTGCGCTTGGGATGCCCGTAGAGATAGTGATCATGCTCGCTCGCCCCGTCTTTCGGCAGCCGCGTGAATTCCTCCGCGGGAACATCTTTCATGTTGTCGAGGATCACTTCCCAGATCGGCCGCGACTCACGCTTCTGCTGGTCCGGCTGACCAGGCGCATCAGCGAGGATTTTATCGAGCGCCTCACGGACCAGGGTGTCGGTGGAAACGCCCTTCGCCTGCGCCAGGGCGACGAGCCTGGCTTCTTCCTGCGGCTGAAGCGGCAAAGTGATGATCATGGAGCTTCCCTTTCGTCATTATCGCCTGAAATATGCGCTTACGCAGCGTACGGCAGTCCGCCAAAAAATCGCGCACTACCGAGTGTCCGCGCTGGCGGGTAGTGGGTCACGTCTGAAAAATTGACCCACACCACCGAAAAGCAGATCCCTCGCTGCGCTCGGGATGACGCCGGGGAGGGGCCACTCTTGATTAGACCGATGACCCACTACCCGCTGGCGTGGTTCGCGGTAAACTTCAAGTGAATGCGTACTCTACTGGCGCTCACCGCACTCGCTGTCTTGGCCGCCGCCGCGGACAAAGATCCCAAAAAACTCAAGAAAGACGATTGGCACCCGATCTTCAACGGCACCACGCTCGAGGACTGGAAGGCGGGGGACAATACGGGGTCCTGGACGGTCAAGGACGGCGCGATTCGCGGCGACGGCGAACGCAGCCATCTCTTTTACATGAAGGAGAAGTGCATCAACTGCGAGTTCAAGGCGGAGGTTCGACTGAATCACTCCGGCAATTCCGGCATGTACGTTCGCGCCGCCTTCGGGCCCGAATTTCCGAAAGGCTACGAAGCCCAGTGCGAGAATACCTCGGACGATCCCGTCAAGACCGGCAGCCTGTATGGTTTCGACAAGGTGTTCGAGCAACTGGTTCCCGACGACACCTGGTGGAAGCAGCACGTGATCATCGACGGCAATCACATTCAGATTTTCGTGAACGACAAGCAGACCGTCGATTTCATCGACGAAAAGAACACCTACGTAAGCGGCTATCTGGCGTTGCAGCAGCACAACGCGGGTAGCGTGGTCGATTTTAAGAATCTGATGATGAAGGAGCTGCCGCCGCCGAAATCTCCCCTGGTAGGAATCTGGCATTTGAATCGCGAGCAGTCCACCATCAGCGCGGGCGAATTGCCCAAGCAGGTCGAAATTCGCATTCTGGAGGAGCGCGACGGAATCCGCTACCAATCCGAAAGCGTGACGGCCGATGGCAAGAAGGGCGGCTTGAATTTCTTCGGCCGCGTCGACGGTTACGATTACGTGCTCGCCGGTTCGCCCGATTACGATCACATCTCGATCGAGGAGATCGATCGCAGGAAAGTGCACGAAGCGCTGAAGGTAGCGAAGATTCGCAAAAAGCCCGACGAGCATTACTACCTTTCCATCCAGCGGCGCGGATTCGCTGAAATCGGACGCGCCACCTACACTCTTTCGGCGGATGGCAACACACTCCGCCGCGAGGGAACCATCCAGCACGAAAAAGGCGACAAGCTGAACTACGTGGAAATATTCCAAAAGGCGGAACCATGAACACTACCGGGAAACAGACGCGTCGAAATATTCTGATGGCGGCCGCGGGCGCGCCGCTCGCGCTGGCGCAGCAATCCAACCCGCAGCCCGCTAACGCGCTCCCTGACGGGAGCGCCTCAAGGAACCCCCGGGGTTCCGCGAACGATCGCATTCAGATCGCCCTGATCGGCGCAGGCGGCCAAGGCATGGCGGACGCGCGGGCATCGGTCGGCAACGGCGCGAAGCTGGTCGCAGTGGCCGACGTTTACGACGGCCGGCTCACGCGGTCGAAAGAACAGTGGGGCGGCGATCTTTTCACCACGCGCGACTATCGCGAAGTGCTGGCCCGAGGTGACGTGGACGCCATCATCATCGGCACGCCCGACCATTGGCATCAGCGGATCAGCGTGGATGCGCTGAACGCCGGCAAGAGCGTGTATTGCGAAAAGCCCATGGTGCAGCGGCTGAGCGACGGCCACGACGTGATCGATGCCGCCCGCAAATCGGGCCGCATTTTTCAGGTGGGCAGCCAGCGCGTCAGCTCCATCGTGTACAAGAAGGCGCAGGATCTGCTTTTGCAGGGCGCCATCGGCGAGCTGAATTTGATCGAAGCGTGGTGGGATCGCAACGACGCGATCGGCGCGTGGCAATACTCTATTCCGCCCGACGCGACGACTGAGCATATCGACTGGGATCGCTTCCTGGGCCGCGCTCCCAAGGTTCCGTTCGAGCCGGTTCGGCTGTTCCGCTGGAGAAATTATCGGGACTACGGCACCGGCGTCGCGGGCGATCTGTTTGTCCACCTTTTTTCGGGGATGCACTTTATCACCGGCGCCATCGGCCCCACGCGCGTGTATGCCACCGGCGGCTTGCGATTCTGGAAGGACGGACGCGACGTTCCCGACGTGATGCTGGGCCTCTACGATTATCCGAAGACGGACCGCCATCCCGCGTTCAATCTCTCGCTGCGCGTGAATTTCGTCGACGGAGCGGGCGAGTCGTCGGGATTCCGGTTTATCGGCAGCGAGGGGATCATGACGGTGGACGGAGGCGTGACCATTTCGAAACAGCCCCGCGAGAGCGAGCCGGGTTACACCATCGGGACGTTCGCGCAGGCCACGCAGGACCAGTTTCTGCGCGAGTATCGCGAAAAGTATCCGACCCGCCGCCCCAACGCCGACTCAATGCGTCCGCAAGGCGAGGAGCGCTTTGAGCCGCCGCACGGCTACAACGATCATACGGAGCATCACCGCAATTTTCTGGAAGCGGTGCGGTCCCAAAAAGCGGTGGTGGAAGACGCGACGTTCGGCTTCCGCGCCGCGGGTCCGGCGCTGCTATCCAATGTCAGCTATTTCGAACAGCGCATGTGCGAATGGGACCCGTCGACGATGACCATGAAGGGTTGATCCGGCCCACATGCCGCTCGGAGTGCATCGCCAGGACGTCGAAGCATCCACCAGCGTAATCACGCTGCGTGGAAAGCTGATGCTGGGCGAAGACGCCGCACAGTTGGAGACGCTGGTTCCGCAGTTGCTCAAGACCGGCCGCAAACATGTCGTGTTCGATTTGAGCGGCGTCACGCATATCGATTCGACCGGCATCGGAAGGTTCATTGATGCCTATGGGCGGCTGATGCAGGCGGGCGGCGACATGCGCCTGGCGGGCGCGACCGGCGCGGTGCGCGATTCTTTCCGCGTGACGCGCCTGGATACGGTGTTCAAGTTTTATCCGACGGTGGAGGCGGCGTGCGAGGGGTTGAACTAGCGTGTGCGTCGTGCAGAATGCCGATTATCCGGAGCCGCAGGCTTTAAACGTGCACTTGCACTAGCTGTAGTAGAGTAGTGGTGTGAACAAGGCGTTTTGAAGGACGATTGCCCATGCCGTCAGAGCTCGAACTCGGGATTCAACAGCACGTCATGCAGTATTTGAGCGGCGTGGTTTCTCTCAGCGACTTTGAGAATTGGTTCGTACCCGCGATGTGGGAAATTGACGACGAAGACGAGTACACACGCAAGTTGGCAGGGACCGTGCACATCCTCATTTCCGAGTTTTCGCGTGGCGACCGGACATTGATGAGTCTGCGCGAAGGCCTTGCCGAAACCATCCGCACGGCGGATGAGGCGCCTCGTAGCTACGCCAGGTAAGCTGCAGCCAAGAAAGCTACAGCGGCTTGGTCGGCTGTTTGATTTCGAATTTATCCGGCGTAAACTGCACTTCCCTGACCTGACCCCGCGGGCCGATGGGACCGATCGACTTCCCGTTCCACAGCACTTCGATGCCGCCCGCGTTGCCGACCTTCATCGTCGCCAGGTCCGACCCGGTGAGCGTCTTGGTTTGGCTGGGCTCCAGAATTCCAGAGAAAATGCGTTTGCCGTCGCAGGTGATGGAGAGCCAGGTCTTTTCCGTCGCGGAAAGATTCACCACCACACGGTTGACGCCGTCCGGACCGGTGGTAGTGGTAACGTTGATAGCCGGCGAATTCGCCAGCGCGGCAGAAGCCTTCACCGGAACAATTCCCGCTGGTCCGCTCGCCCGCGAAGCACCGCGATCCGGGGACTTCTGCGGCGTCTTATTCCACCACGCGTAGAATCCCGAGCACGCCAGCAGCACGGCCACCAGCGCCGCCACCGACAATCCGATTCGGCCTTCGGGCACATAGCGGCGATTCGCGTCGCGAATGATTGGATCGACGCTGCGCACCGGAGAGCGCCCGTTCTCCTCAAACGCGCCCGCACTGAATCCGAAAGATTCTGCTTCCGCGCCGCGCCTTCTGAAAAGATCTCGTTTGAGGACGTCAAGTCTGAAACGATCAAGAATGCCGACGCGTCCCTGGGGCGCGTTGGCAGGCACTTCTGAACTCAGGTTCAACTGCGGCTCGCCGCCGGGCCAGTCCGGCGCGTAGCCGGAATCGGCGTTCGCAACCACGGGCGATTCCTCGACCGCTACCAGCTCGTCGACGCCGGGCTGGAGCAATTTCTCATCGATGCCCAGAATCGCAGCATACTGTTTTACGAAGCTTTTATAGAAGAAACTTCCAGGAAGACTTTTGAGGTCGTCCCGCTCTATCGCGCGAAGATATCGCTGTGTGATGCACAGCTCTTCCGCAATTTCCGCCGTCTCGCGACCTTGCCGCTCGCGCTCCGTTCTAAGGATGGCGCCAACCGAATTCATGATTAAGATACCTTTATCACACTTCTAGGCCTGAATGGTCGAGGTACTATAATACAACAGCCCAGGGATGTGTGCCGAGCCTCTTTTCGCCCCCCCAGAGCCCTCCTCGACCCCCGCCACGGTCAGCGTCCCGATCACGGTAGTGGTGGTCAATTGGAACCGGAAAAACCTGTTAGCCGCATGCCTCGATTCGCTCGCGCGGCAGACTTGGCGGGACTTTGAGGTGGTGGTCGTCGACAACGGATCGGATGACGGATCGGCAGCGCTCGTCAAGGATCTTAGTGCCGGCTACCCGGTGCGGCTTCGCCTCATCGAAAACTCGAACAATCGCGGCTTTTGCGCTGCAAACAATCAGGGATTCGCCGCATCCCGCTCGGAATTGGTCGCGCTGCTGAACAACGATGCGGAGGCTGACCCTGGATGGCTGGCGGCGCTGAGCCGGGTGATTCGCGGCTCGGACGACGTAGGGATGGCAGCGTCGAAAATCCTGGTTTGGGAGGACCCCCGCCGCATCGACAAGGCCGGCCACCTTATGTATCCGGATGGCCAGAATCGCGGGCGCGGCACCGGTCAGTTGGACCAGGGCCAGTTTGACCGGGTGGAGGAAACCCTGTGGCCGGACGGATGCGCGGCCATGTACCGCCGTGCGATGCTAGATGAGGTCGGCGGGTTTGACGAGGAGTTTTTCGCTTACGCCGATGACGCCGAATTGGGACTTCGCGGCCGGATCGCCGGCTGGACGTGCTTATATGCCCCGGATGCGGTGGTTCGGCATCATCGCGGGGCGACGCTCGGGTTGGATTCGGCGCGGCGCATCACGCTGATTGAACGCAATCGCGTGCTGTTGGCGGTGAAGCTGTTTCCGTGGAACTTGATTTGGCTAAACGGCGCTTACTACATGGCAAGAATCGGCGCGGGGCTGTGGGCAGCCCTGCGGAACCACGGGGAATTGCGCCGCTATTCGGGACCCAGGGGGAAACTTTCGGCAGCAATGGCGCTGGCGTGGGGGACCATAACGGCGATTCCGCTGATCCCTTCGATGCTGCGCAAGCGGCGCGCGTTCCGGTCGAAACGGCGGCTCACCTCGCGGCAGATCCGCAGCTTGTTGTTGAGACATCGCATTTCGCTGCGGGAGATCTCGCGGGAAACCACCTAGATCTGACTGAGCCGGAGTTTGACGAGCTGCCACCGGCAGCGGTAAATGTGACGACGCCGGCGGCGGCAGATGTGACGCCAGCGGCGGCTTTCGACGAGCCCGTCTTCAATGGGACGCCATCGCCGGCAGTCAGCGCGACCCCTGAGCACGGCGCCTGTCCCGCCTGCTGCTCGACCGAGGCTCGCGTCCTGTTTTCCGCGACCGACCGGCTCTATCGCACCACCGACAAAATCTTCCACATCGTCGAATGCCGCAACTGCCGGCTGATCCGCCTGGACCCGCAGCCGTCGCCGCTCGAGTTGCGCGATTACTATCCGCCAGGCTACTGGTTCATCCCCGAAAGCTCCACGGCGGATCGTCTGGAGCAGTGGTACCGCCGCTTCGTCATGCGAGACCATCTCCGCTTCGTCGAACGCGCTCTCAAGGAGTCGGACGAAGAGGGTTTCGTGTTGGACGTCGGCTGCGGCGGCGGTCTGTTTCTGCAAATGTTGGCCGAGCGGCGTCAGGTGCGCGTCGCCGGCTTGGATTTTTCCCTCGACGCCGCCAACGCGGCATGGCGTCGCGCCGGAGTTCCCGCGGTATGCGCGACCCTCTCGCGTCCGCCCTTTGCGCCGGAAAGCTGCGCCGCTATCACCATGTTTCATGTGCTGGAGCATCTCTACGATCCGGCCAGCTATCTGGACGCCGCGCACCGTCTGCTGCGCCCCGACGGGCGTCTGATCCTCCAGGTCCCCAATGCCGCATGCTGGCAATTCCTCCTCTTCGGCGAGCGCTGGAACGGCATCGACGTGCCGCGTCATCTGATCGATTTCCGGATTTCCGATATCGATTCGCTGCTCGAAAGCTGTGGTTTCGAAGTCCTGCGCCACAAGCATTTCTCGCTGCGCGACAATCCCGCGGGCATGGCCACCAGTCTCGCGCCGCATCTCGATCCCATGGCGCGGCGGCTGCGCGGAGTGGTCGAAACTCCGCGTAAGAGGCTGTGGAAGGATGCGCTGTATCTCGCGCTGGTGTGCGCGTCGTTGCCCTTCACCCTGCTCGAAACCGCCTGCCGCGCCGGTTCCACCATCATGGTGGAAGCCCGCAAAAAGTCGTGAGGCGCGACCGTCAGGGAGTGCGTAGTCTCTTGAGGCGCACCCGTCAGGGTGCGCGTTCCGGCTTTCTGAACCGCGACCGTCAGGGAGCGGCGGCGACACGTCGCATCGTTATTGCATGACAGACTCTAAGCGAGACCCCGGCTACCATCGTCTGCGCGATCGGATGCCCGCGCCCCTGCGCAGGTGGGTGCTGCATTTCGAAGTCTCGATTGAAGACGCGGTCGAGGCGTTCTCACACTCTCTGCCGGCGGGCTCACGCGTGCTCGACGCCGGCGCCGGCGAGGGGCAATACAAACACTACTTCCGACACCATCGCTATTGCGGATTCGATTTGGCGATCGGCGATACGACGTGGAACTATGCGCAACTCGACGTTCTCGGCGATCTCCCCGCGCTGCCGTTTCGCGACGCGGCTTTCGACGCCTGTATCAGCATCGTTACTCTGGAGCACGTCCAGCGCCCTGGGACCGTGGTTCGCGAAATGGCGCGCGCGCTCGCGCCGGGCGGACGAATTTTGATCGTCACGCCGTTCGAATGGGAGGAGCATCAGCAGCCGCACGATTATTTCCGCTTCACGCGATTCAGTCTCGATCTGCTGATGCAGCAGGCGGGATTGGAGAATATCACGATTTCACCGGTCGGCGGCATGTTTCGGTTGCTCTCGCGGCGGCTGTTCAATGCCTTGCAGTTTTTCCCAGGACCACTGATGTTCGTGGCGGCGCTATTCCTGGTCCCGCCGGCGCTGGTGCTCCCATTGTTCGAGCCACTGGATCGACAGAAGAACTTCACGCTGGGCTACATCTGCACTGCTCGGAAGGGGGCTCTCGCAAGTGATGCGTGATTCAGCCAAGCTGCTATCCTTTCGGTAGTCATGCGTCTCCTGATCGCCATCATCGCCGCGGCAGCGCTCGCGTTCGCACAAACCGGCCCACTCCTGCGTCCGGTTTATCGCATCGGGAACGGAGTGAGCCAGCCCACGCTGATTTCCAAAGTCGAACCGAAATATAGCGAGGAAGCACGGCAAGCCAAATGGCAAGGCACGGTGCAACTGAGCCTCATCGTCGAGGAGGACGGATCACCAAGCGAGATAACAGTCTCGCGCTCGCTAGGACTCGGATTGGACGAAAACGCGATCGACGCGGTGAAGCAATGGAGGTTTGGGCCAGGCGTGAAGGACGGCAAACCTGTCCGCGTCTACGCGACAGTCGAAGTAAACTTCCGGCTGTTAGATGATCCCGCCGCTGGACTTCCCAGCCCTGTAGCAGTCGCCGCCGCTGCGCTGGATCCTCCGAAGGAATTGAGCGCGGCAACGCGGCCAGCCGACCCCGAAAAGATGGCCGCCGCCGAAGAGCTCGTTTCGCTCATGAATCCCGAACAGATGACGCAGCAAGCGATCGCGATCTCTCGTCCTTTACTTGAAGCGGCGATCGGGCGGGTGGTGGAGCAGGGCGTGTCGAAGACTTTCGACCGGACGCTCATCGCGAGCGATATCCGGAGTTTGCAGCGCGAATTGGTGGACCGAATCGCAGTTCACTTTCGCGAACAGTTTAGATCAATGCTGATCGGCGTCTACTCCGAATTATTTACGGCTCAGGAGCTACGGGACATTACTGCGTTCTATCGAACACCCTCAGGCCGAGCCCTAATCGGCAAGCAGCAGGAAATCGGGTCGAAGTCGAACGCTGCCGGGCAGCAAACGATGCAGCAGATGAGCCCGGAACTCACCAAGGTGATCTCGGACTGGTTACAGAACGTAAAGAAAAAGTATGGCGTCCAGTAAATATTTCGTCACTGCCATTTTTCTTGTTGCCGCAGCCGCGAGGGCCGCAACGTTCTCCGGAGCCTCCGCGTTCGAGTTCACCAAACAAGCCGTCGAATTCGGACCACGCCCGTCCGGATCGGAGGCGAATCGCAAGCTCCAGGCGTTCATCACCGCGCAGCTTCAGAAGGACGGCTGCGAACCCGCGCCGGCCAAGAAGGACTGCGAGCTGACCGAGGACTCCTTCACCGCCGCCACTCCCCGCGGCTCCGTGCCGATGAAAAATATCATCGCGAAATTCCCAGGCAAGAGCGGGAAGGCGATTATCATCGCCGGGCACTTCGACACCAAGCTGTTCCCCGGCCGCAAATTCGTGGGCGCCAACGACGGCGGATCGTCCACCGGCCTGCTCCTCGAACTGGCTCATGTGCTCGCGCACCATCCCCGCATCGACGACGTCTACGTGGTGTTTTTCGACGGCGAAGAAGCCATGGGCGAATGGAGCGACACCGATAGCGTCTACGGAAGCAAGCACCTCGCCGCCCGCTGGAAAAAGGAAGGCCTGCTCCCGAAGGTGAAGGCTTTCATCCTGGTCGACATGATCGGCGACAAGAGCCTCGACATCAAGCGCGAGCCAACCGGGAATGCGAAGCTGACCAGTTTGGTTTGGAAAACCGCGGCGGATCTGGGCTACGCGGCGAATTTCCTGAACGATTCTCTGGACATCGAGGACGACCACCTGCCGTTTCTGAAGCTCGGCGTTCCCGCCATCGATATTATCGATTTCAATTACCCGCCGTGGCACACCGACGGCGACACCATGGACAAAATCGGCGCGCAGAGTCTGGAGATCGTGGGGAAAGTAGTGGTGGAATCGATCCACCGCCTGGAGCAATAATGCTGGCGACCGGAGCATTGATGCAGACAATGGCACGGTGATGCGGCGCATTCGCGGCGAACACCTGCCGGCGCTCGCCTTCGCGCTCGCCCGCACCGCGTTTTGTCTTTACCGGGCCGCGCATCAATCCATCGTCCTCGACGAAGCCTATACCTACAATCGCTTTCTCAGCGGCTCCTGGGCGGACGTGTACTGGGTGTACAAAACCAACAATCACGTCCTGTACTCGATCCTCGCGAAACTATCCATTCATCTGTTCGGACTTTCCGAGCTGGCGATTCGCCTTCCCTCGGTGATCGCCGGTTTTTTTCTGATATATGGTGCGTTCCGCGTCCTGGAGCCGGCGGTATCGCGGCCGGTGCGCTGGCTCGCAATCCTGGCGATCGGCCTTCATCCGCTGATGCTGGATTTTTCCGTGGCCGCGCGCGGTTATGGCCTGAGCATCGCTCTGCTGGTGTGGGCGATGTACTTCGCGATGCGCCAGGGTCACACAAATGAGAATCATGCGCTGGCGGGCACCCTGGCGGGGCTGGCGGTTTCGGCAAATCTCGCGATCAGCCCCGCGGCCATCGGCCTCATACTCGCGATCGTCCTGCTCGGACCGGGTCCAGTCAGAAGCCGGCTGACGGCGCTCGCAATGGCGACGGCCACGTTCCAGGCCGTGGTGATCACGATTAACTTCGGCGCCCTCCGCAGCGCCACGCTTCAGGACTTTTCAACCGGCTTCGGCTTCGCGGACTGGCACGAATCGGTTCGCGACCTGGTGCATTATTCCATCCATGCCGTCCACAGCAGCGGGATTTTCGGAACCTATCGCGCCGAGACCGTGATCTCCTTCTGGCTGCTTCCGGCGATCTTGACTCTTTGCGTCGCCGCCTGCTTTCTAAACACCCGCTTTCTCAAGACCCGCTTGCTAAACAATCGATGCGAGCCGGCATTCCGCTTGCTCCCCGCGGTGATGTTATTCGTATCGCTCGCCGTAACCGTGGCGCTCCACTATCTGCTGGGCTTGAACTATCCGGAAGACCGGCTGGGTCTATATCTTCTGCTGTTGTTCGGCCTCACGTGGGCGATTGCCGCGGACAGCGTGACGAACGTGTGGATTCGCCGGGCGCAAGCAGCGATGGCCGTGCTGCTGGTGGCGCAGTTCACGACGCAACTCGACGCACATTCCTTCGCGATTTGGAAGTACGACATGGAAACAAGGAACGTCGCGCTGCGCATCAAGGACGCCTGCCAGGGCCGGCCCGACGGATCGATGAGCGTCGGCGTCACATGGCTGCATCAGCCCGCCATGGAGTTTTACCGGGTCGCGCTTGGCATCCACGCACTGCAGCCCATCGAGTGGCCCAAGCAGACCGAGTTCTCGGGTCATGATTTTTACGTCTTCAACGATCCCGATACACAACAGATGGAGAGCCAGGGCATTCGCGTTCTGTTTGCTGATCGGCGCGCGGGAATCGCGTTAGGGACTCGGTAGATTCTCAAGCAGTCGCTTCCCATATCGCGCGCCTACGAATCAGTCTTTTTCGAATCCTTGACTGAGTCGGGGTGAATCCCCTGTTCGATTATTGCCATTCGTTCGCGGTGTTTCAGGATCGTGTGGATGATCAGGTACACCAGCGCCAGAATCGGAATCGCCATCCCCAATACCGGGGGCTCTAAGAGTCGATCCCAGTCCATATAAATTTAGACCCTTGAGAATATTTCCGAAACGGCGAGCTCGCCCGCGGAAGGAACGCTCAGCCGAATTTTGTCGCCTTCGACGTACGTGATCGTCTTGCGATCCGGCGTGGAGACCTTGACGGTCTTTCGTTTCGGATCTACCACCCAGAACTCGAGGCAGCCGTTTTCCAGGCACATCGCTTCCTTTTCGCCCATCTCGGAAACAGTGTTGGGCGGCGAGAGCACCTCGACCACCAGCTCGGGAACGCCGAGCAGGTTGTCTTCCGGATCGATCGCGTCATAGCGCGCTTGCGAAATGAACGCTATGTCAGCCACCCAGCATTCATGTTCGGGAAGCGGGCGAAATGCGATTTCGGTCCAGATGAGACCTCGTCCCGCTGCCGCGGGCTCCAGAAGTTTCACCAGTCGACGCTCGGTTGCAAAGTGTCTGTGCTTTGGAGGAGGCAATATAACCACTACCCCGTGGTGCAGCTCGGAGGTTCCTTCCCTGGGTTCCGGCAACGCGCGGAACTGCTCGACCGTCATCAGAGCGGAAGTGGTCGACATCATATTTATTTTCGCAAATCCCGGCCCGTCATTTCCTGCGGCTGCCCCACCCCGAACAGCCCGAGAATCGTCGGCGCAATATCCTGCAACGATCCACCCGACCGCAGCGCCCGCTTCTCCTCATCCACCACGATGAACGGCACCGGATTGGTGGTGTGATACGTGTGCGGACCGCCCGTCGCCGGATCGATCATCATCTCCGCGTTCCCATGATCCGCCGTAATAATCCATCGCCCGCCTTTTTGAACCAACGCCCGATAGATTCCGCCGAGCCCCACATCCACCGTTTCCACCGCGCGGATGGTCGGCTCCAGTTTTCCCGAATGCCCCACCATGTCGGCATTGGCATAGTTCATCACGATCACGTCGAAATCGCGCTGGGCAATCGCGGAAGTTACCACTTCCGTGATTCCTTCCGCATTCATCTCCGGCTTCAAGTCATACGTTGCAACCTTCGGAGAGGGAACCATTTCCCGTTCCTCGCCGGAATAGGGTTTTTCGTTCCCGCCGTTAAAAAAATACGTGACATGCGCGTATTTTTCGGTCTCGGCGACTCGCAGATTCTTCCACTTCAGCTCCGCCATCACGTTCGCCAGAATGTTATTGGGGTGTTCCCTCGGCAACACGAAGGGAACCGAAAATGTTTTATCGTATTGCGTCAGCGTCGTGAAGTGAAGCTTCAACGGCGACTGGCTAAGCGACCCATTGGTCAAAACCTGTGTCATCTCCCGTCCCCGATCGGCGCGATAGTTGAAGAAGATGCACGCGTCCTCCTCGCGAATGAGCCCCACCGGTTCCTTCCGCGAATTGATGATGGTGACCGGCTCCATGAACTCGTCCGTCACCCCGCGCTCATAAGACCGTTTGACCGCCGTCACCGGATCGCTCCATTTCTCGCCGGCGCCCTCCACCATCGCGGCTCGCGCGAGCTCGATTCGATCCCATCGCTTGTCGCGATCCATGGCATAATAGCGCCCTGAAACAGTGGCGATCCTGCCAACCGCGATACTCCTGATCTCGCGCTGCAGCGCTTCGATGAATGCCGCGCCGCTCTCCGGCGGCGTGTCGCGCCCGTCCATGAAGCAGTGGACGCACACATCCGCCACGCCCTCCTGCTTCGCCAATTCGAGCAGCGCATAGAGATGCGTATTCATCGAATGAACTCCGCCGTCGCTCAGCAGGCCCATCAGGTGGAGACGGCGAATCCGGGCGTGATGCATGGCCGAAAGCAACACGGGGTTTTCAAAAAACTCCGTGCTCGCGAGCATCCGGTCGATCCTTGTCACATCCATGAGGATGATCCGCCCCGCACCGATGTTCAGGTGCCCCACCTCGCTGTTGCCCATCTGGCCGTCCGGCAATCCCACGAAGGGTCCGGAAGTGTGAACCAGCGTGTTGGGATACTCACGCAGAAGCCGATCGTAATTGGGCTTGCGCGCGAGCGCGATCGCGTTGCCCGGCGACGGAGGCGCGTAGCCCCAGCCGTCGAGGATGGTCAAGACCACGGGGCGGCCGTTCATCTGCGGCATGAACGTCCCGCAAGTAATGTGGGGCGGACCCCCTGGTCCGCGGCCGACGCCCTCGTCGGCCTCTGATTACAACCGCCTGCGCTGCCAAAAGGGTTCATCACTATCGCGCCCGCTTTTGGCGGAACGCCTTCCGCCCCGCGAATCGAGCCGCCGAGCCCAACTCCTCCTCCATCCGCAGAAGCTGATTGTATTTCGCGATACGATCCGTTCGGCTCAGCGATCCGGTCTTGATCTGGCCCGCGTTGGTGGCCACCACCAGGTCCGCGATGAAGGCATCCTCGGTTTCCCCGGACCGATGCGACACCACCGAAGTGTAACCCGCATCGGAGGCCATCTTCATCGCCTCCAATGTTTCGGTGAGCGTGCCGATCTGATTCAGCTTGATGAGAATCGAATTGGCGATGCCGCGCTCGATACCCCGCGCAAACAGCTCCGTGTTGGTGACGAAAATATCATCGCCGACAAGCTGAATTTCTTTACCCAGCTTCTGCGTCAGCAGCGCCCACCCGTCCCAATCGTCCTCCGCCATCCCGTCCTCCACCGAAACGATGGGATACTGGCGCACCCATTTCGTCCAGAACTCGATCATCTGTTCGGAGGAGCGTTCGCTCTTATCGGATTTCTTGAACACGTACTTTTTGTTCGGCGCGTCGTAAAACTCGCTCGCGGCCGGATCGAGCGCGATGCCGATCTGATCGCCGGGGGTGTAGCCGGCTTGCGTGATCGCCTCGATCACCGCTTCGAGCGCTTCTTCGTTGGATTTGAGATTCGGCGCAAAGCCGCCCTCGTCGCCCACCGAAGTGGAATAGCCGCGCTTCTTCAGGACGCCCTTGAGCGTGTGAAAAACCTCCACGCCCCACCGCAGGGCTTCGGAGAATTTTTCGGCGCCGTAGGGAACGATCATGAACTCCTGGGGATCCACGCTGTTATCGGCGTGCGCGCCGCCGTTCAGGATGTTCATCATCGGAACCGGCAGCACGCAAGCGCCCACGCCGCCCAGATATCGATACAGCGGCACCTGGAGCGAAATCGCCGAGGCGCGCGCCGCCGCCATGGACACCGCCAGAATCGCGTTTGCACCGAGCTTGGACTTATTCGGCGTTCCGTCGAGATGGATCATCCTCCGGTCGATTTCGATTTGACGTTCGGAGTCCATCCCGCAGAGCGCGGGCGAAATGTGCTCTTCGATGTTCCCGGCGGCAGTGCGCGTGCCCTTGCCCTGGTAGCGCTCCGGATCGTGATCGCGAAGTTCGACGGCTTCGTGCTCGCCGGTCGACGCGCCGGAGGGAACCGCCGCGCGGCCCATCGATCCGTCCGCCAGATAAACGTCGGCTTCGACAGTCGGGTTGCCGCGCGAATCCAGTATTTCTCTTCCGATGATCTTCGTGATTTCCATAAGATGAGCCGGTATGGATCTGGCGGTGCCGGATCGCTAGACTATTTTCGCGCGTTCCAGCCCCACCCGTCAGGGTGGGGCTTCTTTGTCGAAACGATTTCCTACAGCCAGGTACTACGTGTAAGATGGGACCGTGTTTGCAGGCAAGTGAATACAGGCACGGGAACGCGGACGCCTTCACCTACACCCGCGGGCCGGGTTAACCTGAGAAGAGATCGCCATGACATTGATTATCGACCTTCCGGATGAAGAGGTTAAAGCGTTGGCCGATAAGGCGCGGGCGCAGGGCGTGTCAGCCGAACAGTATGCACGGCTGGTGTTGGAACACGACCTGAAAGCCGGCCTGGTGCGACGGCCTGTTGCGCAATCTATCCGGGAGATTTGGAGCAATATGCCGGCCGATGTTCGGGCTAAGCTACCGCGTGATGGGGCCAGCCAGGTTGACCACTACGTTTATGGACTGCCCAAGAGAAACCAGTGAGAGCAATTTTTGCCGACACATTCTATTGGGTTGCACTAACCAATCCGGATGACTTCCGATATCAGGATGCCCTCGCTCTTGATCATGCTCTTGCTGACGCGGTGCTTGTTACCACCGATGAAATTTTGGCCGAGTTATATGATGTTCTTTTCCGCTGACCCGTGGCAGCGCATCCGCGCTGCTGCGACAGTGCGTAGCCTCCTGACCGACCCGGAAGTCCGGGTCATCCCGCAGAGCCGCGAATCGTTCCTCGCGGGTCTCAACCTCTACGAAACGCGGCCCGACAAAAGCTACAGCCTGACGGATTGTATTTCAATGCATACGATGCGCAAGGAAGGGCTGACCGAAGTGCTCTCAAACGACCGGCACTTTGAGCAGGAGGGTTTCAAGGCGCTGTTTCGCGACTCTTGAGAAGATCTTGCAACACGCATCGCAAGTCCGATGTGTCCAGGTTGAGATGGACCATCGTTGCAAGCAACGGAAACGCGGGCAAATGAAAGATTGGATTGCTATGCGAATCGCCGTAGTTATTATTGTTGTCGCCGGAACCGCCAACTTGGCGCTTCAGGCGCAGTCGCCCACGACAGCAGCCACGCCGAAATTCGACGTGGCCTCGATCAGGCTCTGCGATGAACGAAACTCGCGCGGCACCCGAGGCGGAAATGCGTCTCCCGGCAGGCTTAGTGTCGCGTGCACCACTCTCGGGACCTTGCCGGATAGCTTTCCGGGCATCCTTCAGCAGGCGTATGGCATTTTCGCAAATGGGCGTGAGAACCCTCTGTGGTCTATTCCGAAGATCGAGGGGGGCCCTGCCTGGATCAATTCCGAGCGCTACGAGATCAACGCGAAGGCGGAGGGCGATGCCAGCCCGGAAATGATGATGGGGCCCATGATGCAGGCGCTTCTCGAAGACCGGTTCAAGCTGAAGGTCCATCGCGAATCGAGAGACGTCCCGGTCTACGCGCTTACGGTGGCAAAGGCAGGTCTCAAACTGAAGCCTTTTAGGGAAGGAAGTTGCACTCCTTCGTATGACGGCCCTCGCGTCACCGCACAGCCGCCTGTCTGCAAAGCCCGCGCTTCTTCTAGGGGACCGAATCTGGTGACCATCGACGGACAGGGGATGACTCTCGATGAGTTTTCCGGGCTCATGCTGACTGCATCGGCCTTCGGCTTCAAATTCGACCGCCCCCTTATTAACAAGACCGGACTCGCGGGGAGGTTCGACTTCCATCTGGAATTCGCGATCGACGATGTCCGGGCTGCCGCGTCCTCGGACGCTGCGGGCGCTTCCATCTTCACCGCGGTCCAGCAGCAGCTTGGGTTGAAACTCGAGGCGACAAAAGGGCCCGCCGAACTCCTCGTGATCGATCACATCGAGAGGCCTTCAGAAAATTAGCAGCCGCGGCAACGTCAGCCAACCTCAAGCCCCACCCGTCAGGGTGGGGGAAACCTACCGGGCGATTTTCGAATGGTCAGGTAACTCAGGTCAAGCTGGGACCGTCATTGCAAGCAAGGCAAAGAAAGGTTGGATTGCTTACGCGAATCGCCATGGCTATTCTTGTTTTCGCGGGAGCCGCCGGTCCGTCGCTTCGCGCGCAGGCGACTGCGGCCACGCCCAAATTCGAAGTGGCCTCTGTCAAGCCCTGCAAGGCGGACACCGGTAGCGGCGTCAGGACCGGAAATTTCAACGGGTCTTCCCCTGGAAGATTGATCGCGAACTGCATGCCCCTGAAGGCTCTCATCCAGCAGGCATACCTCATATTCGCGAACGGTCGTTATCAGTTTGTCAATTTCTTGGCCGTGCCGGTGGAAGGAGCGCCCGACTGGGTCCAATCCGCCCGCTACACCATCGAAGCAAAAGCTGAGGGCCCCCAGACTGAGGAAATGACCAAGGGGCCGATGCTTCAGGCGCTTCTCGAAGACAGGTTTCAACTGAAGACTCACCGCGAGACCAGGGAGGTCCCGGTTTATGAATTGACGGTAGCGAAGGGCGGGCCCAAATTACAGCCGTTCGACGGAAGCTGCACTCCCGTGGATTTCGCAAAGACGCCGCAGCTTCCAACGCCGCCCAAAGCTCCAGGAGAGTGTCGTAACGTTTTTGGAACGTCCGGGCCCAATTCCACGAGCTACTATCGTGGAATCAGTGTCGATGACTTTGCCACGCACAGACTTGGCGTCGGCACCGTCGGCCGGCCTGTCATAAACAAAACCGGAATCACCGGAAGGTTTGATATTCATCTGGAATTTACTCCCGACCGGAACGCCGACAAGCCGGATGCAGGTCCATCGATCTTCACCGCGCTACAGGAACAGCTCGGATTGAAACTCATACCAGCCAAGGGTCCCGGCGAATTCCTTGTCATCGATCACGTCGAGAGACCTTCAGAGAATTAGCAGCGAGTGGGCATCGTTGCCACGTGACGCGCTCCATTCTGTCGCGCCTCTTTCTGGCCGCCGAACTTAAAGAGGCGCGACAGGATGGAGCGCGTGATAGCGTTATCTCGGCGGCGCTGATGATACAATCCGGGTTTGACGCCGCGAAACGCTCTCCTCCTCTCCCTGCTCATCGCGCTCGTGTTCGATTCCGCCGCCCAGGACACCAAGCCGAAGAAAAACAAGAAACCGGACCAGCCGCCAGTCACGCAAGTGCTGGTCGTCTTGAAAGATCCGCCCGGCGCGGCCGTCGGCGAAACCAATCGGCTGGTTTTTCGCGTCTCCCCGCTCACTTCCAAAGGACTGCTTTCCGTGCAGGTTCACGAAGCCCTCAAGACCTTGCTTCAGGACAACCACGGTGCGGCCATCGTCAAACTGCGCGCGTTCGTGGCCGGCAGCGGCGACCTCCGCCGCGTCCAAACTCTGGTCAGCGAAGTCTTCAGCGAGCGCAAGTTGAACATCCCCGCGCTCAGCACCATTCAAGTCGGCGCGCTTCCCATGGAAGGCGCGCAGGTGGTGATCGAGAGCATCGCGGAGGAAAAAAAGACCGACAAGAAAACGGGGAATCCCAACGGGCTCGCGTTTTTCTCCGGGCAGCAAACCAAGGACGTGAATCAATCCATCGCGCAACTTCGCACCGCGATGGATTCAGTCGGCGTCAGTCGTGAAAGCGTCCTGCGCGCGACCTGCTTCCTGAGTTCGCTCGATGACTTTTCGGGCGATAGGATCGCCATCCATGCGGCGTTTCCGTCGGCTGCTCTAGATTTGGTCCAGCAGCAAAGGCTCGGATTGGATCAGTTGGTCGAGTGCGAAGCCGTGGGGCGCCTGGAGAAATCACCAGCCTCGTCACCTGAAAACAGACTCGTGACGCTCGTGAATCCGCCGGCGCTTGCGCAGAATCCGAACTATTCGCACATCGCGCTGGTGAACTCCGCGAAGATCGTGTTCAGTGGAACCCAGATGGCGTTTGGCGATCAGGATAAAGACGTGCGGCTCGCGTTTGACCGGCTGAGGAAGGCGCTCGAAGCGCAAGGCGTCAGTTATAAGGATGTGTTCTGGTCGGCCACCTATCCGCTCACGAAAACCATGGCCGACAAAGTTCGCGCGATCCGCTTCGATTATTACGACCGGTCGCATCCGCCGGCGAGTACGTTATTGCTCTTCGAAGGGCTCCCTTCGCTCGATGCAACCGCGGCAGTGGAAGTCGCCGCGGCAGCAAAGTGAACAGCAATTCGACAATTCCCTGATTTTGCCGGGAGCAGTGTTGCTAGCTATGTAATATGCTGAAGCAACGAGAGTTACTCGCCTATCCACGCGAAGATGCGCGGTTGATCAAAACACCGCGTTTTATCCACGTTTCTACCGCAACTCATCCACGTTTTCTCCGTGAGTGCTCCAGTCCCGGCGGCCAGGCGGCACCCGTTACCGCTCACTCTTCTCTCAAGACTTCCAGAGGCTTCTGCCGAAGAATTCGAAAGCTCGCCACCCACCCCGAGGCGTTCGCCAGCAGCGCCGTCAGCACGACCGCCAGCAGCGCGGCCTTCGGCTCGAACTGAAAATGGGCGTTGAGAAGGCGCTTGAGCAACAGCGAAGAAAACGCTGTCGCCAGAATGGCGCCCATCAGGCCCGCGACCAATCCGAGCGCCAGGAATTCGACCGAAAAAATACGCACTACCTGACGCCGTGTCGCACCGATCGTCTTTAGGATCACCACTTCGCGCATGCGCCGGAAGCGCGTGCCCGCGACGCTCGCCGCTAGAATCACCGCGCCCGCCAGAATCGCGAAGCCCGAGAGAAAACGGATCACCAGCGCAATCTGATCGATCACCTGCTGCACGATTTCAAGCGCGTCGGCGATATTCACCACCGTCGCCGTCGGAAACTTTTCGAACGCAGCGCGCTGGAACGTCGCTACCTGCGGGGCACTGATCCGAACGCCGCCATCGAACGACACCGGCAATCCGGCGAGCGCGGGCGGATTGAACACGAACGAACTGGTGGGCATGAAGCGCCGCTGCTCCCATTCGTGGATGGCGACGACGCGCGCCTGAAAAGTGCGGCCGCTCGATTGCATTTCGACCAGATCGCCAGGCTTGATGCCGAGCCTTTTCGCGGCTTCCGTTTGGACCGAAACCACGGGCGTCGCGTTCGGAGCGAGGCCGTCTTTTTTCCACCACGCGCCGTCCACCACGCGCACGTAATCCGGTTGCAAGCCTTCCCACATCGCAGTAGGTGTGAAGCGATTGCGGGGCGAAACCGGTTCGCCGTTGATGGCGATGAGTCGCGTCGCCACGCGCGGCACGAATTCCACCGCGCTGAGTACGCCCGGCTGATGCGCGATCAGGTCCTTCAAGGGGTCGACTTGCGCCTGCGTGATGCCGACCAGAAAAACATTGGGCGCGCCCGGCGGCGCGGTATCGATGATCTGGCCGACCAGCGAGCTTTGCACCAGGTACACGGTCAGGGTAAACATCACGCCGAGCCCCAGCGCGATCAAAATCGCCTGCGCTTGGTTTCCCTGCCGGTAAAGATTGGCCATGCCCTGGCGCGCGAGCGATGGAATTCGCCACGGCGATTTGCGGAGGAATTCGCGCACCAATCGCAAGAGCAGCCACGCAACCAGCGCCAGCGCGATGAGGCTGGCGGTCAGGCCGCCCGCGAAATACGCGCCGACGCGCCTCGAATCGGCGAGCCACGCGGCGATTCCGCCGATGCCGATCAGGATGAGTCCGCCGGCAGCGAGGGCGGCTCGCATTTCCACGATGCGCTTGCTCCAGGGCGATTTCGCTTCCGGCATATCGCGCCGCAGAATCAGCCCTGGCCGAATTTTTCGGATGGCGAGCAGAGGGGGCCAGGTGAACAGCAGAGTGGTGAGCACGCCCACCGCGATTCCCTGCCCCATGGCGGCGAAGTGCCATCCGGCTTCGAGCGTCACCGGGAAATATTTCCTGATCAGGAACGGAAACACCTGCTCCACCGCGCGTCCCACCGCGGTGCCGGCGAGCCCGCCCACTGTTCCCAAGGCGAGCGTCTGCAAAGTATATATGCGAATGATTTCGTTGGACGTCGCGCCCAGCGATTTCATCACGGCGATGTGATCCAGTTTCTGTTGCAGATGCGCGTGCATCGCCATCGCGACGCCGATCGCGCCGACAATCAGCGCGATCAGGCTGATGAGGCTCAGGAACGTAGTGGCCTGCTCCAGGCCGCTGGTGATGATGGGATGCGACTCGCGGAAATCCATCACCATCGCATCCGGCAGAGTGCGGCGAATCGTCCGGCGCACCTGTTCGACCGGCGGCGCGTTGGCGTCGAGCTTGAAGAGATATCTCTCGGAAGCTCGGCTGCCCACCTGCATCAGCCCGGTGCGCGCGAACGCTTCGCGCGACATCATCAGACGCAATCCGAAATTGAGGCTGGCCGACATGCGGTCGGGTTCGGAGACGATGACGGCGGCGATGGTGAAATCCTGGGAGCCGACGCGCACGGCATCGCCGGTGTGGAGATGGAGCCGCATCAACAGATCCTCGCCGGCCGCGACGGTTTCAGGCGTCAACGCCTGCGCGAGCGGCATGGCGGGATCGAGTTTGATTTCGCCGTAGTAGGGGTACTTGGTGGGATCGACGGCTTTGAGCGCGGCGAGCACGGGCACGGCGCCAGGGTTATCCCCGCCCTGACGGGCGGGGCTTGAAGCCGCGGTGCCGGGGTCACTAGCAGGGGCCGGCGCAGTCATCGAAACGGTTTCAGTGATCCAGGTATGCTCGACGCCTTGCGCCGCCAGTGAGTCCAGGCTCGCCACTTGTTGATCGGTGGGCATGTTGAACTGGCGCGCGGCGAGATCGGCGGCCATCACCGTTCGCGCTTCCCTGGTCAGCATGGAACGGAAGCT
>Ga0182024_10000735_pt1 | contig 85446 bp, 80 predicted proteins | sample P32metaG_FD_120480 | JGI IMG/M metagenome (GOLD analysis project Ga0182024, IMG submission 120480) | Permafrost microbial communities from Stordalen Mire, Sweden - P3-2 metaG (Illumina Assembly) | ecosystem: Environmental > Terrestrial > Soil > Wetlands > Permafrost | place: Sweden: Stordalen... | reverse complement strand
TCGATTTCGCAAGCTCCTGGTCAGCTTCGAGAAGAAAGAAGCCAGCTTCGTCGCGCTGCTCACCTTGGCCGCAGCATTGATCAGTTGGAGGCAGACAATCATTATTTACGGATAAGTTCTAAGGCAACATCCCCGACGGCGGCAGGTTAACCATGCACCGGAATTGACGGCGCCTGCCGACTTGGTTGTTTTCCTCAGATCAACAGCGCCAACAAGTGCGAATGTATCGATAACAAGGTCGTCTCGTCTTCATCCAGCAACGCCAACTTATTCACATCCGGATGTAGGATCTGTTTCGCCAAGTAGCCCGGGGCGGCAGGGATCTTGGGGTCACTCTTGTCGAATGCTTGCCCGGCATTGAGTCGCAGCCGATCAAACAACTCATGGAAGGTTGCAGCCGACGCCTTGGCGTCGGCCGCGGTCCTGCCGTCACTGAATATGTCGTAACTGACCATCACGCAGCCTACCTCGGCGCTATAGCCAAGATGACGGTTGCTGTCATGAAGGCGCGTCGGGCAATCCAACGACGATCTTCAATCATTCAATGTTACTTTCGCAAAAGGGGAGCGTTAGAGATCCCAATCCGCAGGAATGCAGTCAATATCCTCGTCAACAGAGTCAGCCAGGCTATCTTCCCAGCCGAAGGACTGGCGCGCGCGAGCTTCGCGCCTGTTTGCCGCGGCCACCTGAATAATGTAGTTCAAGGTTGCGGTATCCTTGTTCTCGAGACCCTTGATGGCCTTCGCGTTGCCCCGTGCCCCGTTCTCAGCATCAAAGAGAACCTTGAGCCGCTCACAGGTCTTGCAACCATCGTTCTCCTCGGGCGGCTTCGCCATGTCGGCATACATGCGATAGGCCTTCATCAACGGCTCGATTGCGCCACGGTCAATTGCAACCTCGTGAATCCTGACCTTGAACGGAACCTGCATGCCATCGTTGGTCAGCAGATCGAGCGGCTTGGTGGCGAAATCGGTCAGCGTATTCTCGAAATACACGATAGCGGCGCTGGTAACGGTTCCGATATGGTGATGTTCCAAAAGCTGAGCGTAGCCCCAAAGCTGAGTCTCGTAGCCAGGCATAAACGGGTCATCGGCTCCCTTGTACCTAGCAGTCTTGTAATCGACGAGATAGAGCGTTCCGTCTTTCTTGCGGAAGAGCCCGTCCGGCATCCCCACGAGGGTCAGTCCATACTTCGGAAACTCCATCGTCATCTTCGCCGGGAAGCTAACCGGCTCAGTGCAACCAAGACTAGCGAGCCACTTGGGGGCGACGCCTTTGGTGTCAAAGTGGGCCTGAATCAATTTCTTCTGAAAGCCATCCATGTTGAACATGATGCCGGGCATGGGCATATCGAAAGGATGGCGGAACCCGAGTGCAATCGAGTGCCAAAAACAGTGCGGACTGAAGTCTGCCCTGCGCATCTGGCCAAGGTGGCGAGGCGAAACCCGAATGCTGTTGGGTGAAGCCGGAACGGTGCTCGGTGCTTGCAATGAACTCATAAGAACTCCTGAAGAACTTGTAGCTACTACGTTGATGTTTCACTTATGACAGGCGGAGTAAAACTCAAAGCTCCGCAGGGATTTCAGCATGTCGAACAAGACCATCGGTTAGTTGCAGCATGCTCGAAGATCTGAGCTTTGCGCACTTATGGCCGTCATGTTTTCTCCATGGCACTAGTTGTGCTGACCTGAAGCGTTAGAGAGAAGTCAGGCGTAACCACCGCAGTATGACGCGGTCGTTGCGGATGTTGATGGATAAGGTGGCCAGCTTCTGCGAGAAACGGCGGAGCCAGGGCATCAGAGAGGGATGAGGAAGAATGCATTCACATGGCAAAGGTCTTAAGCCGCCGCACCAAGCCAGTCGTCGATGCGGCGAACTCCGTTCGATTCATCAAAGTTTCGGCCGTAGATCTCGAGCGTATATTTGATTGAGCGATGCCATAGAATCTTGCTCAAACTTAGGAAATCCTCGGGGTGAGCATCAAGATAAGCGTAGGCGAAGGCATCCCTGAACAGATGCGGAGTCATGCGTCGGCCAGCGTATTTCAACACGATTTCAGACACATGGTAGGTAACAATCTGATAGTCGATTTCCTCGCCATCTTCATTGACGAAGAGACAGCCCGGATCCTTCTTCGCAACAAGTCTAGGTCTGTGAACGGAAATGTACTCTTCAAGTAAGGGAATCAGCTTTCGTGGCAAGATGCCGCGGACCTTCTGGCCCATCTTGGTCTCATCTTCTCGGAAGTAAATCTGCCAAAAGGCCTGGTTGGAGTTCTTGGCGAGTGCGTCTACCACCCACTTCGGTTTTGCGACGTGAATGAAATTAGGCAATGGCGCAAAGAAAACGTTGGCGGTCGCAGGATCGCCAACTCGACACTCACGGACGTTCCGCTGCCGCCATGGCAATGTTGTGAGCCAGGTAATCATGAATTCATCCTGAAATAGGCGGGATGTCTTCGGATCATCTGGGCTTAACTTCATTCGGGCTTCCCGAATCGCCGCAGGGATCATGCAGAGTTCTTCGTATGGGACAGCTTTCTTGGCTTTCTTTTCCTGTTTGAGCGACTGATCATCTTCTGGCACCTGGTCAAACAATGTAGTGAACCATCCATAGTCCTGATCCTTGTACTTGGGGTGGTACCTCATGGCGCTGTAGATCATCGAGAACCGCACTAACGAACTTCGAGACAGGGCACGCTCGTTCAAGCCCCACTCGACGAATCCCGACATGATCTCCTCCGAAAACAAAGCTCTGAGAGAGTTCACTTCAGCAAATTTGCCGATATTCTTTGCGAAGCCGAAAAGACGGCAAATATTACGCTCAAGCAGTTTGGCGCTAATCGGGCGAAGCCTGGTCCATTGTGGTCGCCCTTTTGCGAACTTGGCCTGTTTCCAGGCCAACAACTCCATCACCTCAGAAGCAAGTGGCTCGGGAAAGTCAGAGAATTTAATCCGGTAAGTAGATTTGTTCACTGCCGCCTCGAGCTTGGGGAGGAGATCGACAAGGCATGCGCCTGCGAGCGCCTTCCGGAAGGCCCACTTCCCGGATCGAACAGTTCTATATTGCCGACCGGCTTGGAACATCGATTCGCCCCACGCATCGAGGTCGGCACCAGAGAACTCAGACGGAAGTACGCGATTTTGAATCGCATGATAGACGATGCATGTGTATGCTCGAGGGTTCCCCGCGAGTGCATCAAGGAAAGGTTTCCAGGCCTCCTCGACTGACTGCTTGCCGGAAACCCATCCCAGTTCCACTGCCCACCGCACCAGGCGCTGGGTGTTTTGCCGGTAAGTCCGGATTGTATTGAGCGCGTAGCGCCGCTCCTTCAAGTAATCGCTGAACGCCGAGCGGACATCAATCAGCACGTCAATGGAGAGATCTCCAATCGACTTATCCATGAACTCGGACAGTTTTGAGGCCGCGGTCCGAAGCATGGCGAGGTTCTTATCGCCGCGGACGGCGATTATATCCATTAACTCTTCAAGCTGGTTGGCGGTGTCTCCGGCGCTGCGAAGTTCTGCGAAGGAGACGGAGGTTGTACAGCAATTTCGTTGCCAATTGCGAAGCGTTGCGAAATCATATCTACCCTTTCATTGTTAAAACCATCGGAGTGTAGGGATTAAGTTTGCAGATAAAATTGTCTGGATTGCGAGCATTCGCGAAGGTGTCTACTTGGGCAGAACCTTTCGCGAATCCAGTAGCGATATAGCGAAATCCTAGACAGTCACAGAAGCTGTTTTCGAGCTCTGCTGAAGGAACTGTTCGAGGTCCATCGCAAGAAACTTCGAGCGACCTGGCAGATCCCTGGATGTAAGTCCGCCACGCTTGATCCGGGTCTGGATGGTCCGCGTCGTCACACTGAAGATATCTGCGACGTCTTGAGCAGTGAAGCTGCCCTTCATGGGGATGCCCCGATAGGCGAGGACGGTTTCGAGCAAGGGGTATTTGGCTGGCTTGACGACGTCATTCGACATTGGCGTACCCCTCATTCGTTGTTAGCTTCCGCGCAAACCTGTCTAGTATAGGGACCACGTGCGAAAAGAGTGATTCTCCGAAATAACACACAAGTGACGCGAGAAATCCAACCCAGGGCCGGATTCATAACGGGAAGCATCGGAGCATCTTTTGAGGACGCCGTCCCAGCCCCTTCAGAGGCGGCTGGCGCGGCCGTTTACATAGCTGCATACTCATCAGGTCCAATTGAGAGGAGCGCGCAGCACGCCCGTGATGGGTGGTTTCGTCCACAGAGGGTTTTTCGATGCAGATGACGGCGACGGTCTCAGTGGCCAGGTTTGTGGTGGACCATCGGGTGGAGACGTGGAACGGGATACCATCTCCCTTGGGAGGATGACAACCAGGTTGGTGCGAGCCTGATCGGCTGCGTTCCCACTGATTCCCATGCGGGCGTCATCGCTGATGACGGGCTGGTTGCGAACGGCACGTATGAAGCGTGCACGGCCACGAATTCGTACCAATATCCAGCACTTCTTCCCGGCGACCAGCGACGTCTTGGTGAAGATTCTGGCTAATCGAGAAACGACTGGTAGGTGACGATACAGGGACCAGAACGTGGGCGCATTATCAGCTCGCGCTGCCCACAACTCCCCGATGCTGGAAGGGAAGCCTTTGCTTTCGCAATCTCGAATGTTTGGATCATTGGCTTTGCGATCTGTGGGTGCGTTTGTCCCTGGCTCATCGGCTGGCCTGACTCCCCGACACGACTTTCTGCGACGGGGATCACGCACGCATCGAAGGCGACGTGTTCCACCTCCGCGCTAGCAGGGAGCAGGCAGGGTGCATTGTCCGCTTGGACGCCGGGTTCTGACCCGATTCCTTTGGTTTTGGCCAAGCTGGCTTCCACAGATCCTTGGTCGATAGTGATGGGCCGCTTTGCAGAGATGAAGCGGAGCGGACCATTCACCCGGTCCAGCCGATAGACCGTGCTGGTCGATATCTGGAGCTGTTTGGCGGCCTCCCTCACGTTGATAAGGAACGGGCGGGCGCTTTGGGCGTCAGCCGCTTGTGGAAAGCGTGGTGAGGTGGTCATGCAGGATTCGTTGGTCATTTAAGTCTCCGAGATCATCATGGACCCGAGAGCGTGGTTCACCAAAGCTTCCGGGGCTGTATTCGCCAGAATCAGCGTATTGGCCAATCTTGGCCTGCACCGAGACCAGCGGCGGGGTCAACGGCAGCGGCGCCGGCGTGGGAGGCGTCGCCTGCATCGGTGCCAGGAAATCGTCGCGCGTCATGGGAGGGTTTGAGACCCACGGCTGATCCTGTCAGGAACGACTCTGGGCATAGAATTCGGGCTTCATGAACGGATCGGCGGCCGGCATCGAAGTGGTGTGGATCCGCATCTCGACGCTTTTGCCCAGGCCAAGTGATGGTGACCCTGGATTTCCATCGGGGCGGGCATGTAATGGTGCGGCGGCAGGGTGAGTACGGTAGGCCGGGTGGGGCATGGATGGTCCTTTGAGGGTGGTTCAGAATGACTGACTAACAGTCAGTTGGGTAGTAGATGGACGAGCCACCTTGAGCGGAGCACCATTATCCCTCAGTAGCTGGCTGAAAGGAGGGCCTGCTGTTACAGCCCTTGCAGCCTGGGATGAACTGGCAGAAGATTCGCCGTGTGGGCATCGGGCCTAGGAGTCGATCGGATTGCCGCTTACTCAGGCTGCCTGGGCCGTATCCTCTGGCCTGGCGTCCAACACTTAACCCTGTACCTTCCACTCCCGCCGGAGTGGATCGCGCTGTCATCGTCTCGCCAGCGTGGCGTGTGCCTCAGCTTCGCCCGTCTTCTGTTCGGGCCAGGCGGGCGCCCTTAGGCCCCGCCAGCGGATCCCGCCATGAGTCTGATCGGCCCAAGGCAACCCGGTGATGCCCTAGTCTGTTTTACGCCACCGGATGCCTCCGGGCGACTTCAAGGGACCTTGTTCAAGGTCCCGGGTGACAAGCTCGTGCCAACCCTTGTTCCCGGCCCCAGGTCCATCAGGACATCATTCCCTGGTTGCCGCTTTGCTGCTTGCTTCTTGACGCTGACTCCATTCTGCGCCTGCACCTGTCCTCTTCCAAAGGTTCGGGCGTGGGAGCAGAGTGGATGTCGCAGAAAGAGGCTGGAAAATGTGTCCTACTACTATCTAGCCCGAATTTCTCACAAGCACTGATTCGGTGGCACGTTTGCGTAGGCGGCAGGTCTGTTGCTTGGATTTTTCGCATTGGGGTGAGCGGTCGAGGTAGTTTCTGACGTGTGTGGTGCTGTTTGGAGCTTTGCAGCGTGTCTTTTGCGCATAGTTCCGCCAGGCCGGCGACATGGAGCAAGGTAGACATGGTGTTGTGCAACCACAACGGGCTTCAACAACGCAGGGCATTGAAGGCATGCTTGAAGATGTCTTTCCAGGGATAGCTTGAACTGAGTTGGAGGAGGATGCGGCGCACGCTGATCCTGACGACGGTTACGATTTTGAACAGCTTGAGACGGATCGTATCCACCTGCGCCTGGGCCCACTCAGTGCCTTTGAGGCCCAGCCGTCGCAGCGCCTCCATCAGCGTGTAGGCCAGCGCGGAGAAGTAGAGCCTGAGCTGGTTGCCTTTCATTTCGTCGGTGGAGAGCCGGTCGGCGAACAGGCACATCTGCTCCTTGATGCGGTTCTCCATTTCTCCGCGGGCGCAGTAGAACTTCTCGTAGAGGTTCTGATCGGACCACTTATCCGGAGTTAGTGAAGTTACCACGAAGCGCGGGTTCTCGCCCTTGTCGAGATACTCGGCCTTGGCCACCACGCGGCGGGCGCGCGACCAACTCTTGCGCGTGATGTAGGCGAAGCCGGTGAAGACGCGTGCGGCCTTGCCGGTGGTCTGGTGCAGGACGCGCGCCTGCTGCATCTGGGCGCCGATGATCTTCGCAAGCCGCTTGTTGCGGGCCAGTCCGAACAGATAATCCACCTTGTTGGCTTCGCACCAGGCCATTAGTTCCTCGCGGCAAAAGCCGGAGTCGGCCCTGAGAACGATCCGTGATTTGGGCCAGCGCTTACGCACCTGAGTTACGATGCGACTTACTTCTTCGACCGCCCCGGCAGCCGCGTCCTGGTTGGCCGCCCGCAGCCGCGCGCACAGCAACTGGTCGCCGGCGAAGATATACAGCGGCAGATAGCAGTAGCTGTCGTAGTAGCCATGGAAGAAGCGCTCCGGCTGATGCCCGTAGAGCGGGATGTCGGTCGCGTCCAGATCCAGCACGATCTGCTCCGGCCGAGTAGCGTGCGACTCCAGAAACAGGTCCCCCAACAAGCGGTCCAGAGTCTCGGCCGAGTAGCTGATCTTGTGATAGCGGCCTGTGCGGCCAACCAGTTCCAATCGGTTCAGCGTGCTCTTACCAGCCAGCGGCTCATCCAGATCGCGCTTGCCGCTAAGCAGCGCCAGCAGCGGATCGCTGCGCAGTTGCTCGTGGTCGTTGAGATCTTCATAGCCCAGCGCCAACCCGTAGATCCGCTGCGCCAGCATCTCAGGCAGTTGATGCTTGACCAGTAGCGGCGACCGGCCATCGCTGAAGCAGCCTGCCAGCCGACTCAGCAGGTTGATCTTCCGGTCCACCTCGCGCAGCAACAGCGCTCCGCCGTCTGTCGACACTTGGCCAGCGCTAAACCCTGCTTCCACGCGGCGCGAGAAATGAGCTGTAAATGCAAACGTTTCTTGGTTACACTCTGTCATCAGAAAGGCCCTCTCTTCACGGCTTCAACTACGCCTCGACAACGCAGTTATGCCATGAATCGAAGGCCTTTCCAAGTCTTTTTCTAAATCCCTCGCGCCGACTGGCAACTCACCTTTGAGAAATTCGGGCTAGCCCGCCAATTTGCACCCGGAGTCGGATTATCTGCAAATCTGCGCTTGTGACAATGATGGGGCAGCCAATCCGGTCGTCCTATCGGGTACCGGTTTCCCGGGGATAGACTTCAACCAGCATGAGCGATTCCTCTTCGAGACCCCAAACCCCATCAGAAGAGATTGCAGGCCTTGTGGAGCGTGTCACCTTCTTCAACGAAGAGAGCGGGTTCGCCGTACTCCGGGTAAAGGTGCGTGGTCAGCGGGACCTGGTGACGGTCCTCGGCTCGCTGCCGTCCGTGAATGCCGGGGAGTGGCTGACTGCCAAAGGGTGGTGGGTCCGGGATAAAGAGCATGGTCTCCAGTTCAAAGCTACTGTTCTGAAAGCCGTCCCTCCAACGACGGGCGAAGGTGTCGAACGTTACCTTGCCGGCGGCTTCGTAAAGGGTGTCGGGCCTGTTGTGGCGAAGAAGCTGGTGGGGCACTTCGGCACAGGGGTGTTGGATGTAATTGCAAGCAACCCCGTCGACCTGGAGGCTGTAGACGGTATCGGGCCAAAGCGCCGCGAACGGATTGCCAATGCCTGGCAGGAGGGGATGCAGATCCGCGAGATAATGGTCTTCCTGCACAGCCACGGAGTAAGTACCGGGCGAGCGGTCCGCATATACAAGACGTATGGGAATCTGGCAATCCAGACGGTGAGGGAGAACCCATACACCCTGGCGAAGGAAATCCACGGCATCGGCTTCGCAACCGCGGACCAGATCGCCCAGAGCGTGGGAGTACCCAAGGACTCGCAGAATCGTGCGCGGGCAGGGATCGACCACGTACTGCTGGGAGCAACTTCCGAAGGCCATTGCGCCTTGCCGTTGGAGAAGCTGAAGTCGGCGGCGGTGAAGCTGCTGGCGGTGCCGGTGGAGACGGTCGAGCAGGCAGTATCGCAGATGCTGACCAGCGGCCTTCTCCTGCTGGAGGAGATCGAGGGCGAGCCCCTGATCTTCATGCCTCACCTGAGGAAGGCGGAAGACGGCATCGCGACGAAGGTCAAGCGGCTGGCCACGGCCAGCGTGACCTACCCGAAGATCGACTTTGAAAAGGCCGTCGCCTGGTGTGAGAAGAAGACCGGAAAGACTCTGGCCCCGAGCCAACGGGAGGCATTGAAGACCGCGCTGACTAGCCGGGCAACTGTCATCACCGGCGGCCCAGGCGTGGGCAAGACCACATTGGTGAATTCAATCCTGCTGATCCTCTGTGCGAAGAAAGTGAAGTGTCTGCTGTGTGCGCCCACAGGACGGGCGGCGAAGCGGCTCACGGAGACCACCGGGCTTGAAGCGAAGACCATTCATCGCCTACTGGAAGTTGACCCGGCCACAGGAAGGTTCTCTCGCAACGAGGACAAGCCGCTGGATTGCGACCTTCTCATTGTCGATGAAACCTCGATGGTGGATGTTCTTCTGATGCACGCCCTGCTCCGTGCCCTTCCCAAAACCTCTGCACTGATCATGGTTGGCGACGTGGATCAGCTCCCCTCTGTCGGGCCAGGGAACGCCTTGCGAGACCTAATCGAGAGCGGAGTGCTGCCTGTCGTTCGCCTGACCGAAGTCTTCCGGCAGGCAGCCGCAAGCAAAATCATCACCAGCGCCCACCTCATCCGCCAGGGAAAGATGCCGGAGCTTCGCACAGCGGAGTCCGGCTCCGACTTTTACTTCATCGAGCGGGACACGCCTGAGGAGATCGCTGCAACCCTGGTGAGGCTGGTGCAGGACAGAATCCCCAAGGGCCATAGGCTCGACCCGATCCGGGACATACAAGTCCTATGCCCGATGAACCGGGGCTCGATCGGCGTCCGAGAATTGAACATCGTGCTCCAATGTGCTCTGAATCCTGTCCACCCCGGTGAGCCGGCCGCAGAACGGTTCGGGTGGCGTTTCCAGGCCAGGGACAAGGTCATTCAGACGGAGAACAACTACAAGAAGGAAGTCTTCAACGGCGACATCGGCACCATAGAGAAGATCGATCCCGTGGAACAGGAACTTTCCATCCGGTTCGATGACAGGCTTGTCGCCTACGACTTTGGGGAGTTAGACGAGGTTTCTCTGGCGTACGCGGTGACCATCCACAAGTCGCAGGGCTCGGAGTTCCCTGCGGTGGTTATTCCGGTGGCCATGCAGCATTACATGCTTCTCCAGCGCAATCTGATTTACACCGGGATCACCCGTGCCAAGCGGCTGCTTGTGGTGGTTGGGCAGAAGAAGGCTCTGGGCCTCGCAGTCCGGAATGATAAGTCACGAAAGCGATATTCCGGGCTGCTGACCAGCTTGAAGGAAACAGGCCGGTGATGGATCTGCATCTATAGAAGACATTCGCGGGAGACTGAGCAAAGCCCAAGCGGTAGCTCTCAGAGCCCCGTATCCACGCCCGCGAAGGCGGGCTGGGGCGTAAAGCCGCTCGCAGCATCAGGGAAGAGAAGGTCCAGGCCGAGCCCGATCGCAACGGAGGCATGCTTGGTCGTCTGATCGAGAGCCACGACAGTCTCCCACTTGACTTCGGCGGGCGTAAAAGCGCCTATGTCGACGCTTACAAAGGTTGCCGGGTCCTGGTTTCAACGAACGACCAGATACTCTCCCAAGACGCCGTCTTTCAAGTGAGCTGGAATGTATGGGTCTTCCACGGCGGCTGCAGTGGGGTCCGATTGCCCGTGACAATCCATAAATCTGGCCAATAAGAGCAATTCGGCGCAGATGCCGCCGTCGAAGACCTGATAAATCTTATTCAGCGACGTCGTTCCTCTCTAGGCGGTGTAGCCACCGCCCGGCGCAGCATCAGCCGCGTCCGCGCCAGAACGCACCAAATCCCATATTGCAACCCCCCGAAGTTCGCCACGCGAAGACGAGATGGTCGTAGGTTTGACAGGCGTCCAGAGTCAGCTCCAACAGCGAACTACTATGTCAGGAGTAAACATGCCAACGGCGAACCCAACCATGAAATCTTCTAGTCAGGCGTACCGAGCCCTTCTTGACTCAGCAAGCTTTCCCAAACTTTGCCCGGATGCTGCAACTGCCCTCCGAGCCACCTATAGAGCCTGGGTACTTGACCACGTCGATAGGACTCAGGGCGAACTGGCCGAAGTGGTTCGGCAGGATATCCACATGCTCATGAATATGAACCTAGCCATCACGGGCGACCCAGTCCTGCAAGAAGGCGCAGAGGAATCGGAGGATTTCGCGTACCGCGAGGCCATGCAATATCTCCGAATCAGCAGCGACGCAGACGATGAACCAGGAATCGCGTTCTGGCTGGCCCAGGAGGTGACCGCTACATTGTGGTTCCTGTGCTCCGAACCGCATTCGACGTAGCCGCGCCTGCGCCATCGAGACTGACAGGCGGTTCAGACCCAGGAGGCCCTGTTCGGTAGAGTGAAGTCGAGCAGGTTAGCCGGAGGGTGAGCTCACATTCCCACCCAACCCTAGATCATCAAACGAATGAAAACGAAGAGAGGATACACGAATGTCCGAGCACCACGACGGTCCCAAGGGCTCCGAACCCCACGCGCTCCACGAAGACCACGCCACCAAGGGCCCTCACAACCCAAACGAGATTAACCCCAAAATGGCCTCCGACATTGCATACTGGTCCAAGGAGTTGGGCGTTACCGGTGACAAGCTCCACGAGTTAATTCGCACCCACGGCACCCACGTCGACAAGGTCCGCGCCGCCCTCCACCACCACTAAGCCACCTCTCGCCGTTCTCTTTGTATAATTCTGGCGCCGGTTTGGCCGCGACAAAAGCAGCGTGGTAGTGGAGGGGAACAATCGCCCCGGCCTGCGACCAGGTCTCGGCCGCATTCAAATAGCAGATGCGAGTCCGGAGCGACCGCTCCACGGTGTCGACCAGCATTGCGAACATGATGCCAGCTGTCTCCGGTCGGGCAATCCAAGAGAATTCCCGGTTGGCGAACAGGTGTCCAACTGGTGCAAATTCGACTGATGCCGCAGCTGGAATCTCTTAACGCTGTCATCAAGCGATCCAGCTGCGCGCAGTTGTCTCACGCGGCGCGCAACAAACCGCCAATTCCCATTGCGGCCTGTGCGTGGAAACGCCTGGCAGAGCGAAGGGATGCATGATCAGTCTTCGGCACAATAATGATTGCGGGATTGAACAGATGGACATTCCTGATGTCCCATGCACAGTTCGGATCGGACATCATCTTAAGTATGTATCCAATCCCATTCCTAGACCGGTCATAAGGCTTCACCATTGCCAGATCTCCATCCTCGCTGGCACTTCTGCCTACACCAGCATTCCATATGCCGGCAACAAGCGACTCAGAGATGGGCCGCGCGGCGGTAAACGCCGCGTGGAAGTGAAGAGGAACAATCGCGCCTGACTTCGATCGCGTCTCGGTCGCATTCACAAAGCAGACCCGCGTACGGATTGACTTCTCCATCGTATCTACCAGCTTGGCGAACTTGCGGCTGGCAGTTTCCGGCCTTGCCTTCCATGGGAACTCCAAGGTCGCGAACAATTGCCACGCGATCGGCGCCAGCCATTCGGCTGCCGCTTTGGGTGCATCTGGCTTGTAACTGAAGATGATCGGATCTTTCGTGTTCATAACTACTCCATTTCGTGTGCCGTTGGTGTTCAGTTTCTGGTGGAAGGTGTTGACTGATATCTGTAGACGCAGGTACTCCTGCGAAAATCGCTATCGTTCGCCGCAGGTCTAGGCTAAGCTGCCACCGGTTCCGGTCGAACGAGGTGCGGCTGTGGCTGAGCGTGATCGCATACAACTTGGGCAACCTGTGGCGGCGGCTGGTGCTGCCGAAGGGAATCGAAACGTGGTCGTTGACCAGCTCGCAGCAGCGGCTGGTGAAGACCGGCGGCCGGTTGGTAAAGCATGCCCGCTACTACTGGCTGTTGTTGGCAGAGAGCCATCTGACGCGGCGCCTGTTCGCAAGCATGCTGCGGCGCATGGAGGCTCTGCCGGTGCCAGCCGGATAATAGCGTGTGGCGGCAAAGCGAAACTAATCTGGACGAAGGAGGGGAGTTGACGAAGAGGTGTCAGAAAAATCGCCTGGAAACAAAGCGATACCCGGCTTTGTGTCCCAGAGACGGCCCTCTCCGGTCTGCCCGAGCCTTTGGGATGGAAACGGATGCAAGAAACGGACTCGGCGGAGGCAACTGCAAGTATACTGGTTCGTGTCGTGAACCCAAAATGGAAATTCCTGTTAACAGCTCAAATTCGGTTCCGCAGGTGGGATCGCCTACAGCTGGGAATGCCGCTTGCATTAAGTCGGTCGGACCGCCGGTAGTGATCGGCTTCTGTTCAGCCGCAGTTGGCTCCTCTGGCACTTGCACATGCAATTGAAGTGTGTCTACTACTGAAGAAAGGGACATCATGAGCAAACTCGGCGGTCTAGGGGGAGTCTGGGAATCTCTCGCCAAGCGCGACGCGCTCTCCGCGATACTCAGCGATCAAAGCAAAGTCGGAGGTAAATGGGATGTCGGAGAGTTCATGACGACCGGAAATGTCGAGGTTGAGACCGTCGTTCTCCATCTTTCCAGTCTTAACTGCGTTCCCAACTACCGTGGTGGGGCATTGGACTTCGGGTGCGGCGTTGGCAGGCTGACGCAAGCTCTGGCTTCGCGTTTTGCCTCGTGTGTCGGAGTGGATATATCGCAGGAGATGATTCGAAAGGCAGAGTCTCTCAACCAATATGCGCATTGCCGATATCTGGTTAACTCCGATGTACGCCTGCCATTTGCGGATGGAAGTTTTTCGTTTATCTATACGAACATTACTCTTCAACACGTGCCGCGGCGCCTTTCGGAGAGTTACCTGCGGGAGTTCGTGAGAGTGCTCGAGCCGGGCGGCCTACTCGTATTTGGCATACAGGACTCTTTCGCGATGCCAGATCTGTCATCTTTAGTGATTCGCGTTCGCCATATCCTTCGCCTTCGTACCAGGATCAGGACTATCTTCGGAATTAGTCCCGGAGACATGGAAATGCATTGCCTGCCTGAACGCGCAGTCCGTCGGGCACTCGGCTCCGCGAAAGTGGTCGATATTCAACTTACTAATACTGCGGCAAAGGATTTTAACGGCAAGCTTACTTACCTGCGGCAAGCAACAAGGTCGGGCTATGTCGGAAGACAGTATTGCGTGGTGAAATAGGGAATAGGGCATTAAACGACTCCAGAAAAGTGCATGGCTTCTCACAAATCGACGTGTCGATACAGATCCAATTCTCAATGAGTGCATCGGCGATAAACATCTACGTCAGGCAGGATTGACAACCTACGCCGACCATGTGGAGTTGACACAGGAGCCAATCACCAAGGCACAACTCAAGAAGTATGAGAAGGCATTGGCAGAAGCGGGTGTCCAGACGGAGTGGCACCCTCGTTTACGCATCCCAAACGTGGGATTTATAGGGTGAAGGCATGAGCGGCCTCCATCGTTCGTAGTCCTCTCGATGCAGAATCACTGGCATTCGGTAGTGTCCTTACAGGTGCGTTGCTGCCGATTGGACGGGGGGCGCGGCAGGTGGAGGGTTGACGGCCTCCCTTCGTTCGAAATGGAAATCCCGGCTAGATCAGTCGAGACATCTACTTTCCTCTGAAAGTTCAACTCATGATTTCCTTACGTCAACTGGGGAGGGATCGCATTACTTTAGCCTTGCATTGCAAGGAGCGACAATCTCACCGCACACGCTTTGGTTCATCGAGACCATGCCGACCGTTCCTCTGAACTTGACGCGACCCTTGGTGAGGACCGTCGAAAGAGCATTTGCTACATGTAAGGAAAAGAAATGGAAACTGCGGGTTCAAGGTACTATCGAGGCTCAGTTCCTCTTCTGTACTGCCCTTTCAGAGAACATCCTTCCGTTTTATGTCCGTGATCTGCGTTTGGTCGTCTTGCCCGCACAGATACGGGGAAATAAGTTCGTGATGCTGAGAAACGACGAGATACTCGCTGAAGGATGCCCAAATACGTCGGATTGGGTGCGAAGGAATGAAGAGATCTTCGCGAAGAAGAGCAAAGACGAAGCAATGTCAGCGCAAGATCGTTTGGATTATCAACGTTTGTTGAGTCAGCAGAACCCCAAGCACCGGTTTGTTGTTCTGTACAACAAGTCTGGGTCGAATGTATGCGCCGGCTATATCGACCTTCGCAAGATTGGCGAAGTCCACGGGCTTCAGCCTATGGGATTTGTTGCCGAGTCAGTCACGTACCGGATTTATGTCTCCAGCGAGGACGAAGCGCGCTATCTCACCGGGTTCTTGAACAGCCCGATTGTCGACAAGCGGATCAAACCATATCAGACGGAAGGTGTCTACGCAGGCAAACGAGACATTCACCGGAGACCTTTCGAAGTATGCCCGATTCCCCAGTTCAATCCGGCCGATCCACGGCATCTTAGGATCATAACGGCAACTAAAGAGGCCAAAGAATTGGTTGTAAAGTGGGCTCCCAAAATGACCGGTGGTTTAGTTGCCGTGCGAAAGAAGTGCCGAGCACTCGTTGCTGACCAGCGCCGAGTGCTCGATGAAGAGGTCTTAAATCTGCTAAATGAAACCGCAACTCTAAGTCGGGCCGTCGACGAGAACATTTCTGCTCAATCGAAGATGTTCTAAGTTCGGCGGCTTTCTGACCTCCATTCCCGGTAACCCCCCAACCACCGCACCACCATGGACCCTCTCTCCCACGCCTTCCTAGCAGCTTCCATCATGACCTGTTCCGTTACCCTCACTGTCGATCCGGCAACGCATCAGAAGGCATGGCTGAATGCCAACCGGACGGACAAATTCATGGTCCGCGCATCGGATCTTCTCGCACAAATGAGGCCGAAATGAGCGGTTGGCTTCGCGGATATCTGACGGGCTTGGTCGCTGATTGCGTTGTCATCATGGCGGTGGCATACCTGGTCGCTAATTTCCGGATGGTCTATTATTAGACCGTCCATGAAAAGAGCGCTCAACATTGTCGCTGTCGCAGCGTTGCTGATGCTGGCGTCTGTAGCTCATAGCCAAGAGTCGGCTGATCTGAAGTTTTCGGGAACCGTGGTCAACACGACGAATCCCGACAAGCCGACAGCGGCCCTGATCGAAATAGTTGTGGTCAATCATCAATGCAAGATCACCGTTGCGCCGCCACTCGCCGGTTCTGGCGATTGTCATATCAAGACTTTCAATGCAAAATCGAGGCAGATTAAGATCATTTCCGATGGTCCACCGTCCATCGTTTGGATTGGAACCGTAAAAGGTAATTTCGTTAGTGGCACATACACAATCGAAGTTGCCAATCAAACCGGAGATTTCTATCTAGTAGCCGAAAAGCTGCCACAAAGAGTGACGCCGTCAGAACCTCCACCTACGACTCGTATTCCGGCCGCGCCACTTCGGACAAGCTGTTCACCACCGATTGAGTCCTCAATAACTGGTGAGGTTGAGGGCTGGGATGGCGAAACGATTTTCAAACTGGACAACGGCCAAATCTGGCAGCAAGCGGAGTACGATTACACCTATTTCTATGAATACCATCCCGACGTGACCATATATCAGACGAGCGCGGGGTGTCGTACGAAGGTCGAGGACGAAGAAGACACGGTAGTTGTAAAGCGCATCAAGTAATGCAGCTCCTAAGAGGCGTTTACAACCGCTCCACAGGTGTCACACTGGAGCACTCGCTTCCGCATAACGAGAGGCCAGCCAAGTAAGCCGCCAACGAAAGACGCGATCCCGAGAGCCACGGCTGAAATGCTGCCGATGATATGGAACCCCGCCATCCCGGAAGCGTACTGGCCTTCCAGCGGGTCACGAATTCAGCAAGCGAAAGCGGCGTGAGCGGGAGCACTCTTGGGTGAAGATCAATTCTCGCAGAGGGCGGCGGCCTTGCCCGTGAGGAACACCCATTCTGCGAATGTCGGGGGTTTCATCTATGCACCTGCTGCTACCAGCGCGGTTGCCATCGCCGGCGCTGTCACGTGAGGCAGCGCGACTGCCAGAACCTTGGGCGGAGTCGGATTGGTGTTTGTATTCAGGGCCAGGAACAGGGCGGCGTTGGTGCCGTCGAACAGGCCCCAGACCTTCCTGCTGATGGCCGCATATCTGGAACTACTGAATGCTGATCTCGTAAACCCCGAGCGAGCAGGTTCCGGTCTTCGAGGTGGAGCCCGACCCGGTGATGATGATTGAAGCGTTGGCGCGCACGGTCACTGTGTTGAGGTTGGTCCCGCTGGGAATCGACATGGTGTTGGCCGTCGCACCGGTAGCCGTGGCGAGAGAAGCCATGCTCGTGGCTGTGCCGCCAATGAAGCCGCCCAGGCCCAGGACCACGGTTCCGGGTGAGGGAATCCCGTCAGTCGATCCGATGGTGACAGTCAATGTCATTCGTCGCGGTGGCGACGAATGACGGGAAGCCAGACCAGGTGCAGTTGCCATAGGTCTTCAAGCCTCGACCTTATTGATCCTGCTCTTCACGATCTCGATTGTGGTCATCGCTCTGTACGTCGGTATTCATAATCAGTAAGCGAGAAAAACTCCGCATCCACAGGCCGCTGGCTTGGCCTTAGCGAACTTTTAGTCAAGGCATGTGTGGATTGGAACGGCGAAGACTGTGTTGCTGGCCGCTTGGCCGTCTGGGACGGCCGGCACTGCGCTACCAGTTCCGGTTCTCCGGCGCGGACATCTGGTATTCGAGGGCGATGCGCATCTTGCGTTTCCGTTCCAGCCGTTTCTCTTTCGCCATCTCTTTGGCCAGGGCGGCGGCCTTGATCCTGGCTGTGCGCTGGGCCTGCAATTCAGCATAGATGGGTTCCAACGCCTCGTCGACCACGGCCATTGTGTCTAGGAAGGACGCCTGAGCTGTGGGATCCTGCGCCCTCCGGGCCTCCATACGCTGACCAAGTCGTTCTTTAATCCAGGCCATGCTGATCCGAGACGTGCAATCGAGAGTGCTTTGCGACATGGTCAAAGCTCGGGGCGTCAAAGCTCGGGGCATGGTAATTCCACTCCTGTGGGCGATTATACCGTCGCTTGCCGCCGGGAGGCGGCGGCGCCACAATCCTACCATCATTTCTTCGGAGGATTCATGATAAAGACATTTCACTTTCCGGGTTCGACCACACGCGTTTATCCGGGCTGGTGGCCATGGTGGTTCATCCATCTGTGCGAGCGGTGCCTTGCATGGTGATTCTCCATTCGGGTGGCTTGATATCGCTTGGCCGCGGGGCGGCCGGCGGAAATATATTCTGCCCCAGTTAAATGTGCCCATAGAATACAGGTCCCATACATTTACAGCAATCCGCGGTCGATATTGATCACAAAACGAGCACATATTTGGTCAGACAGGGGCTTTTGTGATCCGTAAAGTGGAGCTGGATACTGGAAAGGATCACACATGCCATCAACTAAGCGCGCCGGGCACTTAGAGAGAAAGAAACGAGCCGATTGATCATGACCGATAGCACACGGGCTGCGCTTGGAGCGCAGCCGGATGAGGAAATCGAAGCTGAATGGGCTGATTACGCAAGAATCGAGCCCGGTGAGTATGCAGCAATCTCCCTATCAGCAAAGTGGGAGTTCAGCGAGCGCTACGGAAAGTGGGATTTCAAAGTGAGCTTCGATGTGTTCGATACCGCCGGGATCAACATCCTGGGCACGGCTGCACGCTACTACAACGGCGGCAGTGGCGACAAACCATTCGCAGGACCGGACTCTTTGTTCTATAAGGCGTGGATAACGGCGAATGGCCGGGCGCCGGTCCGGAAGGACCGGCTGTCCGCAAAGGTGTTCGTCAACAGAAAGGCAACCGTCCTGGTGGGAGACACAACAGGGACACGTCCACACCCGGCAGTGAAAGAGATCCTGAGCTGGGAAAGTGGGTTCCTAAACGATCAGAAGGAGGCTCCAGCATCCAGTTCCAGATCCACTTCCACTTCCAGTTCTAGCTCCACAGTCCATCTCCACCGTCCAGCTCTACCTCCACCTCTAGCTCCACCTCCATCTCTAGCTCTAGCTCCATTTCCACATCTTAGACCCCCAGTTAAGGATGCGCAGGATGCTTTGAAATCAAGGCCCCACAACCAGCCTCTGACAATGGAATTGAAATCGGATGGCAGACTAGATCTCGAATCTGACCCGTGGGACGACCCTGCTCGTGACTGTGACCCGCCGGAACCCTCAGATGAGGAACTGGCGCTGTTTGTTGAATCACCGGGCCTCTCGGATGAGGAGCTTGCGCTGTATGCCGCGGCTTTTGAACAGGAGGGAATTTGACTATGGGGGCGCTCGCGTTGCAGGAAGCATGGGTCGAGATTGACAGAAGCGTCCTACTGGACGTGACAGCCGACATGGACTTCGAGGGTCCTATTTGTCTGCGGGGCCGGATCATGCAGTGCGCGGCGCCGAAGCGCCCGCGCATCAGGAAGCCGCACGACCCCCAGCGGGCTTTCTACACGTGCGACGAGCTTTCGATGGAATTCCATCTGGGCGTGACAAAGATCAGAGCCTGGTTCATGAAGAACCAGGCCGGCTGCATTGCCGAAGGCCACAAGGAGCAGCTACACAAACAGCAGCACATCAGCATCAGGATCAGCCCGGCCGCGCGCGTCGCTTTCCTCAAGGCATACGGACTAAAAGAGAGGTACAATCAAGCAGGCTGGACAACGACCAGAGGTCCACTGCTAACCAACTCCCAAATGTCCGAGTCCAGCCATGCAACGCCTCCCATCGGGAGGCGTTTCGTTCTGCTCAAAGTGCTAAACAAGTGCTAAAACCAGGGCGATCTTTACGACATTTTCGACACCAGTGAGCCACTTTGCTAAACTGATTCCATTCAACTTACTGATTCCATTGATGCTGACCACGAAGATAGTAGACGCATGAGCGTGCTGACCTCAGAGGCGGTGGTTTTGCGCACCTGGCCTCTTCATGAAGCCGACCTGATTGTGAGCTTCTTTACACGCGACTACGGCCGGGTAAAGGGAGTGGCCAAGTCTGCGCTCAAGAGCCGCAAACGGTTTGGCGGGGCGCTGGAGCCGATGACCGTAGCGCGTGCCTGGTTCGCCGAGAAACCCCGGCAGGAGCTGGTGCGGCTCGATCAGCTGGAAATTGTCCGTTCGCCGCTGTCGGCCCCTGTGGACCACGTGCGCATGGCGGTCCTTAGCTTTTTTGCCGAGGTACTGGACGAGGCGCTGCCGGAGCACGACCCTCAGGAGACGGTTTTCAGGCTCCTCCTGGCGGTGCTGGAGCAGACCACGGTCGAGCAGCCGTGGATGCCGCTGACCTATTTCTCCCTTTGGATGACGCGTTTGATGGGCCTGCTCCCGGATATTGGCCACTGCACGGCCTGCGGCGAGGCGCTCATGGCGGGCGAGGCCAGCTTCAACACGCTGGCGGACGGGCTGTTCTGCCCCGTGCATCGCAATGGCACTGCGAGCGCGCTTTCGGCGGATTCCTGGCAACTGGCGCAGAGGATGCTGCGGGCGCCAGCTTCCGCCTTTGCTGCCGAAGCGTGGCCGAGAAGGCGCGGCCAGGATTTGCGACGCTTTACCCTGCAAGCCCTGGAGCGGCACCTGGAGCGCAAGCTGCGCACCGCGGAAGCGCTGGTGCGTTTGTAGCGCTGAGCAGATTCAAGGGATGATGGAATCAGGGACTGGTAAAATTGGATTCAGTCCCGTCGAGAGAGATCTATTCGTGCCATCATCCACTTTTGAATCGTGCGCGACAGTGTCCCAGGCCAAACCCGCCGCGCTGACCTTCCAGGGGCTGCTGTTCCGCCTTCAGGGATTCTGGGCGGCGCGCGGCTGCGTCTTGCAGCAGCCCTACGACGTTGAAGTGGGCGCGGGCACCATGGCGCCTGAAACGTTTCTGCGCGTGTTGGGGCCAAGGCCTTATCGGGTCGGTTATGCGCAGCCCTCGCGGCGCCCAGCTGACGGCCGCTACGGCGAGAATCCTAACCGGCTGTTCAAGCACACACAATTCCAGCTGATTCTGAAACCGCCTCCTGTGAACGTGCAGGAGCTTTATCTGGAATCGTTGCAAGCCATCGGAATCGACCTCAGGCAGCATGACCTGAAGTTTGAAGAGGATAACTGGGAGTGGCCGGCCGGCGGCGCTTGGGGCGTGGGCTGGCAGGTGATGTTCGATGGTCAGGAAATTACCCAGTTCACTTACTTTCAGCAGTGCGGCGGCCTCGATCTTGACCCCATCTGCGCCGAGCTGACCTATGGTCTGGAACGCATTGCTCAAGTCCTGCAGGATTTGGATTCGATCTACGACATTGTTTGGTCGCGCGATCCGCAAACGGGCGCCACCGTGACTTATGGCGATGTTAGGCTGGCCGAAGAGTTGCAGTTCAGCGTGTATAACTTCGAGTTTGCGGATGTCGACAAACTCTGGCAGCATTTCAACCTTTATGAGGCCGAAGCAAGAGAGTTACTCGACAAGGCCAACTCACTCTTTGCCAACCAAGCCGCGGACGTCGTCGAGAAGCGGCGGTTTCCGTTGCTGGCCACGTATGAACTGGCGCTCAAGTGCTCGAACCTGTTCAATCTTCTGGATGCACGCGGAGCCATCAGCGTAACTGAGCGTGTAGGCGTAATCGGACGCATTCGCGCGCTTGCGGTGGGCGTAGCCAGAGCATATGCAGTACAGCAGGCAATCTGAGTGTCCTTCCAAAATCTGTTTTGTGACGCAAATGCCGGGTGCCCCAGGTCTCGAACTTGAGACCTGGGAAAGCAACAACCTCAACCTACCGCTGTCATCCTGAGCGAAGGTCGCCGCGGCGACCGCAGTCGAAGGATCTGCGGCTTTTTTGATGCTCAATTTGCCTGAGCAGGACTGGTAAGAAGAAAGAATTTCAAAGTTATGTCTGATTTCTTGTTGGAGATTGGGCTGGAAGAAGTTCCAGCCCGGATGATTGCCGGGGCTGAGGCCGAGTTAGGCAAGCGCGTGACCGATCTGCTCACGCGGGAGCGATTATTGGGCCCGAGCGGCAAGGTGGCCACTTACTCCACGCCAAGGCGGCTGGCCGTGTTGGTGGAGGACGTTCAAGCCCGCCAGGCGGATGCTGAGGAAAAACTCACCGGCCCATCCTGGAAGGTTGCTTTCAAAGACGACGCGCCGACAGCGGCGGCAGAGGCTTTTGCGAAGAAGGCCGGTGTAGCCGTTGCGGACCTCGAGAAAATCACCAACGCCAAGGGCGAGTATGTGGGCGCGACGGTAAAGCGGCCGGGACGCGCGGCCTCGGAACTGCTCGTGGCGGATTTGCCGAAAGAAGTGCTGGGCCTCTACTGGGCCAAGAATATGTATTGGCGCGCCGGTAAGCCGGAGCGCTTCGTGAGGCCGGTGCGGTGGGTGGTGGCACTGCTTGATTCAACAATCGTCCCACTGGAGATTGCGGGCATCGCAGCAGGGAATGCGAGCCGCGGCCATCGTGTCCTGCACGGCGACCACTCCGTGGTTTTAGACCATGCAAGAGAATACGCGAAGAAACTGCGCGCGGCATTTGTTGTTGTGGACGCGGCAGAGCGCAGGCATCTGATCCGCAAGGCTCTCGATGCGGCGACCCGCACAGTCCCCGGCGCGCGCTGGCGTGAAGACGCGGCGCTGATTGAGACCGTGGTGCATCTGACCGAGTGGCCGAGCGTAGTGCTCGGCGACTTCGAGCCTGAGTACCTGTCGCTGCCTGAAGAAGTTCTGGTGACCGTAATGCGCGACCACCAGAAGTATTTTGCTGTCGAAAGGGCAGACGGCAAACTCGCGCCGCATTTTCTCGCGGTGCTGAATACCCAGGTTGACGACGGGGGCCAGGCGATCATTCGCCACGGCAATGCGCGCGTGTTGCGAGCGCGTTTCAAGGACGCGCAATTCTTCTGGGACTTCGACCAAAAGATTCCGCTCACCGAGCGCGTGGAAAGCCTGAAGAACGTTACTTTCCAGAAGGATCTTGGTAACTACTATTGGAAGACTGAGCAGAACCTGGCCGCGGTCAGGGCTCTTGCGAAGAAAGCTAATTTAGGCGGAGCCACTTTCGACGAAGCGGCACTACTCAAGGCCGCAGAACTCGCTAAGACTGATCTCACGACCGAGTTGGTAAAGGAATTTACCGAACTGCAGGGCATTATCGGCGGCCTTTACGTGCGTGCACAGTGGAGGGGGGAGGAAGCCATCGCCGCTGCCATCTACTCCCAATACGCTCCAGCCTCTATGGAAGATGCGGTTCCGCCGACGGTGGAGGGCCAGTTGCTCGGCCTCGCCGACCGCATTCAAACGATTGTGGCGATGTTCGGTATCGGCATGGCCCCGACCGGCTCGAAAGACCCATTCGCGCTCCGCCGCGCAGCGAATGCAATTGTAAAGATTCTTGTCGAGTCTGAGTTGCCGCTAACACTTCGCGATGTGCTGGAATCTTATACCGGAGAAGTACAAACTTCTGATCCGTATACGGCTAACGTCCGACAAGTTACAACTGGATCGTACATTGCGCTCTCTGGAATGAAAGATGTTGATTCAGACAAGACATTGGTAGTTGTCTCGTCCTTTCTCCACGAGCGCCTGACCTTCTACCTCAAGGACGTGCGCGGATTTGCCTACGACGTGGTGACTGCCGTGCTTGCCGCAGGCGCCGACGACGTGCGCGACGCCATCGCACGCGCGGATGCGTTGACTTCGGTGCGCGGGAGCGAGGATTTTGCGGCTATTTCAGCGGCGTTCAAGCGCATCAAGAACATTCTCCGCCAAGCCGAAGAGAAGGGTTTCGAAATTGGCTCGCCGAACAGTATTGCGCTCGCTCCCGAGGCGCAGCAACTTTCCGAAGCAGCGACAGCGCTTGCGCCGGAGGTAGCAAGGTTGCGCACTGCGCGGGCCTACGGCGAAGCGCTCCGTCTGATTGCCACGCTGCGTCCAACGGTCGACGCGTTCTTCGACAAGGTAATGGTGCTCGATCCTGATCCAGCAGTTCGCGGCGCTAATCTCGCGCTGATCAACAACGTTCTGCAAAGCTTCTCCGGCATTGCCGACTTCAGCGAAATTGTTACCGCCTAGGAATCGACTCCCAGGTCTCATCCGCCGCGGTCCGCCACGGCGGAAGACCTGAGGCACCCAGATTTAGCGCAACTACGTGCAAGAAGCCACGCCTGGGAACCTCTGCCGCTACTCATGTTCGCACCCGCTTCCGATGTATGTTGAAACCAGGTGTAGGAGGCCGCGGATGAAGAAGGCGACGATTTGTGTGATCGCGCTTTGGACGTTGGCCGGAAGCTTTCTGCTTGCTCAGCAGGCGCCACAAAAGGCCCCCAAAGCACCGGCAACTGCGCCTGCAATGCCGGTGCCCAAGTCGGGCGACACCTCTCCGCACCAGGTCTTCTTCATTCCAGTTGAAAGAGCCGTCAAGCTCGAAGTGCTGGATTGGGGTGGGGTCGGCCGTCCTTTGGTGTTGCTGGCTGGGCTCGGCTATGACGCGCATGTGTACGACACGTTTGCGCCCAAGCTCACCGCGCACCATCATGTGTACGGCATTACGCGGCGCGGGTTTGGGTCTTCCAGCGCTCCCGATCCGGTGGATGGGAACTACACGTCCGACCGCCTGGGCGACGATGTGATGGCGGTGATGGATCAGTTGCGGCTCGACCGCCCGGTGCTGGTGGGACACGCCAAGGCGGGCCAGGAGCTGAGCTCCATCGGCAGTCGCCATCCGGAAAAAGTGGCAGGCCTGATTTACCTCGACGCCGGTTATTCCTATGCCTTTTACGACAGCAAGCATGGGGATTTGCTGCTGGACGCGATCGATCTCAGGAACAAGCTTGATGTGTATCTGGCGGCTGAGGCTCCGGACTTGAAGCAGTACTTTAATGATTTGCAGGCCAGCCTGCCGCAGTTTGAAAGGGATGTGCGCGATTTTCAGGCGGAGTTGGCGCTCACTCCTCTGCCGCCCCGCACGGCCGCTCCACCGCCGATCATGGTGGCCATCGGGGCCGGGGAACAGAAGTACACCGAGATTCACGTGCCGGTTTTGGCCTTCTTTGCCGACCCGCACAACTTCGGGCAGCTTTTCGCGGACGATCCCAAGGCCCGCGAGGCGCTGATCCTGGATGATTTTGCCCGCACGTCGGCGCAGGCGGACGCGTTCCAGACAGGGATTCCGGGGTCGCGCGTGGTGCGGCTCCCGAATGCCAGCCACATGATTTTCGTATCCAATGAGGCAGACGTACTCCGAGAGATGAATGCGTTCCTGGCCAAGCTGCCGTGAGGACCTGAAAAATCTGAATGCATGGCCACCCAACTCTGGCGACAGAAATGCAAGCCGCACGTCCTCCTATTTGTCCGCCACGGCGGTCGGCGAGAGTGGGGCACCCATAATCGAAGGTTGGAGCGACGCTCCACCCACCGTCGGCTCTTGCTACACGTCTACAATCATTAGAGATGTCAGACACGCTTTATCTGAGTTTGTGGTACCCGAATCTGCGCCTGGCTGCGCTCGTTGACAAGCTGACGGCGGTGCTTGAAGCGTTTGCCACGCATGGCGGCGAGTCGCGCGTGTATTCGGCTACGGTGTGGCCGGTGAGCTGGAGCGAGACGCCCATCCATCAGCACGTCTACGGCCGCCGTAGCGCCAGAAGCCCCGGCACCGACGAAGCCGCCACGCTGGGCGCGGAGCCTCGCATGGCCGTGCAAGAGACGATGGAGTTGCTGCACGATGATTACGCCTACGAGTTCCAAATTGGCTGGAGCCTGTGGGAGCTGGAGGCCGGGCCGAAAATCGATGCGCGCTGGGTACCGGAGCCGCGCCTGGTACGGGTTACGGGCTATGGGCCGCTCTTTGACGACGGGGCCTATCAGGCCGATGGGCACATTCGCATGGACTTTGGTTCGGACACGCCCTTTCTTGAGGAGGGTGTCGAGTTGGACTCCGTCGCGGCCCGTCATGTGGAAGAGAACGTGCGGCAGCTGGTGGAACTGACTGCTGCGGTCGAGAAGGCTTCAGGGGCCACGGCGCGGCTGCTTTGGAGCGAACTGGGCGAGAGCCTGGCGCAGCGTCTCGCGGCACGTTTAGGGGTGGTCAACTGAGCCAGCGATTCACCATTGAGCGGCTGCGGACGGTAGTTCTCCTGGCAGGCGTTTTGCTGATTGTGGCGCTGGTGGTGTTCCTGGCCAGGGGCAAGCTGAAGAATCCGCTGAATCTGAAAGAGCTGCCCCAAAAACTGGGTGCCAACATCACTCAGGACGCCAGCGGCTACACCCTCGACCACGCATTTGGCGGGCATTCGCGCTACAGGATTCACGCCTCCAAAGTGGTGGGATACAACGACAACCGCGCCATTCTTCACGACGTAAAGATCGAGCTGTTCGGCGAAGACGGCAGCCGCGTGGACCGCATTGAGGGCGCTGAGTTCGAGTACGACCAGAAGGGCGGCACGGCGATAGCCAGGGGGCCGGTGCAGATTACTCTGATGCGCCCCGGCGTAAAGCCTGCGATCGCAAGTGAGGCCAGTCAAGACAAGGCCAATCAAGACAGGGCCAATCAAGACAAGGCCAATCAGGGCAAGACGCCGGAGGTAAAGGCTAAGAAGGGAAAGGAGACGCCCATTGCCTCGGCGGCCGAGACAGCTGAGCGCGGCGAGATTCATGTGAAGACCAGCGGGCTGACCTTCGACACCAGGACTGGCGTGGCAACGACGGCCGAACATGTAGATTTTTCCATGGTGCAGGGAAGCGGCAGTTCGATGGGTGCATCGTACGACTCGAAGGGGCTGCTGGTGCTGGACAAGGCCGTAGAGTTAAACACCATGCGCGGCAATGAGAAGGTGTTGATACGCGCGCAGCATGCGGAGTTTGAACGCGCGACGCATTTGTGCCGGATGCATTCCGCCACAGCCGGCTACCGGGGTGGAGAAGCGACGGCCGGGGATGCGAAGGTTCTGTTTCGCGACGATGGATCGGCGGTGCACCTGGATGCGCTGAATGGATTCAACCTGGTGACAGCGAATGGCGGACACGTTGCAGCGCCGACGGGTTCTTTGGAGTTCAACGAACACAACCAGCCGCGCCATGGACGCCTGGAAGGCGGCGTCACGATGGATTCGACTAGGGCTGCGGAAGATGGAGCGGGTCAGCGCCGCATGCGTGGGACTGCGCCGACGGCGGAGCTCGGGTTTACGGAGAAGGGCGAGTTGCAGCGCACGCACCTGGAGCGGGGCGTGGAGATGCATAGCGAGCAGGTGAGCGACTCCGCCAATGGACAGCTGCGCGTAAGCCGGACGTGGAAGTCGCCTCTTGCGGATGTGGACTTCCGGAACAACGGGCATGGGCAGACGGAGCCGGCCAAGATTCACGGGGTGCAGGGAGTGGTGGTGACGGGCGAAAGCCAGCGCGGCAACGCGGCTCCGGTGCCCTCGCGCCTGGCGGCCGATCAGGTGACGGGGGAGTTCGGGCCGGATTCCGCGTTGAAGGCGATGACCGGAATTGGCAACGCGAGCATAGAGGAGACCAACGCCGCCGGAACCGTGCAGACGGCCAAGGGCGACCGGCTCGATGCGCATTTTTACCCGGCGAACGGCAAAGGCGTGCCAGGGACGGTGCCGGCGAGCGCGCCAGCCGGCCGCGCCGGCGGAGCTGGGCAGATTCAGTACGCTTTGCTGGATGGGCACGTGGTGCTTACGCAGACGCCGTTGGCCAAGCCGGGTGCGGAGGCGGATCCCCCGCTGCGGGCCTGGGCTGGGCGGGCGGAGTACGAAGGCGCGGGAGGGTGGCTGCACCTCACGTTGAGCCCTCGTGTGGATGACGGCGGCCTGCAAATGACGGCGGACAAGATCGATGTTTCACATGAGTCGGGAGACGCCTTTGCCCATGGGAATGTGAAGGCGACTTGGCTCAATACCGGTAAAGGCGGACAGCAGACCAACGCAGCGACTGGTTCGACCGGCTCGGGCGACGCCGCTAAAAGCGGTGTGGTCTTGGGCGGGCAGGGGCCGGCGCACGTTGTCGCGGCCGAGGCTCAATTGAGCCATGCGGCAGGCGGCACCAGTGAGGCTACATTCCGTGGGCATGCCCGGCTGTGGCAGCAAGCCAATTCAGTGGCCGGGCCAGTGATCGTGCTTAATCGCCTGAAGCAGACGTTGGTGGCCACAAGTGCGGACCCGGCAGAGCCGGTGAAGGCGGTGCTGCTGAGCACGGGCGCCCCGGAACCGGCCTCGGCTGGCGGCAGGCAGGTTGAAATCAGCGAGCCGGCTGGCGGTGCAGGCAAAGATTCCAAGGGCAAGTCGAAGACACCTTCCATTATTCGAGTGCGTGGGGGCGATCTGAAGTACTCCGACGCCGAGCACAAGGCGGTGATGCGGGCCGGGACGCTTGGCCCAGTCGTGGCCGAGACGGCTACGGCCAATTCGGCGTCAAATGAGGTTGAGCTATTGCTGTTGCCGCCGGGCAACCACGCCGGCAAGGATGGCGGCGCGTCGCAAGTGGATCGCATGACGGCGCGGGGCCATGTGGTGGTAACCTCCGAGGGGCGGCGTGGAACCGGCGAGCAACTGCTGTATACGGGCGAGACGGGGGAGTATGTCCTCACCGGGACCGCTGCCGCGCCACCCAGGATGACAGATGTGGCGCGCGGCAATGTAACTGGCCAGGCTTTGATCTTCCATAGCGGCGATGATAGTGTGAGCATCGAAGGCGACGGACGCAGGACAATTACCGAGACGACAGCGCCGAAATGACGAGCTGCTACGGGCAGCGCGGGGACTGCGAAGGGAACGCGGCATGGAAAGGTAGAAAGCTTCCGTGATCCCATAACCCAATCGCTTAGGTTTGTGATAGGATGAGTTCATGCCAACCGTTCTGAGGATTGGCGTTTTGCGAGTGGCTGTTTACCCAAATGACCATCGTCCAGCTCATGTACACGTCATTGGGCACGGTCACGAAGCCGTATTCACTTTGAATGGCGCCGCGGGTTCTGTTGCGCTGAGGGAGAACTACGGTTTCTCCGCACGCGAACTGGTCCGTATTGAAGATGAGCTTGAGGGGAATATTGCGGTCCCCTTGAGCGCTTGGGAGGGGATTCATGGAATTCGATGAACAGATTGAACGGGCCAACCGGCGAGCGGAGAAGCTTGAGTCATCGCATCCCAAAGCCGAAAGTGCACGTTATGATCGCGGCATGGACCAGATCGTGATTCGCCTCAGTTCCCGGCTCGATGTGGCGTTTTCTCCGCGGGATGCCGAAGGCCTGGAGGGCGCAACGCCCGCGCAGCTTGAGCCGATCGAAATATCGCCCTCCGGATTCGGCATTCACTTTCCGAAACTGGACGCGGATCTTTACTTGCCCGCGCTGCTTGAGGGTTTCCTGGGCTCAAAGCGCTGGATGGCCGGGCTGCTTGGAGCAACAGGGGGCAGATCGACAAGCGCGGCAAAAGCCTCGGCTGCACGGAAGAACGGCAGGACAGGCGGCAGGCCGCGAAAGGCCGCAAGAGCAGCAATGGCTGGAGGCTCCTGACCGGGTTCATCTGGGCCAGACCGAGCTTCCCGAAAATGGGGCCGCCAAGGGTCGTGGTCTCCCACCCTGGCGCCGGAAAGAATGCGTAAGAATGGGGCACGGGGTATCGAAGGCGGCGGACGCAGGTCAACTACCGAGACGACAGCGCCGAAATGACGGCGGGAACGAGTTTAGCCAATAGATGGAGACATTGATCGTTGAGGGAATCGGCAAGAGCTACAAGGGACGCCAGGTCGTGCGTGGCGTGGATTTGCGCATCTCGCGTGGGGAGGTGGTGGGTCTGCTGGGGCCGAATGGCGCCGGCAAGACCACCAGCTTCTACATGATCGTCGGCCTGGTGGTTCCCGAGACTGGGCGCGTGATGGTAGACGAGACGGATATCACACGGGTGCCGATGTATCTGCGGGCGCGCAACTTCGGCATCAGCTATTTGCCGCAGGAACCTTCGGTGTTTCGAAAGCTGACCGTGGAGGAGAACATTCTGGCAGTTCTTGAGGCGCAGCCGCTGGGCAACCGCGAGCGCCGGACCAGGACCGAGCGGCTGATTCATCAGCTAAACTTAGGCCATGTCCGCACCACCCGGGGCTATGCGCTTTCCGGCGGCGAACGGCGGCGGGTGGAGATTGCGCGCTGCCTGTGCATACAGCCCAGCTTCATCCTGCTCGACGAACCATTCAGCGGCATCGATCCGATTGCGGTGTTGGAATTGCAGAAGATCATCTTTGAGCTTAAGGCCAGCGGGATCGGAATTCTGATCACCGACCACAACGTGCGGGAGACGCTGAGCGTGACAGACCGGGCGTATATTATCGCCGAGGGCAAGATATTTTTCGCCGGTACTCCGCATGAGCTGGGGAACAATGTTGACGTGCGGCGTCTGTACCTGGGCGAGGGCTTCTCGCTGGGATGAACAGGCCGCGTAGCGGGGTCAGGCACATTCGCTGGGTTTGTCAATACCCAAAGTGGGCCAGACGGCCCACTAAAAGCCGCGCAGCGATTCCCAAATAGTTTGGTGCCTAATGTGGAACGATAGGACCGATGCGGGGTGATTTGGCACTAAAGAGTTTTCTCAGAAGATTACACTTGCATTAAGTCCAAACGGGGAAACGTCCCATTTATGGCTCTTCTTCAACCAAGAATGACGCTCAGGGTGTCTCAACGCCAGGTCCTGACTCCGGGCCTGATGCAGATGGTGAGCGTTCTTGCTCTAAATAAATTGGAGCTGAAGGAGATGATTGATGCCGAGATGGTGGAGAATCCCGTCCTGGAGGAAATTGACGAATCGGTTCCAATGTTGGATGAGGTTGCGGGCCGCGAGGAGCGCCATGAGCGGCTTGAGCGGCTCGAACTCCTGGATCGGCCCGATAACGGCGTCGCCTCGGAACCGGCAGCTCCGCCCAAGGACTCTTTCGAAGAGGTCGATTTTGGATCGTACTTCCAGGACTATCTGGACCCCGGCTTTCGCACACAGCCGGAATATGAAGAGAATGAAAAGCCCTCGTTTGAACACTTTCTCTCCCAACCTACGAGTCTCTCCGATCACCTGGCGTGGCAACTGGGGGCTCTGACCCTCGAATCGCGGCTCCGCGAAGCGGCGGAGTTTGTGATCGGCAACCTCGACGGAGATGGCTACCTGGCCGCCAGCGAAGACGAAATGGCCGCATCCCTGCGCCAGACCGCTGAAAAACAGTTCGGCGAAGTGCTGGACCCTGAGGCCGCTCTGGACCTCGTGCTTCGCGCCATTGACCTGGTGCAGCACCTCGATCCAGCCGGCATAGGGGCCAGGGACTTGCGCGAGTGTCTGCTGATCCAGATTGCGGCTCAGAAGCAAGAGCTTGGCCATTTGTACGGGATACCGGCCCCGAAGTCGAATCACGGCCCCGACCCCGCCCCCGATGCGGACCCCGACCCTGCTCCAGCCGATGATCCCCATCGCAGTTTTCGCCCCGAAGCAGATTCGCACCTGGAAGAGCGGCGGCGCAGCATTGAAGTGGCGGCGTTGATTGTCGATCACCACTTGCAATTGCTCCAGAAGCGGGACGTGAAAGACCTGGCGCGGGCCGCCCAGATTACCGTAGCCGAGGCCCATGCCGGGGTTGAGTTTATCCGCACGCTCGACCCGCGGCCCGGCCGCCAGTACAACCGTGAGCAGACGCGGCTCATCGAGCCGGATGTGGTGTTCGTGAAACGGGGCGCGGAATGGGAAGTCGCCATGAACGAGGAGGACCTGCCCAGCCTGCGTCTCAGTTCCCGTTACCGGCGCATGCTGGTGGCGGAGAATACCGACAAAGAGGTCAAGGACTACGTGAAGGAGCGGTTTCGCTCCGCGATGCAGCTGATGCGCAATATTGCCCAGAGGAAAAGCACCATCCTGCGCACCTGCGAAGTCATTGTCCGCCGCCAGAAAGACTTTCTCGACCTCGGAGTCGAGGCTTTGCGGCCCATGATGATCAAGGAAGTGGCGGAGGAGATCGGCGTCCACCCCTCCACGGTGAGCCGCGCGGTGGCCAACAAGTATGCGCACACTCCGCAGGGCGTAATCGAGCTGCGCTTCTTCTTCTCAGAAGGCTCGAACGGCCCTGAGGGCGCGGACACACCGCTGCTGGTGCTCAAGCGCAAGGTGCGCAAACTGATTGAAGAAGAGAATGTGCGCCATCCTCTCACCGACGACCAGTTGGCAGCCATGCTGCAAGCGCAAGGTATTCAGTTGACCCGCCGCACCGTAGCCAAGTACCGCGAGGACCTGGGCATTCCCTCCACCCACCAGCGCCGCCGCCGCGACGGGTGAGGAATTGGCCGCTTGATTTTGTAATTCAACCTCAAACCGCCGGTGCCCCAGGTCTCGTCCGCCGCGGCGGAAGACCTGGGAGACTACCGATACATACCGCCGCGCCACGTTCCGCTCAGTCCAATCTGTAACTCAAATTTATATCCCTCCGATGCCGCCGGCATTCATCTTGGACGTACTCCGTCTCCCTCGTATAGCCTGTCATGAGCTTAAGGTTTTGAGAATCTGGCTTTGTCGCGCCAAGAGTGGAGGAGGGGAACAGTGCGAGTCTGGATCGGTCTGGTGGGAAGTTTGCTGCTCCTGGCGCAGGCAGCGGCGGGATATGCGCAGAATGCCGCGCTTACGCCCGTGAACCTGACCACCGAAATGCGCGTCGATCCTCTTGGCGTCGGTACTTCCAAGCCTGTCTTCGGATGGAATCTTGAAGCTTCGCCCGCCACAGCGCGAAACCTGATGCAAAGTGAATACCGCATCCTAGTGGCCAGTTCGGCTGAGCGGCTGGCGCAGCATACAGGCGACGTGTGGGATAGCGGCCGCATCGCTTCGCCGGTATTCTGGCAGATCGCCTATGGCGGTTCGCCTTTGCAGTCGCATTCGATGTATTACTGGCAGGCCCAGGCGTGGGATGGCGGCACGTCGCCGGGCCCATGGAGCAAGTCGGCTCACTTCACTACCGGGCTGCTGGCCGAAAGCGACTGGAGCGCAAAGTGGATCGCGGCCGAGCCGGATCGCGGCCCATCGCAACTGGCGCTTGAAAACCGGGGCGAACTCCGCACATCCATGCCGCCGCCGTTGCCGGTCTTTCGCCGCGAATTCACTCCACGTGGGCCGGTAAAGAGCGCGCTCCTTTTTGTAAGCGGCCTGGGCCAATATGAGGTCCGTCTCAACAGCGTCAATGTGACCGACACCGTGCTCAATCCAGGCTGGACCAACTACCGCAAGACGGTGGCCTATGACACTTACGATGTGGAGCGTTTGTTGAGGCCTGGCGCAAATGCCTTTGCCGTTCTTCTCGGCAACGGCATGTACGACGTGGAAGGCGTGAAGGGGCATTACACCAAGTTCATCGGGAGTTATGGGCAGCCCAAGCTTTTGCTTCAAATGGAATTAACCTACGCGGACGGCAGTTCGGAACGCGTGGTGTCCGATAACTCATGGCTTATCCACCCCGGTCCGATCACTTACTCATCCACTTACGGTGGAGAATATTTCGAGGCTGGTGCGTTGCCTGTGGATTGGGATCGGCCGGGTTTTGTGGCGAGCGGCTGGCAGCCCGCGCTGGAAGTGAATGGCCCCGGAGGAAAACTGGCTGCCGGCGAGTCCGCGCCGATGGTGATTGCCGAGACCTATAGGCCTGTGCGCATCACTCACCCGAGAGCGGGAGTTACAGTGTATGACCTGGGCCAGAATATGAGCGGATGGCCGTCCATCACCGTGGAAGGGACGGCCGGATCGACGGTGCGCTTGCGCCCCGGAGAGTTGCTGGACAGGGACGGCAATGTAACGCAGCACAGCGCCAATGCCTCCAATGAGAATCCCGTCCTGTTCAATTACGTTCTGGGCGGCAGCGGCGCCCCCGAGCATTGGCATCCGCGCTTCACCTATTACAGCTTTCGTTATGTTGAGGCGACGGTGCAACCGGCGAAGCGAGGCGACAGAGCACCGCAAATCATCTCGCTAACCGGGGAATTCGTTCATGCGCGCGCTGAAGTTGTGGGGCGATTTTCGAGCTCCGATCCTCTGTTCAATCGCATTCACACGCTGATTGACCGCGCCGTTCTGAGCAATCTGGCGAGCGTGGTTACGGATTGCCCTTCGCGCGAGAAGCTAGGCTGGCTGGAGCAGACTTATCTCAATGCGTCCACTATCTTGCTCAACTACGATGCAAGCGGCGTATACGAAAAAATGAGCGATGACATGGCCGATTCGCAATTAAAAGATGGACTGGTGCCGGCGATTGCTCCGGAGTATGTAGCTTTTGTAAATAACAAAGGCCAGAACACCGCATTCAGGGACTCGCCGGAGTGGGGCAGTGCGGTGATTCTTAGTCCCTGGGCTCTCTACCAACTCACTGGGGACGAGCGCCCGTTGCGGGAGAGCTACGGTGTTATGCAGCGTTACGCAGCCTATCTGGGTAGTCGGGCCGCGGGCGGCCTGCTTGACTACGGCCTGCTCGACTATGGGCTGGGAGACTGGTTCGACATAGGAACAGACCCGCCGGGAGAGTCGCAACTTACCAGCAAGTTAGTCACCGCTACCGGAACTTATTATCAAGACCTTGTGGTTCTGCAGCAGATTGCCACCGTGCTTGGCCGCGCGCAGGATGCCGATGGATATGCAACACAAGCCGCGCGGGTTCGAGAAGCATTCAACGCCAGGCTCTTTCATCCCAAAACAAATCAGTATGACCGTGGTAGCCAGACCGCGAATGCATTGGCCCTTGCACTGCACATGACGCCTGCCGGCCATGAACAGGCAGTTCTCAACAACCTGGTGGCGGATATCCATGCTCACGGCGATCATGTGACCGCGGGAGATGTTGGCTTTCACTATGTTGTCCGCGCGCTTACTGACTATGAGCGCTCCGATGTGCTCGCTGCCATGCTGTCCCGCACGGACTCGCCCAGCTACGGCTATCAACTGGCGCGGGGAGCAACCACGCTGACCGAGGCTTGGGATACAAATCCCGATAGCTCGCAGAACCACTTCATGCTGGGCCACGGCGAAGAGTGGTTTTACCGCGGCCTAGCCGGCCTCACCATTGACATGTCGCGCAAGAGCGAAGGATCCATACTGATAGCGCCATCCTTCCTGCGAGGTATAACTTCCGCGTCTGCCTCGTATCACTCTGCGATGGGTCCGGTTCATCTCGAGTGGCATCGATCGGGGACCGAAGCCTCGGTTGATGTGAGCTCACCGCCAGGCGCTCAGTCGGAGGTCCGGCTTCCTGCCGCGACAAACTGGCTCGAGGGCGGCAAAGACGCAGCCGGAGCCGCCGGAGTGCTTGAGTCTAAACAAAATTCCAACGGTCTTCGCCTGCGGTTGGGGTCTGGAACCTATCGCTTCTCGACCGATAGTCTTAGCGGCGAGTCCAAGGCGCAGCACTGAGGAATTCAATGGCGCCGGTTACTTCTTACTCCACTGCACTTGCACCGGATGCTCCACCTGCTCCAACTCCAGCTTCAAATACGCATTCCAGGCCTGTGCTGTCGGCATATCCGCCTTTGACCAGCCTGAGCCGGCAAAGTAAGTGAAGGGCTCGCCGGAGTGGCGGGTGAAGATCATCAGCGCATGGCCTGCAGCTTCAACGGTCTTCGCGTGCTGTGCAGGATCGGCGACCAGACCGGTCGCGATTCTCCCTGCCGATGGAATCTGCGGCGTATCCCAGACAGAGGCAATGCTTCCATGCGCCGGAAACTCCGCGCTTGCCCCCTCATGGACAGAGATGCCCGCGGCCAGGTCCAGAGTCGAAGCTCCATCGAACGTATAAGTCGACTCGATTTTATTCAGATGAGTGCCCGCGTCGAGGGTAACTCGCTTTGTTTCAGTTACCATAACTCCGTTGGCATTCCATGGTGCATAAGTTACCTCAAAAGAGAAACGAATCGGCCCATTGCCTAGAATGCGGATGCTGCTGTAATTCTTTGACACAATCAGCTTGCCGTCTGCGAATACTCCCGTCCCGCCGCAGCCGCGGCTCTTGCCCACTTCATACGAATCGAGGCCTTGGCCATTGTCTTTGTGGTATGAAAGCGACGGATCATGGGTGCGCGCGCCTTCCGCATCGCGCTTGTAGAAGTTATCGATGACAAAGTTCGGTATCCGCTTTGACCAAACATCGATGCCGGAAGTGATTTCTCCCGTCGCCTCCAGTGCCGGCCCATATATGCGATACGCGACTAACTCGTTTTCCCACGCGAAGTCGTCCTTGCGTTCGGCAGCCTCGCGCCCGAATACCAGGGCGCGCGATGGAGAGGCATTTGGATCAACGCGAAAGACGATTCGCTGGCTGCCATGAGCGGAAAAGTGGACAAGCAGCAATAGTTTGTCCGGCGCTGCGCCGAATGTGGCGGCATAAACCTGATCCGGAACTCGCTGACCGGTTGCCGCGTCTTCCGCAACGATTGCGGAGGCCTTTGCCGGCGCAGCATGAAGCTGTTCCAGCACCTGCTGCAAAGGGACCTCAATAACTTTTTGTGTGCGGTCGACATTGAGCGGATTAGTGAGAATCAAATCCTGCGCGTGCATCCCCAGCCCTGCCGAAGCAACAACAATCGCGATTATTCCATCTAACAATTCCAAGCGATCCTCATTTCGTTCAGCGGCTCTGTGCCCCATCCATCCCGCGTTTTTTGCGGGATGGGTGGGAGACCACCGAACCCCGGGGGCAAGCCTTCACCGAGCCAGCCGATCAACTTCCGACCCGGCCATCAGGAATGCCCCAACGCCAAAAACATAGCTTGAAGTGGGCGTGTACACCCCCGGAGCTCCCCCAATCGGCTGGATGCAGCCAAGGCGTCCGTCTTCAAAGATGTGCGAGACCAGCCCTGCCCATCCCTTCTCGATAACAGGAAGATACTTTGCGCGGTCGAGAATCCCATTGTTCACCCCATAGGCCAGCGCATACAAATAGAATGCTGACCCCGAGTTCTCAGGCAGCGGATAAGCGGATGCGTTGAGCAATCCCGTCCCCCATAACCCGTCCCTGCGCTGAATCGACGCGATCTCAGCGGCCATTTGCTCGAACTGAGTTACATACTTTGGCCGGGACGGATAGTCGCCCGGCATCTGGGCCAGCACTCGAGCCAGGCCCGCCATTACCCAGCCGTTGCCTCGGGACCAGAAGAGTCCGCTGCCGTTGGCTTCGTGCTTGTCAAGAAAACTTGCATCGCGAAAAAACAGGTGCACGTTGGGGTCGTAAAGCAGGTTCGAAGTGATCCACCATTGGCGATCCATGAAGTCAAGGTAATTGCGGTCGCCGGTTAGGTTGGAGAGCTTTGCCAGCACAGGCGGCGCCATGAACAGCGCGTCACACCACCACCAGAGCGGCTTGGTCTTGTCGTTCGGCCATGGGTCCCCGGGCATTTGCATCACCGCGTCCATACGATCTCGAATTGGTACCATCATGGCTGAGTCATGGGTTCGCTGGTACAACTCCAGGTAGGTCTGCCCCACGGCCTGGTCGTCTGCGTGGGCCACGCGGGGGCCGGGCTGCCAATCGAATTTCTTTCCCATGCGCGCCATGGCTTCACGGTACTTTTTGCCACCGGCCGCATCGGGTACGGCCATGAAGCCCGCATAGAGCGCGGCGTAGGTCCAATCCTGATCGAAGTTCGCCTCAGCCCGGTTCAGCTGCCAGTCTGCCACTTTGCGTACGGCCGCCCGCACGTCGTGGTGCGTAAGTTTGCCTGAAAGATCTGTAGCCAGCGGCGGCGCAATGGCAGGTGCGTCTCCAACCTGCGGCGGTGTGTCTGCAGCGGAATTCTGCGCGGAAAGGACGGGTGCAGCGCATAGAAACACGACTGCGACGGCAATGCAGCAGAGACTGACTTTAAGACTCCGTTGGCGAGGAGTCCTGCCACGGATTTGGGTAGACCGACAGGGTGTCGGTGCGGGATCGACTTTTCTCATGTTTTGCTGCTCCCACTCAATGCGGCAATCTGGATTCGCAATCAAAGCTAAATGAGCCAGAGCAGCCTGTCCATCAGAGGTATGATTTACAAATTCAAAAGAGCGCGTGGTTGGAGAGACGGTACGGACAAGAATTCAAAATAGCAGATTCCAGGCGGGTCCTGCCCCGCAGCTTTTGGGCCGGCGATGAGAGAGTTCAGCGAGGCATATCCACAGGATTTTCCCGTCCACCGGACTCTGGGCATATACTGACCTGTCTCAACCTCGAATCTGAAAGCCGGTCTGTTGATCCGGCATTCGAGGTGCGACAAAAGCGGGTTGTTCGACCCAGTTGGGCTGAAGATGAAGAATCGGGAGCTGAAGAATCGAATTAGCCCAGGCGAGAGCCGAGCTCAAAAATGAAAAGAAGCGGAGGCTGACCATGGATGTGGAGTTCACCGCCAGACAAGTAAAGATCTCCAAGGCGCTGCGAGTGCAGGCCGAAGAGGGAATGGAACGCATTGCCCGGATTTTGGGCAAGACAGCCCGTGCCAGCATCACCTTTAGCGCGCAGAGGCACCTTCAGATCGTGGAGCTGACTGTGCAACTGCGTCTGCAGACGATTGCAGCCACGGGCAAAGCCGATACCCTGGATGCGGCGCTCAAGGAAGCCATTGAACACGCCTTGAACCAGGCGCGCCGATACCGGGACCGGAGACTGGATGGCAAACGCCTGCCCAACGCGGAAAAGGTGATGACCGCGCCCCCGGTTGCCAGACCGAAGGCACGGGCGGCGCAGTCCGTCGCGGACGCTGGTGAAGCGAAGCCTGCAAAGGCCAAGGCTCGTGCGTCGATTGCCGTCCATTCGTTTCCCAACCGCGCCACGGTGGTTGAGCCGCATATTCTGAAAAGCGCCGAGGCCATTTCGCTGAAGCCGATGACCATCGAGGAGGCGGTGAAGGACACGGAGTTCCGCGACCGCGACCTGCTGATCTTTCGAAACCCCTCCGGCGAGATGTTTGTGCTGCATCGCCGCCGGGATGGTGAGATGGAACTGGTGGAGATTTCTTAAGGAATCTGCCCCTTTTTGAGGTCAGCTCTGGCCTGCCGTCTTCAAAGGCGGCGATGAAGCCGCGTCCGGTTAAGACCTCAACTTTTTCAGAGATTTCCAATCGATTCCCTGGAGGGCTCGAATGCCGATGGGGCCTGCGGTTCGTGACGCGGGCGGGGGATTTGCTGTGTCTCGATCCGGCGCAAACTTCGGACTTTTGTAGCAACGGGTACCCGGTTTAGGGGATGGAGACAAAGGCTCGCCCGGCATACGATTTCAGACATGGCAATACCAATCTGGAAACCCGCAAACACGCCTAATTCAACGCACGCCGAGGCGGGGAATGCGGTGGATCCCTGCGAGACGAAGAGCTTGAACTTACCGGAAAATTTCGATTCCGCGCAGCAGCAGGAGATCCTTGACGCTCTTCCCGCGCTGGTTTTCCTCGAGCGCGCGGGCAAGGTGGTGTTTGCCAACAGCGAGGCGCGGCAAGCGCTCGGCATGGGCGATGCCGAGTGGGTGGAACGCCCGGTTGAAGATGTTTTGTGGGGACTGTTTCCTGGGACTGCCGAGCCGCAGACGCATCTGGTCGGCACTCGGACTGGAAGCCCATTTCACGCTACCATGGCTGCCCGGAGTGGAAACCTGGTGCCGGTTGAGGGTACCTATAGCATTTTGAATTCTAAGTTGCGCGAGGCCATCATCGTGGCCCATCCCAGCGGCCGGGTTCGTTTGCCCAAATCGCGCCTGATGGAAGATGTCCTGGCCAGCATTCCCGAAGCGGTGGTGATTGTTTACGGCAACCATGTGCTCTATACCAATCCGTCTTTCACAACCATGTTCGGGTACACCGCGGAGGAAGCCAGCGGAGGAAACCTGCGGGAATTGATTGTGCCGGAGACGCGGCATCACGAGCTGGCGATTCTCGAAAAAGAAGTGGATCGGAAGGGCCGCCTCGCAATTGAAACGGTGCGGGCGAACAAAAACGGGGACCTGGTGGATGTGAGCATGGTGGCCGGGCCGCTGCAGGTGGAGGGCTCCAGCGTGGGTTACGTGCTGAGCTTTCGCGATATCAGTGAGCGCAAGCAGCTGGAAAGGAAAGTGCAGCACGATGCCTTGTTCGACGTGTCCACGGGGTTGCCCAATCGCGCGCTGTTTCTGGATCGGCTGACGCTGGCGCTCATGCGCCGTTCGCGTCGGCGGGACCAGAGCTGCGGTGTCCTGCTTTTGGATCTCGATCGCTTCAAGGAAATCAATGACGTTCTGGGTCATGCAGCCGGCGACGCGTTGCTCGTATCGGTGGCCGATCGGCTGCGGGTTGCCAAGCGTCCGGATGATTCGGCTTCGCGTTTATGTGGGGACGAGTTTGCCGTTCTGGTTGAAAACATCACGGAACCCGGCGATCTGGAGGTTGTAGCCAGCCGCATTCTCCGCCAGATGGAACAACCATTCGAGATATTTGGCAGCCTGGTCCGCGTGAGCGCCAGCATCGGCGTCGCGATGGCAGGGCCGGAACACACAAAGGCTGAGTTGCTGGTCAGGGATGCGGATTTTGCCATGAATCGCGCCAAGATGGACGGCGGCGGATGCTCTGGAGTCTTCGACAAAGAGTTGAAGATGCCGCTCAAGAGGAGTTTGCATCACCCGGAGCGCGAACTTCGGCGCGTACTGGAAAGGCGGGAATACGAGGTCTGGTATCAGCCGATTTATCAATTGACCGGCAGCAACCTGGAAGGATTCGAGTCCTTGCTGCGCTTGCGCCGCCCAGACGGTTCGGTAGACAGCTTCCGGCGGTTGCTGAGCGCTGCCGAGGACAGCGGGTTGTCGATCACGCTGGGCCGGGAGACGATGGACACGGTCTGCAGGCAGTTGCGGTCCTGGTCCGAATCGGCGAAGCAACGGAAATTGATGCTGACGCTGAATCTGTCGGAAATGCAGTTCTACCATCCGGAGATGATTACGCAGTTGAAGAAGGCTCTGGATGCCAATGCGATCGATCCGTCCCGGCTGTTGTTTGAAGTGGCGGAAGGTACCTTGAGCCAGAATCCGGATGTGGCACAGGCCCTCCTGGAGCGCATGGCGGAATTGAAAGTACGCCTCGCGGTAGACAACTTCGGTGCGCGGTTTGCGCCGCTCAATCATCTTGCGCGGTTGCCCATCGATGTGGTCAAGCTGGCCCCCAAACTGACAACTGCGGCGACGTCGACCGGCCGCCAGGCGGCAGTGATTGAATCGTTGATTCACCTTAGCCATGCGCTGGGAATGAAGGTGATTGCCCAGGGAATCGAGACCTCGGAGCAACTGGAGGCGCTGTGCAACATGGGCTGCGAACTGGGACAGGGCCATCTGTTTTCCTATGCCATTGAGCCGGCGCATGCGACGATCCTGGCCGGAGCGGGACGCTGGGTGCTGGCCGCCGGAGCTTGATATGCTGGCGCAGTATAAAATTGAGTTCATGACGTCCACGAATCCGGCGAACCAGCCGCGGGCAGTGGCCAAGCGCGTCAAGCGCTTCATCCGGCTGAACAAGGAACTCGTCATCGTTACCGGAATCTCCGGTGCGGGCAAGGCCTCCGCGCTCAGGGCATTTGAAGATCTCGGCTATCACGCCGTTGACAATCTGCCGCTTGAGCTTTTGCCTGAATTCGCCGACCTGGTGGGTAAATCCGGCGATGTGGCCAGAGCAGCGATCGTGGTGGACATTCGCGAGGGGGCAACGCTCGACCGCCTTCCGGAGATGCTGATCGGCGTGCGCAAAATTCTGCCCACGCAGGTGGTTTTCCTTGAAGCCCAGGATGCGGTGCTGGTCCGGCGCTACTCCGAGACGCGGAGGCCGCACCCGCTGGGCCGGTCGGAGATGGTTGCCCGTTCCATCGTCGAAGAGCGGCAACTGCTGGACCCCATTCGCAATCTGGCTGACACGCTGATCGACACTTCGAACTTCAACGTACATCAGCTGCGCGCTCACATTCTCGAGCGGTTTGGTCACGAGGACCAGAGCAAGCAGTTGCTGGTCTCATGCCTCAGCTTTGGATTCAAGAATGGCGTTCCGCTGGACGCGGATATGGTCTTCGATGTGCGCTTTCTTCCCAATCCGCATTTCGTCCCGGAATTTCGCAAGCTGACTGGGCAGGATCCCAAAGTGGCCGCCTTTGTGCGCAAATTTCCCCAGACAGTCGAGTTTCTGGGCAAGGTGACCGACCTGATGCTTTTCCTTTTGCCGCACTACGTGCAGGAGGGCAAGAGCTATTTAACCGTTGCTTTCGGCTGTACCGGCGGCCAGCACCGCAGCGTAATGATGGCCGACGAGATGCAGAAGCGCCTGAAGAAAGCCGGCTACCAGGGCAAAGCCGTGCATCGGGACATCCCGCGCTGAGTGACCGCGCCCGCCGGGTGCCCCATGTCTCGATTCGGAGACATCGGAATCGAAACTGCTCTTTCGAGTTCCTCAAGAATCGGAGCCGGGCCCGCCCGGCGCTCCGCATTCCTTCCACAGCTTTTCCCAATTCCAAATCCCGGACATCACCTTCATCGGCAACGGAAATCCCAGCTGATGCGCCAGCATGCACACCTGCCCGCGATGGTGGGCTTCATGAGAAATCATGTAGCACAGCATCTCCGGGCCAACCGGCCAGGGCTGAGCCCAACCGTCTCGCAAAAACGTCTCCACGCGGCCCTCGCCGCCCAGCGCTTCAGCAAGCATCTCGTTAGATCGAGCGGCGCTCTCCGCCAATGCCGCACGGGCCTGCTGTGGCGTGCAGCGTGCGCGGCTGAGCTGCGCAGGAACCCTCAGGTGCGGAGCCGTAAGCCGAATCCACTTGGCGCGCATATTATGCACGTGCGTGAAGATCGCCGCAATGGTGCGGACGTTGCCGGGCGGTTTGGCATTCCAGACCGCAGGGTCAAGATGTTCGATGATCACCTGGTTCATGCGATCGTTGGCCGCAAACATCTTCACCGCGGCTTGGCCGAGTTGCGTGTGGACCTTCTGTTGGCGCACGGTCACGGCTCCTGCTCCCTTTCCTGCTTCTCGACCCATAATACTTCCAGCATCTTCGCCGACCCACATGAGATGAAACTTGACAGACGAAACCCTGCCAGATCAACGCCGCCCGCTAACTCGCTGACTCGCTAACCCGCACTGCGGGGCGAACTTGCTGAATTAGTTTGAAACCTCCAATGCATCCTCTTTGCAGAGAATTTGATCCCCGAAGCGCACAATCGTCGTATGCGTTGCCTCAGCCAAACCCATATACAAACTCGGAAAAATAAAAATGAAACCCGAAAACCCCACTTTCTGGCACCCACTGTCGACTCAGTTGAACATGTAAGTCAATGAATATAAAACACTTGTTTGAGATGACCGAACGCCGACCTGTTATCGAAGTGGTAAACAAAGACCCCGAAAAACACCGGGCTTTGAACCCAAAATCGCTCATTTCGATTGGTTTTGAGGCGAAAAGTGGCCCTCGCACGGCAGCGTTTCCGCGGAAGTTAGCCGCCCAACCCCGTTGCCATCCCTCTACCTGGCAGGCAGATCGTCGAGCCAGCGGGAGCAGGCATTTGCGCGCCGTTGCTCAAGGTCAGGACCGTTCGTAAGCCAGACGAGCATCTTCGAAGACGCAACACGGTCATAGCCGGCAGGATCATTGATTTTGCCGGCGCTGCTTTCTAGGGTGGGCTCCTGCACCAACCACAACGAAGGAATGCGCAGGCCCGTTGCTGCGAGCGTCGCATCGAAGCGGTCACGCACCAATAAGCGTGCCGGAACAAGCCGCGCGCGTGGGTCGCTGAAGATTGCGTCGACGGGGGAATCGAGCGGCGATTCAAGCACCACTCCAGCCAGCTCAGGATGTTCCGCTGCGACTTCCAAAGCGAGATCTGCGCCGAGGTCCCGGCCATCCAGAATGATCGAGCTTGCGTTTATGTGACGAGTCGAGGTCAGGTAGTTGAGCGCCCAATCGGCGTCTTCGCGCAAGAGCGCCTCGCTGGGGTGTGCGAAGTGGCTCTGCCCGTAGCCGCGATAGTCGAAGGCCAGGATGTTGAGCCCAATGGCGTGGAGGGCTGCGAGGTCGTTGACCGCGTTGCTCAGGTTGCCGTCTTGGCCGTGCAGGTACAGAACGGTGTAGCGTGTGGTTGGCGCATCCGGCGCGGCGGGAATCCACCAGCCCTCGAGGCGCGGTACGCCGGCTTCAGTGGTGGCAAACGCAACCGGATCGAAGGCCAGGCCCACGCTGGCCGGCGTCCGTGAAACCTCAGAAGCGGGGTGATAGAGCAACTGCCAACTCCCTTGCCAGAACAGAAGACAGAGCGTGATCCAGGCGCAAGCCGCCGCCGCCACAATCGCAAGGCTCGCAGCAGTCACCAGCCATCGGCCGGAGACGGTCGGCGGCTCGCCGGTCAAGTTCGGTCCGGCGGGCTTGGTTGGGCCTTTCCTGTGCGGCATTTGAGGAGCCTCTTTTTGCTTCGCCTGCAAAGGCGGTCACGTTTTATGCTAATTGCGCGGGCCTGTTGCCTTAGCTTCCGGTCTTCGACCGCAAGGAGCATCGATCATGTCTCAGTTTGCGCGCATTTGTTTTGCCTCCGAAGTGCCCGGCGAGGGCGAGGTTGCCGAGTTTACCGTTCAGGGCCGTCCCTTGTGCGTAGCCCATGTGAATGGGGTCATCGCGGTGCTCGACGGCGTCTGCCCCCACGAGGGAGGACCGTTGGGTGAGGGAATCGTCGAAGATGGCCGGGTGGTGTGTCCATGGCACGCCTATGCCTTTGACCCGCGCTCCGGCGTGGCGGATCAGGACCCCGAGGTGAAAGCCGAAGTGTTCGAGGCAAAGATCGAGGATGGCGAACTGCGAGTGAAGCTATAGAGGCCTCGTAGCCGGGGCAGTCAGGCCCGCGAGCGCTGAATCGCGGACTACACAACGCTCCGCAACCCCGGCAGTCGAACCAGCGGGTCGGATGCCAGCCATGTGGCGATGCAGGCAAGCAGACCGACGAAAGCGAATTTGACCAGCGCGGGCGCGGCCCAGCCATGCAGCAGTAGAGCAATCCCCACCAGCACCGGTGGATGGATGATGTAGACAGCGTAGGCGCGGCGGTTGAGCCACGCCCAGAAAGCTGAGGGTTGGTTCATGTATCCTCGGAAAACCAGCAGCCATACGGCGATCAGGCCCCATGCAACGAATGGCTCCCAAAGGGCATAGAGGGTAGCGGTCCACGACAGGCCGCCGAAAAAATTGGATTTTCCAGCCCCGTACAACGCGTGGGCAATCGCGATCCCGAGCGGCATCAATGGCCATACAATGAGCAAGGCAACGATGGCTGTCCGCGCATTCTTCCAACTGAGTTGCCGCAGCCAGTCGTAACGCCATGCGGCGATTCCTGCGGCGAAGAGAAAAATGTAAGTGGCGAAGTAGCCAAGCTGCAGGCCAAAGACGTTCACGCCTGTGGGAACGAACTGTCGAATGGCAAGAGCGGCGACGCCGGTGGCCAGAGCGCTCATCATCCACCAGCGGCCGGCCGGGACTGGCTTGGGCGTGCGCTGAGACTGCGCAAGCGGAGAACCTGCGACCGCTCGCCAGGCGCAATAGCCGAGCGAGAAGATCAGCAGCGCCTGCGCAAACCACAGCGGACCGTTGATGAACTCCCTGTGCCGCCAGAGCCACGGAAACACTCGCCAGAATCCGTCGCCCTGCGCGTAGTTCACGGTGGCTGCGGTGAGCGGGCCGAGAATCAGGCCGAACGCCAGCAGGGGCAGGCCGAGGCGCAGGAAACGGTCTCCAATGAAGCGGGCGTAGCCTTTTCGTTCCAGCGAGGCGGGCGTGAAATAGCCGCCCAGCATGAAGAAAAAGCCCATGAAATAGGCCTGATTTGTAGTCACAAAGAGCGTGAGCAGCAGGCTTGAGGGCGCGCCTGAGGGTTTGAGCTCGGTCCAGAACCAGCCGCCGGGAGCGCCGTATGTGATTGCGGTATGGTGCAGGATGACCATCACGGTCATCACTGATCGGAGGCGGTCGATGTAGAGGTCGCGCTGGGCCATGAATCATCGTACGCTGCGCTCGCCGCACAGATCATTCCAGCGCCATCCCAGGTCTCATCCGCCGCGGTGGACGAGACCCCGGGGCATCCGGATGCGACGATGACTAATACTTCACAATGGCGGTAAACGAGTCGGGCTTCAGACTGGCGCCGCCGACGAGGGCGCCGTCAATCTCTTCCTCGCCAATAAGGCTTGTAGCGTTGTCGGGCTTGACGCTGCCGCCGTAGAGGATGCGCATGGCCGCGGCGACTTCAGCGCCGAGAAGCTTGGCCACTTCCGCGCGGATGGTTTTATGCGCATCGACGGCAATCTCCGGCGTGGCCGTCTTGCCCGTGCCGATGGCCCATACAGGCTCATAGGCAATCACGATTGGCCCGGCAGCCTCGGCCGTGAAGCCGGCAAACGCGCCTGTGATCTGCTTCTTGAGCACTTGCTCGGTCAGGCCCGCTTCGCGCTCGGCGAGCACCTCGCCAATGCACACTACTGGAATGACGCCGTGCTTCAGCGCGGTATGCAGCTTCTTGTTCACGATTTCGTCGGTCTCGGCAAAGTATTGGCGGCGCTCGGAGTGGCCGATCAGGGTGTGCGTTCCGCCCACGGCCAGCATCTGTCCGACAGAGGTTTCGCCAGTGTAGGCGCCCTCTTCCGCGAAGTGGATGTTCTGCGCGCCGACAGCAACGTTGGAGGCATTGCATGCAGCGATTACCGTGGGCAGTAGTACCGGGGAGGGGAACAGTGCAATCTCGTCGCGGGTGTGGCCGGCAACGAGGGGTAAAAAAGCATCGACGAAAGCCTTGGCTTCGGCGGGCGTCTTGTACATCTTCCAGTTAGCGGCAATGAGTGCTTTGCGAGCCATTTTCTTTGGGTTCCTCGATTTGATTTTAGTTGATGGGATTGTGGCGCAGGGTGATGGCGGGCACAGGTCGGGCGAAATGGAGAAGTCATTTCGGAAATGCAGAGGGCGCGCCGATCTAGAGAGTGTCTGGTGAATCACGGTTCCATGCATTTTGGTAGGTCAGGGATTTATCCCTGACGCCTGAGCACGCCAAAATGCTGGGCTTTAGCCCCTGAGGCATGCTTTTGCGGCCTGAGTTTTCCTCCCGATTCGATTCACCAAACACTGGCTAATCCCGCTGGCCTGATGTCTGCACCGCGGTCAGATCGTCCGGCACGTCGCCGGCCAGGAATGCGGCGCGATGATCGGGGTCGCCCAGATCCATTTTGAAATGATGCCAGAGGTCGTCTTTGTAGATTCCCATATTCCATGGGCCGGAGACGGAGTCGGAGAACTGCCAGACGATGTGGAAGCCCTCTTCATTCGTAAAGCCCTCGCCGTCTGCCTGAATGATGGCGTCTCCGCGCTCCCACAAAGCCGCGCGCAGGGCATGGAGTGCGTTGCCGCCTTCCTCCGTGTCCGTTCCTTGCAGATGCTGGAAGGCATAGATGGTCTTGACCTCAGCAAGGTATTCCGCAAGCCACGCGGTACCGCTTTCAGGCTTGCAGTCCTGGAGGTCTTCGAGAAAATCGGCGATCTCGTCCTGGCCGGTCGAGCCGTCGTAAACGGGGTTGCGCTCGAGAACCGCGACCTCAACTTCGTCATTGCCGGAGAGAAGCAGCGTCTCCCATTCGTCGTCTTCGCCGCTTTCGACGGTCAGCTTGAAGTCGGGGTGCCCGCCGCGGATCAACTGCGCGAGTTCATCGAAGCTTGGGAACTCTTCCTGTTTCGACAAGACTCGCGTGTAGTATGCCATTTCTTCTCTCCTGTTTTAATGCTTGCGCGCCTATGCTGTAGACGTGAGGGAACCGGATGCAGATCACAATTTCTGCGGTCGAGTTGGAGTCGAGGTGCCTTGAGCTTATAGATCAGATCGAAGCAGAGGGACTAACCGTGGTCGTCACAAAGGATGGATTGCCATTCGTAATATTGATCCCAGTTCCGGGCGTGGTTAAGCCGCCAGACAATTTGCAAGCGGTCCCAACAGATTCGACGGATTAAGGAGCCGGCTGGCGATCGGAAGGGGCGTCCGCGTTGGGCTTGATGTGCTTCTCCCCTGAGCGCAGTACCTTCAGTTCGGCGGGCGCGCCTGAGAATGGAACAGATTTCGCGAAGTCTTCCTCAGTCCATTCCGGAATCTCGTCGTCGATCATCTCAGGGCTTGGCTTTTTCATACCGATTTCGCTCCTCGCGGTTGGCCCTTCGCAGACTGATGCCCCTGAGAGCGCCGCCCAAAGTGGGAAAACTCAAGCCACGCAAGTCTTGCTTCAATTTTTAGCCGCGACCCTCGCAGCCCGCCCTTAGGCGTCCTCAACTAGGTGCCGGATATTCATGTAATGATCGTCCAAGTGGATGCCGCATTTCTGCAGAAATGCCAAAATCCCCAGCAGTTCGGACCTCATCTTTACAATCTGCTCGGTTAGCTGCTCCTCCGTGATCGCGTTAACAAGAGGGTCTTGCGATGCGTCCTTCTTGGCGTAGACGGCTTTCCAACGAGCAAAGTATCGATTCATACTCGCCTCGTATGTTTGGACTAAATCGAGATCTGCCTTGTTTAATACAGCTGCCAACTGATCGCCCGTGATTGTTTGGACCACTCGATCCTGTTGCTTTACAACAATGTTATTGCCGTCTGCGCGAATCTTGTAGCGCCATCGATCTTCATTACCTTCTACTTCCTTGGGGCGCTTGGTTAAGACAGATTTGATCTGGCCCGCGACCTTGTCGAAAATATCGATCGCACCTTTTGTAGCGGCCACCACTGCTCCGATTTCAGGTAAGCTAAGCATCATGCTCCTTTCAGCCCTTTAGACCTTCGAGCGTCACCCAGCTCAAGCTCGCATGGCCCGATACATTTCTCGCATGCGGCGAGCAAATACACTGGCTGACCCACAGCGTTGTTCATCCCGAAGAGCATCTAGATCGTTCCGTGGCATTCTAGCACCTCTATTGTGAACTCGGGGCGTCTTAGAGGCGGAATTTTAGGGCCCTGCAGAAACCTTGGAATCCTCGAAGCTGTCAGCTTGCCTCGCGAGGCGGAATAATCGCAAGCCGGTATTGAGCCATGCACCGCCTGCTCAATATTAGCGGCATACACCGGCGCAAACCGTACAGTTTGCGCCGGGAGCGCAGAATTTAGGGCTCAAGCTTAGTTTGACTACCTATCCGTCAGTGCCTCCACGCCCGGCAGCTTCTTGCCTTCGAGGAATTCGAGTGAAGCGCCGCCGCCGGTGGAGATGTGTGTGATCTGGTCGGCTACGCCGGCCTGATTGATGGCGCTCACTGAGTCGCCGCCGCCGATGATGGAGATGGCAGATTTGTTGGCCGCAACGGCGTGGGCGATGGCGTTGGTGCCTATGGCGAATTTGGGAAACTCGAAGACGCCGGCGGGGCCGTTCCACACGATGGTGCGTGCGGTCGAGACCACTTTTTCAATCGCGGCGATGGACTTGGGTCCGATGTCCAGGCCTTGCCAATCGGCAGGGAAGTCAACTGAGCAATCCCACGGCTGGGTATTGGCGTGGGGATCGAATTTATCTGCCAGGATATTATCGACAGGCAGCAGTAACTCTACGCCTTTAGCTTTGGCCTTTTCGAGCGCTGCCTTGGCCATGTCGATCTTATCCTCTTCCACCAGCGACTTACCCGTAGTTACGCCGAGCGCGCGCTGGAAGGTGTAAGCCATGCCGCCCACAATGACCAGCGTGTCCACTTTGTCGAGCAGGTTGTCGATGACGTCGATCTTTCCGGAGATTTTGGAGCCTCCAATGATGGCCACGAAAGGTTTCTCTGGATTTTCAAGAGCCTTGCCGAGATAGGTGATTTCCTTTTCCATCAGCAGGCCGGCGACGGCGGGCTTGAGAAAATGCGTAATGCCTTCCGTCGAGGCATGGGCGCGGTGGGCCGAGCCAAATGCATCGTTGACGTAGACCTCGGCGAGCAAGGCCAGAGACTTGGAGAAGACCGGATCGTTGGCTTCTTCCTCGGCATGGAAGCGCAGATTCTCCAGCAACAGCACCTGGCCGGATTCAAGCTGGCGCGCCAATTCGTTGGCAATCTCGCCGACGCAGTCGGGGGCGAAAGCCACGTTGATGGAATAGTCGTCTTCCTTTTTGTCGAGGAGTTCGCGCAGCCGGTCGACGACCGGGCGCAGAGAATATTTGGGGTTGGGTTTGCCCTTGGGACGGCCGAGATGCGAGGCGAGAATCACCTTGGCTCGATGCTTGAGCGCGTATTCGATGGTGGGCAGCGTGGCCACGATGCGTGTGTCGTCGGTGATCTCTTTGCCATCTTCGGTGAGCGGCACGTTGAAGTCGACGCGAATGAAGACGTGCTTGTTGGTCAGTTGAATGTCGCGAATGGAGAGCTTGGGCATGATGCGAGAACCTTTCTGAAGAACCAGGGACTGAGGGACTAGGGACTAGGGACTGCGGATTCGATCACTGCGTCCATTTCGATCTCCACGCGCCAGGATGGGTTAAGTAGTGCTGCGACCACGACCATCGTGGCCGCGGGGCGAATGGAGGGGAAGAACTCGCCATGAACGCGGCCGACGGCTTCCCAGTCTTCGACGTGGGTTAGATACATGCGAGTGCGTACGACGTGGTCAAGTGTGGAGCCGGCTTTCGCCAGGGCCTCGATGGCGATCTCGAAGATGCGGCGGGTTTGGCCGGCGGCGTCTTCTGTTTCTGCGCCAACTGGACCTGTTCCCGCTAAATGAACGGAGTCCCCCACGCGCACCGCACGGGAGAAGCCGATGATGGGCTCGAAAGGAGAACCGCCGCTGACGTTCTTGCGCATAACAGTGAGCAGGGAACAGTGGATAGTGGTCAGTGAAATGGTGGTCATTGAACAGTGATCAGCGGACACTGATCAATCGCCCGACTGATCACTGCCCACTGTTCACTGTCTGCTGTTCTTACAGGCCCTTTTCGACCAGGAAGCTGATCAGGTCGACGACGCGGTTGGAATAGCCCCATTCGTTGTCATACCAGCTCAGCACCTTCACGCTCTGGCCAACCACCTTCGTCAGCGGCGCGTCGACGATCGAACTGCGCTTGTCGCCCTTGAAGTCGGAGCTGACCAGTTCATTCGAGTCAACGCCCAGAATGCCCTTCAGTTCACCTTCCGAGGCTGCCTTGAAAGCGGCATTCAGTTCCGCCACCGTGGTGGGCTTCTCGGCAATGTAGGTAAGGTCGACGATGGACACATTGGGAGTGGGAACGCGAATAGCAAAGCCGTCCAGCTTGCCGGCGGTTTCAGGAATGACCAGCTTGAGAGCCTTGGCTGCGCCGGTGGAGCTGGGAATCATGTTGAGGGCGGCAGCACGTGCGCGGCGAAGATCTTTGTGCGGGAAGTCGAGAATTACCTGGTCATTGGTATAGCTGTGGATGGTGGTCATGATACCGCTAACCAGTCCCGTGGTCTCGAGGATAACCTTGACCACCGGAGCCAGGCAGTTGGTGGTGCAACTGGCGTTGGAGATGATGTTGTGCTTGGCGGGGTCGTACTTGTTCTGATTGACGCCGAGGACGATGGTGATGTCCTCGTTAGTGGCCGGAGCGGAAATGATGACCTTCTTCACGGTCGCGCCCAGGTGCGCCTTGGCCTTGGTGGCGTCGGTGAAGAAGCCGGTCGATTCGATAACGATTTGCGCGCCGACTGAAGCCCAATCCAGCTTGGCGGGATCGCGCTCGGACGTGACCTTGATCTTCTTGCCATCGACGGTGATGAAGTCGTCGCCATGGCCGATCTCGTTCTTCAGATTGCCCAGGATCGAGTCGTACTTGAGCAGATGGGCAAGCGTGGCCGGACTGGTCAAGTCGTTCACGGCAACAAAATCAATCTCGGAATTCCCCAGAGCGGCGCGCAAAACGTTGCGGCCAATACGGCCGAAGCCGTTGATACCAACCTTTACTGCCATGTGCGTATTCTCCTTGGAACTTCAGTAGAGCGGTGTGGTTTGAACATCGGGAGTTCGGCGTCTGCAATGCATCCAGAAGGCAATTCCACCAAACCCTTGATGGTAACATCCCGGTCATCGTGAACCAGATGAAAAGTCATCGATTCCCGTTGCGGGAGCGGAAACTTCCTCATCCATAGTGTGACTTTCCGGGTACGGGACAGTATGTGATCGGGTGCACACCATTTGCAGGCGGTTCGGCAAGTATGGTATTCGGGTAAAGATACAGAAGGTGTCCAAAGCTGCATGAGAAGACGTTCGAGACGCGCACCCAACACATCGGAATCCACAGGCAAGATTGGCCAGGAACTCCCATCGAATCAACCAGCACCGCTGGTCCCGTTTTATCCTGACGACGCTCCGGCAGTAAAGCCGCCAGCGCAGCCGCACGCCCACCGGACCCAGGAGCCAAAGCCTTCGGTACCTCGGCCGGCCGTACCGGAACGGTCTTCGCCCCAGGCCCGGTTGCCCCGGCCGGAACGGCCTCCAAGGCAGCAGTGGAGTGAGCCGGTTGGTCTGGGCCGCTACGAGCTTGAAACGCAGCCAGAGATCCCGAGCGTGCCCCCGCCGGAAGTCGAAGCCGCGGAACGCTCGCCCCAGGCCCCCAAGGGTTATGTGGTGCTGGCCATAGGACTACCCGGCTCGGGAAAGACAACCTGGTTCAGGCGTCGCGGTGTTACGCCGCTGTCGAGCGACTTGCTGCGCAACATTCTTTTTGACGACGTTGAGGAGCAGCGCTACCAGGGACTGGTCTTTTCCACGCTGCGGTCGCTGCTGCGGGCCCGCCTGATTGCGCGCATGCCGTGGAACTATGTGGACGCGACAAATCTTTCCATCCACGAGCGCCGCCAGTGGATCAAGATGTCCAAGAGCTTTGGCTATGAGGTTCAGGCGGTATTCTTTGATGTACCACTCGAGGTTTGCCTGGATCGCAACAGCAAGCGCGACCGCTCTGTGAGCGAGGACGTGATGCGCAAGATGGCCGAGAAACTGAAGCCGCCGGTGTTTGAAGAGGGCTTTGAGAAAATCACCCTGGTGAGAGTGAAGAGCGCGGGTTGACGAGCCGGTAAGCGGGCGTTGACCCTTTTCAATGCAGGGGCCATCGTACCGCATTTTCTCCAAGTCAGGAGTTTTTCCATGTCAATTTCCCCGCCGTCCGCACCCTATGTTGAGCCTTGGCTGCGTGGAACCCACGGCGATGTTCCAGCGGTGGGCCGCGCCGTGCTGCACGCATTCGACCTGGCTCTGGATGACCTGACCAAATGGACGGAAGGGCTGACGGATTCCGAGGTTCACGAGCGGCCACTGGGGCTGCCTTCGGTGTCGTTCCATCTGCGCCACATTGCGCGCTCGACTGACCGGCTGCTGAGCTATGCGGAAGGTAACCAGATTTCTGTCGAACAGTTGACGGCTCTCAAAGCCGAGCAGAGCGGAGATGAGACCTTGGCTGTACTGCTGGCGGAGGTTGAAGCGTCGTTCAGCAACGGAGCGGATCGGGTGCGCGTGCTTGCCACGGCCAACTTCGACACCTTTCGCGGCGTAGGCCGCAAGCAGTTGCCGACCAGCATCGGCGGTGCGCTGATCCACGTTGCCGACCACACACAGCGGCATGTGGGGCAGGTGGTTACGACGGCCAAGGTTCTGAAGGCGCTGCGTGGTTAGCTGGTCTGATCCTCGAGGACATTCGAATCTCTTCAGCAACTATTCAATAAGTTAACCCGCAACCGGCGCTTCGCCGCGTCACGCCCGTCTGACGGCCTCTTGATTTCGGGATCTAATTTATCGAGGATGCCGCATGAATCCGGCTTGTGTCACAGCACCGCTTAATTAGTGGCAAAAAGAGCCGGAAAATCCCGGGCTTTAGCACTGGTCGGTTACAGCAAAAGTCTGAACTTAACTCAAGAAACACAATCAACACTCCTTATATCCACGACATTTCAGGCACTCTTTGCCGCTCTCGAATCGGTTGCCTGATAGCTAAGGGTCAACCGGTCTAAATTCTTCGAATAGCCCAACCGGGGCATCCGAGATAACCACAAAGTGGCATTTTGCCCATCCAAAGTTACGACTACATTTGAAACTGAAGGCACCGGTAACAGATGCCGATAGTCACATTGTCGGGGTTTTGGGGTCAAGGTACGGCGCGTCGAGCGCCAACTGGCGAGACTGGACCGCTTCAAGCTACTCCAGGGTAATGTTCACCGGCAGATTCGATTCAATCCATAAGGATGAACGCCGGAGGGGTAGAGAAGAATATGCGGCGAAAAGCACTGACTTTTGCCAATGCGGTCACAAAGATGGCCGATAAGCTTTCTGCACTGGTAGCTCACTCCTTGGTCACGGCTAATAAGAACACGAGCTCTGACATCTTGATTCGAGGGAAATTCATGAAAAGTTTCGCCTTCTCAGTTATCGCGCTAGTGGCAAGCACTATTCCAGTGTCAGCCATTACCGTCACGGCCCCTGAAGATGGAGCCCAACTAACTTCGCCGTTTACCGTGACTGCGAGCGCCACATCCTGTGACTCAGAAGCAGCGACTTCAATGGGTTACTCGCTTGACGGTGGTGCGACGACCATCGTTCATAACAAACAACTCAGCGCTGTGGTTGTTGCTGGTGACGGACCGCACGTCCTGCATGTGAAATGCTGGGGCCCGAATGGTGCACATGCCCATACGCCGGTGAATATCACAGTAGTTCCGGTCGATACTACCCCCCCATCCAATATCACCGTTGTCAGCGACATTCAAAGCATGACGGATTGGGAATGGGATCACGACCCAGCAACCAATGGGGGCGCTTCCGGAACCAGTGATTTAGCCTCTACGCCCTCACTAAGCGGGAATGCCAGGAAGTTCTCCGTAAACTTTTCACACTCGGGTGGGGAGATATTCCACAAGTCATTCGGGAAGGATACAGCGGCGACGCATTTCATCTATGACGCCTACTTGTGGCTCAGCGATGCCTCGTCCCTGGCGAACATCGAGATGGATATGAACCAGGTAATAGACAACGGCGACACCATCATTTACGGTTTCCAATGTGACGGGTATTCCGGCACATGGGATTACACCCTGAATCCCAGCCGAACTCATGGCGGGTGGCACCACTCGAATGTAGCTTGCCCGGACCCCAAGACCTGGGAGCCGAATACATGGCACCATGTGCAGATCTCGTACTCTCGCGATGGTGACATCGTAACCTATGAGACAGTAGCCCTCGATGGCCAACAGTCGGACCTTGTGGGCGCAAAGGGCAACTCAGGGCGCCCCTTAGGCTGGGGACAGACCCTGCTTACAAACTTTCAGCTTGACGGCCAAGGATCAGATGGCTCCATCCATGCTTATCTCGATAAGTTGACTATCTCGAGGTGGTAACTCTCTGAGGAATAACAACGGTGAGGCACTGCTGACGGCGCCGCGGAAGATATCGGCCTATCGACAGCAGTGCCTCATTCCATTTGCGCCCCAGCTTCTCTTTGCGCAAGCGATCCGGTGTAGCTCGGCGGCTGCGCCATTCTTAAAGTGCAAGGGCGAATGTTAGTCATCGGATGAGTTAGCCCGCAGCCAGATCGACTGCGGTGATGGGCTCGCCCACCAGCGCCAGATAGGCGATGCCTGACGCCACGCCGATGGCTCCGCCCGCCACCAGGGCCAGCACAAAAGATCCGGTGGCCTGCACAATGAGCCCGGTTACAGTGGGCGCCAGCGCGCCGCCGAGATAGCCGCCAAAGTTCTGCATCGCACCGATCGAGGCAGTGCAGTTTGCAGGCACCGCCACGGACGCGAGCGCCCAGGTGCAGGTACTTGTAACATAAACCAGGAAAATGGAGGCGGAGATCAGTGCGATTGTCAGGGCATTGCTGCCGACATAAGCAGCTGCCACGGTGCAAATCGCCGTGCCGAACAGACTCAGCGCCGCCGGCACCTTGCGGCTGGCCATTGGCTTCATGCCCCTGCGCACCAGGGCATCCACGAGGGAGCCGCCCAGCAACGCGCCGGCCATGCCGCATACGAATGGAATGGCAGTGAAGAAACCGGTGGAGCGAATACTCATATGCCGCTCCATCTCCAGATAGGCCGGCAACCATGCTGCATAAATCCATGTCAGATAGATGCAACCGAAGTTGCCGAGAATCATGCCCCAGGTGCTCCGGAACTTGAACAACTGCTTCCACTCGCGGAAAGTTACAGCGGAGTGGAGTCCCGGCGGGTCGCCCTGCGTTCGATAGGCATTCTCACCCGGCGTGAGCGCCAGATGCGTTGGGTTGCGGTAGGCCACAAACCACAGCAACGCTACCACCAGCCCAACGAAGCTCATGATGATGAACATCCAGCGCCAGCCGAACGCCAGCATCAGCGCGGTCAGCAGCGGCGCGCCGATGGCCGTGCCCAGAGTGGAAGCGCAGTTGTACACTCCGGTCGCGGATCCCCGCTCGCGCGGGTTGAACCAGTCGCGCACGACCCGCGCCCCGGTGGGGAATTGAGGGGCTTCGCCGATGCCCAGGAGAATCCGCGCGCCCACAAACTGGGAGAAGCTGGTCACCAGGCCTCCCATCGCCTGGGCCAGGGACCAGGTCGAGAGGCCGAGTGTCAAAAGCACGCGTGGCCCGAGCCGATCCACCAGCGCGCCAGTCGGCAACTGCGCAAATGCGTAAGCCCAAAGAAAAGCCGACAGAAGAAAGCCCATCTGGGCTACCGACAAGTTGAGATCGTGCCGGATCAGTTGATTGCCGACGGCCAAGGTGGCGCGGTCAATATAGTTCACTGCCCCAGACAACACCAGCAATGCGAGCGCCACCCGCTGGATGCGCTTGACACGCGGCGTTGCGGAAGTTGTCACTGGCTTGCCCCCGATCGGAATAAGGCATGGCAGGAATTATGCCTCGCAGTCTGTCTCATTGCCTCGGCTCTTGCCCCTTCAGCAGTTCTGCAATGGAAATGCCACGAATGGATGCGTCGAGCACTTCAACCATGTGGAAAGTCGGCATGGTCTTCATTCCGCGACGACGGAGGCCTTGCATGAGTTGCAACAAGCAACCTGGATTGGCTGAGAGCACGGCCTGCGCCCCGGTGGTGAGCAGGTTCTCCACCTTGCGGTCGCCGAGTTGATTGGCGGTCTCGGAATGCAGCAGGTTATAAACGCCTGCCGAGCCGCAGCAGAGAGATGCCTCGGGAATCTCATCGACTTCGAGTGCGGGGATCGCGGCAAGCAGACGTCGCGGCTGTTCGCGGATTCCCTGCGCATGTTGCAGATGGCAGGCGTCATGGTAGGCGACGCGCAGCTTGATTGGATGGCGCGGTGCGATCGGTTCCAATTCGCACAGGATCTCGGAGACATCCTTGCATTTTGCGGAGAATGCCGCGGCGCGATCGCTCCATCCGGGATCGTCGCGCAACAGGTGACCATACTCCTTCATAGCGGACCCGCAGCCAGCGGAGTTGATGACGATGGTTTCCACCTGTGCGGCTTCAAATGCGGCAATCATCCTCTTGGCCAGCGCTATGGCTTCTTGTTCCATGCCGGAATGGAGCATAAGAGCGCCGCAACACTGCTGCGAGTGAGGGATGATCACTTCGCAGCCTTCAGCCACCAGTACCCGCGCAGTCGCGGCATTGACATGCGAAAAGAAGACCTGTTGCACGCACCCGCTCAACATGCTCACGCGGCGGCGCGGGGGAGTCTGCGGGCGAATCACCGCGGGCAGCCCGGAAAGAACATTCGACGGCACATCCGGAAGCAGCGACTCCATAGCCTGAAGGCGCTTGGGCAGCAGCTTGAGGATTCCAGTTGCGCGCACCAGCGCCCGCAGGCCGCTTCGCTGATAGACGAAAAGCGGAAGAGCCAAAAGGCGCAACCGTGCCGGGTGCGGAAAAGTGGTGAAAATCAGTTTGCGAAATAAAGAATCACCCGCGCTGCGGGGCATGTTGCGCTCAATCTGCGCGCGCACCGGCTCGATCAGCTTGCCATACTCTACGCCGGAAGGGCAGGCTGTCACGCAGGCCATGCAACCCAGGCAGTTGTCCATATGCAGGCGGAAACAGTCATCGAGCGGAGCATTGCCTTCAGCGGCCTTTTGGATCATGTAAATGCGTCCGCGAGGAGAATCCATTTCTTCGCCCCAGAGCACGTAAGTGGGGCAGGCGGGCAGGCAGAAGCCGCAGTGCACGCACACGTCCATCAACTTCTTCTCCGGCGGATGGTGCGCGTCGAAGCTCGTGGGATGCGTATGATTCTGGGCGACGGTGTGCGACACGGAGGTCAGATGCCTCCCACAAAGCGTCCGGGGTTGAGAATACGGTTAGGGTCGAAACGGCGCTTGATCTCACGCATAAGGGTCAGAGTGCCCGCGGCGCATCCCCATATGTCGAATTTGTTGCGCAGCGCCTCGGGAATCTGCAAAGCAACCAAACTGCCGTCACAAACGCGCAATCTTGCGCGCAATCGCTCAATGAGCGTAACCGCCGCCTCCGGCTCGGATCTGAGCGCGACCGTAATGAGGCCGGTAGCCTGGGCCACTGCGGCACAATCCACTCCATCGTCGTCGGCCCACTGCTGCAATTCCGAAAAGACGGCGCAAACTTCGCTCGGAATCAAAGACACTTTGAGGACAACGGCGCCTTCTCGATCGACGAGTTCCTGCCGCGCCTGCCAGACCGATTCGATCGATTCGCTCAGCTCGAGAGGGTCGAGGATCTTCCTTAAGTGGGCCCCTGACTCATCCAGGCAATGGGGCAATCCGGCGATGCGCACATCGAGAGCGGATTGCCGTTGCGACACACGTAACTGCACGCCGGAAGGCGTCATCTGCGAATCGAGGAGGGCGCACAGCGGCGCATCGAAGAGGGATGGATGCCGGGCGACAGCAGTCCAGGTGCGCGAGTGTTGTTCCAGCGGATGCAGGCGGAAATGCACTTCGGCAATCACTCCCAACGTCCCGAAGCTCCCCGTCATCAGCTTGTGAAGATCGTAGCCGGCAACATTTTTGACCACCTTGCCGCCGGTCCTGGCAATGGTGCCATCTGCAAGCACCAGAGTCATTCCGATGATCAGATCGCGCAGCCCTCCATATTTCAGCCGTAAAGCGCCGCTGTCGTTGACGGCGACGATACCGCCGACGGTTGCCCGCTCCGGCCACAGCGGATCGAGCGCTACCATCTGTCCGTGGCGTGCCAGTTCGGCCTGCATAGCGGCCCATGTGGAACCAGCCTCGACGGTGCAGGTCATGTCCTGCCATGCATGTTCCCGCAGGGTGTTCATGCGTCCCATGGAGAGTTGGATATCCGCGGCCACAGGATTGCCCCAGCCGAGTTTCGTGCCGCTGCCGGAGGCCGTAACCGCAAGGCCGTTGGCATTGGCGAAGCGCAGAATCGGAGCAATCTGCGCTGCGTCCGCGGGTGCGCAGACGACGCTTTCGCCGCGGACCCGCACGTGCTCCTCCCCGACGATCGAGGCAATTTGGGTGGTCCCTTCTTCCAGCGTCCATGCGGTGGTCGAGTCCATCAAAAAATCTCCGCGATGCCAGCCGTTTCGAGCGCATGTGGCACATAGGGTCCCGGCTTGTCCCCGCATAGGCGTGGCCGCGGAAACACCTTGTCTGGGTTGGAGATATTTTCGGGATCGAAAGCACAGCGCACCAGTTGCATGGTTGCAAGGTCGGGCTCGGTGAACATGTAGCCAAGCGCTTCCTGCTTCTCCTTGCCCACGCCGTGTTCGCCGGTGATGGAGCCGCCGCTGTCAACGCACAGGCGCAGGATGCGATAAGACAGATCCAGCGCCGCTTCCTCCTGCCCGGGAATGGAGCGGTCATAAAGCACGAGCGGATGCAGGTTACCATCGCCGGCATGGAACACATTGGCCACGCGCAGGCCCGCACCAATGGCCATGCTCTCGATCTCTGTGAGCACGCGGGAAAGCGCGGTGCGAGGAATCACGCCGTCCTGCACGATATAATTCGGTGAGATTCGGCCCATCGACGCAAAGGCAGCTTTGCGCCCTTTCCACACCAGGGCGCGCTCCTGTTCGCTCTGCGCCACGCGAATCTCTGAAGCTCCATTTTTGCCGCACAACTCTCGCACCTGGCGCATCAGGGATTCCACTTCGCTTGCCGAACCGTCCAGTTCTACCAGCAACAGGCCGTCGCAGGTCGGATAGTGAGCATGAACCGCAGCTTCGGCAGCCTGGATAGCAAGCGCGTCCATGATCTCGAGCGCCGAAGGCAGCATGCCGGCCGCAATGATGTCGCTCACGGTTTGACCGGCGGCATGTGGAGATGCGAAGGCAGCCAGGAGGGTCTGCACCACTTGAGGCCGCTTGACGATACGCAGCGTGATCTTAGTAGCGACGCCCAGAGTTCCTTCCGAGCCGACGAAGACGCCTGTCAGGTCATAGCCCGGCGTATCCAGCGCGCGCGAACCGAACTGCACCAATTCGCCACTGGGCAGCACCACTTCCAGTGCCAGCACATGCGTGACAGTGAAGCCGTATTTCAGGCAGTGCGCTCCGCCGGAGTTCTCGGCGACATTTCCGCCAATGGTACAAACCGATTGCGACGACGGGTCGGGCGCGTAGAAGTATCCTCTCGGGGTGACGCGCTGGGTCACATGCGCATTGATGACTCCGGGTTCAACCACCACCAACCGGTTGGCGAAGTCGACCTCAAGAATCCGATCCAGGCGCGCCAGGCTAATGACCACGCAGCCTTCGGCCGGGAGTGCGCCCCCGCTCAGCCCGGTGCCCGCGCCGCGGCTGACGAACGGAATCTTGTAGCGGGCGCAGACACGAACAACCGCCTGCACCTCCTCGGTGGTTCGGGGCAGCACGACCGCGCCCGGCATAACGCGAAAATTTGTGAGGCCGTCGCATTCATACGTTTGCAACTGGTTTTGCGCGGTGATTAGACCGCCCGCTCCAACGGCTGCGCGCAATTCATCGAGCTGGATGGACGTGAGCACTCTGCACAACAGCTTACGCGATGGACGCGCTTCCAGGCCATGTTGTGGTTAAGATCGCTTCAGGATGCGGAAGTCGGCGTGCAGAGATTAGACTTCCACCAGCATGTGCGATTCGCGCCCACGGCCACGAAGTCAATCACATCAGGTCGCCGGTCTTCGGTTATTGTAGACATTTGAACCCATGAGCCAATCGGCGGACTTTCTCGAGGTACTACGTCGCAACGGTCACGTAGTTGACCCGCAGGCGCGACTTACGCCTTTTAGCGGCGGAGTATCGAGCGAGATTTATCTAGTGGAAGACGGGTCAAATAAGTTCGTAGTGAAGCGAGCCCTTCCAAAATTGAAGGTCAAGGACGATTGGTTTGCGGATGTCAGCCGTAATGCATCGGAGTGGGATTACCTTGCATGCGTGAGCCGGATGATCCCTGGCGCGGTGCCGCAACTTTATTTTTCCTGTCCAGTGGAAGGCTACTTCGGCATGGAGTATCTCGGCGCAGGTTTCTCGAACTGGAAAGACCTGCTGCTTGCAGGCGAATTCAATACCCGGCACGCTGAACTTGCCGCGAGGATTCTTGGAGAGATCCACGAACGGACCGCCGCGAACGCCGCATTTCTGAAACAGTTCGACACCACGGCCAATTTTCATCAGCTTCGCGTGGAACCGTATCTGCTCACAGCCGGCGCGAGAAATCCAACGCTGCGACCAATCTTCGAATCCGAGGCGCGACGAATCGAGTCCACGCGAGAGGCGCTGGTTCATGGCGACTTCAGCCCCAAGAACATCCTGATTAAGGGCGACCGCATGGTGCTGCTGGATTGCGAAGTAGCGTGGTATGGCGATCCGGTTTTCGATGTTGCATTCTTATTGAATCACCTGTTTCTGAAGTCGCTGCATCACGCACCCAGGGGCGTCGAGCTTGATGGCATGCTTGATGTCATGCCCGATGTCATGATAGATGCGTTCTGGCGTACATACGCGATGAAACGCTCCGCAACAGACACCGCTGCAATCGAAAGGCGCCTGGTGCCGCTACTCCTGATGCTGATGCTGGCGCGCGTGGATGGAAAGTCGCCGGTTGAATATCTCACCCCAGCGAAGCGGGAATTCTTACGCGCCTTCATATACCAACATCTGCCGTCACCGCCGGATAGTCTTGCAGATATGCGCGGTATTTGGTTTTCGGCGATCACCGCATCGGATTTCATTGGGGCTCAAGCATGAAGATCACATCGATAAAAGCCTGGCAAATCTTTGATTCGCGAGGCGTGCCCACTTTGGAAGCGGAGGTGACGCTGGCCAGCGGTGCGCGTGGACGCGGCTTAGTGCCGACGGGCGCGTCAAAAGGCCAATTCGAAGCAACCGAGTTGCGCGACGAGGATCCCGCGCGGTTCCGGGGAAAGTCTGTTTTCAAAGCGATCGAAAACATTGAAAACCAAATATTCCCGGCGATCCGTGGCGCGGATGCATTTGACCAACAGGCATTGGATAAAGCGCTCATTGAACTCGATGGAACGCCGAACAAGAGCCGACTGGGCGCGAATGCGATCCTGGCGGTCTCGATGGGCGTGGCCAACGCCGCGGCAAGGTCGCGCAATCTGCCGTTGCACGCGTACCTGAGCGAGGGGCGCGGAACGCTGCTTCCCATTCCGGAAATTCAGATCATAGGAGGTGGCGCACATGCCAACTGGCGAACCGATGTGCAGGACTTTCTACTGATCGCGACCGGGGCCCGGAACCTTGAAGAAGTCATGGAGATTACTCACAACGTGTACCACGCGACCGGCGACATACTGCGCAGCCGGAAAAAGTATTTCGGCGTGGCAGACGAAGGCGGCTTCTGGCCGGAATTTGAACGAAACGAAGACGCGCTGGTGTTGTTGGTGGAAGCTATTGGCCGTGCGGGTTACACTCCGGGGCGGGAAGCGAGTATTGCGCTGGATTTTGCCGCAAGCGATCTTCATGACGAGCAGACGGGCCGCTATCGATTCAATCTGGAAGACCGCGAGTTTTCTTCGAGTGAGTTTTGTGGCTTGATGGTGGATTGGTGCCATCGCTTTCCCATCGTGTCGCTCGAAGACCCAATGGCCGACACGGATTTGGAGGGTTGGTGGAAGGTTACGAGTGCGCTGGGCGAGACAATTCAAATCGTTGGTGACGATTTATTTACGACCAATGTGCATCGCATCCAGACCGGAATTGACCAACAGTCTGCGAACGCGGTTCTTGTCAAGTTGAATCAGATTGGCACCGTTACAGAAACAACTGCGGCCATTCGACTGACGCAGGCGGCAGGCTGGCAACCAATTGTATCGGCGCGTTCGGGAGAAACAGAAGACGCGTTCATCGCGCATCTGGCCGTAGCGACGAATGCAGGACAGCTCAAAGTCGGGTCATTCTCGCGCAGCGAGCGCATGGTCAAGTGGAATGAGTTGCTGCGCATTCAGCGCGACCTTGGTGGGCGCGCGGAGTTTATGGGATTTCAGCCGCCAATGCAGGTGCGCGAAAGAAGCAAAGGGTTTCAGTAGAGCGTGTTTCAAAAACTGTTTTGTGTCAGGGCACGACTTCAGTCGTGCCGCATGCCCCGCAAAATCGACGTGGGCTTTAGCCCCTGAGGGATGTATTTTCTGAACTCTCGACTCTCGCCAGGGGCTGCGACCAGTTACTGAGTATCGACCAAATCTGTGATGTGGCCCATTTTTTCGTGCTTGGTCCGCAGGTAGCGCTCGAAGGAGTCATGGGGCACGACTTCGGCGGAGACACGCTCGACTACGGCGATGCCGGCGGACTCAAGCGCGGCAACCTTCTCAGGGTTGTTGGTCATGAGGCGGACCTGGGTGACTTGGAGCAGCTTCAAAACTTCAGCGGGGAGTTCGTAAGCGCGGCAGTCGGCTGCGAAGCCTAACTTGACGTTGGCTTCGACGGTGTCCATGCCCTGGTCCTGCAGTTCATAGGCTTTCAGTTTGGACATCAGGCCGATGCCGCGGCCTTCCTGCTGCTCGTAGAGCAGAATTCCCGCGCCCTCTTCCGCAATCTTGCCCAGCGCCAACTCGAGCTGCAAACGGCAGTCGCAGCGCAGTGAGCCAAACACATCGCCAGTAAGGCATTGCGAATGGATGCGCACCAGCGGAGGGGCGGAGTGGATGTCGCCCATGACCAGGGCCACAAGCCCCTCAACCAGGCCGCCCGCCCGTTGCGCGGGTTCACAGCCAGGCTGCGCCGCAGCCTGCGGACCCTCGAAGCCAAGAATGCGGAAAGCGCCCCAGCGAGTCGGGAAATCCGCTTCGGCAACCTTGGTCACGCCGTCAATTCCCATGCTTCCATTCTACGTCGCTCTGCTTGCCGGCACGGCCCCTGATCTCTATTTGCGGTACATTGAACAAGTGAGAACAAGTGACCGATAGGCTCATCTGGATAACGCTGCTGGTGAAGCTGGGTGTGGTAGCGTCCGTGGCCAGCATCCTGGCGCGCGTGGTCACGTTCCGCCGGCTGTTCTTTGCCGAGCGGCGCACTCCCCGCCAGACCTTGGGGCTTCTGGCGTTCTTTCTGGTGCCCCTCACGCTCGGTGTTTGGGTGCGCTTCTGGGTGCCCAACTTCCTGGCCGCCGACATCTCATTTGAAACGGTGATTCTGCTGGGCCTGCTGCTAGGCCCAACCTGGGCCATGCTGGGCGGCGCCGTGCTCTCTGGCCCCGCGTTCTATCACCACGAGTACCTGGCACTGCCTTTCAACGTGGCCCTGGGCTCTGCGGCGGGCATCCTGGGTCGTTTTGTCGAGCCGGAGGAGGTCTGGTCGTTTACGCCATTTATCGATCTAAGCCTCTACCGCTGGGTGCGCCGCAACCTGCGCCAGCCGCGGATCGATCGCCAGATTCTGCTCATGTTTCTGATCTCTGTGATGGAGATGCTCCGCGACTGGGTGGCGCACGTTTACTCCCATCCGTCCCGGCTGTTTGCGCTGCTGGCGAGCCAGACTTGGGTGCAGGTGTTTGTGTGGCTCAGCGCCCCGATCAATGTGGGCATTGCGCTGAAAGTGTGGGACGCGCTGCGTATCGAGTTGAAACTGGAAGAACAAAAGCGGCTTCTCCTCGAAGCCCGGCTGGACGCGCTGCAGCGGCAAATCAATCCGCATTTTCTTTTCAATACTCTCAACTCCATTGCCTCGCTGGTGCGCATGAATCCGGAGATGGCGCGCGTGATGACGGTGAAGCTGGCGAACATTCTGCGCGCGCTTCTCAAGGACCATGACACGTATGTCCCGCTGCGCGATGAGCTGAGCTTTACCGACGACTACCTGGACATTGAGGTGGTGCGCTTCGGGGCCGAGAAGCTGAGGGTGGAAAAGCAGATCGATCCGCGGACCCTGGACGTGCTGGTGCCCAGCATTCTGCTGCAGCCGCTGATTGAGAACAGCATCAAGCATGGGCTGGAGCCGCGCCTCAATGGCGGCACGGTAACACTGCGCAGCCGTCTGGAGGGCGACCGTGTGCTGATCGAAGTGGCCGACGATGGAGTAGGCATGGGCGGCCGGCCGGCCTCGGCGTTGCGCCGCACCGGCGCGGGAATCGGCATGAAGAATGTGCAGGAGCGGCTTGAGGTGCTCTACGGCAACCAGGCGCGTTTCGTGGTGGTCAGCAATCCAGGCCGGGGAACGCTGGTGTCGATCGAGATTCCGGCCAGCTTGATGGACGCGCCTTAGGCCTGCGCGCTGCTTGGGACGGCCGCGGCGCGCTGTTTGGAGCGAGCGGCAAGCCACATCTCGTATTCGTCTCTGACTGACAAACCGGGCTTTCTGTAGGGGCGCTTTCCCGCTTGCATCAACTTGAGAAACTCGTCGTACTCTTCGCCGGTGCTGCTGTCGTAAAGTGACGACGCGGCGGGAGTATCCGCAGCGGGGTTGGTGGCGGCTGGAGTGCCAAGCGGCGCAGCTTCCTTTGCTTTTCCAGTGAAAAGCCTGTTGAAATCGAATCTCATGGGTTCAGTCCCATTCCAATGCAAGGATTTGCACAATTCTCAAGATCGCGGCGCGCGCCGATCTTAGCTGCAACCATGATTCCAGCGGTGGGTTATCCCGTCCATTCCACTTTTGAGTTACTGGAGAAGAGAATTCAGCGAGGCCATTTCGGCATCTAAAGCCACGGGGACCGAATCCGCCGACTTAAAGAACGGGGCGAGATTTGTTGGGGCTGTAGAGATGAACCGCAGATCCCCATTCGGCAGGCTCAGGGCAGGCTTTCGACTGTGCCCCTCGCGATAGGTCTGCGAGAGGCTCCGCTCATGAAGACAGGCTGTTTGCCGTAGGCCTTGAGAGGCGGACGTATGATGCCGTCTGTTGGCCAAACCCACCTACCGCCTCTGCTCGGCCAGGGCCAGCACCGCATAACTTGTGGCGGCGTCGCTCATGAACTTGCCCACGTTGGTCTTGGGGTCGCGATTCTTGTTGAGCGACCAGGCGGGCCATGCGCCGGTGTTCCTGTCCTGGTTAGCCACGAGCCACGCGATGCCGCGATTGACTCGTTCCTCAGCGTGGAGTCCAGCGTGCGGATTGGCCGCCGCGAGTTCTTCCAGCACCAGCACCACCACTCCGGTGGCGTAACCGTCCGGACGAGTTTCAAGCGGTGTGTCATCCATGCGCTTCCATGTGCCCAGGTCGGTGAGGCTCCAGCCGCCGTCCGGCCTCTGAAGAGCGTAAACCGTGTCCAGCAACTGTGTGCGTTGAGCAGGCGTAAGCACGCTTGGGAACCAATTCGAAGCCCACAGAGCAACAACCTTATTCAGCAGCGGCTGGGCTTCGTAGTGGCTGCTCAGGTAGCCGGTAAGCGCCCCAAGGTTGGCGGCAATCTTAGGGTCGTCGCGATAGTGGTCAGGGGACTTGGCCACGGCCACAGCCATCAGGGCCGCGCCGTGATATTCCGACTCCGGCGATTCCCACGGCGTGTAATGAAAGTTCTGCCACACCCACGCGCCGGTTGTGGGGCCCGTTGTGGATTGCAGCGCCCAAGCATTGTCGAAAGCGGTGCGGGTCGTGTCGCTCAAGTGCCCCTGGCGCGCATCGTAGCTGGAAAGAATCAGAGCGTTCAGCACCGACTCCGCATTGCGCGATTCCACCTCTTTTCCTGCTCCGGACTGGGCATCGCTATAAAAGGGAACCATGTCCTTCCACATGCTCACTCGCTTCTGAATGCTGGCCAGCATGACCTGCTCGGCGGGCGAAGGTCCTTGCTCGCCCAGGCCGTGTCGCAGTGCAGGCCGAGCCATGCCGTAGGTGGCTTGCGTATGGCATGAAACGCAGAGGGTTCCGTGGTCCTTTTGGGCGCGGTCCCAGCCCTGCCAATAGACCTCGCGGCCGTCAAGGTAGCGCGCGGCGGCCTGCCGGTCCCAGGCGCCAGTGGAGGCGTCGGCCGGCTTGTCCGCGGCGATGACCGGCTTGGCCGGCGGGCTTTTCAGCGTGAAGGCCAATGTGGCTGCTACGGCACAAGCTATGAGCAAGCAAATTGGCACCGCTCTGGTCCAAAAGGGTTTGATCGTCATGCTTGAAACCTCCATGCAAAGATTGCGGGGCGTTTCAGGGCCAAGCCGGAAAGGCGAAACACGGCTTTCTTGTCAGGATACTTGAGAAAGGTCCTGACGCTGCGGAATAAGTTGCCCCTTTGCCGCCAGGGAACCCAGGCTTACGATAAACGCCGGGCATCCCGATAAGATTGAGCCATGCCCGGCCATATCGGAATCGTCGCCTGTTCCGCCGAGGGCGCATCGCTCTGTTATCGAACCATTTGCGTGGAAGGCGCGCGTCTGATGGGTCCGCACGCCCATCCTGAGGTCTCCATGCATAGCCATTCGCTGGCCGATTACATGAATTGCATCTACCGTGGCGATTGGCAAGGAGTGGCCGACCTGATGCTTTTATCGGCGGACAAGCTGGCGGGGTGCGGCGCCGAGTTCCTCATCTGCCCGGACAACACCATCCACCAGGCGTTACCGTTCGTGACGCCGCACTGCCCGTTGCCCTGGCTGCACATTGCCGAGGTGGTTGCCGATGAGGCTGCTGCACGCGGATTCCGGCGGCTTGGCTTGACCGGAACCCGCTGGCTGGTGGAGAGCAACGTCTATCCTGAAAAACTCACGGCGCGAGGCCTCGGGTATCGGCGACCCACCGCAGCCGAGCGCGATGAGACCAATCGCATCATCATGGAAGAGCTGGTTTACGCAGTTTTCCGGCCTGAAGGACTTCGGGTCTTTCAGCAGATGATTGAGCGGATGAAGAGCGAGGGCTGCGATGCGGTTGTGCTCGGCTGCACGGAGTTCCCGCTGATTATCGACGACGCAAACTCGACCTTGCCTACGCTCGACTCGACGCGCTTGCTGGCGCGGGCGGTGCTGCGCCGGGCAGTCGAAGGTGCTTCCGCATAGAATCCCGAATCGGACCGGTTGCAAAGGCAGTCAACCCTGCCGTTGCACAATCAACAGGCTGCCGCGCTATCCTCAAAGAATGGTGCGTTTCACGGTGCTGGCTTCCGGCTCCAAAGGGAACTCGACAGTTGTCACCGGTGGCCGCACGCGCATTCTCGTCGATGCGGGGCTGAGTTGCCGCGAGCTGTTCCGCCGCATGAAACTTGCTGGCGAGGAGCCGGAGACGCTGGACGCTATCCTCATTACCCACGAGCATACGGATCACATCAACGGGCTGGCTGTGACGGCGCGCAAGCTTGGAATTCCGGTTTACTTCACAGAAGGCACGCATCGCGCCTGGATGCGCTGGCTGACGCCGCAGCGGCAGATGACCTATGCCCAGTGGGCGGAGCAGTGCCGCAAGCAAGACGCCGAGCGACAGGCGGAGCCTGAATCCGCCCAATGCGATGCCGCCGATACGGACGAAGCCGATTCAGACGAATTTGACCGTCCTGAGAGCGATCCGCTGCCGGCGGACGCCAAATCGGAATTGGGGGCGCTTGCCTTGGAGGCTGAAGCGCCGGAGCGGGTTCCATCACGCCCAGAGCGGGTTCCTTCACGCAAAGACGAGCCCACCTGGCTTCCTTGCGTCGAGTATTTCGAAGCTGGGAAGAGTTTCGCGATCGGCGACGTTGCCATCAGCCCTTTCACCATTCCCCATGACGCGGCGGACCCGGTGGGTTTCGTATTCCGGGCTGCGGGGATTCGGATGGCCCTGGCCACGGATCTGGGCTATATTCCGCCCAACGTAAAGGCCCAGTTGCAGGGCGTGGACCTTTTGCTCTTGGAATCGAACCACGACCTGGAAATGTTGCGCGATGGGCCTTACCCCTGGAGCGTTAAGCAAAGAGTACTTTCGCGCGTTGGTCACCTGTCGAACGAGGCGGCAGCGGATTTTCTTGAAAACGGCTACGATGGCCAGGCCGCGTACGTGATTCTGGCGCATCTGTCTGAAAGCAATAATCTTCCAGAATTGGCACGGGTGACGGCCGAGCGCGCGCTCAATGGCCGCGCGAGTCTGCTGGCCAACAGGCTATTGCTTGCGGGGCAGAATGAACCTCTTGAGTCTATATATTTTTAAGCAAACTCGGTTAGAATGGTAAGGGCCGGGCGTCACACTTTACCAGAGTAGGTTGGCAAGGCGAATGCGTAAGACGGTTTTGGAGCCATCTGGCGAGGCAGAGCAGGGCGAATCTGAAACCGAAACCACAGATTCAGCATCTGATCAGCAATTGGCAGGACCTTGTTCCGTAATCCGTTGAGAAACTGGCGGCTGAAAACTATCCTTTGCAAAGTGGGTCTATTGGTAAATGGCAAGAACCGGATGCACAGATAGAGTCGCGGGAGCCATCCTAGCAAGCTGGCGATATGACATCTCTGGGATATCCCCTGAGATGCGGAAAGACTACGAGCATCATTTTGCCGAATGTCCCCGTTGCCGCGCCCGACAGAAGTTCCACCGCAGCCTGGATGTGACCCTGGCCGTTTTGACCTCGCTGGCGGCGCTTTTCTTCCTCTTCGCCCTGGCCGTGCTGCACCACATCAAGCCGCTGGAGAATGTGGCATTCAAGATCCTGGGCCTGGACATCTTCGACATGTATCACATGCTCATGTCGGCAGCCGCAGCCGGGGTTTGTTTCTCGGTAATAGCCTTTGTGCTGGTGCTTACGGCTACGCCTGTGCCAACCTATCTGGGCGGCATTGCAGCCGAGCGCGCGCGACTGCTGGAAGAGCGTCTGCCAGCGGCCATCAAATCGCTGCGGCCGAGGTAAGACGAGTTTATTGCTTCGAACTTCAGAGCCTCCCGTTGCGGGAGGCTCTTGTGAGTTGAGGGTACTCAAGCAGGCGAAGTCTCGATTGCGTCAGCTGGCCTGTTTGAATGAGTGCTGAGTTACTTCGCAATTGGCACGCGCAGATCCCCGCCGGTCATCTCTTTGGGCAGGCCGAGGCTAAGAATGGTAAGGATCGTCGGCGAGATGTCGCGCAGGGAGCCGTCGGGGCGCAGCCGGTAGTGCGTCGCGTCTTCAGCTATGTAAATCATCGGCACAGGATTGGTGGTATGCGCCGTGTGCGGGCCGCCGGTGACGGGGTCAACCATCAGCTCTGCATTGCCATGGTCGGCGGTGATGAGCCAGGCGCCGTTGCGCTCCTTGATAGCTTTGTAGATGCGGCCTAACTGAGCGTCCACGTATTCGCAAGCACGAATAGTCGGCTCCAGTTTTCCCGAATGTCCCACCATGTCGGCGTTAGCAAAGTTAGCGATGATCAAATCGAAGGCGGTGTCGTTGATGGCCTTGACGATGGTGTCGCCGATGCATTCCGCTTTCATCTCCGGCGCCAGGTCGTAGGTGGCCACCTTGAGCGAAGGGCAGAGGATGCGTTCCTCGCCGGGAAAGGGAACTTCGATGCCGCCGTTGAAGAAGTAGGTCACATGCGCGAACTTCTCCGTCTCGGCTACTCTCAGATTGCGCAACTGATGTGCCGCAAGTACGTTGGCCAGGATGTTGTCCATCGACTCGGGCGGAATGACCAATGGCAGTTCGTAGAGCTTGTCGTAGCGCGTCATGCACAGGTAGTGAAGATTCTTCGGAATTTCAGACCGCGGGATGGTTTCGTCCAGCGATTCCCATCCGTCCAGGTCACGGCCGCCCTTGCTGTTGAGGCCACTCTCGCGAGTCAGCACGCGCGTGATCTGGCGAGCGCGGTCGGCGCGAAAGTTGAAGTTGATGCAGACATCCTCATTGCGAATCTGGCCGACCGGCTTGCCCGCCCCATCGACGACCACAAAGGGAATAATGAACTCGTCGGTGACGCCGTTGTTGTAGCCCTCTTTGATGCGCGCCACGGGGTCAGGATAGGCGCCGCCCTCGGTCTTGCCTGTGACCATCGCGTCATAGGCCTTGCGCTCACGCTCCCAGCGCTTGTCGCGGTCCATGGCGTAGTAGCGGCCGTTGATGCTGGCGATTCTGCCCACGCCGTACTCGCGCATTTTCTTTTCGAGTGCCGCAATGAAACCCGCGCCGGAGTTGGGGCCGGTGTCGCGGCCGTCCATGAAGGCGTGAACGAAGACGCGCGTCAGCCCGTATTCGTGTGCGGTGCGAAGGAGCGCGTAGAGATGCTCCTGATGCGAGTGCACGCCACCGTCAGAGACCAGGCCGAAGAGATGCAATTGGCGTCCACCCTCGCGCGCCCGCGTCATGGCCTGCACGATCGTCGGGACTTTGTGGAACTCGTTGGCCGCTATCAGGGCATCGATGCGCGTGATATCCATCTGCACAATGCGTCCGGCGCCGATGTTCAGGTGGCCCACCTCGCTGTTGCCCATCTGCCCGTCCGGCAGGCCGACAAAGTGGTCCGACGCCTGGATCAGCGTGTTGGGATACTCGCGCAGAAGCTTGTCGTAGGTTGGCTTTTTGGCCAGCGCAATAGCGTTGTTGGCGGTTTCAGCGCGGTAGCCCCATCCATCGAGGATGGTAAGAACAAGAGGACGCTTGGAAGTGGGCACGAAGAAAATACCTCGATTTAGAACGTGGTTTTCTTCTCAAGGATAAACTGCTCTGAAGGAGGACTGGTGTGTCGCATCGCACAGAGGGCGTGGCTGGGACCCATTTCACGCAGACCCTTCAGGCTATTGCGAGAGTACGATGTCCGACGGCCTTCTTTGCCGGTCTTAGCTTGATTTCGATGTCGTATCCAAGGCGGTTCAAACATTCCATAAGCTTGCTCTCAGAGAGGTTGGAGAAATCGCCGCGCATGAGGCTGGAGACCTTTGCCTGCGAAATGCCCATTTGCCTCCCAGCTTCCTGCTGGGTAAGTCCGAGGCGCCGCACCGCCCGCGTAATTTCGATGGCCAAGCCGGACTTGATCTTCAATTCCTCGGCGTCAGCGAGCCCAAGGTCCGCAAAGACATTTCCAGAGCTGATCTCAAATTCAATGCGGTTAACCGCGTGCTTGGCCATCTCGCATCTCCTTTGCCACTACTTCAGCCGCCTTGAGGCGGATGCGAATGGTCTCCATGTCTCTCTGCGGTGTGCTGATTCCGCTTTTACTCTTCTTTTGAAAACAGTGCAGGACGAATACGGCCTCCTGGAACCGGATGGTGTAAACGGCGCGATATGTCCCATCCGCATCGTCTTCAACTACCTCAAGCACTCGAGCGCCCCCAAAGCCCTTCAATTCCTTGGCTGCGTCGTGCCGCTCGTCATTCTGAGCAAAATGCAGAGCGTGTCCGAAGAACTTCCGCACAAGAACAGGGAGCGCCATCAGATCTCTCTTGCTGCTTCCGATCCAGATGAGTGGCTTCTCGGCGTCACGTACCATTCGATTATACCAGAAAAGGAATAGAGCGTTAAGTCTCTATGACCGTTCAAAAGCAAAAGGAGGCGATCGCAGCCCCTCCTCTTACTCGACCCGACCCTCGGAAAATGGATCAGTCGTTGTAGTTCAGGCCTTCCAGGCCCAGATAAACCGAACCGGATCCCAGTTCTTCCTCGATGCGGAGTAGCTGGTTGTATTTGGCGATGCGGTCGGTGCGGCTGACGGAACCTGTCTTGATCTGGCCCACGCCTGTGGCTACGGCCAAGTCCGCGATGAAGGTGTCCTCGGTCTCGCCGGAACGGTGGGAAATCACTGAAGTGTAGCCGTAGCGGCGGCCCAGTTCGATGGCTTCAAGCGTCTCGGTAATGGTGCCGATCTGGTTGAGCTTGATGAGAATGGAGTTGGCCACGCCTTCTTCAATGCCGCGTTGCAACAGCTTGAGGTTGGTGCAAAAAATGTCGTCGCCGACAAGTTGAATGCGGCTGCCGAGCTTGTCGGTAAGGATTCTCCAGCCCTCCCAATCGTCTTCAGCCAGGCCGTCTTCAAGCGAAACGATGGGGTATTGGCGGATCCAGTTTTCATAGAAGTGGACCATCTCTTCGCTCGTTAGTTCGCTCTTGTCGCCTTTCTTGAAGACGTACTTCTTCTTTTCGCCGTCATAGAATTCACTGGATGCGGGATCGAGTGCGATGGCAATCTGCTCGCCGGGCTTGTAGCCGGCAGCAACAATGGCTTCGAGAATAAGCTCGATGGCCTCAGCGTTGGACTTGAGCGAAGGAGCAAAGCCGCCCTCGTCGCCCACAGCGGTGTTGTAGCCCTTCTTCTTCAGCACTCCCTTAAGCGTGTGGAAAGTCTCGGCGGCCCAGCGCAGCGCATCGCTGAACCGTTCGGCGCCCACAGGCATGATCATGAACTCCTGAAAGTCAACGTTCGAATCGGCGTGCGCCCCGCCGTTGAGTACGTTAAGCATGGGCGTGGGCAGAATGCTGGCGTTGACGCCGCCAAGATACCGGTAGAGCGGAATCTCCAGGGTCTGCGCCACCGCGCGCGCGGCGGCCATGGAGACAGCGAGAATGGCGTTTGCGCCCAGCTTTGCCTTGTTCGATGTGCCGTCCAGAGCAATCATGGTCTGGTCGATGAGCCTTTGATTAGACGCATCCAGCCCCTCCAGTTCGGGCGCGATTACGGATTCAACGTTCTCCACTGCTTGCAGCACGCCTTTGCCCAGGAAGTGTGTCTTGTCGCCGTCGCGCAGCTCCACGGCCTCATGTTCGCCGGTGGAGGCGCCCGAAGGCACAATGGCGCGGCCCAGAGCACCGCTTTCCAGAATCACGTCCGCTTCCACGGTGGGGTTGCCGCGCGAGTCAAGTACCTCGCGGGCACGAATGGCAACAATCTCAGTCATATCGCTCCTCAAGATGCGGTGCTGCAGCCGGTCATTTAACCTGGGACGGCGATCCACGGCAAGAGTCTCTCCGGCGGCGCTTTGAATCGTGTTCAGAAGCTGCTGCACGTGGGGGTTTTTTCCTCTCCGTCCGACTAAAAAAGGGTTTGATCTTCATTCCGAATTCTAGCAAACGCTGGGGAGCAGGTTGGTGTGGCGGCGGTCACAGTCGGTCAAGTGTTTTCTTTCAAGACTCCTGCGGCAAGGCGGTTGTCTCTTTTGATTCGTACCGACCATGGCACCTGCTGAAGCAGCAGTTGCACGGACGCATCGGGTCCAGACCTAATCTTAACTTGGGCGACTTGGCCTGAAAGTGTTACTGCAGGATGAAACTTCTGAACCTGCGAAACTCTCCAGCCGAGACAGGGTCTACACTAGCAAGGTAATCCCCGCCCAGAACACCGAGCGCTCCGGCAGCGGAGCCTCTCGATAAAGGAGCAATCCAAGATGAATGGTTGGATGAAACGGTGGGTCCCTCTGCTGGCGTTATTGGCCGCAACTGCTGCAGCTCTTGGAGCGCAGGACGCAAGCCAATCGAGTTCGCAAACCAGCCCCTACCAGGGGGTGTCGCACCCTCCCGCGGACGATGTGATCGAGACCAGCACAATTCCAGAGGCGAAACCTCCGGCTGGGAAGCCGCTCAACGCTCAGCCCGCAGCGCAGGCCGCGTCTGGCCCCGCCCAGGTTTACCCCCAGCAGAGGGCACCGGTTAGGATGACTGCCGGCGCACGGGGTGAATCGCAGACGGCTTCGCTCGATCCCTCTGCCAACCTCCCGGCCCAGGAGGCGGTGGACGGTACCGACGCTGGAATTGTCCGTGTAGCGCCTAACTACGCACCCGCGCCACAGGAGCTGAACCAACGCGCTTCCGCCTACGATCCGGATGGTGATATTGTGCATCCGCGCCCACCGCGGCCAGGCGAATTGCAGGAAGGCACCAGCATTCGCGTGCACCTGCTCGACCGGCTTTCGACGGCGGAGTCCGAAAAAGGTGAACAGTTTCGCACCCGAGTGGCGACAGACGTGTTGCAGGGCGGCCGGGTGGTAATTCCCGCAGGAGCGGAGATTGACGGCAGGGTGGTTGAGGTTTCAGGCGGCCACTTGGGCGGTTCCGGAACCATGCGCCTGCAACCGGACTACGTAGTTCTTCCTAACGGTACGCGCTTCCGGCTTCACGCCGATGTGACGAGCACGCCTGGTTCGCGAACCCGTGTGGTGGGTGAAGGGACGATCAAGGCGGATTCCCGCTTGAAGCGGGACGGCATTGAATACGGTGGAGCTGTTGGAGCAGGAGCCATAACCGGAGCCATTGTGGCCGGCCCGGCAGGCGCCCTGGCGGGTACACTGATCGGCGCAGGCGCCATTACGGTCCACCTGCTGGTCAGCCATTCGCAGGCTACGCTCGATCCCGGCACAACGTTGAGTTTCATGCTGACCGATTCGCTGTACCTTGCTCCGGACACTGCCAACGGGAACTAGGGCGTTTCCGGCATCCCGCCTGCTACACTCCCTTTTGCAATTCAAGAGGGATTCCATATGGCCGAGATTCAGACGGTTGGAGTGGTGGGCGCGGGGACCATGGGCTCTCGTATTGCTCATGTGTTTGCCCGCGCGGGCTTCCGCGTGTTGTTGTGCGATGTGGAGCAGCGCTTTCTCGATCGGGCGCTTACGCAGATCCGAACCAATCTTAGCCGCGAGGCCGCCAAGGGCAAGCTGCCGGAAGCAGAGATTGAGCTTGCGCTGGCGCGCATTGCCCCGACTGTGGATCGCGAAGCCCTCGATGCTGCGGAGTTCGTAGTCGAGGCCGCCTCGGAGCGCTTCGAACTGAAGTAGGATATTTTCCGTGTTCTTGACCGCATCCTGCAGGAAGCGGCGGAGCTGGCTACCAACACTTCGTCTATCTGCATCACCAAACTGGCCGCGCAGACGCGCAGGCCGGCGCAGGTGATCGGGATGCACTTCTTCAATCCTGTGCCGGTGATGGCGCTGGTGGAGATCGTGCGCGGATTGGCCACCAACGACGCGATGTAGCGACGGTTCATGCGCTTGCCATCAAGAAGGGTAAGACGCCAGTCGAGGTCAACGATGCGCCGGGATTCGTCTCCAACCGCGTGTTGATGCCGCTGATCAATGAGGCTGCTTTCGCCGTGATGGAGGGCGTGGCCACGCCGGAGGCCGTGGATCAGGTGTTCAAGCTGGGCATGAACCATCCCATGGGCCCACCGACGCTGGCCGACTTCATAGGCCTCGACGTCTGCGTGGATATTCTGCGCGTATTGCAGGAGGGCTACGGCGACCCCAAATACCGCCCATGCCCGCTGCTGGTGCGCATGGTGGATGCGGGGTGGCTGGGGCGCAAGTCGGGACGCGGGTTTTATACATACGAGAAGTGACCGGAGCATGCCGGTCACCAGGGTTGCCAGAAATTCCTTACCAACTGTAAGGAATTGGTGTAGAGTTGTTTCAGGAGATCATCGTGGCCACTGCGGCAGTCACATCCAAGGGACAGATAACGATTCCAGCCGAAGTTCGAGAGGATCTCGGATTGAAGACGGGAGACCGGGTCTCGTTCCTCAAAAGCGAGAACGGAGAATACATCCTGAAGGCCAAGAAGGGGTCTCTTATGGATCTGAAGGGGTGCGTCAAGTGGACGGGCAAGCCCGTCACGATTGAAGAGATGAACGAGACAATCCGCAAGGGCTGGGCAGGCGAGCTTACTTTTGATGATTGAACCAACACGATGACTGGAATCGACACAAATATCCTGGTTCGCCTATTTGTTCAAGATGATCCGGACCAAAGCGTTCGCGTCGATTCTCTGCTTCAATCGCTTTCCGCCAATAGCCCCGGCTTTGTGCCTTCCGTGGCTCTCGCTGAGCTTGCGTGGGTTTTGCGAACGCGATACGGAGTGTCCAAGCCACAATTTATCAGTCATATTCAACAGCTTCTCGACTCTCCAGAGATCGTTCTGGAGAATGCAGGAGCGTTGAAGCAGGCCCTAAGCAGGTTTGGCGCCACAAATGCCGACTTTGCGGACTGCCTTATTGAGCGGGTTTGCTTCCAGGCGGGATGCGCTCGAACAGTGACCTTCGACGCGACTGCAGCAAAGTCTTCGGGGATGTCGCTCCTTTGACTCATGCCCTTCAACAAAAGATTGATGGCGCCATTACACAGGCGGCGCCGCATCCACCACCGGCACACCGGGAGGCGGAGTGAAGCGGAATTCCTCAGCGGGGATGGCTGCATTGGGCGATTCGCCGGTAAAGGTGAAGCGGGTCAGGGCGCCGTCGGCCTCTTCAATCTCGATGGCTACGATGGTTCCCTCCGGCGTAACAGTGAGCGCTAGCCGGCTGACACGTTTCTCCTGACCTTTGGGCTGGCCAGTGAGCGTGAACTGCCCTCCGGCTGTGTGGGGCGCCAGGGCAAGGCTGTCCATCTCCTTCTCAAGTTCCGTATGGCCCAGAAGAAAGCGCAGTGGTGAGCGCAGGTCGTCCAACTCTTTGGCCTGGATGCGCTGGACTTGAGGCTCGCCGGGCGAGTAGAACCATGCGTACTTGCCGTCCAGGAGGAAGAGCTTCCCGGTGGGTGAGCTGTAGTCCCACCGCATGCGGCCGGGCTTGAGCAGCAGCAGCGTCCCGCTCTCTGTGCGTTGCATTCCCAGGCCCTGATAGCTCTCAGTGAAGCCGGCCTTGAGCGAGTGCAATTGGTTGTAATGGCGATCGACGCGTTGGGCCAATTCGTGAGCGGAGGGCGCAACCTGAGCGCTCAGGCAGGTTGAGAGCAGAGCGGCGGCCGAAACCAGCAGGCCGCCGTCCCGCAGCAGCTTGCCAGCCCTCATTGGACGAGCTGGGTGCAATTGGTGGCGCCCGTGGGGTCGGACTTGATGGTGCCGAACTGGTCGCTGCAAAAGCCACTGTCTCCGGATTTGCCTACCGTTTCCGGAACGCCAGTCACTGTATAACTGGTGACGCGATCAGTGCCGTTGACCGTCACTTTTTGGCAGTTGCCGATGGTGAACAGGTAGCCGGACTTGTGGCCAGAGGTCACGTCAGGTTGCAGGATCTGCGCGGCAGTTGGCGAGGGAGCGCCGGCGCTCGGGTCGCCGCCCAAAGAAGCCAGCGTGCAGGCGTAACCATTCGCGGGGTAGGTGGACTCGTACTGCATCTCGGCCTGCTGAATGGCGCGGATGGATTGGATTGCGGACAGGCGGTTAGCGCTCTTCTTCAAGCTGCCCACGGTGGGAATGGCGATGAGCATCAGAATGGCGATGATGGCCATGACAATGAGCAATTCCATCAGCGTGAAGCCGTTGGGACGCCGGGAATTGCTGAGAGCTTCACAGCCGTTAGTCGACCTGGTGGTTTGCGCGTCATTGCGGGCAGGAATTAACGAAAACTTGCGATTCATTGATTTTCATTGCCTCGTGGAGCAGGCCGGAGTTCCCGACCCGTTCGAGAAAATGCTACATCGTATAGACGCGGAAGGGAAATGGGACGCTCGGAAAGGCAGTGGTCAGTTTTCAGTGGTCAGTTTCGCTGTTTCGGCGGCTCAAACTCATTCAATTGCGGTCGAGGCGGCCCGATCCTTGCCATTAAATCACCAGAACCTTCCAGGAAAAGCCGGAAGGGTGGAATAGGCACTTCAACTCACCACTAATCACTGACCACTGCCCATCAACACACCAGCCGTTCCCGCTTGAGTTTCACCCCGTCGAGGCGGCCGAGCAGGGTGACGGCGATGCGGGTGGGGTCGAACAGCTTCTGGGCCATTGCCTGCACCTGAAGAGCCTCAACCTCGTCGATGCGGGCGATGATTTCATCCACGGTGATGAATTGGCGGAAATACATTTCCTGGCGGGCCAGGTTGGCCATGCGGGCGTTCGAGCTCTCCAGGCCCAGCAGGATGTTGCCCTTGACCTGATCTTTGGCGCGGGTTAGCTCTTCGTGAGTCAGCAGCTCCTGTTTGAGCTTGGCGAACTCGCCCAGGATCAGGTCCACGACCTCGAGTGCCTTGCCCGCCGAAGTGCCTGCGTAGACGCAGAGCGTGCCAGTGTCGCGGTAGGGGCTCAGGTCAGAGTAGATGGAATAGGCCATGCCCCGCTCCTCGCGGATGGTCTGAAAGAGCCGCGAGCTCATGCCGCCGCCGAGTACGGTGTTCAGAATCAACGTGGCGTAGCGGCTATCGTCGGTAATGGGCGGGGCGGGCACGCCGAGGCAGATCTGCACCTGTTCTAAAGATCTCTTGTTGCGCATCACGATGCGAGCCGTGGCCTCGGGCGCACCCAGCTCATGCAGCGTCGCGCCGCTCGCGAGGCTTGAGAATTTGGCTTGAACAGCCTCGGCAAAGTGGTCGTGGTCCAGGTTGCCCGCGGCGGAAAAGACCATGTTGCCGCCGTGGAAGCGGTCGCCGTGGTATTCGAACAAGCTCTTCTGGTCTAGCCTGGCAACCGTCTCAGAAGTCCCAAGAATCGGCCAGCCCAGCGGGTGATCCTTCCAGAAGCTCTGCGTGAACAGTTCATGCACCAGGACGTCCGGGTTGTCTTCATCGATCTTGATTTCTTCAAGAATCACGCCGCGTTCACGCTCAATGTCGCTGTCGGCAAAGACCGGGTTCAGCACCAGGTCGCTGAGCACGTCGAGGGCGATGGGCACGTGGTCGGCCAGAGATTTGACGTTGAAGCAGATCGTCTCCTTGCCGGTGAAGGCGTCCAGATTGCCACCGATTGAATCCATCTCGCGGGCGATGTGCTGGGCGGTGCGGGAACGGGTGCCCTTGAAGAGCATGTGTTCGACGAAATGCGAGATGCCGTTGGTTTCCGCCGGCTCACAGCGGGAGCCGGACTTGATCCAAACGCCCATGGCCACCGAACGCATGTGTTCCATGCGTTCGGTCAGCACGATCAGGCCGTTGGGCAACACGGTGCGACGAAGGTTTCGCTCTGAATTTGTCATCATCGGTTTGATTCGATTGTAGGGCAATTGGGCTCATCGGGCTCGATGCCGGTGAGTCGTCCGATTCAGCGTCGTGCCGGCAGACACTGGATTTCAATCTGATTCGGTACGCACGGGTATAGCTGGAGGGCGAAATGCTCTATGCTGGACCGAGCCGTGAAAGCAGACTCCAGCCAACTCGTTCAATTAGACGCAGGCAAGCCCGCAGGGGAACATTGGGCAGATTCAGACGGCAACCGCAGGCCACTTTTTGGCTGGGATGGAGAGGCTTTGGCTGCTCTTATGGTCGAGGTTGGTCAACCTGCGTGGCGCGGCAAGCAACTATCTAAAGCGATTTATTGTCAACGATTTATGGACCTAAGTGAAATTACAACATTACCAAAATCGCTGCGCCAGAAGCTCCTCGACGACGGGTGGGAAGTGGGACGGCCGCGGATTGTGCAGGTCTTCAAGTCGATGGATGGAACAGAGCGGTACCTGGTCCAGTGCGCGGCTGCCGCGGAGACTGTGGAGACCGTGTGGATGCCCGAGGGCGACGATGGCGAGGCTGGCGATGGAAGCGATTCTGGTGGGCAAGACAATGGTGGCAGAGGCCCGGCAGCAAAGAACTGGAACCGGGCGACGATTTGCGTTTCCAGCCAGGTGGGCTGCGCAGTCAATTGTCAGTTTTGCCTGACTGCCAGGCTGGGCCTGCAGCGCAACCTGAGCGCGGGCGAGATTGCGGGGCAGGTGGCGGCGGTGCTGGCTCGCCAGGGGGTTGAGGTGGGCCGTGATCGCGTCAACCTGGTGTTCATGGGCATGGGCGAGCCGTTCCTCAACTACGACAGCTTTATGGGCGCTGTACGGCTGCTGGTGCGGGAAGTGGGATTGAGTCCACAGCGGATGACGGTTTCAACATCGGGCATCGTGCCCGGAATTGAGCGGTTTGCCAAGGAACCGGCCGAGGTCAGGCCCAAGCTGGCCATCAGCCTGAACGCGCCCAACGATCAAGTTCGCGCTGAAATCATGCCCATCAACCGCAAGTGGAACATTGAAGCTGTGATCGACGCGGTGCGCTTGATCAAACTGCGGCCCCGCGAACGCATCACGTTTGAATATGTCTTGCTGAGCGGGGTCACGGACCAGCCGGCGCATGCCCGGGAGGTTGCTTGGCTGGTGCGCAAAACTGGACTGCCGGTCAAGGTGAACCTCATCGCCTGGAACCCTGGACCCGGTATCGCCTACACCATGCCGCAGCCCGAAGCGGTGGAGACCTTTCGTCTGACTCTAGCCGGCGAGGGCGTTCCGACGTACCTGCGCCGCCCGCGTGGACGCGACATTTACGCCGCCTGCGGGCAGTTGAAGCGGACGCTTGAGGGGTGAAGCATCTTCCATTCTAGAAATCAAGCTCTGAGGCATGTGAGGACTTCTACCTGGTCCGGTATAGGCTTGAGGTCCAGATTCGCATTTGGGCGTCGCAATCCGCGAGAAGGAGAGTCCGTCAGCCCCGAAGGGCTGTACCGGTACGGCCGAGCGCCAGAAGCGCCTCGGTTACTCGGCTGGGAGCGTGGCGGACCACGCTCTCCTCGCTGGCGAAGTCTCCGGCGATGCAGCGTACGCCCAGGGCCTGGATGCGTTCGATGTCGGGAAAGATGGGCGAAGCACCCTCGGCGGCATAGCGGTCCAGCGTCTCTTGCGAAAAGGGCGCGGTGTTGATAAGCGCACAGTCGAAGATTGGCGCGCGGGTGTGGTCGTAAATGCGCTCAATATGCTGGGACGCAGTCAGGCCCAAGCTCTCATTGGCCTGGGTCATCAGGTTGCAGATGAATACGCGCAAACCGCGGGCCTTGGCCAGGGCCGCAGGAATCCCTTCGACCAGCAGATTGGTGATGAGCGAGGTGTAGAGCGAACCTGGCCCTACGGTGATGAGGTTGGCGCGCTCGATTGCATCGAGTGTCTCCTGCAGCGGTGCGGCGTCGGGTGGGTCGAGGGTCAACTCGACGATGCGCCTGTGGCTGGCGGTGATGTTGGTTTCGCCGCGTACCAGCGAGCCGTCGTCCATGTGCGCAACCAGCGTAGCGTTGGCTGTGGTCACGGGATAGATGCGGCCCCGGGTGGCCAGAATCTTCGACGCCAGTTGAATGGCGTGGGCAAAGTCTCCTGTGATCTCGGTGAGGGCAGCGACGAACAGGTTGCCGAAATTATGCCCTTTAAGCGAATCGCCGCCGCGAAAGCGATGGGCGAACAACTTGGCCAGCAGGTCTTCTTCCTCGCTGAGAGCAACCATGCAGTTGCGCAGATCTCCAGGAGGCAGCATGTTGAAGTCCTGGCGCAGGCGGCCGGAGGAACCGCCGTCGTCGGTGACGGTGACCACGGCGGCCAGATCGGAGATGAGACCGGGTTTGGCGGATGGACCGGCTGTGGTTACGTATTCGCGAAGGCCGCGAAGAAGTGTGGAGAGCCCGGTGCCGCCGCCTATGGCCACGACCCGCATCGCGTCCGGATGGGCGGAGGCTTCAGAGAGCGTGGACGACTGCTGCACCATTGTTCCGTCATCAGGTGCTGAAGAATTCAATGCAAGGCCTTATGGAATCTCAGGATATAGCAGTTCGGTAAAGCGGGGATCGTCCACCATGCTCTGGAAGTCGTTGTCGGCGCGAGCCTGCAGCCGATTTCTAGGGTTCAGTTCAATGGCCCGGGCAAGATTACCGAGGCAATCCTGGGAGCGGCCGGTGATGGCATCCAGCAGAGCAAGGCCGTAGAAGGCGTAGTCCGCTTCAGGATGGGCGGTGAGAATGCCTTCGAACTGCTCCCTCGCCTCCTCGTAATAGCCGGTGTTCAGCTGCGAGATTGCGTAGTCGTAGTGCTCCTCGGGCGTAAGGAAGGTGAGTTTGTGCTTCTCCAGTTGCCGCTGGCATGTGCTGATATACATCTTGCAGCGATCCAGCAGCTCGATGGGCGCAGCGGGAAGCAGCTTTTCAAAAGCAGCCAAGGCCTTTTCAAACTTGCCCTGCTGCAGCAGTTGAACCGCTGACATGTAGTGCTGATATGCCGGTCCCGTGCCTGCAGAGGAGTGGCCACCGGACTTGCCTGACGGAGAGGATTCTTTTTTGCGATCGTGCGCCACTGATCGGGCCTCTTGCATCATAAGTTTGCCGCGAACGTCTCTTCCCTTGACCCCAGTGTCTGCAAGTCTGCTGCGGGGCGGAAAACCGCGTCACGGAATAACGCAGCTCAGGCCATCTTTATACGCATAACCCCGCGGTACGTCAATGGGCTGCCCGCAAACGGAAGGCTACCGGGTCTCTTCATTGACGAGTTTACGGTAGACGGCCGGGTTCAGAGAAGGGTCGTTGTACATCTTCAACTGGCGGTGAAGCTTAAAGCGCCGTGTGCCGGCCAGGGTCTCTGACCACAGAGCATCGAGGCAGCCGGCGAGGTCGGCACGCTGCTCCTCAAGGTTGGCCAGGCGCTGACGGTTGCGTGCTGCATGGCCCTCTGGCGCATCGATCCGCCGGGCTTCTTCCCGCGTGTGGTAGATCTTGAGCGCAAGGATGGAAAGCCGATCGATAATGAGCCCCGGAGACTCGGAGTGCAGTGGCGCCTCTTGGTTGGGCAGGCCGCGGGCTTCAAGCCAGTGGAGCAGCACCTGGTCAAGCTCCTCGGCCAGGTCGTTGCGGAGCTGGTTGGTCTGGTCCACGCTACGCTTCACTCTGGCCAGTTCGGCTTCGGTTGCGTCGGGAGCGCGGGCCTCGTCTTCAATGTGCCAGAGATCGAAGTTGGCGCGATGCTGGCGGGCAACCAAGGCGAGCCAACCGGCCGCTGTCTGCGATCCGGACGAGGCTGGCTCTTCAGTCCCTTCAGGCAACTGGTGCCAAGCGGAGGTTCGCTGGTCGTGCAGATCGACAATCTCGGTTGCGGAAAGCATGGTGAAGAGTCCTTGACCTCAAGTGCCGGTTGCAGCGTCTATCGTAGAACTATCCTGACCTGGAGTCCATGGCCAGGGGCTAAGGGACTGAGGGACTAGGGACTGAGGGAGCGAATTCTGCTTCATGGGGGATCGATGGGCGAAGCGACCGAGCGAATTCTGTGTATTGCCAGCTACGAAAAAGGGCGCGACTTTCTGCGCCAATGCGCGGAGATGGGCGTGAAGCCGACGCTGCTTACCGTTGACAAGCTGCGCGACGCGCCGTGGCCCCATGATGCGCTCGAAGAGTTGGCGACCATGCCGCCAGAGCTGAACACGGAGCAGATTCTCAACACCGTCTCCTGGATGGCGCGGGCCAGGCGCTTTGACCGAGTTGTTGCCCTCGACGAATTCGATCTCGAGACCGCGGCCCAGGTTCGCGAACATATGCGCATCCGCGGCATGGGCGTGACGGCCACGGCCTACTATCGCGACAAGCTGGCCATGCGTACGGGCGCACAGGACGCCGGCTTTCTGGTGCCTGCGTTCTGCCGGGTGCTCAACTACGACGAGCTGCGCGCCTACATGGAGCATTTTTCGCCTCCCTGGCTGCTCAAGCCGCGCTCTGAGGCTTCGGCGCTGGGCATTCGCAAGATCCAGGAACCGGAGCAGCTGTGGCGTGCGCTCGATGAACTGGGCGACCGCCAAAGCCGTTTCCTGATGGAGCAATTTGTGCCCGGCGACATCTTCCATGTGGATTCAATCGTCAGCGAGGGCAAGGTGGTGTTCTCCGTGGCCCATCAGTACGGCCGGCCGCCCATGCAGGTGATGCACGAGGGCGGCGTATTCACCACTCGCACGGTCGACCGCGCCAGCCGGGATTGGGCTGAGCTGACCGGGCTTAACTCGAGACTGGCGCCGGCGCTCGGCATGGCCCGCGGCGTCACGCATGCCGAATACATTAAGGCGCATGCAGACGGGCGCTACTACTTTCTTGAGATTGCGGCGCGCGTTGGCGGAGCCTTCATTGCGGACCTGGTCGAGGCATCGACCGGCGTTAATTTGTGGCGGGAATGGGCGCGCCTTGAAGTTCTGAGCTTGCGCGACGAGAAGTACGTTTTGCCGGAAACATTCGAGAGCTATTCGGGCAGCGTGCTGTGCCTGGCGCAAACTGCCGAGCCGGACACCGCTGGATTCGACGCGCCGGAGATCGTTTATAGGATGAAGAAGCACCATCATGCGGGGTTGATTGTGCGCTCCGACCGGCCAGAGCGGGTGAAGGAACTCACTGAGCAATACGCCGACGAGTTCGCGCGTCGGTTCCTGGCTTCGATGCCTCCGCCGGATAAGCCTACGGCGTGAAGATGGGCTGACAAATTTGAAGGACCGGGTTGCAGGTAAGTCCTTTATTTTTCGAAAAGGCGCAGTGTGCGGGCACCGTAAGTCCTTTAATTGGAGGGGTAAAACGGGTAATTGTTAATGTAACATGTTTGCTTTCATGGGAATGGGGCGAAAGTGGGGGAGGGGTGGGGTATGTGCACAGGGAGGGGATGACGAAGGCTGAAGCATTGCGGCGGCGTGGCGGGTCTTCATGGCTCACCTTCCTTGCTCTATTGTGCGACGGCAGAGCGTAATAATCTGCAAAAGGCGCGAATATGGGTGCCTAAGGGAAAGGCATACCTCAGGGGATAAATCCCCGC
>Ga0182024_10000734_pt1 | contig 85501 bp, 75 predicted proteins | sample P32metaG_FD_120480 | JGI IMG/M metagenome (GOLD analysis project Ga0182024, IMG submission 120480) | Permafrost microbial communities from Stordalen Mire, Sweden - P3-2 metaG (Illumina Assembly) | ecosystem: Environmental > Terrestrial > Soil > Wetlands > Permafrost | place: Sweden: Stordalen... | reverse complement strand
TTCATGAAGGAGGTCTTGTTCTCCTCCCGGATGATCTCCATGCAGAGTTCGACGCACTCATCGCAGATGAACACGGTCGGGCCAGCGATCAGTTTCCTGACCTCGTGCTGGCTCTTGCCGCAGAAAGAGCAGTAGAGCGTGTTCTTGGACTCGCCGCCGCTGGCCTTACTCATCGTCTTCCACCGGGCCCTTTCCGACCCTTGCCCATTTAAGGGCCTATGGCAGCTTCCAGCCTAGTCGGCATATGCTGCTTTGCACAATCGCGGAAGCGCCGAAGCACCTCCATTTCCCAACATTCGACCATGCTAGGGCCGATGGGATCAAGATTTGTTTAATCCGGACAGGACCAGAATTCGCCTGAGATTCCGGAACTTTAGCCCAAAAACACTTAGCTGGCTGAGGTTTCCGGGTCCGGCCGGCGCTCCATCACCTGGTCGATCAGGCCGAAAGCCTTGGCCTCCTCGGCCGTAAGATACGTATCCCGGTCGAGCAGTTTTTCAATGGCTTCGACGGTCTGGCCGGTGTGCTTGGCATAGATCTCGTTCAGCCGCTTCTTGAGCTTGACGATCTCCTGGGCGTGGCGGGCGATGTCCGCCGCCTGGCCGTAAAAGGACGCAGATGGCTGATGCACCATCACCCGGCCATTGGGCAGGCAATAGCGGTCGCCCTTCTTGCCGGCGCAAAGCAGCAGCGAGCCCATCGAGGCGGCCTGGCCGATGCAATAGGTGTGAATGGTCGGCCGCACATACTGCATGGTGTCGTAGATGGCCAATCCCGCCGTCACCAACCCGCCGGGCGAGTTGATATACATGTGGATTTCCTTCTTGGGGTTTTCGGCCTCAAGAAACAGAAGCTGGGCGGTCAGAAGGCTGGAACCGTAATCCTCGATCGGACCGGTGATAAAGATCAGCCGTTCCTTGAGCAGGCGGGAATAGATGTCGAAGGCGCGCTCGCCGCGGGCGGTCTGTTCCACCACCATCGGCACCAGGGTGTTGTTATAGAACTTGGTCGGATTGGCCATGCGGCGCCTCTTGATTCGTCAGCGGACAGTAGCCGGAAACTCTCCCGGCCACGCTTAATATAGCGTTCCCTCGACCGAAACCTAGGCCTTCGCCGGCTCGTCTTCCGGATCCGCAAACAGGGTTTCCCTGTCCACCTTGCGGTCATTGACCGTGGCCAGCTCGGCGATGAAATCCACCACCTTGTCCTCGAACAGGGGGGCGCGGATTTCGGCCTGGGCCTGGGCATTGTTGGCGTAGAACTGGAACACCTGCTGTTCCTGGCCCGGGAACTGGCGGGCCCGCGCCATGATGGCGCGCTGCACTTCGTCGCCGGCGATGGTGATGCCGTTCTGCTCACCCAGCTTGCCCAGCACCAGACCCAGGCGCACGCGGCGCTCGGCGATCTTGCGGTATTCCGCCTTGAGCTCGTCCTCGGTCTTGCCTTCGTCGGCGGCGGTCTTGCCTTCGCGCTTCAGCTCTTCCTCGACCTGGGCCCAGATGTTGGTGAACTCATGTTCGACCATGGCGGGCGGCAGCGGGAAGTCGTGGGTGCTGTCCAGCGCGTCCAGAACGCGGCGCTTCAGATGCAGGCGGCTGGCGCCCTTGTAGTCGTTCTCCAGCTGCTCGCGCACGCGCGTCTTGAGCGTAGCAAGATCGTCCAGGCCCAACTTCTTGGCCAGCTCGTCGTCGATCTTTGTGTCTTCCGGCGACTTCACTTCTTTTACGGTGACATTGAACACGGCGGCTTTGCCGGCCATTTCGGGGGCGTGATATTCAGCCGGGAAGGTCACATTGACGTCGCGGGTCTCGCCCGCCTTGGCGCCAATCACCCCATCCTCGAAACCGGGAATGAAAGTGGCCGAACCCAGGGTCAGGCTGAAATCGGTACCCTTGCCGCCATCGAAGGGCACGCCGTCGATGCTGCCTTCGTAATCGATCACGGCGATGTCGTCCTTGGCCGCCGCGCCGTCCTTGGCGGTATAGTTGCGGACATTCTTGGCCAGACGGTCCAGCGCCTCGTCGATATCGGCATCGGTGATGTCGGCGGTCAGCCGTTCCACCGTCAGCTTAGACACGTCGGTGGCGGTGAACTCCGGCATCAGGTCCACGATCACCTTGAAGGTGAGGTCGGACTTGCCCTCGACCACGTCTTCCACGCTGCCCACTGGTTCAACGCGGGGCTGCAGCGCGGGCTTGAGCTTGTTGTCGGCAATCGCCTTCTGGCTGCCCTCATTGACGGCAGCCTCGACCACCTCGCCCATGATGGACTTGCCGAACTGCTTTTTCAGGAACGAGACCGGCGCCTTGCCGGGGCGGAACCCCTTGAGGTTGACGCGGGGCTTCATCTCTTCCAGCCGCGCATTGACCCGGCCCTCCAGCTCGCTGGCCAGAACGGTGACCGTGAACTGCTTGTGCAGGTCCTGGGAAAGGGTCTCGCTGATCTGCATGTCGAACGTCTCGCTCTTTAATATCTCTTGCCGGACCTGGTGCGGGCAGAGGGACTTGAACCCCCACGACTTTCGTCACTGGAACCTAAATCCAGCGCGTCTACCAGTTCCGCCATGTCCGCATCTCGCCCGGATTTCTTGGGGAAATCCGCTTGGAAGCCGGCCCCTATAGCAGGGGTTTTGGGGGGTTGCTAGGCCCGGGGCGGTACCGGCTTCAGATAAGTGGCCACGTCCCAGAACCGGCCGAATTTCCGGCCCACTTCCGGGTAGATTCCGGCTTCCTGAAAGCCGAAGGCCCGGTGCAGCCGGACCGACTCCTCATTGGGCAGGGTGATGCCGACAACCAGCCGGTGGATGTCTTCGCCCGCCAGCGCCTCGAACAGGGTGGCGTAGAGCTTTCTGCCCAGGCCCTGTCCGCAGACATCGGGCGCCAGATAGACGCTGGACATCACGGTCGTGTCATAGGCGGCGCGCTCATGATAGCGGTGCGAACTGGCCCAGCCGATGGCGCGGCCACCGTTCACGGCGACGAAGCACTGATAGCGGCCGGTGGACGCGAAGCCGTCGAACCAGGACTGACGCTGCGCAAGGGTGCGCGGCTCGATGTCGAAGGTGATCGGCGTGGTCAGGACATAGTGGTTATAGATCTCCAGCAGCGCCGGGAGATCGCCCTGCTCTATCCTGCGTATGACGACCGCACTCACGATGCGGGCTCCGGATCGTGGCAACAGACGCAAAGCTTGTTGCCGTCGGGATCGCGGAAATAGGCGCCAAAATAGTTCGGATGGTATTGGGGTCGAAGACCTGGCGGTCCTTCGCAGACGCCGCCTTGGGCGAGGGCCGCGGCATGACATTCCGCGACCGCTTTGCGGCTGGGCGCCAACAGCGCAATCATCTGGCCATTGCCGGGTGTGGCAGCCTCGCCATTGTATGGCGCGCCAATAATGAAAAGCGGCCGGTCCGCATCTTTGGGTTTCCACGCAGCCCAACCCTTCTGCGGCTCGGAAAATTTCAGCACATGGCCCAAAGGCGTCATGACGGCGGAATAGAAAGCGAAGGCCCGCTCGAAGCCGGTGATGCCGACGCAGACATGTGAAATCATCTTCGGCTCCTCAGAACGCGGCACAACTGGTGCTGGTGACAATCCCCACCGATTGCTGTTGGAAGCTCTCGCGATAGCTGCGCGCGATGTCGGTGATCGCGGTACGGGCGGCCAGGCTGTCAGGTGCGGCGATCTCCACCACCTTTGTGCGTTCCTGGCTTGGCTTCGGCATTTTCGGGTCCATCCACTGGCCATAGGCGTCATAGACCGTGAAACCGTCGGGAAAGCGCGGCGTAACAGCCGCCGACAGAAAGCGCGTCCAGGCGCGCGGTTGAACGGTATGGCCACCGGGCATGCTCTGGCCAAAATACATCTTCACGATCAGCATCTGTTTCTGGCCCGGCAGCGGACAACGGTCTGCGGCCAAAGCGGGCTGCATCATCAGAAACGACAGAAGAAGAAGCGCGCACCTCACCGCAGTCCCGCCAGGACCTGCGGCAGCATCTCGGGCAGGTCTTCCGCGATCAGGCCGGGGCCGAAGCGGCCGGCGGCATCGCCATGCAGCCAGGCGCCGCAACAGGCCGCATCGAACGCGCTCATCCCTTGGGCGAGAACACCCGCAATAAGTCCGGCCAGCACATCACCCGAACCTGCGGTCGCCAAACTCGGCGGCGCATTGGCGTTGATCGCGGCCTTGCCGCCGGGGTGGGCAACAACGGTATCGGCGCCTTTCAACAGCACCGTGCAGCGCGCGCGCGCCGCCGCTTCGCGGACGGCATCGACCTTGCTGGCGCTTTCATCCAGCAGACCGGGGAACAGGCGCTCGAACTCGCCGTCATGGGGCGTGAGTACGCATAGCTCATGCAGGCGGTTGAACAGCGCCTCGGGATCGTCCTTGAACGACGTGATGGCATCAGCATCCAGAACCACCGCGGCCCCGCTTTTCAGGGCCACATCCACCAGTGCGCGCGTCTCCCCGCCCACGCCCAGGCCGGGACCGATCACCACCGCGTTCAGGCGTTTGTCCGACAGCAGTTTCGCCAGACCGTCTGCACCGTCGAACGGCTTGATCATGATGGCGGTGAGATGGGCGGCATTGACCGCGACCGCATCGGGCGGTGACGCGACGCTGACCAGACCGGCGCCCACGCGCAGGGCAGCGCGCGCCGCCAGCCTGGTCGCACCGGTGGCATGAGCCGGGCCACTTACCACCACGGCATGGCCGCGGGCATATTTGTGGCCCTCGGCTTTGGGCCAGGGATAGTGCCACAGGGACGGTGTGTTCTCATGCAGTTGCGTGTTGGCGGCCTCGGGCGGAATGCCGATATAGGCCACCACCGTCTCGCCGCACAGCCCGCGCCCGGGCAACAGCAGATGCCCAGGCTTCTTGCGGAAGAAGGTGACGGTCAACGCCGCGCGTACCACCACCGCCCCCAGCGGCTGACCGGTATCGCCCGACAATCCGCTCGGTACATCGATCGCCACCACGGGAAGGTCATTCAGCGCTTCGACAACCTGGGCGGCCGCACCCTCCAAAGGACGCGAAAGTCCGGCGCCGAACAAAGCATCGACCACCAGCCTCGCGCCATCCAGCGCTTCGGGCGCCAGCGCGAGGCGCGTGCCTTTCCAGCGTGCCGACATTTCTCCCGCATCGCCTTTCGGCTCGGCGTCCTGCGCCACGCGCACGGTGAAGCCGTATTCGTCCAGCAGCCGCGCCGCCACAAAGCCGTCGCCGCCATTGTTGCCGGGCCCGCACAGCACCGTGACCGCACAGGGCTTGAAGCGCGCGGCGATCGCATCGGCGACTGCCCTGCCCGCATTTTCCATCAACACCAGCGACGGCACACCATGGGTGACCGCGAAAGCATCGGCGTTGCCCATTTCCACAGTGGTGAGGATTTCGTGGGTCATTTTGGGGTGAGATATTTTTCCAGCCGTTCCAGCGCCTGTTCGATCAGCGACTGCTGCTTGCAGAAGCCGAAACGCACAAAGGTATCGGGCGTGCCGCTCTTGAAAAAGGCCGAGAGCGGGATCAGCGCCACACCCGCCTCGCGGATCAGCCGCTCGCAGAAGGCGAAGTCCTTTTCATTGGTCAGCTTGGTGATCCCGGCGGTGAGAAAGTAGGTGCCCTCACAGGGCTGCACCTCAAAACCCAGGCGCGAAAGCCCCGCGGCCAGCACGTCGCGGTTCTTCTGCAGCCGCGCCGTCAACGCCAATGGAAAATCCATCTCATGGGTCAGGCCATGCGCCACACCCGCCTGCAGCGCCGGCGAGGTGGTGAAGGTCAAAAACTGGTGCGCCTTGGTCACCACACCGACCAGCTCGCGCGGGCCCGTCACCCAGCCGACTTTCCAGCCCGTCAGCGAAAAGATCTTGCCGGCAGACCCGATACGCACGCAGCGCGGCCGCATGCCGGGCAAGGTCGCCAACGGGATATGCGCACTTCCGTCATAGACCAGATGCTCATAGACTTCATCGCAGATCACCACCGCATCACTTTCCTTGACCACCCGCGCCAGCATCTCGAGTTCTTCGCGACTGAAGGCGCGGCCGGCAGGGTTGTGCGGCGAGTTGATCAGGATGGCGCGGGTCTTTGGTCCGATCACCGCCCGCAGGTCGGCCTCTTCCAGCCGCCAGCCCGGCGGCTTGAGCTGGATCGCTTTCACCGCCGCCCCGGCAGCCTCGGCCATCGGGCGATAGGAATCATAAGTGGGCTCGATCATCACCACTTCGTCGCCCACGCCCGCCATGGCCATCAGCGCGCCGGTGACGGCTTCGGTGCCGCCCGAGGTGATCAGCACTTCGTCTTCGGGGTCGTATTCCAGGCCATAGAATTTGGACGCATGCGCCGCCACCGCCTGGCGCAGGCTGGCAAGCCCCTTGGAGGGCGGATACTGGTTGGGCCCGTCGATCAGCTGTTTGGCCGCGACCTCGCGCAAGGACATCGGCCCATCCTGGTCGGGAAAGCCCTGCCCCAGGTTCAGCGCCTCATGTTTCAGCGCCAGCATGGTCATGTGCTGGAAGATGCTGGTGGGCAGGCTGGAAAAGACGGGATTGGGCATGGGACCGGTGAAAAAGGGATACGGAAATCCGGCTTAAGGCTTTTCGGACAGGCGCGCCACGGGCGAAATGGGCGGTTTTGGCGGCTTTTGGCGCCTTCAAAAATTGCATATTAATCATTCAACTTGCCTATTCTTTAGGCTACTTTCCGGCCTGCTTTTTAACCCCTCCGGTAAATACCTGAATCTCATGCACTTTTTTCCGGCAAAAACCGGCACAAGTCCTGCTAACTCGTTAACGGACGTCGCACGCACCCCCTGCGCGCGCGGAGGAGAGCATGAAGAAAATCGAAGCCATCATTAAGCCGTTCAAACTCGACGAGGTGAAGGAAGCGCTGCAGGAAGTTGGAGTCCAGGGCATTACGGTTACCGAAGCCAAGGGCTTCGGCCGCCAGAAGGGACACACCGAGCTCTACCGGGGCGCGGAATATGTCGTGGATTTCCTGCCCAAGGTGAAAATCGAAATCGTCATCAACGAAGACCGTGTGGAAGCCGCGATCGAAGCGATCCAGAGGGCTGCGCGCACGGGCCGCATCGGCGACGGCAAGATTTTCGTCCTCAATGTCGAGGAAGCCATCCGCATCCGCACCGGCGAAACCGGCGCGGACGCGATCTGAAAGTTTCAGCCACCCGCGGGGGGTGGCGCCGGCACCGCCGGAACATCATCGAATACAGTTCAACGTTGAAGGGAAGACCGAACTATGGCCGACAAGAAGACGACTGCAGCAGACATCCACAAGCTGATCAAGGAAAAGGAAGTCAAATACGTAGACATCCGCTTCACCGACCCGCGCGGCAAGTGGCAGCATGTCACCTTCGACCTGATGATGGTCGATGACGACTTCCTGGACAACGGCACGATGTTCGACGGCTCGTCGATCGCCGGCTGGAAGGCCATCAATGAATCCGACATGCTGCTGAAGCCGGATCTCGACACCGCGGTGATCGATCCCTTCTTCGCCCAGACCACGCTGATCCTGATCTGCGACGTGCTGGAGCCCACCACCGGCCAGAATTATGCGCGCTGCCCGCGCTCCATTGCCAAGGCCGCCGAGGCCTTCGTGAACTCGTCAGGCGTCGGCGACACCACCTATTTCGGCCCGGAAGCCGAGTTCTTCATCTTCGACGATGTCCGCTTCGACGTGGGCATGAACAAGGCCTTCTATTACGTCGACTCCAAGGAAGGCGCCTACAATTCGGGCACCGAATATCCGGAAGGCAATCTGGGCCATCGTCCCAAGGTGAAGGGCGGCTATTTCCCCGTTCCGCCGGTGGACAGCGAGCAGGACATGCGCGGCGAGATGCTGGCGGTCATGCGCGACATGGGCATCAACCCGGAAAAGCACCACCATGAAGTGGCCTGTGCCCAGCACGAACTTGGCTTCAAGTTCAACACGCTGACCAAGTGCGGCGACTACATGCAGATCTACAAGTATGTGATCCACCAGGTCGCCCAGGCCTATGGCAAGACCGCGACCTTCATGCCCAAGCCCGTCTATGGCGACAATGGCTCGGGCATGCATGTGCACCAGTCGATCTGGAAGGGCGGCAAGCCTTTGTTCGCCGGTTCGGGCTATGCCGATCTGTCGGACACCTGCCTGTACTATATCGGCGGCATCATCAAACATGCCAAGGCGCTCAATGCCTTCACCAATCCGCTGACCAACAGCTACAAGCGCCTGATCCCCGGCTTCGAAGCCCCGGTTCTGCTGGCCTACTCGTCCCGCAACCGTTCGGCCTCGTGCCGCATTCCCTTCTCGCCGTCGCCCAAGGGCAAGCGCGTCGAGGTTCGCTTCCCCGATCCGGGCGCGAACCCCTATCTCGCTTATGCCGCCATGCTGATGGCCGGCCTGGACGGCATCGAGAACAAGATCCATCCGGGTGGCCCGATGGACAAGGATCTCTATGCCCTGCCGCCGGAAGAGCTGGCCAAGGTTCCGCAGGTCTGCGGCTCCCTGCGCGAGGCGCTGGACAGCCTGAAGGCCGACCACGAGTTCCTGAAGAAGGGCAATGTGTTCAGCGCGGACTTCATCGACAGCTACATCGATCTCAAGATGGAAGAAGTGTATGCCTTCGAGCACACGCCGCATCCGGTCGAGTTCAAGATGTACTATTCGGTCTGATCGAAAGATCGAAAGGACTACGGAAAGGCCGGGCATCAGCCCGGCCTTTTTGTTTGGGCCTGCCGCTCGCCCAAGCTCGCGGCGTTCGGCACTCCAATCGGTCCACTGGACCGATTGGACCGGCAAGCCGGTCGTGCCTCACTCCACTGGACCTTCGGCTGTTCCCGGCTCACCCACTTGTATCTAGTGTGTATATAGACTATATACACTGACATGACGCCGCGTGGTCCCCTGCGCTTTGGCCCGATTTCGCCGGCCGCACCCGGTCCGCTCTATGAGCAGATCGTGGCGGCGGTAAAGCGCGAGATCGCGGCCGGCCGGCTTTTGCCCGGCGCATCCCTTCCCTCCGTGCGCGCACTCGCCGCCGAGCTGCTGGTCAGCCTGATCACCATCAAGCGCGCCTATGAAGAACTTGAGCGCGAGGGGATCATCTATTCCCGCCAGGGCCTGGGCACCTTCGTCGCCGACAGCGGCGCAGACGAAATCGCCCGCGGCCGCCGCGAACAGGCGCACCGGAGCATGGCCCAGGCCGTGCGCGACGGCCGCGCCGCCGGGCTTTCCGACAAAGACCTCATCGACTGGCTCAAGAAGGAACTGTGACCATGACAGATGCTTTGGCCCTCAAAGGCGTGACGCGGCGGTTGGGCAAGTTCGTGCTGGGGCCGCTCAGCCTGGCGGTGCCGCGCGGCTCGGTCACCGCACTGATCGGGCCCAATGGCGCCGGCAAGACCACGACGCTGGATCTGGCGCTGGGGCTGGGCGCGCCCGATGGCGGCTCGATCGGCGTGGTGGGGCTGGCGATGCCGGCCGACGAAGTCGCGATCAAGCACAGGGTGGCGTACGTCAATCCCGACCTGAACTATCAGCCCTGGGGCCGGGTCGGCCGGGCGCTGGATTTCCTGCGCAAATTCTATCCCGACTGGGACGACGGGCGCTGCGACCGGCTACTGGCGGATTTCGGCCTGGGCCGCGGCGAGAAGATCGCATCCCTGTCGTTTGGCGCGCGCATGAAACTGTCGCTGGTGGCGGCCTTCTCGCGCGACGCCGAGCTGTTGCTGCTGGACGAACCCACCACGGGGCTGGACGTTAACGCCAAACGCACGCTGTTCGGTCTGATTCTGGATTTCGTCAAGCGCGAGGACCGCGCAGTGGTGATCTCCTCCCACCAACTGTCCGACCTGGAGCGCGTCGCCGATCAGGTTGCCATCATCGACAAAGGCCGGCTGGTGATTTTCGAGCGCATGGACCGGCTGGTATCGCGCTTTGTGCAGATCGACGCCCGCCTGACCACTGGCGGGGCGATGCCCGAACTGGATGGCGTCCGCGCCCTGGCGCGCGACGGCGACAGGATGCGGCTGCTGCTCGACCTCGACACGGCAAGGCGTGATCAGCTCACCGCAAACGGACTCGAGCCTTTGTCGGAGACGCCGCTGACCCTGGAAGAAATCTTTCTGGCGCTGGTCGCGCCTGAGGTTCGGTGAACCCATGACGGCCAATATCCGCAAACTCGCCTTGGATCCCGGCCCAGCCTGGGTTCTGCCGGTCCAAATTCTCGCAGTGCTCCTCTTCGATTATGCCTATCTTCAGGAATCCGGAAACAGCGGCATTTTTCTTACCGGCGGCGTGATGCTGTCGCTGCAGGCTTCCTTCGCGCTTCCCAAGGTTGCCTTGTGGTGCACCCTGCCGGTGACCGCGCGCGAAATCGGCCAGGCCCGCTGGTGGCAGATGATCGGCCTGCCCGGCATGGCCATCATTGTCTTGATGGCGGTAGCAATGGCGCTGCATGCCGGCGCGGTCGCACTGGGCTGGACCCATTACGCCGACACGCCCGGCGTACGTGCGCTTCTGGCCTGCCTGCTGGGGCAGTTTTTCTATCCTGTGTTCGTGACCGTCTTCATGCTGGCCCTCAACCAAGCACGCACGACCCGCTCGCCGCTTGCCATCGCCGGTGTGATCGCGGTCTGGATTCCAGTCCTGGCCTTTGTTCGGCAGACCTCGCTCGGCCTGCCGCTTCGGGACAGCGCTCTGGCGCTGGGCCTGGTTGCACTGGCGGTGGCGACTGTTCTCTATTTCACCGCACCGCGCTGGCCCTTGCCGGTGGTACAGCCGATGCAGATGGACCTCGGCCGCGGCAAGGCGCGCGACCCTGCATCGGGGCACAGCGGACAAGGCGGTTGGGTCAGTCTCTGCTTCATGGCGCTCAGCCGCACCGGCCTGATGGTGGCGGCTGTGCTGGCGCTGCAGTCACTCGCCTTCCTGATAATGGGTATGGCCGACGCCGCCGAATTCCAGTTTCTGCAGTTCGTGCCTTTCATCGTGATCTGGCAGATGACCCTGTTCAATGCCCAGAGCTTGCGCCTGTTGCGCGCCCTGCCGGGTACGAGCCTGCAGCTGACGGCCTATTTGTTCCTGCTGCCGCTCGCCCTGCTGGCAGCGGCCGTGTGCGCGGTCTCATGGCTCCTGTTGCCGCTACTCACCCAGACCGAGCCTGAGATGGACATGGTCGCGCTGGCGATCATCCTCATGGTCGCCGCCCTGCTGTTGCCGGCCGCGCTGTCCCTGCGCCAGACCGCCATGGGCCTGGTCCTTTCACTGTCCCTGATCCTGGTGCCGGTGATGCGGCTCTCATGGCACTATGTGCCGGCGCCTTGGCATGATGAGCGGCTGCTGATGGCCCTGAGCATCGCAGCGATGACGCTGGGCTTTTTCTGGATGCATGCCCGCATCAGCCGCGGCATGCGTGCCTATCGCTTCCAGCCCTTTGTCGCGCCGCGCTGGCGCGGCAACGACTGACCGGATCAGGCGACCTGGCTGACAAAGCCCGAGGCCGCGCCGGCCTTTTCCACCGGTAGGGTGACGAACACGCAGCAGCCGCGGCCGAATTCGCTTTCGATCCAGGCGCGGCCGCCATGCAGTTCGGCCAGGCCCCGCACCAGCGCCAGGCCCAGGCCCGTGCCGCCGGCCTGACGGTCGAAGCGGTTGTCCACCTGGTTGAAGGGCTGGAAGATGTGGTCGATCTTCTCGCGCGGGATGCCTGGGCCGTTGTCGCGCACCATGATCTGGAAGTCGCCGTTGGCGGCGCGGCTGCCGATCACCTCGATGCGTCCACCCAGCGGCGTGAACTTGACCGCGTTGGACACAAGATTGATCAGGATCTGCTTTAGCGCGCGCTCGTCGGCATACAGCGTGGGAGCATTGCCCTCCACTGCGATCACCAGCGCCTGGTCCTTTTCACGCGCCTTGGTGCCGATCAGCTTCAGCGCCATATCGAAGTTGTGGGCCGCATCCATCGCATGGGGAGCGATGTCCATACGGCCGGCCTCGATCTTGGCCACGTCCAGCAGGTCATTGATCAGCGACAACAGATGCGCGCCCGAGGCGTGAATGTCGCCGGCATAGTCGCGGTAGCGCTCGGAGCCGACAGGGCCGAAACATTCCTCGGCGATGATTTCCGAAAAGCCCAGAATGGCGTTCAGCGGCGTGCGCAGTTCGTGGCTCATGTTGGCCAGGAAAGCGGTCTTGGAGGCATTGGCGGTTTCCGCCTCGAAGCGCTTGCGCAGCGCCTCGTCACGGGTTTCTTCCAGCTCGCGCGCCAGGTCTTCGACCTTGAAGCGCAGGCGGGCGTCATCGCCCATGCGCAAGACCAGCGGCCGGCCGGTGTACCACATCTGGAAGGCGACGAACGGCGCCACCACGCCCATCACCATGTCGGTGACGCTGTCGCCCAGCAGGAAACGGGCCGCGGTCATCAGCGACAGGGGCAACAGGTTGGCGACGTACATGCGCATGTTGCTGCCGCGCGCCACCACCAGGCCGGCGATAACCGCCATCACACAGGCGGCCAGGAACACGTGGTTCAGCTCGTTGCCCTTGTCCCAGCACAGCCAGGCCATCAGGCCCCAGGCGGCGCTGCCAAAGGCCTGGGTCATCACAAAGCATTGCAGCCAGGATTCCGCGTCGCCTTCGCTGTCATCGTAATATTGATAGGCGGTCGCCATCAGGGCGCTCGCTCCCATCGCGGCGGTCACCACCAGCGGCAGCCACAGGGTATGGGCGAAGCTGACATGGCCGAACACGCCGGTGGAGCACAGGATGGCGCAGGCCGCGGCCCAAGTCGGCGAGGTGATGCGGGTGTTGCGCGCGGTCGTGGCGGCGAGCGCCAGCTGCGCCTTCAAGACGCGCGGCTCGCTTTCCTGGGTTGCCGTGATGGCAGAGAAAATCGACACGCCGGAACCTGCTTCTCCCAACAGCCCATTATTGCTTCCGCCCTCTTAATAATTACTGAGGTCTTGGAATTTTCGCACAGGCCGCTTTTGGCTCGCTTTTCAGGCTTAAGGAAACGTAAAACAGGGTGGAAAGGGAACGATTCGCCCTTTTCACCGCGCTCACGTTCACCTAGATCAGACCGCCAGATGCCTAAGAACAATCCCGACCTTTTTGAAAGCGGTTCTGCCGCCTCCAAGGCCTATACCGCCAAGGACATCGAAGTCCTGGAGGGGCTGGAGCCGGTGCGCCGCCGCCCCGGCATGTATATCGGCGGCACCGACGTCAACGCTATGCATCACTTAGCGGCGGAAATCATCGACAATGCCATGGACGAAGCGGTGGCCGGTCATGCCAGCCGCATCGAACTGGAACTGAAAGCCGGCAATATCCTGGTGGTGCGCGACAATGGCCGCGGCATGCCGATCGATCCCCATCCCAAGTTCAAGAACAAGTCGGCGCTGGAAGTGATCATGACCACGCTGCATGCCGGCGGCAAATTCGACGGCAAGGCCTATGAGACCTCCGGCGGCCTGCATGGCGTGGGCGCCTCGGTGGTCTGTGCCCTGTCGGAATGGGTGGAGGTGGAAGTCGCCCGCGACAAGCACGCCCACAAGATGCGCTTCGAACGAGGACACGCCGTCGGCAAGCTCAAGGATCTGGGCGCGGTCAACCGGCGCGGTACCATTGTCAGCTTCAAGCCCGACATCAAGATTTTCGGCGATGCCCAATTCTCGCCCGCCCGGCTGCACCGCATGGCCAAGTCCAAGGCCTATCTGTTCCGCGGGGTGGAAATCCGCTGGGCCTGCGATCCGTCGCTGATCAAGGACGAGACCCCGGCGGAAGACACGCTGAAATTCCCCGGCGGCCTGCTCGACTTCCTCAAAAGCGAGATCGGCAAGGCCCAGACGGTGACGCCGCGCGATTTCTCCGGCCGCACCGAGAACAAGGATGGCCGCGGCGCGGTGGAATGGGCGGTCACCTGGGCGCCGTCGCGCGATCCCTTCACCCGCTCCTACTGCAACACCATCCCCACACCCGCGGGCGGTACCCACGAACAGGGTCTGCGCAATGCGCTGACCAAAGCGCTGCGCGCCCATGGCGAACGGGCCAACAACCGCAAGACGGCGCTGATCACCGCCGATGACGTGATGGATGCGGGTTGCGCTGTGCTGTCGGTCTTCATCCGCGAGCCGGAATTCCAGGGCCAGACCAAGGATAAGCTGTCGTCACCCGACGCCCAGCGCCTGGTCGAGAATGTGGTGCGCGACCATTTCGATCATTGGCTGGCGGAAAGCCCCAATGACGCCAGCAGGCTTCTCGACTTTGTCATCGACTGCGCCGAGGACCGGCTCAAGAAGCGGCAGGAAAAAGAAACCAAGCGCCAGTCGGCCACGCGCAAGCTACGCCTGCCCGGCAAGCTGGCGGATTGCTCCAGGGGCGCGGCCGAGGGCACCGAGATATTCCTGGTCGAAGGCGACAGCGCCGGCGGCAGCGCCAAGCAGGCCCGCGACCGTGCCACCCAAGCCATTCTGCCTCTGCGCGGCAAGATCCTGAACGTGGCTAGCGCCGCCGCCGGCAAGCTGCAGCAGAACCAGGAATTGAGCGATCTGGTGCAGGCGTTAGGCTGTGGCACGGGCGCCAAATACAGTGCGGGCGATCTGCGTTACGATCGCATCATCATCATGACCGATGCCGACGTGGACGGCGCCCATATCGCGTCCCTGTTGCTGACCTTTTTCTATCGCGAGATGCCGGGCCTGATCGACGACGGCAAGCTGTATCTCGCCATGCCGCCGCTCTATCGCCTAAGCCAGGGTGGCAAGACCGTCTATGCCCGCGACGATGCCGACCGCGAGCGTATTCTGAAGAAAGAATTTCGCAGCAACGCCAAAGTCGAGGTCTCACGCTTCAAGGGCCTGGGCGAAATGATGCCGGCGCAGCTCAAGGAAACCACCATGCGGCCAGGCCATCGTACCCTGCTGCAGGTTCACATCCCCCGTGAAGATACCGAGAAGACCGAAAGCCTGTTCGAGCAGCTGATGGGCAAGAAGCCGGAACTGCGCTTCCAGTTCATTCAGGAGAATGCCGAATTTGCGAAAGAGGCGGTCGATATCTGACGCCTTTTGCGCTCATCCCCCGGGAATGGCGATTTTGCGGATCAACACGGTGACATCGCCGCCCTGGGACGGCACGGCCTGAGGCGGCCGCGCCCGGGCAAGCTTGCTGGCCTCAGCCGGCAGCCCGCGCGTGATCGCACGCAACACGATCTCCAACGGCGCCGAAGTGCCCAGATGCAGGATCATCTGCATGCGGCCGCAATTGGGCGTATTGCAGGTGATGTCTTCCACCTGCCCTTGCGCCGGCGCATCGACGCCGGCGATGTTGAGCGATGTGAGCTGCGCCTCGCGGGGAATGGTCAGGGCGACACCATCGCCCGGCGCATTCAGCGTCAAGGTCACGTCACGGCCCTGGCGGGATACAGACGCATCCGGCGCAGCAAACCGCGCGGCACCCACCGGCGCGGCATAGCCTCGCGCGGGATACGCCTGCGGCGTGTCGGAGAAATGCGCCACGGCGCGCAAGACGGCCGGCAGATGCGTCACCCCATCGGCCACCCACCAGGCTTTGCCGTCACGCTCGACATAACGCAGGTTCAGCCGCTCGGGCGCGGTTGTGCTGTAGGCCGGCACGAGGCCGGCCACCACAGCCAGCACCAGCGCCGCCATCAGCGAGATGGCGAAGGAAAGTCCGAAGCCCTCGGCCTTTCGCAACAGCGGCAGCACAGTGACCAACCCCAGCGCGGCGCTGATCGTGAACATCTCATGCAGGCCCAGCCCCATCAGCTGCTCGCCGATGGCCGCAAAGCCGATCCAGATCAGCAGCGCCGCCAGCGCGGCCACAAACAGCGCCACCTCGCGCCCGCCGCGCACGGTCGCCAGCAGCAGGGGTGCTGCCACCAGGGACGGGAACAGGAAGTATGGCACAGCACCCGGCAGCCAGATGGCGCAGGCGATGGCGAGCACAGCCAGCCACAGCCAGCAGGCGATGGCGCTGGACAATCGCGCAGCCAGAAGCGCTGTCGCCCACACTCCGAACGCCAGCGACAGGCGCAGCCACACCGGTGTCGCAAAGGAGGGATCGGCGTGACCGGAAATCCACGCCGCCAGGCCATGCAGCACAAAGCCCATACCCACCGCGCCCGCCAGCAGAAAAGGCGGCATCAGCATCGCCAGCACGGGCCTGGGTAAGCTGCGGCGCTCGCGCGGCGTCAAAAGTCCGGCGATGGCGATGACGGCGAAGGCCAGCACCGACAAGGGCAACGCCCAAGGCCTGGGCAGGCGCGGCAGCCACAGCCCCAGAATGTCGAGATAGACCAGTTCGCCGCCGCGCAGTTGTGCGGACGACGCCTGGCGCAGGCCGTCGGCCATCGCCAGCATATTGTCGCCCTGCTCCTGCAGGCTCTGCGGATTGAGCTTTTCGCGCCGGTCCAGCGGGGTGTGATAGGCCGCGACGTCGCCGACAAAGGCGAAATTCATGCCCGGCAATCCCGCCGCCAGCACCGGCGTCAGGTCGGTGTCATTGGGCATGTATTTGTAAATCTCGGCCGAGATCGAGGACGTCGCGTAATGCGACACACCCTTTGCATAGAGATCGATCAACCCGGCATCGCCAGGACTGGTCTGAAACAAAAAGCTTGGCCCCCTGTCGCCGCGCACATCTGCATTCACCACCGCGGCGATTGTGTCCTTTTGCGCGCGGACATAGGCGCTGGCGCCCAGCAGGCCGGGCTCCTCGCCGTCACTGAACAAGGCGGTGACAGGCCGCCCCGCGGACCCACGCGCCTTCAGCGCCCGGATACTCTCCAGCAAGGCCGCAACGCTCGAACCGTCATCACCGGCGCCCGGCCCGGCGGCGACGCTGTCGCTATGGGCCATCAACTGGACGCTCTTGCCGCTTCCCGGCCACACATCCGCAACGATGTTGGTGACTGTGGCGCAATTGACCTGATGCCAGCGCGCCTCGCTGACACAGCTCATCGCGCTTTCTTCGCTGGCCGGCACGCCCATCGCCGCCAGTTCCTTCAGGATGCGGCCGCGCACCGCCGCCGCCTCGGCGCTGCCAACAGGATGAGGCCGCTGCGGCCCCAGCACCCGGGCCAGGCTCGCGTCGGCCCGCGCGAAGGAGAAAGCCGTCGCCGGCGCATCCGAACCCAAGGCCTGGGGCATGGACTGGCCATAGACCGACAGCAGCCAAATACCGGCCACCAACGCCGCCAAACCCCAAATCCGACCCATACGTATTCGCCCCGGTTCCCTAATCGGCAGTATTACCTTGATTTTTTGGCGAATACCCCTATTTTGCACTGCGAAAAGAGTCGGCCGCCATTCGGGCCGCCGGCCATGGGCGCCACACGTCGCGCCCCTTCTTCAGGAGCGTGCTACGACCAACGTGACGACCTCCGGCGCGGAAGCCGGATTAGACGAAGTTATTGAAGCTGTTCAGACTTCGACGCCAGAAAACTCGACAAATGCCCCCGCCAGTCCATCGACCGGCTTTGACGGTCTGGGGCTTTGCGCCGACATTCTCAAGGCGGTAGCCGACAGCGGCTACACCATCCCTACCCCTATCCAGGCGCGGGCCATTCCCGAAGTGCTGCAGCGGCGCGATGTGATCGGCATCGCCCAGACCGGTACCGGCAAGACCGCCAGTTTCACCCTGCCGATGATCGAGATGCTGTCCCGCGGCCGCGCCAAGGCGCGCATGCCGCGCGCGCTGGTGCTGGAGCCCACCCGAGAGCTGGCCGACCAAGTGTCGGAAAGCTTCGACAAGTACAGCAAATATTCCAAGCTCTCCCACGCGCTGCTGATCGGCGGCGTCTCGATGGACGAACAGGTCAAGAAGCTCGATCGCGGCGTGGACGTGCTGATCGCCACCCCGGGCCGGCTGATGGACCATTTCGAGCGCGGCCGCATCCTGCTCTCCCAGGTCAATATCCTGGTGATCGACGAAGCCGACCGCATGCTGGACATGGGCTTCATTCCCGACGTGGAGAAGATCTGCAAGCTTCTGCCCTTCACCCGCCAGACCCTGTTCTATTCCGCGACCATGCCGCCCGAGATTCAGCGGTTGACCGACCAGTTCCTGCACAATCCGGTGCGCATCGAAGTCTCGCGCCCCGCCACCACCGCCGAAAATATCACCCAGGAAGTTGTGGAAATCCCCGCCAATGACTGGGCCAAGCGCGAGGCGCTGCGCCGCCTGATCCGCGAAGCGGAACCGACGCTGAAGAACGCCATCGTTTTCTGCAACCGCAAGCGCGACGTGGACGTGGTGGCCAAGTCCCTGGTCAAGCACGGTTTCGACGCCGCCCCGATCCATGGTGACCTCGACCAGTCGTTGCGTACCAAGACACTGGACCGTTTCCGCGCCGGCGAACTCAAGATCCTGGTGGCCAGCGATGTTGCGGCCCGTGGACTGGACGTTCCCGCGGTCAGTCATGTGTTCAATTTCGACGTGCCGATCCATGCCGACGATTATGTCCATCGCATAGGCCGCACCGGCCGCGCGGGGCGCAGCGGCGCCGCCTTTATGCTGGCGTCACATCGCGACGGCAAATACATCGAAGCCATCGAGAAGATCACCGGACAGAAACTGGCGCGCCGCGAGATGATGGACATCGAGGTGCGCGAGGAGAGCCGCCCCCACCGCGGCAACGATCGCCACGGACGCGGCGGCAAAGGTGGCGGACGGGACCGGGGCGGCAAAGAACGCCACCACGACCGCCGCCCGCCCGGCGGCAAGTACCACGACCAGGTTGCCAGCATGGAACCGTCTGCTGAGGCTGCCCCTGCAACGGAAGCGCCGCGCCCGGAACAGTCCCGCCAGGAACAGCCCCGGCAAGAACGGCCTAAGCAGGAACGGCCGAAGCAGGAACACAGGCCGCGCCAGGAAAATCGTCAGGGTCATGGCAAAAGTCAGGGCCAAGGCCACAGTCAGGGCCAGCGCGACCGCCAGGAGCGTCCGGCCGCCGTGGACAAAAGCGAGCTGCCCGCCTTCCTGTTCCGTCCGGTGCCGGTCCGAAAGCCCGAACCCCAGACCGACTAGGCCCGCAACGCAGCTGCAAAAAGCCCCGGTTTTCCTGCCTTTGCCGTCTTGAAATGCCCCGCCATTTAACGCTTTTTACACAGCGGCGGAGCGAGACTGTCCGGCAACGGGGATTGGTACAGTGTTCAAGCAGGATCGCGAACAGGCTTTTGCCAAGACGGCGCTCGCATTGATGGGCGGCGCCGGCGTTGTCGCCACGCCGGAGAATTTCGAACTGTTCTATGCCTATGCGTCGGGCGAAAATCCCGCCATCGCCCAGGTGATGGGCGCGATCATCGATTCCAAGCGCGCCTTCACGCCCGAGCTTCTGGCCGATCTGCGCCTGCGCTGCCTGTCGGGTGCGCGCGCGGCCCAGGCGATGGAAACGCTGGGCGGCAATATGGGCGCGCTGATCGACGACATCATGGGCAAGCTGGAAAGCTCGGCCCGCGACACCGCCAATTACAAGGACGCGCTGTCGGCCGCGACCGGCCAGTTAGGCGGCGAACGCAACCCCGCCGATCTGCGCACGCTGGTGGATGGGCTGATCTCGGCCACCCGCGCCATGGAAATCCGCGCCAAAAGCCTGGAAGGCGAGTTGCAGGCCTCCTCGCAGCAGGTCAGCGAACTTCGCGTCAAGCTGGCCGACGTGCGCAAGGAAAGCATGACCGATCCCTTGACCGGCATCGCCAACCGCAAGGCTTTCGACGAAGCGCTGCTGGCCGCGACCACGGCCGTGGCGCGCGACAGCGAAGAAGTGACGCTGCTTATGTGCGATATCGACCATTTCAAGCTGTTCAATGACACCTGGGGCCATCAGACCGGCGACAAGGTGCTGCGCCTGGTGGCGTCGTGCCTGGGCGAGAACACCAAGGGCCGCGACACCGCGGCGCGTTATGGCGGCGAGGAATTCGGCGTGGTGCTGCGCGGCACCGGGCTGGAGGCCGCCACCCGCGTCGCCAACCAGATCCGCGACATGGTGGAAACCAAGAAGCTGGTGAAGAAATCCACCGGCGACATTCTGGGCGCCATCACCATTTCCATCGGCGTGGCCCAGTTCGGCCCCGACGAGACCGGCGAGACCGTCATCCGCCGTGCCGACGCCTGCCTCTATGGCGCCAAGAACAATGGCCGCAATCTGGTGATAAACCAGAATGATCCGCGCATTGCTGCGCTCGAGATCAGCGCCGCCTGATATTTCCCCGCCCCTCGCTGGAGCTCGGAGCGTTCATCGCTCGAAATAGTCCACTGGACCATTTCGTTTGCCTGCGGCAAAACGCTCTTCACCGCGCTATGATCGCTGCCGGTCCGGCCGGGAGCCTGCATGCGTCAGACATTCGAACGCGTTATTCTTGATACGCACGGCAAGGTCGCCGTCATCGCCCTGAATCATGACGCCACCGTCAATGCGCTGTCGGCCGCGATGGTCGAAAGCCTGAACGCGGCGCTGGACGCAGTGGAGAAAGGCGGTTTCCGCGCGCTGGTTTTGACGGGCGCGGGCCGGGGCTTCTGTTCCGGCGCCGACATGAAGGAACTGCCACAGCGCCGTCAGGAAGGCACGGGCCAGGTGCTGGAGCGGGTGTTTCATCCCCTCTTCCGCCGCCTGCGCGATTTGCCCGCGCCGATCGTCACGGCCGTGAATGGCGCGGCGGTGGGGATCGGCATGAGCGTGGCCCTGATGGGCGATCTGATTGTGGCATCGCGCACGGCGAGTTTTCTTCTCTCCTTTACCCGCATCGGCCTGGTCCCGGATGGCGGCCTGACCTTTGTTCTGCCGCGCCTGATCGGGCTGGCACGTGCCCGCGAGCTGGCGCTGCTGGCCGACCGGCTGAGCGCCGAGCGGGCGCTGGACTGGGGCCTTGTCAATTGTGTCGTGGACCATAGCCAATTGATGAATGAAGCCATCGGGCTGGCGCACCGGCTGGCGGATGGACCGGCCGCCCTGCCACTGACCCGCAAGCTGTTCTGGGACGAAAAGGGTTACGAGGCGCAGCTGGCGCGCGAAGCCGCGGCGCAAGAGCAGGCTGGCGGCACCGATGACTTCGCGGAAGGCGTGGCCGCATTCCTGGAGAAGCGCGAACCCAGATTTAATGGGAAATAACTTACAACCTGTCATGCCCAGAAGTTCATAACGGCAGCGTATGAACCGGCATCCAAGGCCAAGATTTCCAATGGTCGAGGAATGGATTCCCGCTTGCGCGGGAATGACAAGATTTTAGGCGTTCGCGGCCGGCGTTATAGAAACGCTCTCGCCGCAGCCGCAAGCGCTGGTCTGGTTGGGGTTGTTGAACACAAACCGCGCGCCCAGTTTTTCTTTCACGAAATCCAGCTCGGTGCCGATCAGAAACAGTATCGCCTTGGGATCGATGAAGACCTTCACGCCCTTGTCTTCCATCACTTCCTCGAACGGCTTGGCGTCCGAGGCGTAATCCATGGTGTAGCTCATGCCGGCGCAGCCGCCATTGGTCACGCCCACCCGTACCCCCAGATACTGGCCGGGCGCATTGGCCATGATTTCCTGGATGCGCGCAGCCGCGGCCTCGCTCAGGCGGACCGGCTTGGGGCGTTCACGGCGGGGTTTCTGGACCTGGGTTTCCATCAGAACATGTTCAATTCGAGTTTGGCTTCTTCGCTCATGCGTTCCGGTGTCCAGGGCGGATCGAAGGTCATGTTCACCGTCACTTCACCGATGCCATCCACCGTTTCCAGCGCCGCTTTCACATTGCCGGGCATCTCGCCGGCCACCGGGCAGTTGGGCGCAGTCAAGGTCATGTCCACCGCGACATCCTTGTTGTCGGCGACATCGACCTTATAGATAAGCCCGAGCTCATAGATATCAACCGGGATCTCCGGGTCAAAGACAGTCTTGAGCGCAATCACCAGCTTGGAGGTAAAATCGTCCAGTTCCTGCTGGCTCAGCGCGGATGTCTGTGGCTGGGCGGCTTCGCTCATGTCGCGCCCTCCTCCAAAGCGTTCTTATAGGTATGCCAGGCCAGTGTCGCGCATTTCACCCGCATGGGGAACTCACTGATCCCGCCCATCACATCCAGGGTCTCGCGATCGTCTTCCGACAGGCCGGCCGCATCCTCGCCCTTCACCAGGTGCAGGAAGCCTTCCATCAGCTTTTCGGCATCGGCCTGGGTGCGGCCATTGAGCATGTCGGTCATCATCGAGGCGCTAGCCTGGCTGATGGCGCAGCCGTTGCCTTCGAACCTGATGTCGGCGACGCGGCCGTCTTCGCCCAGCTTCAGATAGACGGTGACCTTGTCGCCGCAGAGCGGGTTATAGCCTTCCGCCTTGTGACTGGCGCCTTCCAGCGCGCCGTAATGACGCGGGTGGCGCGAATGATCCAGGATGACCTCCTGGTACAGTTCCCGAAGCGCGTTATCCATTGCCAAGTATCCCGCGGGCTTTCGCCAGGCCCGCAATCAGCGCGTCGACATCGACGCGCGTGTTGTACAGCGCAAAACTGGCCCGGGTGGTGGACGCCGTGCAGAACCGCTCCATCAGCGGCTGGACACAATGGTGTCCGGCGCGGACCGCCACGCCTTCCCTGTCCAATATGGTGGCGATGTCGTGGGCATGCATCCCCTCGGCTTCGAATGACAGGATTGCGCCCTTGCCGGGGGCATCGCCGATCACCTTCAGCCAGTTGAATGCGCGCACCTGTTCGCGGGCATAGGCCAGAAGGTCATGTTCGTGGGCGGCAACCGCGACCCGGTCCAGGCCCATCATGTAGTCCAGCGCCGCGGCCAGGCCCACACTTTCGATAATCGGCGGGGTGCCCGCTTCGAAACGGGCCGGCGGATCGGCATAGGTGATGGCGTCGCGGGCAACTTCGCGGATCATCTCGCCGCCGCCATTGAACGGCCGCATGCCCTTGAGATGCGCCCGCTTGGCATAGAGCGCGCCGATGCCGGTGGGGCCGTACAGCTTGTGGCCGGTGATGGCGTAAAAATCGATGTCCAGCGCCTGCACATCCACGATCTCATGCACCGCGCCCTGGCAGCCATCGGCCAGCACCGGAACGCCCTTGGCATGGGCGCGAGCGATGATCTCTTTCAGCGGCGTCACCGTACCCAGCACATTGGACATATGGGTCACGGCGACGAGTTTGGTTTTGGGCGTGATGGCGGCGTCCAGTGCCTCGATATCCAGCGAGCCGTCGTCGCGCACATCCACCCATTTCAGCACCGCGCCCTGGCGCTCGCGCAGGAAATGCCAAGGCACGATGTTGGAATGATGTTCCATCACCGTCAGCACGATCTCGTCGCCCGGCTGAATCTTTGGTGCCATGTAGGAATAGGAAACCAGATTGATCGCCTCGGTGCCGCCCTTGGTGAAGACGATCTCGTCCTCGTGCGCGGCATTGAGGAACTTTTGCACGGTGCGCCGCGCCGCTTCATAGTGGTCGGTGGCGGCGGCGGAGAGAAAATGCACGCCACGGTGGACATTGGCATATTCGCTGACAGCAAAGTTTTGCATGGTATCCAGCACCACGCGCGGCTTCTGGGCGCTGGCGCCGGAATCCAGATAGACCAGCGGCTTGCCATAGACCTTGCGCCACAGGATCTCGAAATCGGCGCGCGCAGCCCTGACGTCGAAGCCGCAAGCGCCGGCTGCCGGGGACGTGGAGGGGATTTGTCCCATCGCGTTCATGCGATCGCCCTCAGCGCCGCGAGCAGTTCATTGCGCGCCAGTTCGCGCTGGTCGGTATTGGCGATCTCGGCCAACGCATCTTCCAGAAAGGCGTGCAGCAACAGGCCGCGCGCCTCAGCCTCGGGAATGCCCCGGGCGCGCAGATAGAACAGCGAATCCGCATCCAGATCGCCCACCGCCGCGCCATGGGCGCATTTGACGTCATCGGCGAAGATTTCCAGTTCGGGCTTGAGGTCGGCCTCGGCGCTCTCGCCCAAAAGCAGCGCCTTGGCGGTCTGCACGGAATCACTGCCATCGGCGCCCTTGGCCACCGTCACCTTGCCCTGATAGACGGCGCGTGCCTGGCCGCCGGCGACATGCTTGAACAGCTGGCTGCTGGTTGTGTCGCCATGGCGATGAATGACATGGGTGGTGACATCGCTGTGGCGCTTGCCGTCCAGCACCGACACGCCCGACAGATGCGCCTGCGCACCCGCGCCATCCAATTCGATCTCAAGCTCCATGCGCGAGAGCTTCGACCCAAACCCGGCAAAATGGGCGCGATAGCGGCCGCCGGCTGCGATGCGGACATGGGCTTCTTCCACCAGCACGGCGTCGCCGGCCTCGGGCGAAATACGCACGTGCTCCAGGCTGGCGCCCGTGCCGATAACAATCTCAAAACCAACATTGCGGAAATCGGCCGCGCCCACACCTTCCAGCAGGGTCAGCGACGCGCCGTCTTCCAGCACCAGCAAGGCGCGCACATGGCCGGGGCCAGTGAAATCCAGCTTCAGCGGATCAGCGATTTTCGCGCCCTTCGGCACACGAAATGCCACGCCGCCCGCCGACAGTGCCAGGGAAGCCGCGCTCATCACATTCTGGGTGGCACGGGCAAAATGCGTTGCAACCCAGGCCGGCGGATGAGGCTCCGAAAGATCGAACATCTCCACGCCTGTCGGCAGATTGCCCACCAGCCATTCCGCAGTGACCGCGCCAAGGCCCTTTTCGCCCAACACCGCCTTGAGATCGGAATATTTCCATTCCTCGATGCGACGGTGCGGCACCCCATGGGCATGCACCACGGCGGCGGCCGCAGCCTTGCGATCGAGGTTCAAGGCCAGCGTCATGCCGCCTGCCCCACAATGTGTTCGTAACCCTTGGCTTCCAGCTCCAGCGCCAGTTCCTTGCCGCCTTCCGCGACAATGCGGCCCTTTGCCAGCACATGGATGCGGTCCGGCACAATGTAATCCAGCAGGCGCTGGTAGTGGGTGATCACCAGCATGGCGCGGGACGGGTCGCGCAAGGCATTGACCCCTTCCGCCACCAGACGCAGGGCATCGATGTCCAGGCCGGAATCGGTTTCGTCCAGAATGGCGAGCTTGGGCTCGAAGATGGCCATCTGCAGGATTTCCAGCCGCTTCTTCTCGCCACCGGAAAAGCCCACATTCAGGGCGCGCTTGAGCATCTCTTCCGAGATGTTGAGGGTCTTGGCCTTGGCCCGCACCAGCTTGAGCACGGCCACCGCCTCCAGGTCGCTTTCGCCACGCTGGCGGCGCTGGGAATTCAGCGCAGTCTTGAGAAACGTCATGGTGGTGACACCGGGAATTTCCACCGGATACTGCATCGCCAGGAACACCCCCTTGGCGGCGCGCGCTTCCGGAGCCAAGGCCGCCAGATCTTCGCCATTGTAACGGATGCTGCCTTCGGTGATGTCATAACCGGCGCGGCCCGCCAGTACATAAGACAGGGTGGATTTGCCCGAGCCATTGGGGCCCATGATGGCATGCACCTCGCCGGCCTCTATCGACAGCGTCAGACCTTTCAGGATTTCCTTGCCGTCCACCGCGACATGCAGGTTCTTGATCTCAAGCATGACTAACCCACCGAACCTTCCAGAGAAATGCCCACCAGCTTCTGCGCCTCGACCGCGAATTCCATCGGCAGCTGCTGCAGCACTTCCCGGCAGAAGCCGTTGACGATCAGCGACACCGCCTCGTCCTGCGGGATGCCGCGGGCCAGGCAATAGAACAGCTGGTCCTCGGCGATCTTGGAGGTGGTCGCTTCATGTTCGATGCGCGCGGTCTTGTTGCGGCTTTCGATATAGGGAACTGTATGGGCGCCGCAGTCGCCACCGATCAGCAGCGAGTCGCACTGGGTGTAGTTGCGCGCATTCTTGGCCTTGCCATAGACCGACACCAGGCCGCGATAGGTGTTCTGCGCCTTGCCGGCGGAAATGCCCTTGGAGATGATGCGCGAGCGGGTATTGGCGCCCAGATGGATCATTTTGGTGCCGGTATCGGCCTGCTGGTAATGGTTGGCGATGGCGATGGAATAGAACTCGCCCACACTGTCGTCGCCGCGCAGGATGCAGCTGGGATATTTCCAGGTGATGGCCGAGCCGGTTTCCACCTGCGTCCAGCTGATCTTGGACTTTTTGCCCCGGCAGTCACCGCGCTTGGTGACGAAGTTATAGATGCCGCCCAGCCCGTTCTCATCGCCCGGATACCAGTTCTGCACCGTGGAATATTTGATCTCGGCATTGTCCAGCGCCACCAGCTCGACCACCGCGGCATGCAACTGGTTCTCGTCGCGCTTGGGCGCGGTGCAGCCTTCCAGATAGCTCACATAGCTGCCTTCATCGGCGATGATCAGCGTGCGCTCGAACTGGCCGGTCTCCGAGGCATTGATGCGGAAATAGGTGGACAGCTCCATCGGGCAGCGCACCCCCTTGGGCACATAGACAAAGGTGCCGTCGGAAAAGACCGCTGCGTTCAGGGTGGCGAAGAAATTGTCGGTCACCGGCACGACTGTGCCCAGATACTTCTTCACCAGATCGGGATAGTCGCGGATTGCCTCGCTGATTGGGCAGAAGATCACGCCCGCCTCGTTCAGCTTTTCCTTGAAGGTGGTAGCGACCGAAACACTGTCGAACACCGCGTCTACCGCCACGCCCGCCAGCGCCATCTGCTCCGAGAGCGGAATGCCCAGCTTCTTGTAGGTCTCCAGCAGCTTGGGATCGACCTCGTCCAGGCTTTGCTTCAGGGGCGTGTTCTTGGGGGCGGCGTAATAATAGGAATTCTGATAGTCGATCTGCGGATAATGCACCCGCGCCCATTTGGGCTCTGTCATCGACTGCCAGCGCTTGAACGCGCCCAACCGCCATTCCAGCATCCACTCCGGCTCGCCCTTCTTGGCGGAGACATAGCGGACGGTGTCTTCGCTAAGCCCCTTGGGCGCCCGCTCCATCTCGATGTCGGTGACAAAGCCGTACTTGTACTTCTCGCCAATGGCGGCGACCTGGTCGCGGGTTTCAGCGGCGATGCTCATGCTGCCTCTTTGCCGCGAACGCGCTCGCACAACTTGATGAGGGATGCGACCGCCGCATTCACGTCTTCCATGGTGGAGGACCAGCCGAAGCTGACGCGCAGGGCGCAGACCGCCAACTCTTCTTCCACGCCCATGGCGGCCAGCACATGGCTGATCTTGACCTTGCCGCTGGAGCAGGTGGAACCGGAACTCACCATCACGCCATCCAGATCAAGCCCGATCAGCGCGGTTTCCGCCGTCACGCCGGGAATGGCAAAGCTGGAGGTGCTGCACAGCCGGTCCTGGTCCACGCCAAAGATAACGGCTTCGGGCGCGGCCTGTTTCAGCGCGGCTTCGAAATGGTCGCGGCAATGGGCGATGCGGGTGCGCTCACCCTTGCCATCGGCCAGCGAATGGGCGGCCATGCCAAAGCCGGCGATGCCGGAAAGATTCTCGCAGCCCGCGCGCAGGCCCTTCTGCTGACCGCCACCCACCAGCTGCGGTTGCAACGGAACGCCGCCTCGCACCACCAAGGCGCCGGCACCCTGCGGGCCGCCGATCTTGTGCGCCGACAGCACCATGTAATCGCACAGCGAAAAATCGAGCGCGATCTTGCCGGCCGCCGGCACGGCATCGACCAGCAGCAGGGCGCCCGCCTCTTTCGCCAGACGGGCGACATCGCAAATGGGCTGCACCACGCCGGTTTCATTGTTGGCGGCCATCACTGCGACCAGGGCGCGGCCCTTGCCTTCGCGCAACGCCACGCGCAGGCCTTCCAGATCGATCACGCCATCACCGGTCACCGCCAGGCGCGACACCCGCACCCAGGGCAAGCGTTCGGCCAGCCGGTCGGCCGTGGCCAGCACGGAAGAATGCTCGATCGCGCTGACAAAGATGCGGGTAATGCGCACTTCCTCTTCCGCCAGCGAGCCTTCCACCGCGCCAAACAGCGCCAAATCATTGGCTTCGGTGGCGCCGCTGGTGAAGATCACCTGATCGGCCGAAGCACCTGCCAGCGCGGCAACCCGTTCGCGCGCCTCTTCCATGACGGCGCGCGCGGCGCGGCCGCGTGCGTGGATGGAAGACGGATTGCCGCCAACCGCCAGCGCGTGCGTTACGGCCGACAGACATTCGGGGCGAAGCGGTGAGGTGGCGTTGTGATCGAGATAATGCATGTCTGTGTTCTGCTCAGGCGGCCGCGGTCTCGCCGTTGAGCACCTCATTGATATCATTGCAGGGCTTGGAGCGGCCCAGCACCCGCCGTTCCACCACATCGGCCAGCGACACCGACGACAGGAAGATGTGAATCTGCTGGCCAAGCTCTTCCCACAGGTCATGGGTAACGCAGCGCGCGCCGGTCTTGGTGCAGCCCTTGGTGCTGCCGGTCTTGCAGCGGGTGGCGGCGATGGGCTCGTCCACCGCCAGGATGATGTCGGCGATGCGCAGCTCGCCGGAAGGGCGCGACAGCCGGTACCCGCCGCCAGGCCCCCGCACGCTGGTCACCAGCCCGCCACGGCGAAGCTTGGCGAACAGCTGTTCCAGATAGGACAGCGAAATATCCTGGCGGGCGGCGATATCGGCCAGCGCCACAGGCCGTGGTTCACCGGGCGACTGGGGATTTGAGGCGTTTCCGGCCAGGTCAGCCATCGCCATGACCGCATAACGTCCCTTGGTGCTCAGCCGCATAGGAGGTTCCCTTCGGTAAAGAGGCGTTTTCCCTTGCTTTTCGACCCCCATCCCGGTGTAGAGAGGGCGCCAAGCCGGGAAATGACGTCTAAGTGCCCGGGATATAGAGTTCCTGAGTAGTTTGGTCAAGTATTCGCGTCTTGTTGGTGGGTAATCCTGTAAGCAGCTGAAATATAAGATATTTTTAACGGCCTTTGGCCTTCAGAAATCCGACTTTTTCGCTTCCAGATCGCCCGTGGGGAAAAACAGGAAATCATGCCCGATATCATTCTGCCCGGATCGGCCGGCCGCATCGAAGCGCGCTACCAGCGCCAGAAGGCCCCAGGCGCCCCAATGGCGCTGGTGCTGCACCCCCATCCCCAGTTCGGCGGCACCATGAACAACCCGCTGGTCTATGACCTTTTCCACATGTTCCACGGCCTGGGCTGCACCACCGTGCGCTTCAATTTCCGTGGCGTGGGCCGCAGCCAGGGCAGCTTCGACAATGGCGCGGGCGAACTTTCCGACGCCGCAGCCATCCTTGACTGGATGAACACGCTGTATCCCAACCCCTCGAATGTGTGGGTGTGCGGCATTTCCTTCGGCGCCTGGATCGGCATGCAGCTTCTGATGCGCCGGCCCGAGATCACCGGCTTTGTCTCCATCGCCCCGCCGGCCAGCATGTATGACTTCGCCTTCCTGGCGCCCTGCCCGGCGTCGGGCCTGATCGTGCATGGCACCAAAGACAATGTGGTGCCCGAACCCGATGTGCAGAAACTGGTGGACCGGCTGACGGCCCAGAAGGGCATCAAGATCACCTACAACAAGATCGACGGCGCCAATCACTTCTTCGACAAGCATGAGGCCGATGTGGTGGAGACGGTGAAGGAATACGTCTCCAATATGATGTCGAAGCCAAGAGAAGGGCGTTAGCCCTTCTCGCAGTCACCCGTTCCTACGCTGACGCTAGGAACTATGCGGGTGACCCAGTCAAGTCAAAACGAAGCCCGCTAAGCCTTCCAGAACCTGCCGCCGGTCATCGGCTGCTTGACACCCGTGGTGGTGGGCAGCGACAGCGGCAAGCCCTTCTTCGAACGCATCGCCAAATAGGCGAAGCCATGCGCTTCCAGCGCGTCACCGTCCCAGCCGGCCTCTTCCGCCGAAATCACCGGCGCGTTCACCCTGGCCTTCAGCATCGCCATCAAGGTCTTGTTGTGGCGACCGCCGCCGCTGACGATCCAGGTTTCGGCCGCATCCGGAAAATGCTCGCGCGCCCGTGCCAGGGACGCAGCGGTGAAAGCGGTCAAGGTGGCCGCGCCATCGGCAGGCGATAGAGCCTCGACCGCTTCCATCCCGAAATCCATCCGGTCCAGCGATTTGGGGGGCGCGCGCGTGAAAAACGGGTTGCCCAGCATCGTGTCCAGGGCTGCGCCATTGACCTTGCCGGTGGCGGCAAAGGCGCCATCCTCGTCAATTGGGCGGCCGCTGTGGCGATGCATCCAGTCGTCGATCGGCGCATTGCCGGGACCGGTGTCGAAGGCCAGCACCAGGTCGCCCTTTATATAAGTCACCTGCGCCACGCCCCCGATATTGACCACCACCAGCGGTTCAGGCCGGCCCGAGCGCCGCGCCAGCACTGCATGATAAAGCGGCATCAAGGGTGCGCCCTGCCCGCCCGCCTTCACATCGGCGCTGCGGAAATCATTGACCACATCGATTCCGGTCAGCCGCGCCAAAAGCGCGCCATCGCCAATCTGCCAGGTCCAGTGCCGTTCGGGACGGTGCAGGATGGTCTGGCCATGAAAGCCCAGCAGCGACACCTGCGGCGCCGACAGTCCGGCCTTTTGCAACAGCGCCTGCACGGCTTGCACATGGGCCTCGGTCAACAGCCGTTCGGCCTCGCGGATTGACTGCGGGACCGGTGCACCTTGTGCCACCGCGCGGGCTTCGTCCAAGGCGGCGCGCAGCAGGCCACGGGTCTGTGCGTCATAAGGAACGGTCAGGGCGGGGCCCGGCCGCACCATGTCTTCGCCATCACTCTCCAGAAGGGCCGCATCCACGCCATCCAGCGAGGTGCCGCTCATAAGGCCTATGACTTTCTGGACGCCGGTCATTGTGCTATTGCCCGCCCTGCTTCTACCAGAGTCTATACCATGCCTGCCGCGCCCAGCTTCCAGTCCGAATTCCTGCGCACCTTTGTGGCGCGCGGGGCCTATTACGACTGTTCGGGGCCGCAGGAACTGGACGCGCTGTTCGCCAAAGAACGCGTCACCGCCTATATCGGCTTCGACTGCACCGCCAAGTCCATGCATATCGGCAATCTGGTGCAGCTGATGACCCTGCGCCGCCTGCAGCAGGCCGGTCACAAGCCGATCCTGTTGATGGGTGGCGGCACCACCAAGGCGGGCGACCCTAGCGGCAAGGATGAAACCCGGCTGATCCTGACGCCCAAACAGATCAACGAAAACAAGCAGAGCATGCTGAGCGGTGTGCGCCACCTGCTGAAATTCGGCGACGGGCCGTCGGATGCGATCATGGTCGATAATGCCGAATGGCTGGACCGGCTGGAATACATCCCCTTCCTGCGCGAGGTCGGCCGCCACTTCTCGGTCAACCGCATGTTGACCATGGACAGCGTGAAGATCCGGCTCGACCGCGACCAGCCGCTGTCCTTCCTGGAGTTCAACTATTCCTTGATGCAGGCCTATGACTTTGTCGAACTCAACAAGCGCTTTGGCTGCCGCCTGCAATCCTCCGGCTCGGACCAGTGGGGCAATGTGGTGTCGGGCCTGGAACTGGGCCGGCGCATGGGCACCCCGCAGCTGTTCGGCCTGACCACGCCGCTGATCACCACCGCTTCGGGCGCCAAGATGGGCAAGACCGCCTCGGGCGCGGTATGGCTCAACAAGGAAATGCTGAGCGTCTATGACTATTGGCAATTCTGGCGCAACACCGAGGACGGCGATGTCGGCCGTTTCCTGCGCCTGTTCACCGACATGCCGGAAGGTGAAATCGCTCGGCTTGAAGCGCTGCAGGGCGCGGAACTGAACGACGCCAAGAAGGTGCTGGCCACCGAAACCACCGCCATCCTGCATGGCCGCGAGGCCGCCGACAAAGCCGCCGACACCGCGCGCCGCACGTTCGAGGAAGGCGCATCCGCAGAGGGATTGCCGACCATCAGCGCGAAACTGCCGGACGGCATTCTCAATCTGGCGGTCGCGGCTGGATTGGCTTCGTCCAACTCCGAAGCCCGCAAATTGATCGCCAACAACGGCCTCAAGCTGAACGACACGCCAGTTTCCGATCCGCGTTTGACGGTGGATTCAAGTGCGCTCAACGGCGATGGCGTGCTGAAGCTTTCCAGCGGCAAGAAAAAACACGTCCTGGTAAAGCCTGCTTAATTAGGACTGCCGCTCGCTCAAGCTCGCGGCGTTCGTCACTCGAAATGGTCCACTGGACCATTTCGTTTGCCTTCGGCAAACCATTCCTCACCTCTCCAGCGGCAAGAAAAAGCACGTACTGGTGAAGCCAGCCTAATTCGCCGGCGGCTTGGGCGTTGTGCCCTGCGCCTGCGGCGGCGCATTCGACGGCGCATTGGCCGCTGTCGGGATGTGCCCCTGGAAGATGCGGCGCAAAATTCCCGGCGTCAGCATCGACAGCGGATTGGTGCTGATGTCGGGATGTTCCATGTTGCCGGTGGCGGAATAGGTGATGCCGAAGATTCCCTCGCCCTGCTTGGAGGCCAGAAGGTCGCCCAACAGCGGGATATTGCTGATGATGGAATTCAGCTCATAGGCCGGGATCAGCGAACCCTTCAGCGCCACAGTGCCATGCGGGCGGTCGATATAGCCGTCGGCGCTGGCGCCAATGGCACGGCCCACCGCGCGCGCGCCATTCACGCTCAGCACATTGTTCTTGGAGGTGAAGGGGAAGTTCCACTCTTCCAAGGTGATGCCGTCGCCGCCCATCAGATCGCCGATACCGGTCAGCGAGCCGGCCGCGAACAGCCGGCTGATCAGGGGCTGGTTCAGGAGCTGGAAGTCCTTGATGGTCAGCACCCCGGTGAAATCGGGCCCCGCACTGTTGCCGGCGTCGGCCGCCTGGCCCGGCAGATTGACGGTGGCCGAAAGCGCGCCACCGCGCATACTCTCAAAGCCAAAGACGCCACGCGCCAGAAGCCCGGCGTCGCCACTTGTGAATGTCACCTTGCGGCCGCTGGCGCTGGTTTCAAGGTTCGCGGCAAGCGGTGCGCTCTTGGATCCCATGGTAACACTGCCGCTGAGTGTCAGTGCCGACGGCCGGATGCCGTTCAGCCCCATATCCAGATTGAAGGGCGCGATCGCCACGCCGCTGCGCATCGCCAACCGATCCAGCCTGGCATCGATATGCAGGCGTCCCTCGGGTATGTCCTGATCCGGCTGGGTCGCGGCCTGTGTGCCGCCAAGTTGCTCGCTGGAGCCAGTACGGCCGATCTTGGAGCCGTCCAGCGAATGGCCGCGCAGCAGATAGTCGTCGCCATTGGGTCCGCGTGACAGTTGGAACGACAAGTCGTTCAGCGGTCCCATGCGGACCGACGGCAGGTTCAGCACCGTCAGTTCGCCGTTCCTGCCGAAGTCCGCGGTGCCGGTGACGTTCAGGACAGGCCCGGAGATGCGGATGGTTTCATCCGAGACCGCATTGCCGGGCCCGAAATTGACGCCGATATGGCCGGTCGCGATCTGTCCCGGCGTCTTCTCCAGATTGACGATGGGCACCGACAGGGACGCCGGCGTGAAATCCGCCGTAACCTCGGTATGCACCAGGCTGCCGCGATGACCGGTCATGTCGGCGGTGATCGGTACCGTGCCGCGCAGGATGCGCTGCAGGTTGATATTGAGCGCGGCGCGGCCCGCCTCGGTCATATTGCCTTTCACCAACAGCCTGGTGGTGATGTTGTCCTGGGTTTTGAAATCCTCGGTCCAGTCCACATTCAGGTGCGAATCCGCCAGATCGACAACGCCCACCTGATGCAGATGATTGTTGTCGATCTCGAATGTGACCGCGCCATTGGTCAGCCGCGTCTTGCCGCCCAGGGTGACGGCAAACTGGTTGACCTGGGCCTTGACCGAAATGCCCACCGCATCCACCGGCAGATCGGCCAGCATCGGCACCTGGAACAACAAGTCGGCCGCTGCGGCGCCGCCGGTCTGTTTTGGATCAATGCCGAAGCGGGTGGCATAGCCCAAAGGCTTCATGTCGATCAGGGTCATGATGTCGGGCAGGACGCCTTCGACATGCACGCCGAACTGGCCGACCGTGCCCTTCACATGCAGGGTGGGGATCAGTGCGGTGCCACGGCTCAACGTCAGCGGCCCGATCTTGCCGCTGGTGAAATTGGCCTTGAACGTGTCGCCGGTCAGGATGGCGTCACCCATCACCTGGGTGGCGCGGGTCAGGCCCTTCACATAATTGCCTTCGACATTGTTCATGCCGAAAGTCAGCTTCACCGAGCCTTCCGGCAGGATATCCTGATCCATCATGCCGGGGGCGAAATTGACTTGGGCATCCAGCGGCCCCATGTCGCCGGCGAAGATGTTGTTGTCGATCCAGTCGCGCGCGCCGCCGGCCACATTGAGCGGCCAGTAATTGAGAAGCTGGCGCACCGGCATGGCGGGGATGTGGCCCTTGGCGACCAGGCCCGGTGCGCCGTGATCGTTCAGCGTCAGGGTGCCGCTGGCATCCAGCGCAAAGCCCGGCGCGGTGACGCCGAATTTGGTGACGGCGAACTGGCGCGGTCCGGTCAGATAGTCGGCCTGCAGCGCCAGCGTCTGGTAGCCGGTGGGCTTGGGCAATATGCCCGGCATGTCCACGGCGATGTTTTTGGCCGACAGATCGGCATGGACGCGCGCCAGCTTGCCATCGACGCCATAGAAGAATTCGCCCGCACCCTTCAGGGCACCGCGCACTTCCCGGGCATCGAGATCGATGGTGGTCAGCGCCAGATGGCCGGTCTCGCCCTCATAGCGGCCCACCAGCCTGAGATTTGAGATGTGCAACGCCTTGTCCCGCCTCGCCGCCCACGGCACTTCGCCATGGGCAGTGATGTCGAAGGCGGCATAGCCGAGCCTGGCGCCGGCATCGATGCGGAAGTCGGCCGAGGCGCTGATCACCACGGGAATATCCTTGATGCCGTCGAAGAAATGCGAATTGGCGGCAAGCGCGCGCAGGTCCAGGTTCGTAACCGAAACACTGGCGCCGATCGGGCCCTTGCCGGGCGGCATGGTCATGGTGGCGCTGACATGGCTCTTGCGGCCTGAGATCAGCACATCGGCATCAAAGCTCGCCGCCATGGTGTTGCCTTGCGCGCGCAGCACCAGGCCCGCATGCGGCGCGGTCAGATAGACACCGGTGATCTCGTCATAGAGGGCCAGGTTCGCGTCGCGCACCGCGAAGCTCTCCAGCGATGACGATGCATTGCCATGGGCGTTGATCACATCGCTCAGATGGCTGATCAGTTCGTTGTCGCCCGCGTCCTGTTCGTCGCCCAGCCGCACCCGGCCGTTCTTCATGTGCACCAGGGTGAACTTCACGCCCACCAGGGTGATGCGCTTGACCACGACCTGGCCCTTGAGGAACGGCGCCGCCGCCAGACCAATCGCGGCCTCGGGCGCGCTTGCCACCACCCGGCCATGGCTGTCGTAGAGGCGCGTGCCCAGCACAACCAAATTGACCCGGCCCTGGTCGCGGCTCCATTCGATCGCGGCCTGGTCATAGTCCAGCGCGATGCCCGGCAAGGCATCATGAATGGCGCCCGCCAAGGTGCCCTTGAGCGGGCCCAGCGACACCGGCCCCCACAAGAGGCGCAATCCCGCCCCCACCACAAAAAACACGATGGCCGCCACCAGTGCGCCGGCCACAAGGCAGGCATGGCTCACATGATGAGCCTTGATAAAGCGGGTGAAAGGCAGCTTCACGTAGGATTTCTTCTCGGGACCGGCTGTTCTATTACGACGGTTGTGCCTGAAAAGGGCAAATTTTTCAGCCCTTTGGAAAGCGATGTTGCATTGCGCAAGCCCCGGCTGTTGGGGTTAAATCCGCCTCGTTGGAGGGGCTTGGAAACCTTATGACTTTGACGGCTGGGGATAAGGCACCCTCTTTCAAGATCAAGACCGATGATGGCGGCACGGTTTCCCCGGCCAGCCTCAAGGGTGCCCCTTACGTGCTCTATTTCTACCCCAAGGACGACACGTCTGGCTGCACCAAGGAAGCAATCGGATTCTCGGAAAAGCTCAAGTCCTTCGAGAAGCTGGGCATTGCCGTGATCGGCATCTCCAAGGACAGCCTGGAATCCCATGCCAAGTTCCGCAAAAAGCACAAGCTGAAGATTGCCCTGGGTTCCGACCCCGAGACAGACATGGCGCAGGTCTGGGGCGTGTGGGGCGAGAAAACCCTTTATGGCCGCAAATACATGGGCATGGAGCGCGCCACCTTCCTGGTCAATGCCAAGGGCGTGATCGCCATGGCCTGGCACAAGGTTAAGGTGCCCGGCCATGTCGAAGCGGTTCTGGAGGCGGCGAAATCCTTATGAAACGCCTTTTGCGCCGCGCGTTAACTCCGCGATTAACCTCACGCTCGTTTTTCTGGCACAAACGCTTGCTCGGCGGGTCCCGCGCGGCTGAAATGCGCGGTGGTAACGATATGGGCGCCGGCGAGACACATCAGAACGGTTCCAAAAACCGGGCTTCGTTTCTGGAGCGCGCCTGGACATGGCTGCACGCCACCTTCCCGGAACGCCAGATCTATATCCGCAGCGACGGACGGGTGCAGTTCTTCACCTTCGGCCCTTCGCTGCAGGCGACCTTGGCCGGCCTGACGCTGATCTTTTTGGGCTGGGTCGCGTTCGCGACCGTCAATGTGATCTTCAAGGATCGCATCATCGCCGCCAAGGATCATCGCTATCAGCAGATGCAGGCTGCCTATGAGAACCGTGTCGCCGATCTGCGGATGTCGTACGACGAATTGAATGGCGCGCTGGTGTCCGCGGAAGACCGCTTCAAGTCCACCGCCGATGCGCTCCAGGTCAAGCAGAATGCTATCTCCGGATTCCTCAGCCGCGCCAACCAGGTGGAAGCCGGCGTAGGCGGACACAATCTGGCAGCGGCCGCGCCGGTGGAACAGACCCAGCCCGTACTCCAGGGCACAGCACAGGCGGCCGGCTCCATGGATGTGGAAGCGCCAGCCGACGTCAGCGCCGATGAAACCGGATCATCCGCCCTGGTGATAATGCCGGGCCCGGCCCAGCCGCAGCCGCGCACCGCCCATCCGGTGAAGTCCAGCGCGCTCGATTCCGCGATGCATCGCTTCGCCGACTTGTTCAAGTCCGTCACCGAAAGCGTTCACATCGACACCCATCCGGTGCATGACACGCCCGCGGCTTACGCCCAGCATCCGGGCTTGCGCGCCTTGGCCGATCAGACCAACCGCGTCGCCCAGATCGGGCAATCGGAAACCGTGCTGATGGCGAAAACCGAAGGCACCTTGGAACAGGGCGTCGGCGACCTGCGCGGTGTGATGCGCCGTACCGGCATCAATCCCGACAGCTTTGCCCGCAAGATCGCCGCCAATGAAGGCATGGGCGGACCTGAAATTCCGCTGGATCAGGTCAAGATCGAGGGCATCTCCGACCCCAAATTCACCCAGGCCTATCTGGGCGCCGCCGCGGTGCTGGACCAGCTCAACGGCCTGTCCGCCGCCATGGCCCATGTGCCGCTGACCACCCCGGTCTCGACCGCCATCTTCGACAAATCCAGCGGCTTCGGCGCCCGGGTCGATCCCTTCACCGGCCGCTACGCCTTCCATCCCGGCATCGATTTCGCCGGCCCCTGGGGCAGCGTGGTCCACGCCACAGCACCCGGTGTGGTGGTGTTCGCAGGCACCCGCGGCGGCTATGGCAACATGGTGGAAATCGACCATGGCTATGGAATTCATACACGTTATGGTCACCTTTCCATGATCAGTGTGCGGGTGGGAACCCGCATTGCCAAGGGCGCCGCCCTGGGCCGGGTGGGTTCCACGGGCCGCAGCACCGGCCCGCACGTCCACTATGAAGTCTGGTATGATGACGTCGTGAAGAACCCCAATAACTTCATCGAGGCTGGCCGCCATGTTCTCTAACAAAAGCAAAGACGCCGCTCCCGTGCCGCAGGCCCCGCTCGCGACGCCGCTCCCCGCTCCCAAGCGCACCCGCAGCATGTCGGCGCCTTCCATCATCAGCGCCGACATGGTGATCAATGGCACCATCAACTCGAGCGGCGACATCCAGATCGACGGCCGCATCGAAGGCGATGTGCGCAGCGTGGGCCTGGTGATCGGCGACAAGGCCGAGATCAATGGCGAAGTGCTGGCCGAGGATGTGACCGTGCGCGGCAAGGTTACGGGGCGCATCCGCGCCCGCAAGGTTCTTCTGGCCGCCACCAGCCATGTCGAAGGCGATATCCTGCACGAAGCCTTTGCGGTGGAGTCCGGCGCCTTCTTCGAAGGCAATTGCCGCCACAGCGACAATCCCCTGGGCGACAGCCAGCAGACCGAGGTCAAGCTTGCGCCGCAACGCCCCGCCGCAACAGCGGCCGCGCCTGCCGCCACCGCGTCCGCCCTGTTCGCGCCGCTCAGCCCGGCCACGACGTAAAGCAGACTATTCACAGAGCGGCGCGCCCGCGCCGCGACCATTGAAAAGCAATCCTATTCGAGGTCTTCGATCTTCTCTTTCGGCTTGCCACCGACTTCCTGGGCGAGCGCGGCTGCCATGAAGGGATCGAGATCACCATCCAGCACGTCCGACGGCGTGCGGCTTTCCACGCCCGTGCGCAGGTCCTTCACCAGCTGATAGGGCTGCAGGACGTAAGACCGGATCTGGTGGCCCCAGCCGATTTCCTTTTTCTCGCCGACAAAGGCGCCGGTTTCGGCTTTCTTTTTCTCCAGCTCGATCTCGTAAAGACGCGACTTCAGCATGTCCCAGCAGATGGCGCGGTTCTGGTGCTGGCTGCGCTCGGACTGGCTGGCCACCGCGATACCGGTGGGCAGATGGGTGATGCGCACCGCGCTCTCGGTCTTGTTGACGTGCTGGCCGCCGGCGCCCGACGCGCGATAGACGTCGATGCGCACTTCTTTTTCTGGAATGTCGATCTCGATCGACTGGTCGATCACCGGATAGACGGTGACGGATGAGAATGACGTGTGCCGCCGCGCATTGGAATCGAAGGGCGAGATGCGCACCAGCCGGTGCACGCCGGCTTCGGTCTTGAGCCAGCCATAGGCATTGGGACCCTTCACCAGAAGCGTGGTGGACTTGATGCCCGCCCCCTCGCCTTCGCTTTCCTCGATCAGCTGCAGCTTGTAGTCGTGGCGTTCGGCCCAGCGCATGTACATGCGCAGCAGCATCGAAGCCCAGTCCTGGCTTTCGGTGCCGCCTGCCCCGGCATGAATTTCGATATAGCTGTCGTTGCCATCGGCCTCGCCCGACAGCATGGATTCCAGCCGCATCTGCTCGGCGCGGCTGTTCAGCGCCAAAAGCGCGTTTTCCGCGTCCTTCACCATGGCGGCGTCGTTCTCGGCTTCCGCCATCTCGATCAGTTCTTTGGCGTCGGCGAGTTCGTTGGTGAGCCGGATGACGGCGCTGAGCGAGGAATCCAGCTTCTGGCGCTCGCGCATCAGCTTCTGCGCCGCCTGAGGCTCGTTCCAGATGGCGGGGTCTTCGGCCTTGGCGTTCAGTTCGTCCAGACGGCGATTGGCTTGGTCCCAGTCAAAGATGCCTCCTCAGCAGGGCGATAGCCTGCTGGATGTCATCGGCGGCACGGGAGATTTCTGGGCGCATGGGCGGGGTGCTTAAGCGAAGCCGCCTGCAAAATCAATAAAACTAGTAAAGGCCCCCTGTGCCTTCACCCACCGACGATGGCGGCGTGCTGGACGGCGTGGCGCTGGCGGTGCCGCCCACGGGCGCGGCGCCGACATCGTCCGCCGCCATGCCCGGTGCGTTGGCCTCGCCGGGCGCGGTGCCGGCCTTAAAAGCTTCCATGATGGCACCGGGCGTGCCTGGCGGCACCGGAGCGCCGCTCTTCCAGTCCACCGGAACTTCCTCGATGCCGGGCGCGACGCGGAAAGGCGTGGGCGGCGCATCGGCCAGCGCATCCTTCATGAAATCGCGGAAGATAGGTGCTGCCACGGTAGCGCCCTGCTCTTTGGGACCGAGCGTGCGCGGATTGTCGAAGCCCACGTAAACGCCCGCGGCCAGGTCGGGCGAGAAGCCGATGAACCAGGTGGACTGGGCGTCCTGCGAAGTGCCGGTCTTGCCGGCCAGCGGCTTGTTGATCTGCGCGCCCACCGAATAGGCGGCGGTGCCGCGCTGGACCACGCCCTGCAGCATGGAGACGATCTGGTAGGCGGTGCGCGGATCGATGATCTGTTCGCGGGTATCGGGCAGCAGCGGTTCTTCCTGGCCATGCCAGTTGGGATCGTTGCAGCCGTCGCATTTGCGCTCGTCATGGCGCCAGATGGTCTTGCCGTTGCGGTCCTGGATGCGGTCGATCAGCGAGGCGCTGATCTTCTTGCCGCCATTCACGAATTCCGAATAGCCGGTGACCATGCGCATCAGGGTGGTTTCGTAAGAGCCCAGCGAGTTGGCCAAGAGCGGCGGCAGCTTGTCATAGACGCCGAAGCGGATGGGCAGCTTGACCACATTGTTCATACCGATGGTGTAGGCCAGCCGCACCGTCATCACATTGCGCGACAGCTCGATGCCGCGCCGAAGCGTGGTGTCGCCCAAAAATTCGCCCTTCTCGAAATTCTCCGGCCGCCAGATGCCCTGCCCCGGTCCCATGTCCATCTCAAACGGCGCGTCCAGCACCTTGCTGACCGGCGTGTAGCCCATGTCCAGCGCGGTGGCGTAGACGAAGGGCTTGAAGGAGGAACCCGGCTGGCGATAGGCCTGCATGGCGCGGTCGAACTGCGACGACGCATAAGAGAAGCCGCCCGACATGGCCAGCACGCGCCCCGTGTGCGGGTCCATCACCACAATGGCGCCATTGACCTCCGGCACCTGCCTGAGACCGAACTCGCCTTTCTTGGCCGGGGCCGGCAGCGGCTCAACAAAGAAGGCATCGCCTGGCTTGACCACATCCTGCGGCCCTGTCGGCGCGGGACCCCACACCGCGCCGGGCAACTGGTGGCGCGCCCATTTGTAGCCGTCATAGGTCATCAGCCCGGTCGAGCCGTCGGGGAAACCGATGCGCACGCTCTTGCCGTCATAGTCCAGCGCGGCCGCTATCCGCCAGGTGTCGATGCCCGACTGGTGATTGGGATCAGACGCCAGCTTGGCCAGCCTGTCTTTCCAGTTGCTGAGATCGACATGCATCTTGGCGCCACGCCAGCCATGACGGCGGTCGTAGCGCACCAGCCCCGAGCGCAGCGCGCCCACCGCATAATTCTGCAACCGCGTGTCCAGCGAGGCGCGCACCTGCAGCCCGCCGTCATACAGTTCTTTTTCACCACGCTGCTTGTAGAGCTGACGGCGCACTTCCTCGACGTAATAGTCCACGTCGGCGGCCTGACTGCCCAGCGCGCGGGTCTGGGTAATCAGCGGCTCGGCACGCGCGGCCTGGGCCTGCTCGTCGGTGATGTAGCCATTCTCGGCCATCTGCCCGATCACCCAGTTGCGGCGGTCCAGTGCCGCATCATGATGGAAGCGCGGATCGTAATGGCTGGGCGACTTGGGCAGCGAGGCCAGGAACGCCACTTCGGAGACGTCGAGCTCGTCCAGCGACTTGCCGAAATAGTTCAGCGCCGCCGCCGCCACGCCATAGCTGTTCTGGCCGAGATTGATCTCATTCAGATACAGCTCCAGCACTTTTTCCTTCGGATAGGTCGCGTCGATGCGGATGGCGAGAATGGCCTCGCGTACCTTGCGCGCCATCTTGAGATCGGAATTGAGCAGGAAGCCGCGCGCCACCTGCTGGGTGATGGTGGACGCGCCTTGTGGCCGGCGGCCCTGCAGCACCAGCCCCACATCCTTGATCGCGGCACGCAGGATGCCCGACGGATCGATGCCCGGATGGCTGTAGAAATTGCGGTCCTCGGCGCTGGTGAAGGCCTCCTTCACCAGCTTGGGAATGAATTCGGCGGGCACAAAGATGCGCCGCTCATGGGCATACTCGCCCAGCACAGTTCCGTTACCCGCATAGACGCGGGTGGTGATGGGAGGGGCGTAATCCTGCAAGGTCTGCACGCTGGGCAGATCGCGCATCAGGGTGACAACCCAGAAGGCGCAAAAGCCGATCACGACCACGAGCAAGGCGGCGGCCGCCAGACCGAGCCATTTGAGAAGACGGGGGAGGAAATTTTGCATGGGAATTGGTGGTTTATACGGCTGGCGGGGTCGCCATAAAAGGGGTCAACGGGCGCCTTGGGAGGTCGCCGATGTCGCAAATTGGGCATCCACGGCATTGGCGATGGCGTCCGCCACCCGGGTCCGCCATGAATCCGTGTTCATCTGGGCGGCGTCCTGGGAATTGGACAGGTAGCCCAGCTCGATCAGGACGGCGGGAACATCGGGCGCCACCAGCACGGCCAGGCTGGCAGAACGGTGGGGGCTCCTCGCCAGCAGGTCGGTCACCTGACCCAGTTCCTTGAGCGCATTGGTGGCGAATTCCGACGACCGGTTGCGGGTGTCGCGCTGGGCCAGGTTGATCAGGATCGGCGCCACCGGATTGTTCTCGCCCGACAGGTCCACACCGGCGATCACGTCGGACTGGTTTTCGCGCCGCGCCAGCGCCGACGCCTCGCGATCCGAGCGGCCGTCATTGAGCGTATAAATCGAAGTTCCCGTGGTGCCGGAGTCGGGATTGGAATCGGCATGCAGCGCGATGAACAGATCGGCATGGTCGGCGCGGCCGATGGCGACGCGCTGGCGCAGCGGAATGAAGGTGTCATTGTCGCGGGTCATGTAGACGACATAGCCGCGCTGGCGCAGCTCGCGCGCCAGCTTCAGCCCTTCCGCCAGCGCCAGATCTTTCTCCATCAGCCCATTGACGCCGATGGTGCCGGCATCCAGGCCGCCGTGGCCGGGGTCGAGCACTATCACCCTCTTGCCGCCGCTGCGTGCGGGCGGGGATTGCTGGGCCGCGATCAGGGCGGCGAGTTTTTCGGCGTCGCTTTCACGCTTTTTCAGGTCGGCCGGCCAGCCGGCCTGGGCGTCGAACTTGGGCCGGCTGGTGGGGAACAGGTCGATCACCACCCGGTAGCCGAAGCCGGCCGAGGGCGGCAGCACCAGCGGATCGGACACCGACACCGGCGAATTCAGATCGATCACCATGCGCGAATTGCCGGCGCGGAATTCGCCATAGCGATAGGACTTTACCGGACCAAAGCCGGACGGGCGCGGCGGCGCGCCCAGCCGCCACGATACTTGCGGCATGTCGATCACCACGCGATCGGGATTGCTGAGCGCGAAGGCGCGCAGGTTCACCGGGTCGGACAGCTCGATCACCAGGCGCGTGCGGTCTTCATGCTCGCCGATGCGCGCGCTCATCACGATGGGCAGCGGTCCCTGCGGCGCCGAGCCGATGCTGGGACCAGCAATCTGCTGGGGCATCGGCTTGGACGGGGCCACCGGCAGGCCCTCGCTTTGATCGCGCATCAGCTTGCTGATGGCGTCGTCCGCGCCCACGGTCTTGAGACCCGCAAGGCTCATGGCCAGGGCAAGCGACAGGATCGCAAAGAGGCGCATCACGGGCGAAAGCCTTCGAATCGGGTGCGCAAGATTAGCACGGGTGTTTGTTTCGCTCCGGCGCTTTTGCTAGGGTGCGCGCCTCACGGGGGCGGCGGATGTTTCTGGAAATAAACGGCTTTCTGAAGGCAGACGAGGTTGCGCGGCTGCAGGAACTGGCCGCCCGCGTCAGCTTTGTGGACGGGCGCATCTCCAATCCCCACAACCAGGCCAAGAACAATCTGCAGGCCAGCGAAACCGATCCGCTCTATGCGGAATCCTCCCGCATCGTGGGGGAAGCCTTCATGCGCTCCGAGCCGTTCCGCAATTTCGCCTTTCCCCGGCATGTCGCTCCGCCACTACTCGCCCGCTACGAGGTGGGGATGACCTATGGCGCCCATGCCGACACCTCGCATATGCGCTTCGGCAACGAGATCCGCCGCTCCGACCTGTCGGCGACGGTGTGGCTGGGTCCGCCAGCCAGCTATGATGGCGGCGAGCTGGTGGTGCATCTGGGCACCAGGCCGGTGGTGATCAAGGGCGAGCCCGGCAGTGTCGTGGTCTATCCTTCCACCCAATTGCATGAAGTGACCCCGGTGCGCCGGGGCCAGCGGCTGGTCTCCATCACCTTCATCGAAAGCATGATCCCCGACGAATTCCAGCGCACCCAGCTCTATGAGCTGTCCGAAGTGGCGGCGCTGGAGGGCCTGAAAATGAGCTGGGAGAACCGGGTGCGGCTGGAAGCGGTGCGCAACAATCTGCGCAGGCTATGGGCGCGCTAAACTAAGCTATTGATTATAATGCATAATTCTTAAAACCCCATCGCACTGCCGCCAGTTTTGGCCATTAATCGCTTGTTGAAACCCTGCTGGCACCCTACAAAAAGTGTCATCGGCAGGCGTTCGCGATTCCCGCGGGCCACCGTGCCGCCCCTGACAGCGCCGCACGTTCCGCGACTCACGCGGACAGAGGGTGTTTTCAGGTTCATTCCAAAGGCCCTACGACCGGCCGCCCGAGTACCATGACTGTCCTATTTGCGCTGCCCTCCGACGCTGTCCCGGTCCCTATGACCGTTTCGACGGATGGGTTTGCGCGCGTTCTTTCCACCCACACAGCGCGCCGCCTCCTTTCGTCCGCCCATGACGGTGACCCAATGCGCGCGCGCCCCGGAGAATTCCATGACCAAGCGCATGCTCATCGACGCCAACCACCCGGAAGAAACCCGCGTGGTGATTCTCGACGGTTCCAAAGTCGAGGAATTTGATTTCGAGGCCGCCTCCAAGCGGCCCCTCAAGGGAAACATCTATCTCGCCAAGGTGACGCGCGTTGAGCCGTCATTGCAGGCCGCCTTTGTCGAATATGGCGGCAACCGCCAGGGCTTTCTGGCCTTCGCCGAAATCCACCCCGACTATTACCAGATCCCCATGGCCGACCGGCAGGCGCTGCTGGCCGAACAGGAGGCCGAAGCCCGCCGCCGCCAGGAAGACGATATCGAAAGCTTCGAGATCACCGGCGCCAAATCCGACGATAGCGAGACGGATGAGGAAGCCGAGGAAGAGGCCGACAGCGGCGAGGAAAGTGTCGAGATGGCGCCGCTGGTGCCACTGGACGCCGCCCCCGAAAACGAAAACGAAGACGAAGACGACAGCGCGCCTGAAAACGGCGAGGACGAGCATGAAGATGTGTTCGTCAATCACGGCGGCGCGGTGGTCGAGCATGACCATGACGACGAGGAGCCGCAAACCAAGCCCGAAGCCGCGGCCGAAGCCTTGCCCGACTATCAGGGCGATGCCGAAGTCACCGCTGCGGAAGCGGCGGAAGAAAATGAAGGCGAGATCCAGCCGGTCAGCGCAGACGGCGAAACATCCGAAGATCGGGCCGCGGAAGCCGCGGAAGACAACGAAGGCGCCATCGAACCTGTGAGCGCGGAGGGCGAAGCCCAGATCGCCGAAGGCCAGACCGGCGAAGATCAGCCCACTGGAGATCAGACCGCCGACGCCCAGGCCTTGCAGGCCCAGCGCCCGCCGCAGAAATGGGTGCGCAAGAAGCACTACAAGATCCAGGAAGTGATCAAGCGCCGCCAGATCATCCTGGTGCAGGTGGTCAAGGAAGAACGCGGCAACAAGGGCGCAGCCCTGACCACCTATCTGTCGCTCGCGGGCCGTTATTGCGTCTTGATGCCCAACACTCCGCGCGGCGGCGGCATTTCACGCAAGATCACCAATGCCGCTGACAGGAAGCGCCTGAAATCCGCAGCCCAAGGGCTGGAATTGCCCGAAGGCATGGGCCTGATCATCCGCACCGCCGGCGAGAACCGCACCAAGCTCGAGATCCGGCGCGACTATGACTATCTGCTGCGCCTGTGGGACACGATCCGCGAACGGACCTTGTCGTCCAACGCGCCGGCCTGCGTCTATGAGGAAGGCGATCTGGTCAAGCGCGTCATCCGCGACCTCTACAACAAGGATGTCCAGGACGTGGTGGTGGAAGGCGACGAGGGCTTCCGCAACGCCAAGGACTTCATGCGCATGCTGATGCCCAGCCATGCCAAGTATGTCCACCAGTACAAGGACACGGTGCCGCTGTTCCAGCGCATGCATATCGAATCCCAGCTGGATTCCATGTTCTCGCCCACCGTCACCCTGAAATCGGGCGGCTATATCGTCATCAACCAGACCGAAGCGCTGGTTTCCATCGACGTGAACTCCGGCCGCGCCACCCGCGAGCATTCGATCGAGGAGACCGCGCGCAAGACCAATCTGGAAGCGGCCAGCGAAATCGGCCGCCAGCTGCGCCTGCGCGACCTGGCGGGCCTGATCGTGATCGACTTCATCGACATGGAAGAGGGCCGCAATGACCGCGAGGTCGAAAAGCGCCTGCGCGATGCGGTCAAGAACGACCGCGCCCGGGTGCAGATCGGCAAGATCTCGCAGTTCGGCCTGATGGAAATGTCGCGCCAGCGCCTGCGCGCCGGCATCATCGCCGGCTCGACCGTCACCTGCCCGCATTGCGCCGGCACCGGGTTGATGCGGTCCACCGAATCCACCGCGCTGCGCGTGCTGCGCGGCCTGGAGGAGGAAGGCGAGAAGAACCGCGCCGCCGCCGTGACGGTGAAGATCGCCAGTGAAGTGGCGCTCTATATCCTGAACCAGAAGCGCGCCGAGCTGTCGCGTATCGAAACCGAACACGGCATGTCCATCGTGTTTGAGCCCACCGAAGGCATGGCGGCCGGCAATTTCGAGATCGAGCGCACCAAGACCCGCGATCCGGGTGAGCGCCCCAGGCCGTCGGCCGTCAGCATCGAGGCGGGCTTTGTGCCTTCCGACGAACCGGATCCCGAATATGAGGAAGAGGCCGAGGAGGAAGAACTCGAAGCCGCTGAGGATGACGTCGCCGATGGCGAAGAAGGGGGGGAGCCCCAATCTTTCGACCGGCCCGAAGGCCAAGGTCAGCGCGAAAGCCGCGAAGGCAGCCGCCGCCGCCGCCGCCGTGGCGGACGTGGCCGTGGCCGCGAGCGTGGCGAACGTCCCGAAGGCCAGCAGGCACCCGTGGAAGGTGCGGAGGGCGCGACCGTACAAGCCGCGGAAGGCGAGAACACCGCTCCCCAGGATCAGCAGGATGGCCAGCAGAGCGGTCCGTCCCTTGGCGAGACCGCCGAGGGCCGCAGGCGCCGCAGGCGCCGCCGGGGCCGCCGGGGCGGACGCGACCGGGAAGACCGGCCGCAGACCGAAGGCATGGAACATCCCCAAACGGGATTCGCGAACGAAGCGGACCGCTTTGGCGCCGTGCCTGATGAGATCGACACCACGCCCAGCGACGTCAAGCATGCGCCGGTTGCGCCAGGCGCGCCGTCCGCGCCGGTCTGGTCGCTGCAGGACGACATTCCCGACACCACGCCGCAGGACGACGACAACAAGCCCAAGAAAAAGGGCTGGTGGCAGCGGACGTTTAGCGGGGAGTAACGCCTGCGATAACGATAGCAGAGGTTGCCGCAGCCGCTCGCTTTAGCTCGCGGCATTCGGTAGCTCGAAATGGTCCACTGGACCATTTCGATCGCCTACGGCGAAACGCTACCGCATTGTCACTTCGGCGGTCACACCCGCGCCATGCGCGCCGGGATCGGTCAGCGCCACACAGGCTTCAGGACTGCACGAGATCATGTTGACCGTGTCGTAAGGCGCGCGTCCCGTGCCGCGCAGGTCACCGCGCCTGCCAAGCTGGCGCCCGCCCACGATATCCATAACCGCATTCATCGCCGCCGCCGTGCCGTTGGGACCGCCCGCGCCAGCGCCCGCAAGCGCCACCGCGCCGTTGCTGGTGGTGATCACCGGCGCAAGGAACGCACTCGCCAAGCCCGCCTGGCTGGAAGGTGTGGCGCCCAGGACCACGCCGGTATTGCCCGCGGTGCGTCCCGACCCGAACGGCCCATTCAGGGTCACCGCACAGGATGCCGCCGCGCCATTGGCATCAACCGCGGCAAAGCCGGTCGAGCCCAGATCGCCCGGCACCCCAGTGACGCCAAAGCTTGCCAGCGTCTGGCCCACCGCCGTCTGGGCCGCGCCTGCGGGATCACGCGTGGCGCGAAGGCTGCGCGAAAGATTGTCCAGCATCGCGGCATTGAACGCGCCCGCGCCGGTGCGCGCGCCCGGCATCCAGGTCACAAAGCTTCCCATGGCGCGCGAACGCGCCGCGCCCTGTAGCGGCGCCGTCGCCGCCAGTTCACCGGCGCTGATGCCACCGCCCGCGCTGGCCGAATAGGCCACAATGTTGGCTGCCACCGCGCCCTGGTAGAAACCGGCCGCCTTGTAGAGACGGATCTCGCCCAGAGTCACGCCCAGCGGCACGTTCTTGGTTTCACTGCCTGCCGCGCGCGGGCGCCCGGTTTCATCCAGAAATTCCGCCGCCAGCCCCGCATCCCGGCGCAGCAGATTCTGTTCGGGTGCAATGCGCTGTGCCAGCGCTTCGGAAACCGGAAAGCCCGTGGAGGCAAAAGCCTCGCCCGGCGCCACGATCCGCTGCCAGGGCAGCGCGCCATAAAGCTGGTGCATGGCGGTAAAACCCGCCACGGAACCCGGCAACGCGTAATAGCCGCCGGCCTTTGGCGCCTTGGTCACAAAATCGAACTCCGTCACCTGACCGCTGATGTCGCGCACCAGACAGATGCCGCCGCTGCCCAGCCCCGCCGCCACCGGATAGGTTGCGGTCAGGGTGAAGAACATGGTGGCGACCGCATCGACCGCGCTGCCGTCATCGGCCAGGACGGCCGCGCCCGCGCGCGCCGCCAAGGGCTCGTCTGCCACCGCAATGCCGCTGCGCTTGGGCTCGCTGACCACACTGGAGGTATAGGCGTGAGGCTCGTCCTCAAACCCCAAGGTCGCGGCGGTGTGATCGCCCAAGGTGGTGATGGTCTGGCAGCCGCCCAGCAGAACGGCCGGCATGGCAAGAAGGGCGATAAGGCGTCGAGACATGAAAGCTGCGTAATCCTTGAAGGGGCCAAAAGCCGAAACCCCTTATGCCTGAGCCGGGGCCGCTTCGCTACAGTTTGACCAAAGCCACGTCACCCCATAGGTTCGCCGCGTGTGCCGCAAGACCGTGCGAAGCTTGGATTGGGCACGCAAACAGGGGTTTTAAGCGGGGCAACGGGAGTACTGGCTTGTCGCTGAAAACACCGAATTGTGCCGCGCGCAAAGCCCTGTTTGCCGCCGGTTTCGTCGCCGCTTTCATGGCCTACGCCCTGCCCGCCTGGGCGCAGGACGACGATATGAGCCTGCTGCGCGACACCGAAACTGAGGAAATGCTGCGCAGCTATGAGACGCCCCTGGCGCGCGCCGCAGGCCTGGATCCGGTTCCCAAGGTCTGGCTGATCAACGGCCCGATCAACGCCTTTGCTTCCTATGGCGACGGCGGCGAAAACATCTTCATTTTCTCCGGCATTCTTCTGTGGCTGCGCACGCCCAATGAGCTGATCGGGGTGATGGCGCATGAGACCGGCCATATCTCGGCCGGGCATCTGTCGCGCGGCAGCTATGGCATGAAGAAGGCGATGATCCCGATGCTGCTGTCGCTGGTGGCGGGTGTGGCGGCGATGATCGCGGGCGCGGGCGAAGCCGGCATGGCGATCATGGGCATCGGCCAGGCCTATGCGATGGGCCAGTTCGCGGCCTTCACCCGGGTGCAGGAATCCACCGCCGACCAGATCGCCGCCAAGCTTTTGCTGGCCACGCATCAGTCGCCGATGGGCATGTTTCACACCTTCCAGCGCTTCGCGAACGAAGAGGCGATGAGCGCCTACAAGATCGACAAGTTCGCCGTCGATCATCCCACCGGCCAGGACCGCGTCTTCGACCTGCAGGACATGGTGGACGCCTCGCCTTATCGCGAGGTGCAAGATTCACCGGAAAGCCTGCACACCTTCCAGATGGTGCAGGCCAAGCTGGCCGGCTATGTGCTTCCGGTGAAGGATGCGCTGACCCGCTATCCGGAATCCGACACCAGCGAGCCGGCGCTTTATGCCCGCTCCATGGCCTATCTGCGCCAGCCCAACCTCGCCAAGGCGCTGGCCGCGATCAACAGGCTGATCGCGGAAGAACCCAACAATCCCTATTTCTATGAGGTGCGGGGCCAGACCTACATGAGCATGGCCAGGCCCGCCGAGGCCATTCCCGACTACCAGAAGTCGGTCGACCTCAGGCCGCGCGCACCGCAGCTCCGGCTGGCGCTCGCCACCGCCCAGCTTGCCACCGAGAATGACGCCATGGCCGCGCCCGCGCTGGCGAACCTCAAGGCTGCGGTGCTGGCCGAGGACGACGACGTCTTCACCTGGTACCAGATGGCGCAGGCCTACAGCATGCTCAAGAACGAGCCCATGGCCAATCTTTCCACCGCCGAGTCGTGGTACAATGCCGGCGACATGTGCCGGTCGGTGGTCTTCGCGACCCGCGCGCGGGGCAAGCTGCCGCAAGGTTCGGCCGACTGGCAGCGCGCCAATGACGTCATCGGCGCGGCAGCGCCGATCGCGGCCCAGCAGCCACGGGGGTGTAGATAGAGATGCGCGCTTTTGTGATCACGCTGGCGGGTGCTGTCGGCGGCGCCGCGCTTGCGGTCGCCATCGTCATGGTCATGGCCCAGAACGGGCTGATGCCGATCAACGATTACCAGATGCAGAGATATCTGATGCTGCATCCCGACCTGGCGCCGGCGATGATGGGCCGCGCCCAGCAGCTTGAAGACCAGAAGCAGGCCCAGGCCCAGGCCACCGCCATGCGCAAGGTGGGACAGGCGGCCTTCTTCGATCCGGCGCTGGCGTTCGTCACCGGGCCTGCCGACGCCAAGGCGACGCTGGTGGAGTTCTATGACTACGACTGCCCCTTCTGCCGCGCCTCCCTGCCCGCGGTGAAGAAGTTCTATGACGCCCACAAGAACGACACCCGCTTCTCGTTTATCGAATTCCCCATCGCCGACCTGCATGGCCCCAGCGCGCTTCTGGCGGCGCGCGCCTCACTCGCCGCGCGGCGCCAGCCCGAGCATTACATGGACTTCCATTTCACGCTGCTGGGCGAAGAAGGCCAGGTCACCGAGCAGATGATTTATGCCGACGCCCAGAAGGCCGGCATGGATGTGAACAAGCTCAAGGCCGATATGGCCGATCCCGCGGTCGAGAAGACCCTGCAGTCTTCCATCGCGCTGGCGCACAAGGTGGGCGTGGATGGCACGCCGACCTTTGTGCTGAACGGCAAGTTCCATCCAGGTGCGCTGGATGAGGATACGCTCGCTTCGGAGATGAAAAGCTAGATCAGACCCGTCAAAGGACTTGAAGGATCCGCGTACGCCTTCTTCGGCATGCGCCCAGCCAGCCAGGCGAGACGCCCCGCCTCCACCGCCAGTTTCATCGCCTTGGCCATCTGTACCGAATCCTTGGCGTGGGCGATGGCCGTGTTGGTCAGCACCGCGTCACAGCCCAGCTCCATCGCCACCGCCGCGTCGGAGGCGGTGCCAATGCCCGCATCCACCACGATCGGCACCTTGGCGTCCTCGATGATCATGCGGATGTTCACCGTCGCCTGCATGCCCATGCCCGAACCGATGGGCGCTGCCAGCGGCATGATCGCCACCGCCCCCACATCCTCCAGCCGCTTGGCCATCAAGGGATCGTCGCTGCAATAGACCATGACCTGGAAACCGTCTTTCGACAGCAATTCGGTGGCGCGCAGGGTCTCGATCATGTCGGGATAGAGCAGCTTCTTCTCGCCCAGCACTTCCAGCTTGACCAGCGACCAGCCCCCGGCCTCGCGCGCCAGGCGCAAGGTACGCACCGCATCTTCGCCGGTGAAACAGCCGGCGGTGTTGGGCAGATAGGTGACCTTCTTGGGATCGATGAAATCCACCAGCCTGGGCTGGCTGGGATCGGTCAGGTTCACACGGCGCACGGCGACGGTGACAATCTCGGCTCCGCTCGCCTCCAAGGCTGCCGCATTGTCGGCATAAGTCTTGTACTTGCCGGTGCCGATGATCAGCCGCGACTTGAAGGTCCTGCCCGCGATGACAAACGGCTTGTCGACGCGTGGCACCTCGACCGGCGCATTGCCGCCGCCGATGAAATGCACGATCTCAAGTTTGTCGCCATTGCCGACCGCGACCTGGTCATAGCTCGAGCGCGGCACGATCTGAAGATTGCGCTCCACCGCGATCTTGGCGGGATCAAGCCCCAGGCTTTCCAGCAGGCCGCGCACGCTCAAAGGCTGATCCAGCCGCCGCGTTTCGCCATTCAGGATGATTTCAAACGCCATGAGCCTTGTACCTTAAGCATTTCCGTATCCGCCGGGATACGATTATAAGGCGTGAATCATTCTCGCCCCACGGAAAGTCTATGGCCAAAAATACCAAACAATCCAATACCTTACCCATATACATTCTCAACGGTCCCAACCTCAATCTGCTGGGCGAGCGCGAGCCGGAAGTCTATGGCTACACCACCCTGGCCCAGATCGGGAAGATGTGCGCCACGCAGGCCGCCCAATACGGCCTTGCAACCGTGTTCCACCAGTCCAACCGCGAAGGCGAGATCGTGGATCAGATCCAGGAAGCGCGCACCAGTGGTTCGGCGGTGATCATCAATCCCGCCGGCTATGGCCATACCTCGGTCGCCATTCTTGACAGCATCCTGGCGCTGAAGATTCCGGTGATCGAAGTGCATCTGTCCAACATCCATCGCCGCGATCCTTTCCGCGCCCATTCCTATGTCTCCAAGGGCGCCACCGGCATCATCATGGGGCTGGGCGCGCAAGGCTATCTGCGCGCCGTGGACGCCATCGCCGAAATCCTCAAGGTGAAGAAATGAGTTCCAAGAAGAAGAAACCGGCCGCCGATGCCAAGGCCGGCGCCAAGCCCGGCGTTGATGCGGGCGCGGTGCGCGAACTGGCCAAGTTGCTGAAGGAAACCGGCCTCACCGAAATCGAGATCGAGCATAACGGTGCGCGCATCCGCGTCAGCCGCAGTGCTGGCGTCGCCGCGGTTGCCACAGCACCCGCCGCCGCCGCCGCGCCGTCCTCCGGACCTGCTGCTCCGGCCGCGGCCCAGCCGTCCTCCGGACCTTCGGGTCCGCCCGCTGGCGCCGTCCCTTCGCCCATGGTCGGCACCGTCTATCTTTCTCCCGAACCCGGCAAGCCGGCCTTCATCGCCGTCGGCAAGACGGTGAAGGCGGGCGACACGCTGTTCGTCGTGGAAGCGATGAAGACCATGAACGCCATCACCGCGCCCAAGGGCGGCACGGTGAAGGAAATCCATGTCACCGACGGCACGCCCGTGGAATTCGGCCAGACCCTCTGCGTCATCGCCTGATGTTCGAGAAAGTCCTCATCGCCAATCGCGGCGAAATCGCGCTTCGCGTCATCCGTGCCTGCAAGGAGATGGGCATCTCCACGGTGGCGATCCATTCCACCGCCGACAGCGAGGCGATGCACGTCAAGCTGGCCGATGAAAGCGTCTGCGTGGGCCCGCCGGCGGCAAGCCAGTCCTATCTCAACATTCCCGCCATCATCGCCGCCTGCGAGATCACCGGCGCCGAGGCTATCCATCCGGGTTACGGATTCCTGTCGGAGAACGCCAAGTTCGCCGACATCATCGAGGAACATGGCCTGACGTTCATAGGCCCACGCGCGGAACATATCCGCATGATGGGCGACAAGATCACCGCCAAGCAGACGGTGAAGGAGCTGGGCATTCCGACAGTGCCGGGCTCCGACGGCGAAGTCAGCGACAAGGACGCGGCCAAAGTCGCCGAAGAGATCGGCTATCCGGTGCTGATCAAGGCCACCGCCGGCGGCGGCGGCCGCGGCATGAAGGTGGCGCAGAATGCGGGCGAGATTTCTTTTGCCCTGTCCCAGGCGCGCACCGAGGCCAAGGCCGCCTTCGGCAACGACACGGTCTATATGGAGAAATATCTCCAGAGGCCGCGCCATATCGAAATCCAGATCCTGGCCGACAGCCACGGTCATGTCGTGCATCTGGGCGAACGTGACTGCTCGCTGCAGCGCCGCCATCAGAAGGTGTGGGAAGAAGCCGGTTCGCCGGCGCTCAATGCCCAGGAACGCGACGAGATCGGCGGCATCTGCACCAAGGCGCTCAGCAAGCTGGGCTATCTGGGTGCGGGCACCATCGAATTCCTCTACGAAGACGGCCGGTTTTATTTCATCGAGATGAACACCCGCCTGCAGGTGGAACATCCGGTTAGCGAGGCCATCACCGGCATCGACATCGTGCGCGAGCAGATCCGCATCGCCACCGGCGCGCCGCTTGCCTTCAAACAGAAGGACATTGTGTTCGAGGGCCATGCCATCGAATGCCGCATCAATGCGGAAAATCCCTTCACCTTCCGCCCCTCGCCCGGCACCATCACCCAGTTCCACACCCCCGGCGGGTTGGGCGTGCGCTTCGATTCCGCCATCTATTCCGGCTACCGGATCCCGCCCTTCTACGACAGCCTGGCGGGCAAGCTAATTGTCCACGCCAAGAACCGCAACGAATGTCTGCTGCGGTTGCGCCGCGCCCTGGACGAATTGGTGGTGGACGGCATCGAGACCACTATCCCGCTGTTCCAGAAGCTGGTGCGCGAGCCCGACATCATCAATGGCGATTATTCGATCCACTGGCTGGAGAAGTATCTGGCCAGTCTTGGTCATTGATCCGGGCCACTGATGACGCTGCTGGCGTTCGAGCCCGAGACGGATATCGAACACCAGATTCTCAAGGCCCGCAGCAATGGCTTGTCCGGCGACGCGCTGATGCGCCAGATTGCTGAAGCCGAACTCTTTATTCCCAGCACAAATGACGTGCAGCGTGACGGCAGCGGATTCAAGCCGGTCCTGCTCGAACAGAACGATCTCGCATTTGTGGCTGTCTTCACCGCCATGTCGCGGCAACCAAAAGGCATGGCGCCCTACATGATGCGGACAGGCGGCAAGCATTTTTTCCTGCGTCTGCCGCCTGGCTATGGCGTGATCTTCAATCCCGGCTATGACGCGGAGATACTTCTGCCGCCGCATGGCGCGCAAGCCCTCAAGCGGGACCTGCGAGGCGGGTAGCGGAGGGTTGCGATCCCGGCTAGGCTCCTTTCACAACAAGACCGGAGGAACGCGTCATGGGTTTCCTGAGCAAATATTCTCCCCACATCCTGGGCGTCGTGCGCATCGTTGTCGGCCTTCTGTTTCTCGAACATGGCTTGATGAAGATCGTGGGCTTCCCCGCGCCCATGGGCCATGGACCGCTTCCGCCCATGATCATGGCGGCCGGCATCATCGAGCTGCTGGGCGGCGCGCTTCTCATCCTGGGCCTGTTCAGCCGCATCGCGGCCTTTGTCTGCTCGGGCGAGATGGCCTTCGCCTATTTCCTCGCCCATTTCCCCAAGGGCATCTATCCGGCGATGAACGGCGGCGAGGACGCCATCCTGTTCTGCTTCATCTTCCTGTATCTGGCGGCGGCCGGCCCCGGCAGCTTCGCCATCAACGACAAATAGCGGGAGCGATCATAAATCTCGAGCGCCGCATTCCGCGGCGCGACAATCAGCATCCGCTAGCTTTTCTTTCCCCTCACGGCGAAGCCGTTGGAGGGGGAGTGAGGCCAACGGCCAAGTTGGCCGAACGTCGTAGCGAAGTGTCGGCAGAGCCGACCTGAGCTGCGACAGATGGGGGGTAAACAAAAGCCCCGCCGCGCGTTATTCTTTTGCAATGCACGGTACCCCAAGGCTCACACCGGAAATCCTGCTGCGCGCGTATGCCGAAGGCCTGTTTCCCATGGCCGAGCGGCGCGGCGATCCCACGCTCTACTGGGTGTCGCCGGAAAAGCGCGGCATTATCCCCCTGAACGCTTTCCATGTGCCGCACCGTCTGGCCCGCACCGTGCGTTCGGGCCAGTTCACCGTCACCACCGACCAGGCTTTCACCGATATCATGCTGGCCTGCGCCGCGCCTGCGCCCGGGCGCGAGGAAACCTGGATCAACAGCGAGATCCTGCGCCTTTACAGCGCGCTGCATGCCGGCGGCCATGCCCATTCCATCGAATGCTGGCAGGCAGGCGAGCTGGTGGGCGGGCTTTATGGCGTGCGGCTGGGCGCGGCTTTTTTCGGCGAGAGCATGTTCAGCCGCGCACGCGACGCCAGCAAGGTCGCCCTGGTGCATCTGGTGCAGGGGCTCAGGCGCGGCGGCTTTGTGCTTCTGGACACCCAGTTCATCACCGTGCATCTGGCGCGTTTTGGCGCCATCGAAATTCCGCGCGAGCACTATCTGCTCAAGCTTGCCGATGCGCTGAACCGCGAGGCCATCTGGCCTTTCTTCTGAATACCCCCTGACACAAGCTATAAATTTCCCCAAGGCGGCAACAAGGTGTGCGGCTTGGGATAAGGTCCCGCCACGATTGGCTGACCCCATCGACCTTAGAAGAGGCAAACCATATGCGCCTGACCGTTCTTTCCGCCGCCCTCCTGCTCGGCTTCGCCGCCGCATCTTTCGCCCAGGCGCCCGCCTATCATGTGACCAAGACCGTGCCGCTCGGCTCCCCCGACAAGTGGGACTATCTGGTTTATGACAGCCCCTCGCACCGCCTCTTTGTCTCGCACGGCGACCGGCTGACAGTGCTGGACGGCAAGACCGGCAGCGTGCTCGGCACCGTGCAGAGCATGCCGGGCGGCAGCCACGGAATCGGCATCGTGGCAGCCGCCGGCAAGGGCTATACCGACGATGGCGAGGCCGGCGAGGCCGTTGCCTTCGATCTCAAGACACTCAAGACCGGCAAGCATATCAAGGCGCAGGACGATGCCGATGGCATCGCGTTTGATTCCGTCAGCGGCCACATCTTCGTGGTGGACGGCGATTCCAAGGTGCTGACGGTGATCGATCCCAAGACCGACGCGGCCATCGCCACCGTCAATGCCGGCGGCGGTCTGGAATATGCTGTCTCCGGCGAGAACGGGAAACTCTATGTCAACGGCGCCGAGAACAAGGAGATCGTGCGCGTCAACACCGCCACCAACCAGGTGGACGCGCATTGGCCGATCCCCGGCTGCACCAGCCCGCACGGACTGGCGATCGACACCGCTTCGCACCGGCTGTTCGTCACCTGCGTCAATGAAGTGATGACGGTGGTCAATGCCGACAGCGGCGCGGTGCTGGCGACCCTGCCGATCGGCAAGGGCAGCGATGGCGCGGCCTTCGATCCCAAGCGCAAGCTGGCCTTCAGCTCCAACTATGAGGGCACGCTCACGGTGGTGCGCGAAACCAGTCCGCAGAAATTCGAAGTCCTGGGCAACATCCCGACCGCGATCACCGGCAAGAACATGACCATTGATCCCGACACCGGCCGGCTGTTCACGACGATCGCGGACATCGATCCCAAGGCTCCGGTCCCGCTGGGCCGCAATGGCCGCCCGGGCCGTCCCAAGCCTCTGCCCGGCAGCCTGAAGGTCTTGTTCCTGGATCCGGCGCCGTAAACCAGGACTACTGACCAGCACCTTCGGGCAGCGCCTGGATCCCTTCCTTGTCGGAAGAATCCGGCGCCGCCACCTTCACCGCGGCGGTGGAATTGTTCGCCGCCACGGCCGTTGCCGGCGCGTTGTTGCAGCTGATCACCCACACGTCATAGAGCGGATGCTCCACTCCGTTCAGGCCCGGCGTTGAGCCATACATCCAGCCGGAAAAGACACGCCGGGCCGGCTGGTCGGGACGGTTATCGTCGATCTGCACAAAAGCGGTGGTTTCCGGCGTCTCGCTGGCTGGCGTGGAATAGCAATAGCGTGCCGTGATCGTCAGGGTGGCGAACTTCACCGGCTTGCCGATAAGCGCGGTGATACTGGTGGGCCGTCCGGTGATCTTTTCCAGGCCCCGCAGCACAAGCTGGGTGCCGCCCTGCGGCGCGACCGGTGGCGGCGCGGCCGCGGCATCCTGGACGGCCGGAGCAGCCGGATTGGCCGCAGCAGCGGGCGCAGGCGCGGCAGGCCCGGTCACAGACGGCGGCGGATTGGGAATGACGGCCGGCTTGAGCGCAGGCGTGATAGCGACATTGACGGCTGGCGTCTGGCCCGGCCCTTGGCCCTGACCTTGAGCGATGGCGGCAGCAGCAATGCCCAGCGGCAGCAGCGCCAGGACAGCCCCCTTCAGGGGACGCTTCAGCTTCACGGGCCAGGCCCCGGCGGAATCGGCGCCTTCATGGGCGCAGGCGCCTGTGTTGCGGGCGCCTGGGGTGCGGTGCCTTGCGGTGCTTTGGCCTTGGGCGGCTGGTTGGTGGTGCTCTCGCCGCCGACGTAACGGCCCACCAGATTCATCATATCGATCGAGCCCTGGGCGTTGTCGAAAAAGGAGCCCGCCGCCATCATCTTGTCATCGCCGCCGGGCGTGATCGACAGATATTGGCCGCCCAGGAAACCCGCCTGTGTCACCAGGATCGAGGAATCCACCGGCAGCTTGATGTCGTCACGGATGTTCATGTGCACCGTGACCAGATAGGTCTTGGGATCCAGCGTCAGGTCACTGACCGTGCCGATCTTGATGCCGGCCAGCCGGACATCGGTGCCCACCGCCAGCCCGTCCACCTTGGCCAGCTTGGCATTGATCTCATAGCCCGACAGGCTGCCCGAGCCGGTGCGCAAATAGGCGAAGGCCAGAAACGCCACGGCGACGGCGACGACGACCGCGCCGATCAGGGTTTCGGCGACATTGTTCTGCTGCATGACACGCGTGCTCATGAAAACCGTGCTCTTACGTTAATCCGGCTTCCAGGCCTGGTAATCGCCGGTGGCGGGCGGACGCGCCCCGCCTTTCGACAGGCTACCCTCGGGCTTATAGGCGCCCTCTGTGCCGGTCAGGTTGGGCTGATGCGGCTTCTCGAAGCTGCGGACCTTGAACGGTGCCTTGGTCGGCGGCTCGGCATAGGTGTGGTGCAGCCAGCCATGCCAGTCCGGCGGTACGCGGCTGGCCTCGACGGTGCCGTTGTAGACCACCCAGCGGCGCGATCCGTCCTTGTTCTGGTAGTAGCGGTTGCCGAAATCGTCGGTTCCCACCGGCGTGCCCGACAACCAGGTGGTCAGCAGCGTCCCCCAGGTCGCGGAGTTCCACCAGGAAAAGGTCGTCTTCAGGAAGGACATGAAAAAGGTCCGAGGGACTCGAGGGCGCGACTATAGGCGGACGGTTGTTCTTCGCCAATGCCGCAAAGCGGCAAAGCCATCCCGGACTCAGGCTTTCCTACTTGTCCACAAACCGTCCAAAGCCGTGTGTGACGCTGTGATGAAATCTTGGGAAAAATATTTCGGCGTCTTAATCTGTACCCCGCTTGACTCGCGGCTTTTTGGCCGGCGGCCGGCTACCACATCTAGTGGATTAAGCCTTTCGCAACCACTATCTGCTTGCACCCCTCCCCGGGCCGTGTCCATAGTTAGGGCCAGTCGCTGCCCGCGACCACCAAATCTGGCGGACCCAAACACCCCGGCTGCGGAGGCCCCAAGCCCTCGCAGGCGGGAAACTGTCCCCGAAATGGCAGCTGCGGGCCGGTCGGCAGGGCCAGTTATTTTGGGGACATCGCCATGCGCATTCGCCGTCATTTCACGGTCGAGGGTCATTCGCCCTACGAAAGCATCGCCTTCAAGGCCGCCGCCAGCGAGATCCGCAATCCGGACGGCTCCATTGTCTTTGCCCAGGGCGATATCGAGGTGCCGGAAAGCTGGAGCCAGGTCGCCAGTGACGTGCTGGCCCAGAAGTATTTCCGCAAAGCAGGCGTCCCCAAGAGCCTGAAAGCCGTTCCCGAAGAAGGCGTGCCGGAGTTCCTCTGGAAAAAGCAGGGGAGCGGCAAAGAGACTACCGGCGAGAAGTCCGCCAAGCAGGTGTTCGACCGGCTGGCCGGCACCTGGACCTATTGGGGCTGGAAGGGCGGCTATTTCGATGGTGAGACCGACGCCCAGGCTTTCTATGACGAGCTTTGCCACATGCTGGCGGCGCAGAAATGCGCGCCCAATTCGCCGCAATGGTTCAACACCGGACTTCATTGGGCCTATGGCATCGATGGCCCCGGCCAAGGCCACTATTATGTCGACCACAAGAGCGGTCGGCTGACCAAATCCGGATCGGCTTACGAGCATCCCCAGCCGCATGCCTGCTTCATCCAGAGCGTCAAGGACGACCTGGTCAATGAAGGCGGCATCATGGACCTGTGGACCCGCGAGGCGCGGCTGTTCAAATACGGTTCGGGCACCGGCACCAACTTCTCGCCCCTGCGCGGCGCCGACGAAAAGCTGTCGGGCGGCGGGCGTTCCAGCGGGTTGATGAGTTTCCTCAAGATCGGCGACCGTGCCGCCGGCGCCATCAAGTCGGGTGGCACCACCCGGCGCGCCGCCAAGATGGTGATCGTGGACATCGATCATCCCGACATCGAGGACTTCATCGACTGGAAAGTCATTGAAGAGCAGAAGGTGGCGGCCCTGGTGACGGGCTCCAAGCTGGCGGAGCGTCACCTGAAAGCGGTGCTCAAGGCCTGCGTGAATTGCGAAGGCTCGGGCGGCGACTGCTACGACCCGCAGAAGAATCCGGCGCTGCGCCGCGAGATCAAGGCCGCGCGCAAGAGCCTGATCCCCGACAATCTGGTCGAGCGGGTGATCAGCTTCGCACGCCAGGGTTTCAAGGACATCGATTTCCGCACCTATGACACCGACTGGGACAGCGAGGCTTACACCTCGGTGGCCGGCCAGAATTCCAACAACACCGTGCGGGTGACAGACGATTTCCTGACCGCCGTGCTGGAAGACGATGACTGGCAACTGACCAGCCGCGGCGATGGCAAGGTGACCAAAACCATCCGCGCCCGCGACCTGTGGGACAAGGTCTCCTATGCCGCCTGGGCCTGCGCCGATCCGGGTATCCAGTTTCACACCAGCATCAATGACTGGCACACCTGCCCGGCCGGCGGCGAAATCCGCGCCTCCAATCCCTGCAGCGAATACATGTTCCTGGACGATACCGCCTGCAATCTGGCGTCGCTGAACCTGATGCAGTTCCGCAAAGGCGACGGCGTCAAGAGTTTCGATGTCGAAGCCTTCGAACATGCCACCCGGCTATGGACCATTGTGCTCGAAATCTCGGTCCTGATGGCGCAGTTCCCCTCCAAGGAAATCGCCCAGCTGTCCTATGACTACCGCACGCTCGGCCTGGGTTTCGCCAATATCGGCGGCGTGCTGATGAGCGCGGGCGTATCCTATGACAGCCGCGAGGGTCGCGCCATGGCCGGCGCCATCGCGGCGTTGATGACCGGCGTCTCTTATGCCACGTCTGCCGAAATGGCGGCTGAGCTGGGCAGCTTCCCCGAATATGCCGCCAACAAGGACGCGATGCTGCGGGTGATCCGCAATCATCGCCGCGCCGCTTACAGCGAAACCTCGGGCTATGAAAAGCTTGCCACCGCGCCCGTGCCGCTCGACCTGAAAGCGGTGGGTGATGCCGAGCTGGCCCAGGCCGCCAAGCGGGCCTGGGACGATGCCCTGAACAAGGGCAAGGAACATGGCTTCCGCAACGCCCAGGCCACCGTGATTGCGCCGACCGGCACCATCGGGCTGGTGATGGACTGCGACACCACGGGCGTCGAGCCCGACTTCGCCCTGGTGAAATTCAAGACCCTGGCCGGCGGCGGCTATTTCAAAATCATCAACCGCTGCGTGCCCGAGGCGCTGGCCAATCTGGGTTACGGCCAGCAGGAGATCGACGCCATCGTCGCCTATGCCGTGGGCCATGGCACCTTGGAAGACTATCCGGGCCGCATCAACTACGACGCCCTGCGCGGCAAGGGCTTTGGCGATGAACAGATCGGCCAGATCGAGGCGGCGCTGGAATCGGCCTTCGACATCCGCTTTGTCTTCAACAAATACACCCTGGGCAGCCAATTCTGCGCCGAGGTGCTGAAGCTGGATGGCGCCACCATGGATGCGTCCGACTTCGACATGCTGAAGCACCTGGGTTTCAGCCGCGCCGATATCGACGCCGCCAATCTGCATGTCTGCGGCGCCATGACTTTGGAAGGCGCGCCGTACCTGAAAGAGCAGCACCTGCCGGTGTTCGACTGCGCCAACCCCTGCGGCCGCATCGGCAAACGCGCGCTGTCGGTGGAAGCCCATATCCGCATGATGGCGGCGGTGCAGCCCTTCATCTCGGGCGCCATTTCCAAGACCATCAACATGGCCAACAGCGCCGCGGTGAAGGATTGCGGCGAGGCCTATATGCTGTCCTGGAAGCTGGGGCTGAAGGCCAATGCGCTCTACCGCGACGGCTCCAAGCTCAGCCAGCCGCTGTCCAGCCAGGTCTTCGCTTTCGCCGATCAGGACGAAGACGACGCCCAGCCCGAGGCGCCTCGCGCGCCCGCGGCCCAGACCGTGGTCACCGAGCGCATTGTCGAGCGTGTGATCGAAAAGATCCGCAGCCATGAACGCGAGAAGCTGCCCCACCGTCGCAAGAGCTATACCCAGAAGGCCATTGTCGGCGGCCACAAAGTCTATCTGCACACCGGCGAATATGAGGACGGCCGGCTGGGCGAGATCTTCATCGACATGCACAAGGAGGGTGCGGCTTTCCGCAGCCTGATGAACAATTTCGCCATCGCTATTTCGGTGGGCCTGCAGTACGGGGTGCCGCTGGAGGAGTTCGTCGAGGCCTTCACCTTCACCCGCTTCGAACCGGCGGGGCTCGTCATCGGCAACGATTCCATCAAGAACGCCACCAGCGTGCTAGACTACATCTTCCGCGAGCTGGGCGTCTCCTATCTGGGCCGCACCGATCTGGCCCATGTCGTGCCCTCCGCCGACGAGGATCTGGGCAGTGGTGCCGGCGGTGGTCCGGCCACGGAAGTGGCGATCGCCAAGGTGGCCTCCAGCGGATATTTGCGCGGCCGCACCCAGATCAGCCTGGTCAAGGGCGGCGCCGCCCCCAAAATGCTGGCGCAAGACGAAGAGGACCATTTCGGCCACTTCGAAGCCCACAATGACATCGACGCGGTGGATCTGTCGGATATCCGCGCCGGCGTGGAAGCCACGCTCAGCACCGTGAGCGCCCAGGTCGCATCCCTGGAAGCCGCGCTGAACAAGCCCGTGGCGCGTGACAGCCGCGCGGCGCGTTCGGCGGAAGCCCGGCTGAAAGGCTTTGAGGGCGACAGCTGTGGCGCCTGCGGAAACTTCACCTTGGTGCGCAACGGCACCTGCATGAAGTGCAACACCTGCGGGTCGACCAGCGGCTGCAGTTAAAGCGGCTGCAGTTAAACAGGGAGCAAATCCCCGTGCTGGCCGTTTTCAAGGGGATGCCATACGTTCAGTCCAGCGCCCTGGAACAGCTGAGTTATGACGAGGCCGCGCATACCCTGTGCACCACCTTCCGCCAAACCGGCCGCACCTATATTTACGAAGAGGTGCCCCAGGAGGTTTATGACGGCCTGCTGTTCGCGGACTCGCTAGCAGCCTATTTCAACAGCCATATCCGCGACCACTTCGCTTATCGTGAAATTTAGGGGCCGCGAGATTTAGGGGCCGCGAAATCCAGGGGTTCCAGGAACCGGCCTGCCCGGCAACCTTTTGGTAACCGTTGCGGTTCAGCCTTGCGGCGATGCGCAACTTCGCCCTTCTTGCCGCCTATACGGCCATCGCCCTGTTCCGCCCGGGCCCGGCCTTCGCCGCCGATATGGCGGCGGTGGCCAAGATCCATGGCGGCATCGTGGATTGCGTGGGTTGTGATCTGCGCGGCGCCAACCTGATGAACACCTGCGTCAAGGAGCATGACCTGCACGATGCCGATTTCGACGGCGCCGACGCCACCTTGATGTGCATGTCCTTCGCCAATTTCACCAATGCCACCTTCCGCGGCACCGAATTGTCGGGCGCCAATCTGGCGGGAGCAAAACTGGACGGCGCCGACCTGACCGGGGCCAAGACCTCGATCACGTCTTTCCTGGGCACCGACCTGCGCCATGTCAAAGGCCTGACCCAGGAACAGCTGAACGTGGCCTGTGGCGACAGCAAGACGCTGCTTCCGGCGGGGCTGACGATTCATACCTGCCGCTGACGCCTGCGGCCTCGCGATCAGGCCTGGTTGATCTTCCGGGCGATCATCTGGTCGAACGCATCCAGGATGTTCTGAACCGCGACGTTCTTGTAGAAAAAGAGCGGGGCTTCTTCCGGATGGACAAGCATGGTCGGGTTCGCTTCAAACAGGAGCAGCCTGCCATCCTGCAGCACCGAAAAATCAATTCCCGCAAAATCCAGGTCGAGCATGGCGCCAATGGCCTCAAGCGCCGCCCACACCTTGTCTCCGAGCACAGCTTTCGGGTTCGTGAGATACCGCAGTTCTTCCTCACGCCGGCCCGCGTCATGCTCCATCCCGGTGGTCCAGTGATGCACCAGCCAGTTCGCCCCGATCGCCAGGTGATAGGGATAGGGTTTGCGGTCAATGAAGATCGCGCGGTACTTGCGGTACCAGTTATCCGGCGAACGATAGTCGAAAAATTCCGTCGCATAGAGGACCGGTGCATCCGGGACCAGGGACAGGAACTGTTCGGGACGCTCAATCAGCACAACGCCTTCGCCGCCATGCCCGCCGGTAGGCCGCGCGATCAGGGGATAGCGCAGGCCGGCACACGCGTCTTGCGTCCAGCCTCCGGCAGGGCGCTCGATTTTACGCACCTTTGGAATGACCGCGGTTTCGCAGGTCTTCAGCAGGTCCGCCACTCCGGTGCGTGATGTTCTGCCGACACGATCCGGCAGATTGAGCATTGGGCGCTTGCTGAGTTTTGCAAACTGGGCCGCCAGGGCATGCGCCTCAGGCGCCGCATCAAGGTCGCCAACGGCATTGAACACGATGTCATAGGCGGGAAGTTCGTTATCGTGCTCGGGAAGGTTTTCGGGAAACCAGAAAATCCGGGAATATTTGGTTATGGGCAGCAAATGCTGGTCAGGCACATTGCCCTTGCCGGTGCTCGACAGGATAAGCACCACCGGAGCCAAGGGCTTGTCCGACGTCTCCACCAGGAAGATCTGCCGGGGGCGCCCTTCGTCCGTGACCGTGTCCACGAGCCGCCCCAGGGCTTTTTGCGCCTGCGCGCAAACGAGCAACCCCGTCAGGGACTTTGGATCGATCGCCAGGGCCGCCTCGGCCGCCGCGATGGCATCTGCATAGGCCCCGGCCTGGAGAAACTCGTCCGCCTGGTCTTCCAGATCAAACAGGGTGGACATGGCAATCGCCCGCGAATTGTTCCAGCGCCATCAGCCGGCCTCACGCGGATTGAGCGCCGCCATCATCACCACATCCACCCATTTTCCGCCGATGAAGGCGGCGTGGCGCATCACACCTTCCTGCACGAACCCGGCGCGGGCGTAGGCGGCGATGGCGCGGGTGTTGCCGGCAAAGACGGTGAGCCAAACCCGCTTCAGGTTCATTGTGTCCCAGGCATAGTGCAGCGCCAGTTTCAGCGCGGCGCTGCCATGGCCCTTGCCACGGTCGGGTTCATCGCCGATGCGGATGCCAAGCTCGGCGGCGCGGAAAACCGGATTGACGCCCTTGAACAGCACAAAGCCGATGGCGTTCGCCGGCTGCAGGGTGCGGATGATGAAGAGCACTTGTCCGTTCTGTCTGGCCTGCTGGTCCATCCAGTCCTTGAACACCAGGCAATCCACCGGGCGGTAAGGCATGTCCTCCAGCGCCGCCTGGGCGTCATTGAGCCACAGAAACAGCTTGCCGATATCGCCGGGCAGCGCCGGCGAGATGGCGACGCCGCCGCCCCTGTGCGACACGCGTGCAATGGCGCGCGAGGCGCCCTCGTCTGGTATGCAGGGCGTGAAATGCGCGTTCATGCCGGACCCCGTTCGGATCTGCGCAGTTTCGTCCGTCATGCTAAAAAATTGACTAATTACGCTGCCTACAGAAACCACGCCTTGTGCATGCTACATCGGAAATACAGCTGCAATGTTGCGCCCGTCTACTCCGCTGCTTCCTTCAGGGGATCGGGGCGAAATCGCAGCACCGGCTTTCTGGCCGCCGCGGTCTCGTCCAAGCGGCGGCGCGGCGCCAGACGGGGCGCACCGGTGAAGCGTTCGGTCTTTCCGGCCCGTGCCTCGGTCGCCAGGCCGCGCAGCACATGAATGAAGCGGTCCAATGACTCCTTGGATTCCGATTCCGTCGGCTCGATCAGCATCGCGCCATGCACCACCAGCGGGAAATACATGGTCATGGGGTGATAGCCCTCGTCGATCATCGCCTTGGCGAAGTCCAGGGTGGCGACGCCGGTGCCGTCGAGGAAGCTGTCGTCGAACAGCGCCTCATGCATGCAGGGGCCATCGCCGAAGGGGGCGCTCATCACATCCTTGAGCGACGCCAGGATGTAATTGGCGGACAGCACCGCGTCTTCGGATGCCTGGCGCACGCCGTCGCGGCCATGGGAGAGCATGTAGGTCAGCGCGCGCACGAACATGCCCATCTGGCCATGAAAGGCGCACATGCGGCCGAACGGCTTGGCGCCTTGCGGCACAGCCGCCTGATCCTCGATCAGGCGAAAAGACTGGCCGTCGGCAACCAGAAGCGGGATCGGTGCGTAAGGCGCAAGACGCTCGGACAGCACCACCGGGCCGGCGCCCGGACCGCCGCCGCCATGCGGGGTCGAAAAGGTCTTGTGCAGGTTGATGTGCATGGCGTCCACGCCCAGGTCGCCGGGGCGAACCTTGCCGGCGATGGCGTTGAAGTTGGCGCCGTCGCAATAGAAATACGCACCCGCCGCATGCACGGCATCGGCGATTTCCTTCACCTCGCCTTCGAACAACCCGCAAGTGTTGGGATTGGTCAACATGATCGCCGCGACATCGGGCCCAAGCTTGGCCTTCAGCGCTTCGGCATCGACATGGCCATTGGGCTTGGCGGGCACTTCATCGACGGTGAAACCGGCAAAAGCGGCGGTGGCGGGATTGGTGCCATGAGCGGACTGGGGCACCAGCACGCGCGTGCGGTTTTCGCCCCGCGCCGCGATGGCGGCCCGGATCGCCAATAGCCCGCACAATTCGCCATGCGCACCCGCCTTGGGCGACATGGCAACCGCCGGCATGCCGGTCAGGGTGGTAAGCCAAGTCATCAGCTGAGAGATCAACTCCAGCGCGCCCTGGGTAGTGGACCCAGGCGCCAGCGGATGCAGATCGCCAAAGCCGGGCAGCCGCGCCATCTTCTCGTTCAGGCGCGGATTATGCTTCATGGTGCAGGAGCCCAGCGGATAAAGCCCGCTGTCGATGGCATAGTTCATCCGCGACAGACGCACATAATGGCGCACCACTTCGGGCTCGCTCAGCCCCGGCAGGCCGATGGCCGCTTTGCGGCGCATGCCGCCCAGCCGGTCATCGGCAACTTTCACATCGGGCAGATCGACGCCGACGGCGCCATGACCCAGCTCGAAGATCAGTGCTTCTTCATGGTCCAGTCCGCGGTCGCCGGAGATGGTACCCAGTTCTTCGGGCGCCACGGTGCCGGGCGCGACGGTGCGGCGGCGACTATCCTCGGCCGGCGCTGTGGGACGGCCCTGATTGTTCATGCTCATCAAAGAACCTCCTGCAGCGCCTTGGCGAGCGCGGCAAAGTCGTCATCGGTATTGGTTTCGGTCACAGCCAGAATCAGCAGGTTTTCGACCGATTTGTCGTGCGGCAGCAGGCGTGACGCAGGGACGCCGGCGATAACGCCCTTTGCCGCCAGCTGGTCCACCACCTGGGCCGCCGGTTTGGACAGCCGCGCGGTGAACTCGTTGAAGAAGGCCTGTGTCAGCACCTCCACGCCCGGCAACGCCGCAAGCTTGTCCGCCAGCGAAGAAGCCTTGGCGTGATTGATGCACGCCAGCCTTGTCAGCCCCTCCTCGCCCAAGAGCGAGAGATGGATGGTGAAGGCCAGGGTGCACAAGCCTGAATTGGTGCAGATGTTGCTGGTCGCTTTTTCACGGCGGATATGCTGCTCGCGGGTGGAAAGGGTCAGGACATAACCACGGCGCCCTTCGACATCCACGGTCTCGCCACACAGCCGGCCCGGCATCTGGCGCAGGAATTTTTCGCGGGTCGCGAACAGTCCGACATAGGGCCCGCCGAAATTCAGGCCATTGCCGATCGATTGTCCTTCCGCCGCCACGATGTCGGCGCCTTGCGCGCCCGGCGGCTCCAGCAAGCCCAGCGAGACCACTTCCGTCACCACCGCGATCAGAAGCGCACCCTTGGCATGGGCCGCATCAGCGATCGGCCGCAGATTGCGGATCAGCCCAAACACGTCGGGCGACTGCACCACGACACAGGCGGTCTCATCATCGATCAATGCGACGATGTCTTCAGGCAGCCCCGGCGTCACCGCGCTGCGGGTGACGGGCCCCCACAGGCCGGCCACCGTCTCCACCGTCTCGGCATAATGGGGATGCAGGCCACCGGACAGGATCGCCTTGCCGCGCTTGGTGATGCGCTGGGCCATCAGCACCGCTTCCGCGGTCGCGGTCGAGCCGTCGTAAAGCGAGGCGTTGGCCACGTCCATGCCCGTGAGCAATGCCACCTGGGTCTGGAATTCGAACAGATATTGCAGCGTGCCTTGCGCGATCTCCGGCTGATAGGGCGTGTAGCTGGTGAGAAATTCCGAACGCTGGATCAGGTGATCCACCGAACTGGGCACATGATGCTTGTAGGCGCCTGCGCCGCAGAAAAACGGCGCGGCCCCCGCCGCCACATTCTTTGCCGCCAGCCGGGACAGGGCGCGCTCGACTTCCAGCTCTCCTTGCGTGTCCGGCAGATCGAAGGCCGACAGGGGCACAAGCGCCGCCTTGGGCACATCGCGAAACAGCGCGTCCACATCGGGCGCGCCGATCCTGGCCAGCATGGCGCGGCGGTCTTCAGAAGTTAAAGGTAGATAGCGCATCAGAGCGACTCCACGAACTTTGCGTAGGCGGCGCTGTCCATCAGCTTGGTGAACTCGCCCTTGTCGGAGAGCTTGATCTTGAAGAACCAGCCCGCACCTTCCGGATCTTCATTGACCTTGGACGGCTCTTGCTCCAGCGCGCTGTTGGACGCCGTGACGGTGCCGCCGGCAGGCGCATAAATGTCGCTCGCCGCCTTGACGCTTTCCACCACGGCGGCTTCACCACCGGCGGTGACGGTCTTGCCGCTGGCGGGCAGCTCGACGAACACCACATCGCCCAGGCTTTCGGCCGCAAATTTGGTGATGCCGACCGTGGCCTCGTCGCCCTCGAGACGGATCCATTCGTGCTGGTCGGTATAGCGAACTTCGGACATGCAAATCTCCTAGCGGCGATAGGTGTGGGGAACAAAAGGCATTGGTGAAATCACGGCGGGCATGGCTTTGCCGCGCACCATCAGGTCCACCGGCGTTCCGGCGGCGGCGAAGACGCTTTCGACATAGCCCATGGCAATGGGGGCATTGAGGCTGGGACCAAAACCGCCGGAGGTGACCTTGCCGATGATGCGGCCGTCTTTCGCCGCGATCTCGGTGCCTTCGCGCGCGGGCGCGCGGCCATCGGGACGAATACCAACGCGCTTGATGGTCGGCGCACCATTCAGGGTCTGGACGGCGCCGGGAAAATCTTTTGCTTCCTTGCGCCGCTTGCCGATGGACCAGAGCAGCGCGGCTTGCGCCGGATTGCGGGTCTCATCGATGTCATGACCGTAGAGGCACAGACCCGCTTCCAGCCGCAGGCTGTCGCGCGCGCCAAGCCCGATGGGCAGCACTTCGCTTTCACCCAGCAGCGCACGGGCGACGTGATCGGCGTCCGCACCTTCGATGGAAATCTCAAAGCCATCCTCGCCGGTATAGCCGGTGCGGCTGATGATGGCGGGGCGGCCCGCAATCGTGGCGCGCACAACCTTCATGAAGGTAAGATCGGAGATGCCCGGCGAATGTCGTTCCAGCACAGTCGCGGCCAACGGCCCCTGCAGCGCGAGCAGCGCGCGATCGGGCCGCAAGGTCAGCGCCGCCGCACCTTTGAGCTTTTCGCCCATATAGGCGAAGTCGCCTTCCTTGGTGTCGGCATTGACGACCACATAGAGGTCCGCCTCGCCCTGAAGGCGGGAGAACATGAAATCGTCCTTGATGGTGCCGGCTTCGGTGAGCAGCAGGCCATAACGCTGCATGCCCTCCTTGAGGCCCGCGACATCGGCCGGCGTCACGCGCTCAAGCGCCGCGGTATCGCCTGCCAGGAATGCCTGTCCCATATGCGAGACATCAAACAACCCCGCCTTTTCGCGGGTGTGCAGATGTTCTTTCAGGATGCCGGCGGGATAATGGACCGGCATCTCATAGCCGGCGAAAGGCACCATCTTGCCGCCCAGCTCAAGGTGCAGGGCGTGAAGCGGGGTGCGGCGCAGAATTCCTGACGCGATGGTCATAACGGTCCCAATGCAAGAGTCCACGCTTGTCTGAGCGCGACCCCTCTGTCATGGGACCTGAGAGATTTCCCCGGGTACGCCCCATCACAGGACGGCCGGATTACCCCTTCGGTGGGGGCGGCCTTGCAGCTTTCCCGCTTTCCAGAAGTTCATCACCCGATCGCGGTCCTTTTGCCTGAGAGTTTCCGGGGCGGTTGCTCCTTCGGCGGCCCTTCTGAAAAGGGCTCTCTCCCGCGAGGGATCGTGTGGTGGCCAGCCCCGCGGCGCCTCCGGCGGACAGGGATGTTGCAAAGCATCATAAGGGGGGCAAGAAGGGAGTCAACGCGGCCACATTGCCGCCCCTGTGGGGGGCGGAACTTACTCACATTCTTTCCGGGATTTCGATCCCCAAAAGCTCCAAAACCCGGGTCAAAACGCCCAAAACCCGGGCACAAAGCCCCAGCCGGGCGGCCCTGAGCCCCTCGTCCGTTTCCGACAGGACATGGTGGGCGCCATAGAATCGGCTGAAGTCCTGCGCCAGTTCGAAGGCGTATTCGCACAGCATGTTGGGCGCACGCTTTTCCTCTGCCGCGGCCAGCGCGTCGCCCAGGGTCAAAAGCTTGAGCACCAGCTTGCGCTCCTCCGGGGAATGGATGGCGGGGACGCCGACTTTCGCGCCCTGCTCCGCCGCCTTTCGCAGCATCGACTGGATACGCACCGCCGCATACTGAAGATAGGGCCCGGTCTTGCCCTCGAATTTGGAGAACCGCTCCAGGTCGAAGATGTAATCCGTGGTGCGGTGGTTGGAGAGATCGGCGAACTTGATGGTGGCGATGCCCACCTTGCGCGCGATCTCTGCGCGCTCTTCGTGCGCGTAGTCGGCGCCGATACCGGCTTCGGCCAGGCGCTTTTCGGCTTCCGCCTTGGCCATACCGATCAGGTCATGCAGCTTCATCACCCCGCCGGCGCGGGTCTTGAACGGCTTGCCGTCGGCCCCGTTCATGGTGCCATAGCCGACATGTTCCAGATGGGCGTTGCCGGACAGGCCGGCTTTTTCTGCGGCGCGGAATACCTGCTCGAAATGACCATGCTGGCGGTGATCCACCACATAAAGGATCAGGTCGGGATCATAGTCGCGCACCCGCTCGATCACGGTGGCGAGGTCGGTGGTGCCATACAGCACGCCGCCTTCCGACTTGACCAGGATCAGCGGCGGCATCGGCTTCTTGTCGTCATCGCGCGCAACCTCGACCACCAGCGCACCTTCGCTGATGGAGGCAAGCCCGCGTGCTTTCAGGCCTTCGATCATCGGCCCGATCAGCGCATCGACGCTGGATTCCCCGTTCCACAGATCAAAGCGCACACCCAGGGCACCGAATTCCCGTTCCAGCCCGCGTTCCGACACTTTCACGAAATGCCGCCACAGGGCCCGGTAGCCTGGACGGCCGGCCTGCAGATCCACGGTGGCGCGGCGCGCGGCTTCCAGCCGCGCCGGATCGGCATTGCAGGCGGCCGACGCGCGCGGATAAAGCGTCTCCAGATCATCCATGCTGACCGGAGATTCGCCCGGATATGGGCCGGTGAAATTGGGGTCGAAATAGATCGGCGCAGTACCTTCGATCTCGATTTCGGAAATCAGCTGACCCATCTGCAGGCCCCAGTCGCCCAGATGCACATCGCTGATCACCCGCCAGCCATTGGCGCGGTAAAGCCGCTGCAGGCAATCGCCGATGATCGACGAGCGCAGGTGGCCCACATGCATGGGCTTGGCAATATTGGGCCCGCCGAAATCGATCACCACAGTTTTGCCGTTGGCGCTTTCGGGCTTCGGCCCGGCCGCCACGCGCGCGTTCAGCGCGTCCTCGGCCAGATCGAGATTGAGAAAACCGGGACCCGCGATCTCCACCTTGCTGAAAATTCCTTCGGCGCGAAGCCGGGCGGCAACTTTCTCGGCGATGGCGCGGGGGTTGGCTTTGGCCGCCCCCGCCGGACTGCCATCGGCAGGACGGCCACTTAAAAACTTGGCGGCGGCGAGCGCGCCATTGCACTGGAACGGCGCGAGATCGGGACGATCGGACGCCTGCACCAGGCCAAAGCTTTCCGCCAGACCTTCCGCGACGAACGCCTGACCGGCGATGCGCGAAAGTTCAGCCGCGAGCGAGGTCATGGGGCGTAACGGCTCCGGTCTTTGGCATAGGCAAGCTGCTCCGGCGTCATCTGGAAGCCCGCCAGCTCCTCGTAATTCCAGGGCAGCTTGCCATTGGAGACATGCAGGTCCAAATCATCCGGCGACTGGTTGATGACGGCGGTCGCCGCGCCTGGCGCGAAGGTGAACTTCAGATGCAGCAGGCGCTTGTTGTAGATCTTGGCGTTCTCGGTCACCGCCACGAAATAGGGCACATTGTAGGTCGCGGCCTCGGCCTGCGGCGCGCGGGTGGCGCGGAAGGTCAGATCCAGCGACGCCTTGACCAGATTCTTGGCGGTCGAGTAGGTGCAGTCGCCCTGCGCATTGATCAACGAGACGGTGTAAAGCTCATTGGCCAGGTCGGACGTGGTGCCGGGGCGAAAGAAGGTCACGCTCTGGGTGTCGGCCAGGATCGCCGGCACCGGGCAGATGGCGATCTTGGTGCTGCAACCCAAAAGCGGCAGCAGCAGGGCTCCGGCCACAGCCAGTCGGGACAGGCGAAAACGCATCAATACTGACTTTCCTTGGGCGCGCTTGACTTTTGCCCGCCCGGGCCCGACTTCTCCGAACCCGCCTCGTTGGGCAGGGGCGACCATAGCCAAGCAGACCCCCGATGGAAAGCATAGAACATCAAAAAAGCCAAGCTTTCCTAGGCCGTAAGGTGAAGGACTGAGCGCCGATGGCCGTCTATACCGAGGTCAGCTTCGAGGAGCTGGAAAAGCTCCTGGAGCAGTACGATATCGGCCAGCCCCTGTCCTTCAAGGGCATCGCCGAGGGCATCGAGAATTCCAATTATTACCTGCAGACCGACCGCGGCGCCTTCATCCTGACCCTCTATGAAAAGCGGGTGGCGGCCGATGACCTGCCCTTCTTCCTGGGGCTGATGGAGCATCTGGCCGAGGGCGGGGTGCATTGCCCCTTGCCGGTCAAGACCCGCGACGGCCAGGCGCTGGTGCATCTGAACCGCCGCAACGCCACGATCGTCACCTTCCTCACCGGTATCGCGCTGCGCCGCCCCGATGCCGCGCATTGCGCGAGCGCCGCGCGGGTGATGGCCGGCCTGCACAGGTGCGGCGAAGGTTTTGCGCTTGCCCGCGCCAATGCGCTGGGGCCCCAGGGCTGGCGGCCGCTGGCCGAAGTCATTCATGGCGCCGACACAATCGAGGATGGGCTCGATTCCCTGATCAACAATTCGCTGGACGAGCTGGTGCCGTCCTGGCCCACCGCTCTGCCGGCGGGCGTGATCCATGCCGACTATTTCCCCGACAATGTGCTGTTCGTGGGCAACGAGGTCGGCGGGGTGATCGACTTCTATTTCGCCTGCAACGATTTCTATGTCTATGACCTGGCCATCATGCTGAACAGCTGGTGCTTCGAACTGGACGGCAGCTACAACATCACCAAGGGCCAGTCGGTGATCAACGCCTATCGCCAGCAACGCGAATTGAGCGAGGCGGAGATAGACGCATTGCCCATCTTGATGCGGGGTGCGGCCTTGCGCTTCCTGCTGACACGCACCTATGACTGGCTCAATCCCGATCCCAATGCACTGGTCAGGCCCAAGGACCCGCGGGAATATTCCAAGAAGCTGCGCTTCCACAACAAGGTGCGTCACGCCCGCGAGTACGGACTGTGATTGATCTCTTTACCGACGGCGCCTGTTCCGGCAATCCCGGCCCGGGCGGCTGGGCGGCGATCCTGCGCTCGGGCGCGCACGAAAAAGAACTGTCAGGCGGCGAGGCGGCCACCACCAACAACCGCATGGAATTGATGGCGGTGATCGAAGGGCTCAAGGCGCTGAAGAAAGGTGGGCCCGTCACCATCCATACCGACTCCCGCTATGTGATGGACGGGGCGTCGAAATGGCTTTCCGGCTGGAAGATCAAGGGCTGGAAGACCGCCGACAAGAAACCGGTCAAGAACGAAGACCTGTGGCGGATGCTGGACACGGAAATGGCCCGCCACACCATCCGCTGGATCTGGGTCGCAGGCCATTCCGGTCATCCGGAGAATGAAAGAGCGGACCAGTTAGCGCGGGATGCTATCCCGCGCTAATTTTATTTGATGGTCGCGCAGCCGAAGGCTCGCTGCGCTCGCCAGGCTGACGCTCCTGGCCCGCGGTGCCATTCCGGGCCCGTAAAATTTACGGAAGCTGGCCCATCATGTATTCCGCGCTGGACACATCGAATGCGCCCGGCTCTTCCACATTGACCGACTTCACCACGCCATTTTCCACGATCATGGAATAGCGCTGGCTGCGCTTGCCCATGCCGAACTTGGTGCCGTCCATCTCAAGCCCCACGGCGCGGGTGAAGTCGCCATTGCCGTCGGCCAGCATGTGCACCTTGTCACCGGCCTGCTGGTCCTTGCCCCAGGCGCCCATCACAAAGGCGTCATTGACCGAGACGCAGGCGATGGCGTCCACGCCCTTGGCTTTCAGCGCATCGTAATTGTTCACAAAGCCCGGCACATGCTTGGCCGAGCAGGTGGGGGTGAAGGCGCCGGGCAGCGCGAACAGCGCCACTTTCTTGCCGGCAAAGAAATCGTCGGTCTTCACCGGGGTGGGCTTGCCGTCCTTCATTTCCATCAGGGTGGCGGAAGGGATTTTGTCACCGGCTTTGATCGTCATGGGAGTCTCCGTTGGGGTTGGATCAGCTGATTTCAGGGATGGATGCGGTGTTATAATGCCTTGCGATGTAATCCAGTGCCGCGGCGGCGTCGAGCGCGGGCGAAAAATAATAGCCCTGGCCGAATTCGCAGCCGATCTTGGCCAAAAACTGTGCGTCGCCCTCGCTTTCGACCCCTTCGGCCACCACCGCCCGCTTGAGGTCATGGGCCATGGCGACAATGCCCGACAGCACCACTTCGCCGTCGGTGTCGATGTCGGTGCCGCCGTGCCGCGCCAGAAAGCTCTTGTCGATCTTGACCGTGTCGATGGGCAGGTTGCGGAATTCGCTCAAGCTGCTAGCGCCGGTGCCAAAATCGTCAATGGAGAGTCCAGCGCCGGCATCGCGGATGCGCGCCATGATCGCCGGCACCTTGGCATCCTCGGCGATGGCGGTTTCGGTGATTTCCAGGTTGAGCGTGCCCGGCGCAATGCCGCTTCCCGACAGAACCGTCCTGAGCAGGGCTTCGAAGCTCGCGTCTTTCAATTGGCGGCGGGAGAAATTTACGCTGACAAACAGGGGCGGCTTGAGCGGGAAATATTTCTGCCAATGCGCCAGATCACTGGCGGCGCGTTCCAGCGCCAGCCGGCCCAGCTCCACGATCAGCCCGCTTTCTTCCGAATGGGCGATGAAATCGGCCGGCGAGATCAAGCCCTTGACCGGATGCTGCCAGCGGAGCAGCGCCTCGAACCCCGCCACGCTGCGGTCGGAGAGGCGAATGATTGGCTGATAAAAGACATCCAGCTGGTCGGCGACCAGCGCATGCCGCAACTCGCTTTCCAGCGCCACACTGTCACCCGGCGCCAGGATTTCCAGATCACTGGAGTAGACCCGGGCGCAGGCCCCGCCCTGTCTCTTGGCCGCAATCAGCGCCAGCTCGGCATTCTTGATCAGGGCGAAAGGGTCCTCGCTCTGCGTGCCGGTGGCGAGCCCGATGCTGACCGGCGCGAACACGTCACGCCCTTCCAGGCGATAGGGCTTGCTGCAGGCTTCCGCCAGCGCATTGCCGATGGGCTGGGGGGCGCGGCGCGGATTGGCAAACAGGAACGCGAAGCTGTCGCCACCGGTGCGGAAAATCTGCGCCGGTTCGCCCATACCTGACAGCCGTTCGGCCAGCATCTTCAGAATCGAATCCGCGCCGCGGTCGCCCAGACTGGCATGAATGGCCTTGAAGCGGTCCACATCCAGCAGCGCGAACAGCGCGCGGCCAAAGTCGTCGCCCAGCGCATCCAGCGCTTCCATCAGCGCCACGCGGTTGCCGAGCCCCGTCAGGGCATCGCGCGGCAAAGCGGCGTCGCGCTTGCGCTCGGCTTCCGCTTGCGCTGCGGCGAATTCCGCTTCCTTGCGCTGGGTGATGTCGGAGAGCAGACCCAGGCAATCGGACGGCACATCCTGTTCGCTGACAATGGTGGCGCGCAGCTCCAGCCAGCGAAAAGGCCCCTGCCCGCGGGCGCGGAATTCCAGGCGGAACGCCAGGCCTGGGCGATGGCGATAGTCCTCCAGCGCATGGCTATAGACCTCGCGGTCCTCGGGATGGATGTAATCGACCCAGTCGCTGTGCGACAAGGTCGCCTCATGCATGGAGAGGCCGACCATCTGGGCGGCTTCCGCCGACAGGCTCAGAAGACCGGCGCGGAAATCCAGATCGAACACGCCCTGATGCGCGGCCCCGATTGCCGCGCGCGCCAGGCTGTTGAACGGTGCATTGGGGTCGATCGCTATCCTCTCATCGGCCGGCGCCTGGGCTTCCAGCAATCGGGCGGCATAGGAACCATGCAGGAAGGGCAAGACCGCGATTTCTTCCGAAGCAATCACCGCCAGCGCCAGCAGGATCGCGCCCGCTGCCGCAAAGCCGCCCGTCGCCGCCGGCCCGGTGAGATTTTCGCCCAATCCGCCAAGCGCCGTCACGGCGGCGGCCACCGCCACCAGCGCGAAAGCCGCCGCACTGGGCGCGATCACCTGCGCCGCCTTGTGGCCGATGCGGCCGCAATAGATCAGGTACGACGCCACCACCACCGAACCCAGGACAAGGGCAATGTCGGTCAGAAGGGTGGCGGCGGGAATACCCAAATAGGCGAGCGCGCCCAGCCCAACCAGGCCGTAGATGCCGCGGTGAAACAGCTTTTCGTATTTGGGCCAGGCGTCGCGCAACGGAATGATGGCATCCGCCAGCCGCGCGCCAGCCGCCAGCGCCAGAATGGTAAGAAAGGCCGACAGGCCGTATGGCCCGCCGATGCGGGTGGCGATATTGGCGTCGAACATGCCGGTGCCCGACAGCCAGCTGCCGAGCAGCATCAAAAGCGTGATCGCGACCCAGCGCGGCGCGGCATGGCCGATCAGCACGGCCAGCCCGCCGGTGATCAGCGCCGCCGCCCCGATCAGGGCGCCGACCGCGGTGATGAAGATGGCAAGCTGGCGGTTGTGAGACGACAGCGCCGGTTCGGTCCAGGCCGACAGCGCGGGCGGGCTGTCCGCCGAGGCGACCTGGATAGCCAGGCCCACGGTGGAGACCGGCGGCACGATCACCCGCCAGGCGCGCCGGCCATAGGCGGATGCCGTTTCCACCACCGTGCCGGAATCCGAACTCGCCACCGCCAGGATCGCGGGCCGCGAGCGGCGCGGCAAGAGCGACAGCGCGGCGCGCGGCGGCTGGCCGGCCAACAGCACGCGGGTGGCGGGTCTGACCGAATCATTGCTGACCTGCATGATGTACCAGGAGGAACCGTCCGTCTCGGTGCCGCCGGGCGCGCGATAGGGCGCCAGCGAGCCTTTCAGTTCCAGCACATTGTCGTTGGCGCCGAAGTTGACGGGATTTCCGCGGCTGTCTGCCGCGCGGACGCAAAGCGGTGCCGCAAGAAGCAGCACGAACGCAAAAAGGGCAAGACGGCGCAATAGTTTCATGAATCCTTAGGTCGCCGAAAAGCGCCTCAACCTAGCTGCGCTTCGTCCTTGAGCAAAGCAAATAGCAGGTGATCGGCCCACTCGCCGTTGATCAGCAGATAGCGCCGGGCCAGGCCTTCCTGGCGGAACCCGGCGCGGGCCAGAAGATTCTTGGAGGCCTCATTGCCGGTCAGGCACGCCGCCTCGATGCGGTGCAGCCCCAGCGTTTTGAACACAAACGGCACCAGCGCCTTCACCGCGCTGGTCATATAGCCCTGGCGCGCGAATTTGGCGCCGATCCAGTAGCCCATGGTGCAGCATTGGGTGACCCCGCGCCGCACATTCGACAAGGTGCAGCCGCCCAGAAGCGCATCATCGCTTTCGCGCAGGACGAAAAAAACATAGGCCGAATCCAGCCGCGTTTCCTTCTGGTAACGCTTGATGCGGCGGCGGAAGGCGCCGCGGGTGAGCTCGTCATCGGCCCAGACCGGCTCCCAGGGCGTGAGGAATTCGCGGCTTTCGCTGCGCAGCTTCGCCCAGACCGGGTAATCGGCAATGCGCGGATAGCGCAGATAGATGCCCTGCCCCCGGATCACAGGCTGCTGGCCGCCCGGAAAAGTAAGCCCGCGCATGAACGCGATCGGGCCGGTCTTGGCGAGCGCAGCCTTGACCATTATTCCGCCGCGTCCGGCAAGGATTTGGAACCGCCGAAACGGCGCGCGAAAACATGATGCGGTTCAAGCCGGGTGACAGGGCCTACGGCGGCAATGGTGGGACGGCCGGTGGCGACCACACGGGCGGCATAGGTCTTCACCGCGGCCACGTCGATGGCGTCGAGCTGCGCCACGATCTCGGCCGCGGACTGTACCTTGCCCAGCGCGAACAGCTGGCCGGCGATCTGCTCGGCGCGGGTGCCGGGGCGTTCCATCCCCATCAGCAACGACACCTTGAGCTGGGCACGGGCGCGCGCCACTTCGCTGTCGGTGAGATTGCCGCTCATCGCTTCCATCTCGCCGGCGATAACGGCGGAAAGTTCGGCTGCCTCATTTTCGCCGGTGCCGGCATAGATGCCCAGAAAACCGGAATCCTGAAAGCCGTTGGAGAAGGCATAAACCGAATAGCAGAGACCGCGCTTCTCGCGCACTTCCTGGAACAGGCGTGACGAGGTGCCCCCGCCCAGCGCCGTGGCATAGATCTGGGCCACGAAATAATCGACATCGGCATTCGACAGACCCGGAAAGGCATAGGCGACATGGGCCTGTTCGAGATCTTCAACACTGCGGAAATCGCCGCCGACATAATGCGCCGGCACGGTTGATGGCACCGCGCCCCGATTGAGGCCGGCGCATTTCTCCTCGGCCAGCTTCAGGATCGCGTCATGCTCCACCGCGCCCGAGGCGACCAGGGTCATGCTTTCCAGCCGGTACCCCGAGGCCATGTAATCCTTCAGCATCGGACGGCTGAAGCCATTGACTGTCTTTTCCTCGCCCAGGATCGGCCAGCCCAGAGGCTGGTCCTGGAAGATGGCCGATTGCAGATGGTCGAACACGATGTCGTCGGGCGTGTCGCGCGCCTGGCCCAGCTCCTGCAGCACCACCTGGCGTTCGCGTTCCAGCTCCCCCTGTTCAAAGCTGGGGTTGGTGAGAATGTCGCCGATGATGTCCAGCGCCAGCGGCACATCGTCTTTCAGGACGCGGGCATGAAAGGCGGTCTGCTCGCGGCCGGTATAGGCGTTGAGGATGCCGCCCACCGCTTCGATCTCTTCAGCGATGGCACGCGCACTGCGCGTGGCCGTACCCTTGAACGCCATATGCTCCAGCATATGGGAGACACCCATCTGGGCCGGCGTCTCGTTGCGGCTTCCGGTGTTCACCCAGATGCCGACAGCGGCGCTTTCGAGCCCCGGCATCGGATCGCTGGCGACCGTCAAGCCATTGGAAAGTTTGGAGATTTCCAAGGTCATGGGGCCAGTTTAGAAGAGATGATCTGCTTTATCAAAGACGCGTCGGGGGCGCAAACCTCATAGTTTTCAACCCTTTGGTCCAAACCGGCCAGCCGGGACGGCACGGCCGGCGGCATGCCGATGGCGGCAGATACCGCGTCTGGGAATTTGGCCGGGTGGGCGGTGGAGAGCACCACCACGGGTGAAGGCGCGTTACCCATCTTCATCGCGGCGGCAACGCCGACCGCGGTGTGGGGATCGATGATGCGGCCGGTCTGCTTGTACACAGACGCGATGGCGGCGCGGGTCTCCGCATCGTCGCTGGCGAAGGCGCTGTAGCGGGCGCGCAGCTTTTCCAGAACCGGACGCGGCAGCACCAGTTTCCTGTCGCGGGCGAAGTCGCTCATGGCGGCAGAAGTCCAGTCGGGGTCGCGGTCTGCGGCCTCGAACAGGGCCCGCTCGAAATTCGATGCCACCTGGATGTCCATCGACGGGCTCAAGGTGGCGTGGGCGGTGCCACTGGCATAGACGCCCTCGTTCAGGGCGCGCGCCATGATGTCATTGGCGTTGGTGGCGATGACCAGGCGCTGGGCCGCAAGCCCCATGCGCTCGGCCGCCTCGCCGGCGAAGACGTCGCCGAAATTGCCGGTGGGCACAACAAAAGTCGCCGGCTTGCCCAGCTGCGCCGTGGCGGTGAAGTAATAGACGCACTGCGCAGCAATGCGGGCGAAATTGATGGAGTTGACCGCGGTCAGCGAAATCTCGGCCGCATAGGCCTTGTCGGCGAACAGCGCCTTCACCAGCGACTGGGCGTCATCGAAGCTGCCGGTGATGGCGACATTGGCGACATTGGCGTGCGGCGACGTGGTCATCTGGCGCCGCTGCACGTCGCTGACGCGGCCCGCGGGGTGCAGCACCACCGTCAGTATGTTGGGCAACCCGCCCAAGGCCGCGATGGCCGCCGAACCGGTATCGCCCGAAGTGGCCGCGACCACGGTGGCGCGGCCGCCGCGCTTGGCCAGCGCCCGGCTGAACAGCTGCCCCAGAATCTGCAGCGCGATGTCCTTGAAAGCCAAGGTGGGGCCGTGGAACAGCTCCAGCAGATAGCGGCCATCGCCGATCTCGACCAGGGGCGCGATCTGGGGAGCGTCGAAATCCGAATAGGCGGCTTCGATCGCCTCGTGCAGCTCCGCATCGCTGAAGGAGCCGGCGGTGAATTTGGACAGGACGGTGAAGGCGACGTCCTGATAGCGCATGCCCTTGAAGGCGGCGATTTCGGCGGCCGAGAATTGCGGCCAGCTCTCAGGCAGATAGAGACCGCCATCGGGCGCAAGTCCCGCCAGCAGCACATCGGAAAAGGAAGCGGGCTTGGCCTGGCCCCGGGTGGAAATGAACATCATGGCGAGGGGTTATAGGGCGGGATTTGCAGGGGGACCATCTATTTGAAGGCGATCCGGCCTTTTGAAATATGGTAAGAAATCCAGATACCTAGAAGCCCAATCGCCAGCCCGAACCAGGTGATGGCGTAAGACAGATGCTGGTTGCGGAAACTGACCACGGTCTGGCCGCCCACCGGAAGACCACCGGGATTTGGGGTGGCGTCGGCCTCCACCAGAACCGGGTCGGACAGGGCGATGTGGTCAGCCGCCGCGATACCGGCCAGGTCGCGGGCGTACCAGGTGTGATGCGCGATATCGGGCGCGGGCGTGAACAGGCCCGGTGCGTCGGGTGCGCGCCACACCCCGGTGACGGATGTCTCTGTGGGCGCATTGCCGGCGGCGCGGCTTGCGGGATCGAGCTTCTCCCTGGGCACCGCGCCACGGTCCACCATCAGCATCTTGCCGCTGTCGGTCAGGAACGGCGTCAGCACATGATAGACAGGCGCGCCCGTCGCGTCGGTGGTGAAGACGTAAGCTTCTTTGGCGTGATCGAAGCGGCCATGCAGGGTGACGCGGCGATACTGCGCCTCATCCGCTGGCAGGGCGGTGATCTGGTCCAGGGTGATGGGTGCGGCCGTCATGTGGCCGTTCACGGTGGCGATCAGCGCCAGCTTCCATTGCAGTCGCTCGAGCTGCCACACGCCCAGCCAGCACAGGATGGCGAACAGGATCGCGCAGGCGAACGTCATGCCGGGATAGGGGCGGAAGGTCACAGAAATTTACTCATTTAAACGGGCCTCGCCCGCCTTGTGCTTGTACTGCAGAACCAGCAACGCCGATTTGGACAGGCGCAGGAATATCGCCGTGAGGATGCAGATCAGGGGTATCCACAACACGGCATGGACCCACAGCGGCGGCTGAAAGGTGAACTCCACCCACAGCGCCAGGCCGCAGACAATCGCGCCCACGATCAGGATGCCGAACACCATGGGTCCGTCGCCGGCGTCAAACATGGCGTAGTCCAGCGCGCAGGCCGGGCACTGTTTCTTCAGCGCGATATAGCCGTCGAACAAAGGCCCCTGCCCGCAGCGCGGACAGAGGCCCTTGAGGATGGCAATCGATGTGTTGGGCGCTTGCGTGGCTTAGCCCTGCACGAGGGGGCCCTCGCCCCAGACATAGATACACACAAACAGGAACAGCCACACCACGTCGACGAAGTGCCAGTACCAGGCCGCCGCCTCGAAGCCGAAGTGGCGGGTCGGCGTAAACTGGCCGGCGATGGCGCGCCCCAGGCAAACGGTCAGGAAGATGGTTCCAATGATGACATGGAAGCCGTGAAAGCCCGTCGCCATGAAGAAGGTCGAACCATAGATGGCGTCGAAATTGCCCGCGCCGGCCGCCAGCACCGAATGGGCCGGATCGGTGAAGGGCGCCAGCGCCAGATTGTTGAAGCCAAAGGTGAAGGGCGCATGGGCATATTCGTACGCCTGCACGCAGGTGAAGCTGAGGCCCAGGAGCACCGTCAGGATCAGGCCCTGGATCGCGCCCTTGCGGTCGCCGCTCTGCAGCGCATGGTGCGCCCAGGTCACCGTGGTGCCCGAGGTCAGCAGGATCAGGGTGTTGAGCAGCGGGAAATGCCAGGGATCCAGCGTGGTGATGCCCGCGGGCGGCCAGGTGGGCACGCCAACATCGGCGTGGAAGATGCCGAAATTGAAAAAGGCCCAGAACCAGGCGACGAAGAACATCACTTCGGAGGCGATGAACAGCAGCATGCCGTAGCGCAGATGCAACTTCACCACCGGGGTATGGTTGCCCAGCACGACAGATTCCTTGATCACATCGCGCCACCAGCCGGCCATGGTGTAGAGCACCAGCGCCAGGCCGATCAGGAATATCCAGGGCTGGCCGTTCACCGGCAGGCCGAAGAATTTGTCGTAATCCTTGTTCATCCAGAACACGGCGCCGCCCAGCATGAGGAAGGCGCCGGACGAGCCGACGATCGGCCATGGGCTGGGGTCCACCAGATGATAATCGTGCTTCACATCGCTGCTCATAGGCCTTGCCCCTCTAGTGGGTTGTATGTTCGTGCCACTGCACGATCGACATCAGATAAAACAATATAGCTACACCGCCGAGGACCAGCCCCAGTGCGATGTTGCGTTTGCGGCGCGCGCGGATGGCATCATCATCCCTCACGTGATCGCCAAAGGAAGTGTCAGTGCCGGCAGGCCGGCCAGTTTCTCAATGATCAGGGCGGCAAACAGCGCCGTCATATAGAGCAGCGACACGCCGAACAGGCGGTGGGCCGCGGGCTCTTTCTCTTCATTCTTTTCGAAATAGGTCGCGATGGCTTCGACCAGGAACCACAGGCCGATGCCGCCGGACGCCGCCAGATAGAGCCAGCCGCCGATATGCAGGAAGGCCGGCAGCACGCCCAGCGGCACCAGCACCAGCGTATAAAGCAGGATCTGGAAGCGGGTATGGGGCTTGCCCTTCACCACCGGAAGCATCGGCACGCCGGCGCGGGCATAGTCGCCGCTGCGCCATAGCGACAGCGCCCAGAAATGCGGCGGGGTCCACATGAAGATGATGGCCACCAGCAGAAGCGGCGCCAGCGACAGATCGCCGGTCACCGACGCCCAGCCGATCGCCGGCGGCAACGCGCCCGACAATCCGCCGATCACGATGTTCTGCGGCGTGCGGCGCTTGAGCCAGAGCGTATAGACCCCAACATAGAAGAAGATGGTGAAAGCCAAGAGGCCGGCCGCCAGGAAATTCACGAACAGGCCCATGGTGGCGACCGACGCCACCGACAGAGTCCAACCAAAGGCCAGCGCATCTTCCCGCGCCACATGGCCCATCGGAATGGGCCTTGTCGCGGTGCGGGTCATCAGCCGGTCGATGTCGCTGTCATAGGCCATGTTGAGGCAACCGCTCGCGCCCGCCGCCACCGCGATGCAGAGCAGCGCGGTGAAGCCGGTCAGCGGATTGACATGACCCGGCGCCGCCACGATGCCGGCCAGTCCCGTGAAGATCACCAACGACATCACGCGCGGCTTCAGCAGCGCGAGAAAATCGCCGACGGTGGTAACACGGGGATAGGCCAGTGAAAGCGACATGGCTTATTTGATCTTCGGCAGCTCGTTGAACTGATGGAAGGGCGGCGGCGACGGCAAGGTCCACTCCAGGGTCGTGGCGCCCACGCCCCAGGGATTGTCGGCGGCCTTGCGTTTCTTGGCGAAGGCTTCCGCGATCATGGTCAGGAACACCAGCACACCGAAGCCGGCAATGAAGGCGCCGATCGACGAGACGTAGTTCCAGCCCGCATAGGCATCCGGATAGTCCGCATAGCGGCGCGGCATGCCGGCCAGGCCCAGGAAGTGCATCGGGAAGAAGGCCAGGTTCACGCCAATGAAGGTGATCCAGAAGTGCAGCTTGCCCAGCGTCTCATTGTACATGTAGCCGGTGAACTTCGGGAACCAGAAGTAGAAGCCCGAGAAGATCGCGAACACCGCACCCAGCGACAGCACATAATGGAAGTGCGCCACCACATAATAGGTGTCCTGCAGCACGACATCGACGCCGGCATTGGCCAGCACCACGCCGGTGACGCCGCCCACGGTGAAGAGGAAGACGAAGCCGATCGCCCACAGCATCGGCGTCTTGAACTCGATGGAGCCGCCCCACATCGTGGCGATCCAGCTGAACACCTTGATGCCGGTAGGCACTGCGATGACCATTGTGGCGAAGACAAAGTAGGCCTTGGTGTCGACGCTGAGCCCCACCGTGTACATGTGGTGCGCCCAGACGAGAAAGCCGATGAAGCCGATCGCGACCATGGCGTAGGCCATGCCGAGATAACCGAACACCGGCCGCCGGGAGAATGTGGCGATGACATGGCTGATCATGCCGAAGCCCGGCAGGATCAGAATGTACACTTCGGGATGGCCGAAGAACCAGAACAGATGCTGGTACAGGATCGGATCACCGCCGCCCGCCGCATTGAAGAACGAGGTGCCGAAATGGCGGTCGGTGAGCAGCATGGTGATGGCGCCCGCCAGAACCGGCAGCGACAGCAGGAGCAGGAACACCGTCACCAGGATCGACCACACGAACAGCGGCATCTTGTGCAGGGTCATGCCCGGCGCGCGCATGTTGAAGATGGTGGTGATGAAGTTGATGGCGCCCAGGATCGAGGACGC
>Ga0182024_10000733_pt1 | contig 85506 bp, 79 predicted proteins | sample P32metaG_FD_120480 | JGI IMG/M metagenome (GOLD analysis project Ga0182024, IMG submission 120480) | Permafrost microbial communities from Stordalen Mire, Sweden - P3-2 metaG (Illumina Assembly) | ecosystem: Environmental > Terrestrial > Soil > Wetlands > Permafrost | place: Sweden: Stordalen... | reverse complement strand
TGTAGGTCTCGGGGGTGACCAGCGTGTTGTTCGGCGCGCCGAGCTGCAGGCGCATCATCAGCGCCTCGACGCCGCCGAGGCAGAAGAACACGAACGTCGTGACCATGTACATGATCCCGATCCGCTTGTGATCGGTGGTGGTGATCCAGCTCGTCCAGCCGCGCGCCTCGCGCTCGACGCGGTCGGTGCTCACGATGGGGACTGGGGCGACGTAGGTTGCCATTTCGTCGGCTGGCTCCTCGATGTCCTTACGGGCTTTCGACCTGACCGGCGCCGGTCTGGGAGTTCAGTTTGGCTCGCGCGATCTTGGCTTGCGCGTTGGCTTCGGCGATGAGCTGCTTCTGACGCGCCAGCCAGGCGTCGAACTGGGCTGGCGGTACCGCCCTGACGGCGGCGATCATGCGCGCGTGCCCGCGTCCGCAGAGGACGGCGCACTGCCCGCGGTAGAGGCCGGGCTTTGAGACCTTGAGCCAGGTGTAGTTGTGGTACCCGGGCACCGCCTGGAACTTGCCCCCCAGCTGCGGGATCCACCAGGAGTGGATGACATCCTCAGAGACGATGTCCAGGGTGACGGTCGTTTCGGTGGGGACGACCATTTCCTCGTAGGAGTACGGCGCGCCGAGGCCATCGGGTTCGTTCGCGCCGGGGTAGACGAACTGCCAGATGTATTGCCGACCGATGACCGTGATGTTCAACGATTTCCCATTCGGCGGCAACTTGCGCTCGGCGCTGGCGTACAGCAGGCCGCTCGAGCCGAGGAGCTGGTCGCCGTTCGAGCTCGAGTTTGCGGGGTCCTCGATCGAGGACAGCTTTGCGAACGTGAGCACGGCGAGCGCCAGCAGGATCACTCCGGCGGCGACGGTCCAGCTGACCTCAATGCGTGTGTTGCCGCGAATCTGCGCCGCCACCGCGCCCTTGCGCGCGCGGAACCTCAACAGCGTGTACCCAAGCCCCGCCTCGACGCCGATGAAGATGACCAGCGCAACGTAGAGCGTGATCTTGTAGAGGCTGTCGATCTGGTTCGCGTTGGGCGACCCGCCCGACTGGGGGGTGAAGAACGCGAGCAGTGATGGGAGATGGCCCAAGGCGGCCGAGATTCTATTCAGGCCCGGAGGGGACGCGCTTGATGACGTTTGCCACGAGGGCGGCCTAGCGCCCGGCGAACCTGGCCGAGCGCTTCTCCACGAAGGCCATCGCGCCCTCCAGGAAGTCGTCACTGGCGGACATCTCGCGCTGGATCTGCGCCTCCAGCTCGAGCTGGTCGCCCATACGCTGATAGAGCCAGTTGTTGAGCTGGCGCTTGGTCCCCGCGTAGGAGCGCGTCGGCCCATTGGCCAGGCGAGCGGCCAGCGTCGCTGTCTCCTCCTCCAAGCGTGCGTCATCTACGACGCGGTTGATCAAGCCCCAATCGAGGGCCATGGCCGCGGGCAGGCGCTCGCCGAGCATCGCCAGCTCGCTCGCGCGCGCCATGCCGACCCGCGTGGGCAGGAACAGCGAGGAGCCGCCATCGGGAACGAGGCCGATGTTCACGAACGCGAGCAGGAAGTACGCGCTCTCCGATGCCACGATCAGATCGCAGCACAACGCGAGCGAGCAGCCGATGCCGACGGCGGGACCGTTCACGGCGGCCAGCACGGGCTTGGGCATCTCGCGGATCGCGTGCATGATCGGGTGGTAGCGCTCGGTGAGCGTCTTGTACACGTCGGGGCGCCCGTCGGGCGTGGTCTCACCGCCGCTGATGTCCTTCAGGTCGGCGCCTGAGGAGAACGCGCGACCGGCGCCGGTGATGACGACGGCCCGTACCGCGTCGTCCTCGGCGACGCCTCGCAGCGCGGCGAGCAGGTCGACGCCGAACTGCGCATTCCACGCGTTCAGCGCCTCGGGCCGGTTGAGCTCGACGGTGGCCGCTCCGTCCGTCAGGCGCACATTGACCGTCTGCAGTTCGGTGCTCAGCTCGCTCATTCTGCTCCTCTCCATCGTGCGGGGCGGTGGCTGACGGCGCGAGGTGGCCGCCGGCCGGCGTGCGTTGATCCTATGGTGTGTTGGTGTGAGACCGGTCATCGGCATCTGCGCGGCTTTGGAGCGGGCACGGTGGAGCGTGTGGGACCAGCAGGCGATGCTGTTGCCGCGCAACTACATCGACGCCGTCCAACGCGCCGGCGGGCTCGCCGTAATGCTGCCGCCCGACCCTGCTCTGGTCGAGGATCCTTCTCAGGCGCTGGCCCTGATCGATGGCCTGGTGCTTGCCGGCGGCGCCGACATTGATCCGGGGAGCTACGGCCAGGCGGCCCACCCGGAGACCACGGGCACGGTGCCCGAACGGGACGTCTTTGAGATCGCGCTCGCACGCGCGGCGATCGAGCAGGAAATGCCGCTGCTGGGGATCTGCCGGGGGATGCAGCTCCTCAACGTCGCGCGCGGCGGCACGCTGCTGCAGCATCTGCCCGAGCGCTTCGGCCATCACGACCACCGTCGTGTTGCCGGCTCCTTCGACGGCGCCGACCACGACGTGCAGCTGCGCGAGGGGACGCTCGCGATGCGCGCAGTGGGCGAGTCTCGCCATGGCACCAAGTCGCATCATCACCAGGGCGTCGACCGCCTCGGGGATGGTCTTTTGGTGAGCGGAACCTCGACGATGGACGACCTCGTCGAGGCGATCGAGCTACCGGGCGGGCGCTTCGTGCTCGGGGTGCAGTGGCACCCCGAGGCGGATGAGACGAGCTCGGTGGTTGGCGCCCTGGTGGGAGCGGCCGAGGAGGCCGCCAGGGCCGTTCCCGGGTAGACCGCTCGGCGGCCGGGGCCTCGCTCCGAGCCCGGTCGGGCACGCGCGGCCGTGCGCCGGTTGGGCCCTCCGTCGGCCCTCATATACTCCGACGCAGTGCGGCGGTCGAGCGCGATTCGAGCAACCGCCTGGGGGGTGGTCGCGGCGGGAGTGGCCGCGCCGCTCATCCGCAAGCGGCTGAAGACCCCGCCGATCGTCGCGCAGACGGTCGCCTTCGCCGCCCCCGTCGGCTTGTGCGTCGCGATGCGCCGCTCACGCGCGCGTGACGCCGCTGCATGCGGCCTGCAGATGTGGGCATACGTAGCGGCCTACAAGTCCCCGCACGACGACCCCGATGCGCAGGCGAGAAGGACGCACGTCGACTATCCGATTGTCGCCGACCGCATCCTCGGCCTGGGCGAGCTTCCGAGCGTGCGCCTGCAGCGCTCGCTTGCTCGCGTCGGTCCCGCGGGGGCGGAATGGCGCGCTCTCGACCGCGCGCTGGTATGGGCGCATTGGAGCTGGTTCATGGTGCCGCACGGCTCGCTGGCGTACATACTCGTCGGCCATCGCGAGCGCTTCCCGCGCGCCGCCGCGCTGACCTACGCGGTTTTCGACATCGGCGCAAGCGTCTACTGGCTGGCGCCGACCGCTCCTCCGTGGTATCCGACCTCGGTGGCGCGGGCGGGCGAGAACGGAGAACCAGCCGTGCGGCGAATGATGGTGGAGTACGGGGAGCTGTTCTGGCGAGACCGCTGGGGCCCGCTCTACAGTGTCCTTGGGGGGAACCCCCTCGCCGCGATGCCTTCGCTTCACTTCGCCACATCCCTGATGGCCGCGCTCCTGCTCGCCGAGGTGGGACCCGTCGCGGGAGCGCTTGGCTTCTCCTACGCGATCGCGCTCGGCTTCGCGCTGGTGTATCTCGGTGAGCACTACCTCGTGGACCTGCTTGGGGGGGCCGCCCTGACTGCGGCCGTCCGCCGGCTTGGCCCGCGCGCTGGATTGCTCCTCGCGCGCATCGCGGGCGCGGTAGCGGCATTGGAGGCAATCGCTCACGAGGGAGGCTGAGCCGGGAGGTGAGCGCGCGCGAGATGCAGGAGGCGGCGCGAGCGCAAGCGGCCCGTGCGGTGCACGAGGAGGAGATGCCGCGTGTGTCCGTCACGCGCAGGCAGGCAGTCGCATTCGCGCTGTTCGTGCTCACCGGCGTCGCCTTCCTCTACTTCGTGCTTCCCAAGCTTGCCGGACTGGGCACGACGGTGCATCGAATCGAGCGCGGGGACAGCTGGTGGATCGCGATCGGCGTGCTGCTCGAGCTGCTCTCGTTCGCCGGCTACATCTTCCTGTTCCGCTCGGTCTTCGTCCGCGGGCAGGAGCAGATCGGCTGGCGGGAGAGCTATCAGATCACGATGGCCGGTCTGGCCGCGACGCGCCTGTTCGCGACCGCCGGCGCCGGCGGAGTCGCGCTGACCGCTTGGGCCTTGCGGCGCTCCGGGATGGAGCCCCGAATCGTCGCGTGCCGCATGGTCGCATTCATCGTGCTGCTGTACGTGATCTATGCCGGCTCGCTCCTGCTCGACGGCATCGGGCTCGGCTCTGGCCTGTTCCCCGGGGGCGGATCATTCGCGATCACGATCATCCCGGCGATCGTTGCAGCGATGCTGTTCGGGGTCGCCGGTGCGGTGGCGCTTCTACCGGGCGACGTCGAGCGGCGTCTGGAGCGGCGCGCATCCGGGTCGGGCCGCTTCGCCCACTGGCTGGCGCGCGCAGCGACGGCGCCTGCCCTAGCGGCAAGTGGCGTGCGGACCGCGATTGGCCTGGTCCGCTCACGCGACCCCGGCCTGCTTGGCGCCGTGGCGTGGTGGGGCTTTGACATCACCGTCCTGTGGGCGATGTTCCACGCGTTCGGCTCCCCGCCACCCTTCACCGTCATCTGGATGGCCTACTTCGTCGGCATGCTGGGCAATTTGCTGCCGCTCCCCGGCGGGCTGGGCGGCGTGGAGGGAGGCATGATCGGCGCCTTCGCCGCGTTCGGGGTCAACTTCAATCTGGCCGTGCTCGCCGTGCTGTCCTACCGCGGCATCTCCTTCTGGCTGCCGACCTTTCCCGGCGCCGCGGCCTATTTCCAGCTTCGCCGCACGGTTGCCCGCTGGCGCGAGGAACAGGGCGACGGTGCCGTCGCGGCGTCGCGCTCAGGATCGGTCGAGGGCGCGGGCGCGCTGGGCGGATCGTTGACACATACCTAGGCGCAGCGCTATACTTCACAAAGTAAAGTACGAATTGGAGATGAGATGAACGACGTCGAGAACGTGATCATCATCGGCAGCGGCCCGGCCGGATACACGGCCGCCTTGTACACGGCGCGAGCCAATCTCCACCCGCTTGTCATCGAGGGCTTCGCCTGGGGCGGCCTGCTGCAGCAGACGACAGACGTGGAGAACTATCCGGGCTTTCCCGATGGCGTGATCGGGCCCGAGATGATGCAGAAGTTTCGCGATCAGGCCGAGCGCTTTGGCGCACGCCTGCTCACCGACGACGCCACCCGCGTCGAGCTCGCGAGCGAGCCGGGAGGCGTCCACCGCGTCTGGGTGGGCGACACCGAGCACCGCGCGCGCACAGTCGTGCTGGCGATGGGGGCGGAGCACAAGAAGCTGGGAGTCAGCGGCGAGGAGGAGCTCGCGGGCCGTGGCGTCAGTTACTGCGCCACCTGCGACGCCGCGTTCTTCAAGGACGTGCCCACCCTGATCGTCGGCGGTGGCGATTCGGCGATGGAGGAGGCGATCTTCCTGTCCAAGTTCGCCTCGAAGGTCACGGTCGTACACCGGCGCGATGAGTTTCGTGCGTCGAAGATCATGTTCGATCGCGCACACGCGCAGAAGAACATTGAGTTCCTGACGCCATACCGCGTGCTCGAGTTCGTCGCCGGCAAGAACGGAGCGCTCGGCCATGCCACGCTGACCAACACGGAGACCGGTGAGGAGCTCGAGACGCCCGTGTCGGGCGGATTCGTGGCGGTCGGCCACGAGCCGCAGTCGGCGCTCGTCCGCGGCCAGATAGACCTAGACGAGGACGGTTACGTCATGTCGCAGAGCCCCTCCACGCGCACGAACCGCCCCGGCGTATTCGCGGCCGGCGACCTCGTAGACCACACCTACCGCCAGGCGATCACCGCTGCCGGGACGGGCTGTCAGGCCGCGCTCGACGCGGAGTGGTACCTGCGCGATACTCCAGGCGTTCCGACGCCAGCGGAGATGCCCGCAGGAGACCCGGCGACCGCGCAGTGGGCGCCCGTGGCCGACCTCACGCCGTAGGCAGCCTCGGCCGTTGGCGGGCCGCGCCTCAGGCTTGCGGCGCGAGCGCGCCCTCGAGCTCGAGCAGCCAGCGCTTGCGCTCGGGTCCGCCGCCATAGTTGCCGAGCACGCCCCCGCTGCGTAGGACGCGGTGGCAGGGGATGACGATCGGGATCGGGTTTGCGCCCAAGGCGTTGCCGGCCGCACGCCACCCGCGCGGGCTGCCGGCGTCGGCTGCCACCTCGGCATAGCTGAGCACGCCGCCGTAGGGGATCTCGGAGGTCGCGCGCAGCACCTTGCGCCCGAAGCCGCCGACGAGCGTCCAGTCGAGCGTGAGCTCGAACTCGCGCCGCCGCCCGCTGAAGTACTCCTCCAGTTCGCGCCGCACCGGGTCCAGAGAGTCACCGGCCTCGACGATCCTCGGCGAGAGGAGTCGCGCCAGCGATTCCAGGACTGAGTCGATGCCTTCCTCGGGAAACGCCAGACGCACGAGACCGCGCTTGGTGGCGGCGAGCAGCAGCGGGCCGAAAGGCGAGTCCACGGGCGCGTAGGCCACGTCGGCGAGCCCTTCAGCCGCGACGCGTCGGGACAGGCGCCCGGCGGCGTCGGCGGCGGCCCGACGGCTCACCGCTTCGCGGTCTGAGTTGCTGACGCCGCCCGGTGCGCCACCGCGACGAAGCGCATCCTCGACTGTCCGCTCCACGCTCGATCGTCGACTGGTCATGCGGGCACCACCTTTCTCAACTTGGTAAGTCCCTCGTGCAGGGAGCGGCGTGCGGCCTCCTCCGAGCAGCCGATCGCCACCGCGATGTCGCGGTGAGGCAGATCGGCCACGTAGCGCAGGACGACGGCCGAGCGCTGGCGGGCAGGCAGACGTCCTACGGCTTTCCACAGTGACTGATCGCGCGCCGCCGGACACTGAACCGCGTCGTCGCTGCGCTCGACGGCGTCGCCGACCGGGACCGCCCGCCGCGTACGCGCGCGGTGTGCGTCGAGCGCCTTGCGATGAGCGATCGTGAGCACCCAGGCGCGCAGGTTGGAATCGGGGCGAAGCCGCGGATAGGCGCGAAGCGCCGCGATGAACGTCTCTTGAAAGCAGTCCTCGGCCTCCGCGGCTCCGACCGAGGACACCAGGAAACGCCACACAGAGTCGCGGTGGGAGTCGAGAAAGCGCTGAAAGGGTGGCAGTCCGGTGCTCACTTGGATTGAACGCGCGCCGACCGTGAAACGTGAGGTCGCCGTCAGCTCTCGATCGCGTACTCGAAGAAGCCCGCCCCCGTCGAACGTCCCAGGCGTCCGGCGCGCACAAGTCGCTGGAGCGCGGGAGCGGGCCGGTAGCGCTCCTCGCGGTACTCCTCGCACAGCGACTCCAGCACCATGAGCACGTGGTCCAGGCCGATCGCATCGGCCCACTGCAGCGGGCCACGCGGGTGGTTTAGCCCGAGCACCATCCCCGTGTCGATGTCGCGTGCTCGGCCCACGCCTTCGCCGAGCGCGAACGCGGACTCGTTGATCACCTGGCAGACGATTCTCCCGAGGACCAGCCCGGGCGCATCCTGCACCCAGGCGACGTGCTTGCCGAGCGCCGCGAAGAAGCGCTCGGCGCGTGCCGCAGCTACGGGCGATGAGCCCTCGCCGCGGGTCAGCTCGACCAGGTGGGCGTCTGGGAGGGGCGCAAGGACGTGGAAGCCGACGGCGCTTCCACCCGGGTCCAGGACGCTCAGCGACCCCGCCGCCGTCAGCAGCACATGCGCCCCGCCCTGCGGCAGGGGCTGCACGCGGCGCTCGGGATAGTCGGCCTCTGATGCGCGATCGCGGTTGCTCGGCGAGCGATCGCAGTCAACGATCAGCGCGGGCAGCACGCCGCCGGTGGGGTCATGCGGCGAGCGCACTTCATAGCCGGCGTCCGCAGCCGCGGCGCGCAGCTCATTTGCGAGCACGCCTTCGCCGGCGATCACCACGACCCCCTCGCCGTGACCCGGCGGCGCGGCGTCCAGCGGATCGGGGTCCGCCGGGCGGTGCTGGCCGGCGGGCTTCGCGTCATGGCTCCCCGACCCATCCGCGTCGCCGCCGTAGTCGTAGTAGCCCCGCCCCGTCTTGCGCCCATACAGCCCGGCGGCGACGTAGCGGGCCGTGATCGGCGAGGGTCGCCAGCGCGGCTCGCCAAAGCTCTGCTCGAAGAAGCTCTTTGAGATCTCGAGTCCGATATCCACTCCCACCAGGTCCATCAGCTCGAACGGCCCCATGCGAAATCCACCCTCCATGCGGCAGATGCGGTCGATCGTCTCGACGTCCGCAAGCCGCTCCTGCAACACGCGCAGCGCCTCGAGGCCGAATGGACGGTTGCAGCGGTTGACCAGGAAGCCAGGCCCGTCGCTCGCCGCGATTACCGTCTTGCCCATCGCCTCGCCGGTGTCGCGCGCGAGGGCGAGTGCGCGCTGCGATGACTGCTCGCCCGCGACCACCTCCAGCAGGCGCATCACTGGCGCCGGGTTGAAGAAGTGCATTCCCACGACACGCTCGGGGTGGCTCGCCGCGGCGGCGATCGCGGTCACCAGCAGCGAGGAGGTGTTGCTCGCCAGCACGCACTCCTCGCTCACGATCTTCGACAGCCGGCGGTAGAGCTCGTGCTTGAGATCCAGCCGCTCCGGTGCGGCCTCGATCACCAGCTCACACGGCGCCAGCCCATCCAGCGCGTCCACCGCCTGCAGACGCTCGCCTGCCGCCTGCGCCTGCTTCTCGCTCAGACGCCCTTTGGCGGCTTCTTTGCGCAGGCCGTCCCGCGCGCGCTCGAGACCCCCGGCGAGCGCCTCTCCGACCGGGTCGTGCAGCAGAGACCGGGCTCCCGAGCGCGCGGCCAGCTGTGCGATTCCGGCACCCATCGTACCCGCGCCCAGCACTCCTATGACAGCGGCAGCGTGGCGGGCCGGGCCGGCTGTGCCGGCCTCATCATCATCTTCGATGGGCTCGTTGAAGGGCTCTTCGTCGGACATCGATCGCTTCGCCACCGGCCGGCGCCTCAGGCGGGCACGAGCGCGTTGACGCCCGTCATCGCGCGACCGATGATCAGCTTCTGGATCTGCGACGTTCCCTCATACAGGGTCGTGACGCGGGCGTCACGGAAGTAGCGCTCGACCGGGTGGTCGTCGACATAGCCCGCCCCGCCGTGCACCTGGATCGCGAGGTTCGCGCACTCCAGCGACGCCTCCGTCGCGTGTAGCTTGGCGACCGAAGTCTCGAGCGTGTTCGGCCGACCCTTGTCCTTCAGCCACCCCGCCCGCCACACGAGCATGCGCGAGGCGTCGGTCTTCAGCACCATGTCGGCGATCATCGCCTGCACGAGCTGAAAGCTCGCGATCGGACGCCCGAACTGCTCGCGCTCCTTGGCGTAGCTCACGGACTCCTCAACGCAGCCCTGGCAGATGCCCACGCAGCCCGCCGCCACCGAGTAGCGGCCGGAGTCGAGCGCCGACATCGCGACTTTGAAGCCGTCGCCCACCCGCCCGAGCATGTCCTCGTCTGAGACCTCGACGTCTTCCAGCGCGATTGACGCGGTGTCGGAGGCGTGCAAGCCCATCTTGTGCTCGATCGACTGCGCTTTGAAGCCCGGCTGATCGGTGTCCACCAGGAAGCACGCGAGGCCCTTGTATCCGAGCTCGGGGTCCGTCTGGGCGAAGATCAACGCAACCTTCGCGTAGTTGCCCATCGAGATCCACATCTTCGCGCCGTTGATCAGCCAGCCGGAGTCGGTTTTCTTTGCGCGCGTGCGTTGGTTGGCGGCGTCCGAGCCGGTGTCCGGCTCGGTCAGCCCGAAGCACCCCAGCCACTCGCCCGAGCAGAGGCTCGGCAAGTACTTGTGCTTCTGCTCCTCGGTGGCCCACTTGAGGATCGCCGAGCACACCAACGAGGTCTGCACCGAGATGACCGTGCGGATCGCCGAGTCGCCCCGCCCGATCTCCTCGACGATCAGCCCATAGCTGAGGTAGTCGAGGCCTGCGCCCCCATACTCCTGGGGGACTATCGCGCCCAGGTAGCCCTGATCGGCGATCTTCCTCACCAGCTCCAGGTCGAAGTGGTGGTTACGGGCGTTTTCCCGCGTCTGCTGGACGATCTCGTTGTCGGTGAACTCGCGCGCGGTCTGCTTGATCAGGCGCTGCTCGTCGGTCAGGTCAAAGTCCATCTGTCTCCTCTCAATGAAGCTTTGGCGTTTTCCACGGCGCGCTCACGCGCCGCTCGATCTCCTCCGCGATGCCCTCGATCGGCACGCGCTCCTGCGCCAGCGAGTCGCGATCGCGCAACGTGACTGTGCGATCCTCGACGCTCTGATGGTCGACCGTCAGGCAGACCGGCGTGCCGATCTCATCCTGGCGGCGGTAGCGCTTGCCGATCGAGCCACCCTCGTCGTACTCCGCCTGCACGCGCGAGCGCACCAGGTGGTGGACCTCGTGCGCCAACTCAGGCTGGCCGTCCTTCTTCACGAGCGGCAGCACCGCGGCCTTGACCGGGGCCAGGCGCGGGTGCAGGCGCAGCAGCGTTCGTTGCTCGCCGTCTCCCGCGCCTTCTCCGGAGACGACTTCCTCGTCGTAGGCGTCGACGAGAAACGCAAGGGTCGCCCGGTCTGCGCCCGCGGCCGGCTCGATCACGTGGGGCACATAGCGCTCGCCCGTGGCCTGGTCGAAGTACTCGAGCTTCTCGCCCGAGAACTGAGCGTGCTGGGTCAGGTCGAAGTCGCCCCGGTTGGCGATCCCCTCGAGCTCTGACCAGCCGATCGGAAACAGGTACTCGACGTCGCTCGTCGCGGTCGAGTAGTGCGACAGCTCATCCCGATCGTGCGGGCGCAGGCGCAGATGGTCCGGGCGCAGGCCGAGCTCGACGTACCAGCGCTCGCGCTCTGAGAGCCAGTGCTCGAACCAACGCTCAGCCTCCTCCGGGGGCACGAAGAACTCCATCTCCATCTGCTCGAACTCCCGTGTCCTAAAGATGAAGTTGCCCGGTGTGATCTCGTTGCGGAAGGACTTGCCGATCTGCGCAATCCCGAACGGAGGCCTCTTGCGCGAGAACTGCAGGACGTTCTTGAAGTTGATGAAGATGCCCTGCGCCGTCTCCGGGCGCAGGTAGGCCGTCGCGCCGGACTCCTTCACGGGGCCGATCGTCGTCTCGAACATGAGGTTGAAGTCTCGAGCGTCCGTCAGGTCGCACTCCTCGGTCTCGCCCGGGTGCTTGGACGGTTTGCGCCCGCACTGAAGCTCGCCAAGGTGATCGGCGCGAAAGCGCTGCCCGCAGGCGCGGCAGTCAACCAGCGGGTCCGTGAAGCCAGCGAGGTGGCCCGATGCCTCCCACACGCGCGGGTGCTGCAGGATCGCCGAGTCGATCGCCACGATGTCGTCCCGTTCCTGAAGCATCGCCCGCCACCACTCGTTCTTGACGTTTCCCTTCAACAGCACGCCGTAGTGGCCGAAGTCGTACGTCGAGCCCACCCCGCCGTATATCTCCGAGGAGGGGAACACGAAGCCGCGGCGCTTGCACAGCGCGACGATCTTCTCCATCGTGACGACGTCCTCGACGTCGCGGGTGGTCGAGTCTGGGGGAGAGGGGTCGCTCATCGGGGGGAGCGGATGCTAGTCGAGCCTCGGACCCTTCCGTGGCCAAGGCCCGCGGTCGAGCCGCGCTCGACGCGTAAGATGCGCGGCCGTGGCGCGGATCCTGATCGTCGGCGGCGGCTGCCGGGGTCGGTGTCTGGCGAGTGAGATGACGCGCGACGGACACGCGCTCCGAGTCACCACTCGCACCGCGGACCATCGCGCTGCGATCGAAGCGACGGGAGCGGAGTGCTGGGTCGGCACGCCCGATCGCCTGGCCACGCTGCGCGCGGCGCTCGAGAGCGTCACGATCGCCTGCTGGATGCTGGGTAGCGCAACGGGAGAGGCGGAGCGGGTGCGCGCGCTGCACACCGCTCGCCTCGAGTTCTTCCTCACGCAGACGATCGACACGACGGTGCGGGGCTTCATCTACGAGGCGGCTGGCACGACCGTTCCGCGGGACGTGCTCGCCGATGGCGAGCGGATCACGCGTGTGATGGGCGCGCGCAATGCCATCCCGGTTGCCGTTCTGACGGCCGACCCGGCGGACGTTCAGGCCTGGCTGAAGGATGCGCGCGCCGCCGTCAGCGGGTTGCTAGGAGGGTGAGAGCCGGCGCGCGAGATCTGCTCGGAGTGACGGCCCATCGTTCGCTATCCTGATAGGTAATCTCCGTAAAGCCGATCAGGATTTACCCTAGAGGGTAGGGCTCCTTGGTTCGAAGTCCGCGACGGCTACCTGTCGAGAAAGGAACACATCAATGACGCTGCAACTTGGCGACGTAGCCCCCGACTTCGAGGCCGACACCACGGAGGGCCGCATCAAATTTCACGACTGGATCGGCGACTCCTGGGCGGTGCTGTTCTCGCACCCCAAGGACTTCACGCCCGTGTGCACGACCGAGCTCGGATACATGGCGCAAGCAAAGCCCGAGTTCGACGCTCGCAACGTGAAGATCATCGGTCTGTCGGTCGACCCGCTCGGGAAGCACGAGGAGTGGGCCAAGGACATCGAGGAGACCCAGGGCACCGCGCCCAACTACCCGATCATCAGCGACAGCGACTTCAACGTCTCAAAGCTGTACGGCATGTTGCCCGCGAGCACGTCCGGCGACCCGCTCGAGCGCACGCCGGCCGACAATCAGACGGTCCGCAACGTGTTCGTGATTGGGCCCGACAAGAAGGTCAAGCTGATCCTCGTGTACCCGATGACCACCGGCCGTAACTTCGACGAGGTGCTGCGTGTGATCGACTCGCTCCAGCTCACCGCGAAGCACAAGGTCGCCACGCCCGTCAACTGGCATCCCGGCGAAAAGGTGATCATCGCGGGCTCGGTCTCCAACGACCAGGCCAAAGAGACCTACCCCGATGGGTGGGAGGAGCCGCGTCCCTACATTCGGATCGTGCGGCAGCCGAGCTAGGAGCTGGCGTCGCGGTGTCGTGCGCCCGAGGCGGAGCCGGGCGCAGGTGGTCCGGAGCGGGAGAGCGGGGCGAGCGCACTAGCTCAGCGAAGGCCAGCCGTCGGAGCTGCTCGGTTGCAGCCGCCCGAGGAGGTTCTCCAGAATGCGCGCGGTCGCTCCCCAGATAAGGTGCTCGTCAACGGCGTAGGCATCGGTCTCAAAGGAGATGCCGCGACGTTCCAAGCGGGTGCGCGTCCGGCCCTCCCGCAGGGCGCGCAACGGAAGCTCGAGAACGGCGTCCACCTCCCGCGGCGATGCCCGCCAGAGCTGGCCCGCCGGGATCAGCCCGACGAACGGGTGGATCACGTAGTTGGTGGCGAACGTCGACGTCGGTGCCAGCTCTCCGAGCAGGCGCACCTGGGAGCGGGGCAGCCCGATCTCCTCCTCGGCCTCGCGCAGCGCCGTCTCTCTCAGGTCAACGTCGTTCGGATCCTGGCGGCCGCCGGGAAAGGAGATCTCCCCGGCATGACGGCGCAGGTCGGCGCGACGCCTGGTCAAGACTACCTGCGGCCCATCGTCCTCGCCGAGGAGGAACAGCGGCACGAGCACCGCCGCGGGGGTTGGGCCGGCCGTGATCCGGTCTGCCATCGAGATATCTGATCGATGGCCCCGGGGAGGGCGGTCAGGCGGCCATGTGGACGCGCTGGACGCGCTCGAGGAACATCACCTCGCCGTCGAGCGCACGGTGGACTGGACACTTCGCGGCAATCACCCGGAGGCGCTCGACCTGCTCCTCGGGCAGGTCATCTGGCAGCCGCATGACGAGCTCGAATTTGGTCGGACATCCCCTCTCGGCGGGGCTGTACTCGACGTCGACCTCCACGCCGCCGATGTCCCATCCCTTGCGCGCCGCATACATCTCCATCGTGATCGCCGTGCAGGAGGCGAGGCTGACCGCGAGAAGCTCCTGCGGGTCCGGGCCTGTGTCCTGTCCGCCCGCATCCAGCGGCTCGTCGACCATCATCTGGTGATCACGCACTGAAACGGTGTGTCTGAAAGTTCCGCCGTCACGCCGCGCGGTGGCTTTCATCCTTGTCAGCCTGTCCGATCCCATCTGGCTCCTTTCTAGCTCTTTCCGTCTCCAATGGTACTGCGATCGGTCCTATGAAAGCGGATTGAAGAGCAGCCCCGTGAGCAGCTTAGGGAAGAAGTAGGTCGACTTGGGTGGCATATGCTCGCCGGCGGCCGCTACGTCGCGGACCTGAGCGACCGGAGTGGGCCGCATCAGGAAGGCCGCGTCGTACTCCCCAGAGGAGACCATCGAAAGCGCCTCTGCCGTGTCGCGCGCGTAGAACAGGCCGTTGAAATGGGAGATGTCCTCATCGCTCAACCCCAGCGCGCCCTTCAGCAGCAATGTCTCCAACACCCCCGTGTCGAGGTGCCGATAGGCCGCCGAGCGTCCGGCCAGCGCGGCGTCGGCGATCGCCTGGTCCTTCAGCGTCAAGCGGAACGGACGTTGGAGATGGGAGTCGATGTATCCGAGCTGCAGCGGGCCCGTACCCGGCGCCGGGGCGATCTGATCGACGGGCACCTCGGCGATCTCGAAGTCGCGGCGCAGCGCCTCGGCGAGGGCCTCTTGCCGGGCCGAGTCCAGTCCCCTGACGAGGCGATGGGTTGGAAAGACCGTCAGGCCCGGGTCCTCGAGCGCGACCAGGCACATCAGGATGTAGCGGTGCTCGCCCTCGCCGCCGATCTCCTCCGCGTAGGCCTGCATGGTCTCGTAGCGGTGGTGGCCATCGGCGATCAGCAGCTCCGCATCGCGTGTGGCGTCCTGTACGGCGGCGATCGCGTTGGGATCGGAGACCCGCCACAGGCGGTGAACGGTGCAGTCCGAGTCGGTGACCTCGCCCCACGGCGCCTGCTCGGTCGCCGGCTCGAGCGCCGTCCAGGCGGCGCTCGAGGGGTCGCTGTAGAGCGAGAAGATGGGCGAGATGTTCGCGCGCGTCGCCCGCGTTAGTCGCAGGCGGTCCTCCTTTGGACCCGGGTGGGTGCGCTCGTGTGGCTGCACGCGCCCAGGGCCGTAGTCCTCGATCCGCACACGGCAGAAAAACCCGCGCCGGCTAGGCGTCTGCCCGTCGGGCCCGGAGTAGTCCTGCGTGTGCGCCCACAGCGCTGGCTCACGGTCGCGCACGAGCGCGCCCTGCAGCTGCCAGTTCTCGAACAGCTCGGCCGCGGCGGCGTAGGGGTCGGGGTCGCCGTGGGGCAGGTCGACGGCGACGACGTTGAACGGCGACCGCGCGATCAGCGCGGCGCGCTGCTTCGCGTCGATCACGTCATAGGGCGGGGCCACGACGTCGGCGAGCGGGCCGGCAACGGAGGAGTCGTAGTGGAGCGCGCGCAGCGGTTGGATCTCGGCCATGGCGGTGGCGGACCCTAGCAGCGGGCGCCGCGGCTGCGTCGCGGCGGCGCTTCATCCCAAGTCGAGAGGAACATCTCTTCGATGATGGCGCACGCCGCGTGCCGCCCGTTCGTGGATGACACGTTGCTACGCGCGCGGCTGCAAGCACGTATGGATCACCGCAGACTCGATGGATAGACTCCGCTCGTAACGGGGTGTAGCTCAGTCTGGTCGAGCGCTCGATTTGGGTTCGAGAGGACGCTGGTTCGAATCCAGTCACCCCGACTCTTTGACCCTCATTCGCACTGTCGCCGTCAGGCGCGGCGTTGCTGTCTTGCTGGTCCACTCCCGCTGGTGGCGCGGCTCGTGATGCTCCACTCATGCTCGCCTACCGGAGCCGGGGCTAGCGCAAATAAATGCAGCGCGCCCTGGCATCCGGCCAGGACGCGCTGCGAGGAGTAGTGAAGACAAGTCGAGTGTTTCATCCGCGGTGCGGCGTGTCAAGTCTGGTTCATTGCCGCTGCGCTGGCTCGTAGCGCACGAGCCCGGCGGGTCAGCGCGGGACGGGATCGCCTCAACAACGCCCGAAGCCCGGACGATGCCGGGCTTCCTGAACTGCTCTCTAGCGGCCTCCTGCCCCTCGGGCGCCAGCGGCTTCGGGGTCGCCACTGTGTCAGAAGAGTATCGCGCACAAAGCGGCTCGCGCCGTGGAAAACCGCCGCAATTTGCGGACGTCTGAGCTGGCCGGCGAGCCAGACGCGGACGCGCTGCCCCGTGTCGGCTCGGCGGGCAGGCGTGTCCGACTCCCGTCTATCGGCCGGAGCAACGCTAAAGGATCGGTGTCGAATAGCCGAATCCATCCGGGAACCTGCCAACCCCTTCTCGCACCTTCGGTGGAGGAACAAATGAGGTCTTTCTACATCGCCGATGACGTCCAGATCGACGACGACGACTGCCCCGACGTGGCCGTCGTCGCGCTCGGCGGCGAGGTCGACTACGAGGTCAGCCCCCAGCTTCGGACGCGCGTCGTTCGGGCGATCAAGGAGGGCAGACGTCGGCTGATCCTCGATCTCACTGACGTCACGTTCATCGACTCGACTGCAATCGGCGTCATCGCCGGCGCTGTGGAGAGGCTGGACGAGGCCGGCGGCGGGTCGCTGGCGGTTGTTTGCACACACGAGAAGGTCTTGCAGATCCTCGAGATCACCGGCCTCGACAGCGTGATCACGCTGTATCGCTCACGCGACGAGGCCGTCTCTGCGCTCGCCCTGGCTGGGTGAGGCGCGTGCCCTCCGGCTCGCACACCGTCACCGTCAGTGCCAGCGAGCTGCACATGCCGGCCCGGCGTTCGGAGCTGGGCGCGGCGCGCAAGTATGCGGGCGAGGTCGCGAAGGCCTTCGGCCTCGATGCGGATGCTTGCTACGAGTTCGTCTATGCCGTCAACGAGGCCGTGACCAACGCGATCCGGCACGGCGCCTCCGACGAGGATGGGATGGTCCACTTGAGCGTCGTCGCCGACGCGGACCGTCTGACGTTTGCCGTCAGCGACCGTGGCACCTTCACGATGCCCGTGCTGGACAGCGCTGAAACCGTCGAGCACGGGCGCGGGCTGGCCCTGATGGCGAGCCTCGTCGATGAGGTCCAGCTGTACATAGAGCCGGGGGGCACGACGGTTCGCCTCTCCAAGACTCGTGCGCCGGAGCCAGTGCGGGCGCGCACCGGCTAACCATGGCAAGCGTGAGACCCATGGGCCGACGGGCGGCCATGAGCATCGTGCTCGTCGCGTTGTTCGCCGCGTCCGTGGTCGGGCCCGTAGAGTCGCGCGCCGCGTCTCGCGCCAACGCCAAAGCGACGGATCCCTCGCGCCTGCCCGCGACGCCTTCGCCGACCAAGCCCGCGCTGACGGGCACGCCTTCCCAGCCGGTCAATCCGACGTCTGTCGTCACGGTTCCACGTGCGGCCAAGCCTCCAACTGCAGACAGGTCGTCGCCGGCACGTACGACCGGATCGAGGGAAGCAGGTTCGCCGCCCTCGAGGTCCGCGCGCGCGAGAGCTCGCTCCAAGCACGAACCCGCGTCCCAGAGCGAACAGGCCGCACAGGGTCAGCCGGCACCGGCGAACGCAGCGCGCGGAGGGCTCGCGTCGCAGCGCAGGCCAGCACGCGGCAGGCGTTCGCGTCGGGCCAGTAATTCGCCCGGCACCTCGCCGGGAGCAACCTCCGGGGCTGGCAAACCTCGGCAGGAACAGCTCGCCGCGGCTGAGCGCAAACGCCGGCACCAGGAACCGCCAGGGGGCGGCCACGGCGGTAAACATCGCAAAATCGCTCCTCCTCCCTCGAGCGGCAAGCAAGGATCCGGCGGCAAGCAGGCGAGCTCGAGCGCCTCGACGCTGGCGACCGTAAACCCGGTGACGGCGGCGGTGGCAGCGGCAGCGGTCGCGCCTAGCGTCAGCCCCGCGCTGGTTCCCCAGATCGCGGGCAGCACCGGCCAGCCGAACGGAGGCTCCACGCAACTGGGCTTCCCGATTGCGGATCGCTCGACCCGCGCCGAACAAGCTGCGCGCGCGCACGGTCCCGTTGCGGCGACGGCCCCCACGGGTGGGACAGCGCTCATTGCAACGGCGCAGACCCCCACGCGGATCGTTCGCACGGTGTCCTCGCGCGCTCATGTGCCCGCGCACGCGACAAGCAATCCGCTGGAAGCGATCGGCAGGCACATTCCGTTGCCGATACCGGTCCCCGACTGGAGCAAGCCGATCATCATCGCGCTGCTGCTGCTGGCGGCGTGGTTTGGTGTTCGCTCGCGCTTCGCCGCGATGCGCGCACGCCGGCTCGAGCGTCAGCGCGTGACCCTGATCCGCGATCTTGGCGCGATGCAGGCGGCGCTGGTGCCCGAGGTTCCGCCACGACTTGGCGGGCTCGCGGTCTCCGTCGCCTACAGGCCAGCCGAGGGTCCGGCCGCCGGCGGCGATTTCTATGACGTCTTCACCACCGAGTCGGGAAACGTCGCGATCATGCTGGGGGACGTCGCCGGACACGGACACGAGGCGGTCACGCATGCGGCACTCACGCGCTACACGCTGCGCGCCTACCTGCAGGCGGGCCTCGATCCACGCGCCGCGCTTGCGCTGGCCGGGCAGGTCCTCGTCGACCCGACCAGAGAGCGCTATGCGACCGTCGCGCTGGGACTGTTCGACGCTCAGAGCAGCGAGCTGACTTACGCGCTCGCCGGGCATCCTCCGCCGATCCTGCTCGGCTTCCCGGCGCGCGAGCCGCTGACGATCTGCTCCTCGCCTCCGGTCGGCTGGGGCCTGCCGACAGGACGCCGCCAGAGCATCGTCACGCTCCCGGCGGGCGCCGAGGCGTGTTTCTTCAGCGACGGCCTGATCGAGGCCCGCAGCCACGGCCAGCTGCTCGGGCGCGAGCGTTTGAGCGAGATCCTCGCCGGCCTCGGCTCCGGCGCCGAGGCGTCCGAGCTGCTCCAACAGGTCAGAGCCGCGGCGCAAGGCGCCCCCGACGACATGGTCGCGTGCGTCATCGCGCCGCAATCGAGCGCCGCCAGCGGGCGCGTCCAGGTGGAGGAGCTCGAGGCCGACGCCCCCATGCTCGGCAGAGCCGTGGTTCGGCGTTTCCTCGAGCAGTGCCAGCTCCCCGTTGATGAGATCACGCGAACGATCGGGCTGGCACGTGCGATCGCCGCCGCATCCGGGACGGCTCTGCTGCGGGTTGAACTGCGGCCGACGGGCGCAACCGCCACCGTCAGCGCGCCGAGCACTCTCGCGTCGGGCCGGAGACCCCCTCGGCGGGGGTCCGCCGTCGGGCAGCCGCTGCTCGAAGCGTTGATCGTCCGCTGAGCGCCGCCGGCTGAGAACCGGGTCACGGCCCGTCTCAAGGCTCGAGGGAGACTCCGGCTCGTGGCGGATAACGTTGTCGCATGCCCGCGCGCAGCGACGCTTCGATCAAGCGCCTGACGCTCCTCGCGTGCATCTTGGGCTCCGGGATCGCGCTGCTGGACGGCACGGTGGTGAACGTCGCGCTGCCGACGATTCAGCGTGCGCTCGGAGGCGGGCTGGCGGCGCAGCAGTGGGTGGTCAACGGCTATCTGTTGACGCTTGGGTCACTGATCCTGATCGGGGGCTCGCTCGGGGATCTGTTCGGCGAGCGCAGGGTCTTCGCTCTCGGGGTTTCGGGCTTCGGGGTCGCGTCGCTGGCGGCCGCGCTCGCGCCCAGCATCGGCGCGCTCGTCGCAGCGCGGGCGCTGCAGGGTATTGCCGGCGCGCTGCTCGTGCCGAGCTCGCTCGCGGTGATCGTCAACACGTTTAGCGAGTCCGAGCGGGGAGCGGCGATCGGAAGCTGGACCGCGTGGGGTGCGATCTTCGGCGTGCTCGGGCCGCTCGCCGGGGGCGAGCTGCTGGCGATCGCCTCGTGGCGGTGGATCTTCCTCATCAACCTCCCGCTCGTGATCGCGTGCGTCTCGCTGATCCTGTTCGCGATCCCACGCTCGGCGCCGCGCCAGCCGGGCGCCCGGCGGATCGACTACGCCGGCGCCTCATTGTGCGCGGCAGGTCTGGGTGGACCGGTGTTCGCCCTGATCGAGCAGCCACGGCTGGGCTGGTCGAGCCCAGCGGTGTTCGGCCCGCTGATCGCGGGGGCGCTGCTGCTCGGTACCTTCACGTTCTATGAGTCGCGCGCCCGCGACCCGATGCTCCCGCTGGGCCTGTTTCGCCGGCGGAACTTCTCGGCCGGAAACATCGAGACGTTCGCGATGTACGCGGGCCTGGCGATCCTGTTCTTCTTCCTGATCCTATTTATGCAGCAGATCGGCGGCTACTCGCCGCTGAACAGCGGTCTGGCGCTGCTGCCGGTGACCGTGATGATGTTCTTTCTCTCGCGGCGCTTCGGGGCGCTCGCCGACCGCTTCGGTCCGCGATTCTTCATGTGCGCCGGGCCACTCGTGGCGGCGGTCGGGCTGCTGCTGTTCCAGCTGATCGGCCTGAAGGTGGACTACGTCTCCGAAGTGCTGCCGGGACTGCTCGTGTTCGCGCTGGGGCTGTCGATGACGGTGGCGCCGCTCACCGCGGCGGTGCTTCAGGGCGCGGAGAGAGAGGCGGGCATCGCCTCCGGCGTCAACAACGCGATCGCGCGCGTCGCGGGCTTGCTGGGCACCGCCGCGGTGGGAGCCGCCGTCGCGCAGTCCTTCGGCTCGGCGCTCGACAGCCGGCTGTCGGGGACGGCGCTCGGACCGGCGGCGCGCGCAGCGGTGAGAGAGGCCAAGCGCCTGCCGCTCGGACGCCCGGACGTGCACGAGCTCGCGGGTGCTCAGGCTCGCGCGCTCACAAGGGCCGCCGAACAGGCATCGCTGCACAGCTTCCACCTCGGCCTGGCGATCGCGGCCGCGCTGGTCGCCGCCGGCGGGATCGCAGGCGCACTGGGAATTCGCAACCCGCACACCGAGACGGTTCACGCCTCGAGCTGCCCGGGCGGGCAGCTTGTGGGCGCAAGCTCGGAGCTCGCCGGTCCGATCGAGGATCGGACCGCGAGCGCTCAGCCGACGGGCTCGCCCGCGTAGGCGCGCATCGCGTCGATGATCGGGCCGAGCTTGCGCCCGCGCTCGGTGAGCCGGTACTCGACGGTCGGCGGGCTCGAGGGGATAACCGTGCGCTCCACCAACCCGGCCGCCTCGAGGTCGCGCAGGCGCTCGGAGAGCATCCGCGGGGAGATGCCCGCGACGGCCTCGGCGAACTCGTTGAAGCGCAACGCCCCCGTCAGGGCCGCGTAGATGATCGACAGCTGCCAGCGCCGCTCCAGGAGGTCCGCCGTCTGGCGGACCTCCTGCGGAACGGGCTTACATCTAGGAGAGATGCGCGACATCGCGAGCGGGCTCCAACGCGCGGTCGAGGACCTCCTGGACGGTCATCACAGGGTGGAAGGTCATCTGATTGCGAATCTCCTCCGGAATCTCGTCCAGATCGCCGCGGTTGCGCTCCGGCAGGATCACGTCCGTAAGGCCGGCTGCGTTGGCAGCGAGCGCCTTCTGCTTGAAGCCACCGATCGGCAGCACCCGGCCCTGTAGCGTGACCTCGCCGGTCATGCCCACGGTGTGCTTGACGGGACGGCCGGACAGCAACGAGGCGAGCGCCGTGACCATGGTCACTCCCGCGCTCGGCCCGTCCTTGGGGATCGCGCCCGCGGGAACGTGCACGTGGAACTCGCGGTTCTCGAACGCGTGCTCATCGATGCCGAGCTCCTCGGCGTGTCCGCGTACGTAGGAGAGGGCGATCTTCGCCGACTCCTTCATGACGTCTCCCAGCTGGCCGGTGAGGACCAGGCCGCTGCCGCCCGAGCCGCTGTTCTTCATCGCGGTGGCCTCGACGAACAGCACGTCTCCGCCGGCGCCGGTCACGGCCAGTCCGGTGGCCACGCCCGGCGTCGCCGTGCGCGCGGCCGACTCCTGGAAGAACTTCTGGCGGCCGAGCGCGTCGCGCACGGTCTCCAGGTCGATCTTCACGGGCTTCGCCTTGGCGGCCTTGCCCTTCTTGGCCGGCTTCCTCGTCTCGCCGGTGGGGAGCTTGCCGTTGCTCTCGGCAGAGGACGCCTTGGAGTCCTCGCCATCGGGCTTCGGCTGCTCGTCCGCCTGGGTATCGGTCTGTGCCGATGCGATCTTCGTGGCGGTCTTGCGCAGCACCCGGCCGAGCTCGCGCTCGAGGTTGCGGACGCCGGCCTCGCGCGTGTACTCGGAGATGATCGTGCGGAGGACATCGTCTGAGATCTGCACCTCGTTCTCGCGCAGGCCGTTGCGGTCGCGCTGGCGCGGCCACAAGTAGCCCTTGGCAATCGCGAGCTTCTCCTCGGAGGTGTAGCCGTCGAAGCGGATCACCTCCATGCGGTCGAGCAGCGGTCCGGGGATTGTGTCGGCGACGTTGGCTGTGGCCAGGAACAGCACCTGTGAGAGGTCCAGCTCGACGTCGAGGTAGTGGTCGCGGAAGGAGTGGTTCTGCGCGGGGTCAAGGACCTCGAGCAGCGCCGCGGAGGGGTCACCGCGCCAGTCGGCTCCGACCTTGTCGACCTCATCGAGCAGGATCACCGGGTTCATCGTGCCGGCGTCACGCAACGCTCTGACCAGGCGTCCGGGCAGTGCTCCGATGTAGGTGCGTCGGTGCCCACGGATCTCGGCCTCGTCGCGCACGCCGCCGAGCGACATGCGCACGAACTCGCGTCCGGTGGCGCGGGCGATCGACTCGCCGATCGAGGTCTTGCCGGTGCCGGGCGGCCCGATCAGGGTCAGGATCGCGCCCGACTTGGGGTCGGCCTCGATCTCGCGGTCCTGGCGCAGCTTGCGCACCGCGAGGTACTCAGTGACGCGGTCCTTGACGTCCTCCAGGCCGGCGTGGTCGGCGTCCAGCACCGCTCGCGCGGCGACCGGGTCCAGGTGCTCCTCAGAGCGCTTTGACCACGGCACCGCGATCAGCCAGTCCAGGTAGGTGCGGATCATGCTCGACTCGCCCGTCTGCTCGCCCATCCGCTCCAGGCGGCTGAGCTCCTTCAGCGCTTGCTCGTTGACGGCCTCGGGCATGCCGGCCTCCTCGATCTTGGCGCGGTACTCCTCGGCCACCGAGGCGTCGTCGTCGCCCAGCTCCTTGCGGATCGAGTCCATCTGCTTGCGCAGGAAGTAGTCGCGCTGCTGCTTCTCGGCGCCCTCTTGCACATCCTCGCGGATGCGCTTGCGTATCTGCAGCTCGGCCAGGCTCTCGCGCTGCAGCTTCACCGCCAGCTCCAGACGCTCGATCACGTCGAGCGTGCGCAGCAGCTCGACCTTTTGCTCGTAGGAAAGGTTGGGCGAGTACCCAGCTGAGTCGGCAAGGGCGCCGGGCTCGGCGATCGCGCGCAGGAACGCGGAGATGCGTCCGTCGTCGCCGCGCAGCTCGAGGATCTCCTCGACGGTCGCGCGGTACTCGCGCTCGAGCTCGCGCGTGCGCTTGTCGACCGGTACCTCGTCGGGGCGCTCGTCGACCTCGACGCGCAGCTCGCCCGCGGGTCCAGTCTGGGCGGCGCCGATCAGCGCACGGTGCTCGCCCGAGATGGCGACGGCGTGGCCGCCGCCAGGCAAGCGAATCCGCTCGGAGACCTCGGCGACGGTGCCCACCTCCAGGAACTCGTTCTCGTGGCGGGGGACGAGCACGACGCGCTCGTCATCGCCGACGTCGATCGTCAGCGTGATGCCCATGTTGGGGAACACGACGGTGTCCTCGAGCGGGATCAGCCGCAGGAGCGGCTTGGGCTCTGATGGCTGAATCTGGGGTCGGTCTACAGATGAGGTCATTGGTATTCGCTCCATATGTGCTTACGAAAGTTTAGTTAGTATAGCGCGGTGTCGTTGCGTGTGCAAGTAGTTCGAAGGTGACCCCGAAAACGCCGCAGTAGAGCCAAAAATCGGGATGCAATCCCGGCGTGGCGACCGAGATTTGAGTGGTGTCGCTGGCCGCCGGGCGGGCTGGGGGAGACCTTGGTGGCGCTACTCGGGCCCGTCGAAGGTGACCTCGACGTTCTCCTCCTCGACACGCTCCTCGACCTCCGCCGAGGACGTCAGCGCGCGCCTGTCGGCCTCGAGCAGGGGGTCCGAGAAGAAGCTGCGCGGCCACAGCCGGCGAACTTTCACGACGTTGACCTCGGCGGCGAACATAGTCAGCTGGGCGCCGAGGAACAGCCACGCGAGCAGGCCGAGAACGAGCGCGAAGACGCCATATAGCGGCCCCGTGCGCTTGAGCTCGTGGTTGACGTAGTAGCCACCGAGGGCCTGGAGCAGCTGCCAGAAGACGGCTGCGGTGATGACTCCCGGCAGCAGATCACGCCAAGCGACCTCGACCGCGGTGAGCAGCTTGAAGGCAGTCATGAACAGCACGACGTTGAGCAGGAACGCGACCACAATCCCCGCGACGACTGCAGGGGCCGCGTGGCTGCTCGACCCGACGAAGCCGGCGGCCGTCGTCGCGACGATGCTGAGCGTTCCCAGGATCGCCAGCATGCCGAGCCCCCGCAGGCGGGCGAAGATGAAGTTGGGGCGGTGCTTGAACGGGACGCTCCAGATGCGGTTGAACGCGTTCTGGGTGGCGCCCGTGATGCCCATGCCGGCGAGCAGCGAGCCGACGACGCCGACGCCCAGGGCGACGCTACTGCCTTTGAGCGAGTGCAACTTGAGCTGATCGCGCAGGATTGGGAATTGCCCGAGCGCGCCGTTGAGGATCCGCTGCTGCTCGCCGGGATCGCCCTGCAGCACGAAGCCGAGCACGGTGACGAGCACCAGCAGGAGCGGAAACAGCGAGACGAAGCCGTAGTAGGCGATCAGCGCAGCGAGATGCCCCGCCTGGTCGTCGGAGAACTTCTTGACGACCGCCGCGAGGAAGCCCAGGCGCGGGCCTTGCTGCTGGCGGCGGTCGAGGGCTTGCAGGCGGTCGGTGAGTGTCATCTCGGGCCCCCTGGCAGACCCCGGCGCGCGCGCCGGGCGAGAGGACTCCGCGATTGGGAGGGGGGTATATGCCGCCCTGTGCTCGACATGCCTACGTGTCTACCCGATGTGATCAGGAAACGCGAGGGGTGGTTGACCGCTGGCCCGCGGGTCGCCGAAGGGAGGGGAGCGACACGGCAGAGGAAATCGCGCTGGTGGCAAGTGCAAAGCGCGAGCTGCTGCTTCAAGCGAATCGCTATCGGTTGCGTCGCGAGGACCTCGAGGACTGCTACAGCCAGGCCACGCTGGAGCTGGTGGCGCATGCGCGACGCGGCGGCGTGTTTGCAGACCGCGCACACGTCGGCAATGTGCTCGAGCTGCGTTTCCTGTCCCGGATCCGCGATCGTCGGCGTGCGCTTGCAGGCCGTAGTCCGGCGCAGGCGGCGCTCGAGGCCGCCATGTCGCTCGGAGGCGCCGGCATGGAGGAGATCGCGATCGTCGACCGGCGCGCTGAGCTGGAGAGGCTGGTCATTCTCCGCGACGACTTGCGTCGCGTCGAGCTTCTCGCGCGGCAACTAACCCCGGATCAAAGACTCGTCCTGGCGTCCCAGCTGGGCCTTCAGCTGGGCTGCCGGGAGTTCTGCAGCCGATTTGGCTGGTCGCCCGAGAAGTACCGCAAGGTCGCGCAGCGCGGGCGCGCGAGGCTGAAGTGGCTTGTGGCGATCGACGAAAATCGAGCGCCTGACGGGTAACTCCAATGTTCCGTCAGGTGCGGTGGGGGATCGCTCCGGAGCGTCGCAAGCGGCGAAGGACGATGGCCGTACCCCGCATAGAGGCAGAATCCGGCGCGCTAGAGCCAAACTGAGAGCGCGATCAGGCGTGCGTGCGCGGGGTGGCGCGGTGTTGTTCGGTCGACTCAGCGTCGTGGACGGCCCAGGCGAGCCGCTCGATGACCTGCCACGAAGAGAGCTCGTTGTCCAGGTGAACCGGGTATACGTTCTCGTCCAGCAGCACGACGTCCCTTTGCTCGTCGGGCGTCACGATGATCCGGGCCATGAATCCTCTCCCTGCTAGTGGGTCCTAGCCTCCCCGGCGGCTATTAGATCGTCGATTACAGCTCTACCAAGAGGCGGTCCACGTCGCAACTGCCACCGCGCGCAAAGTGTTCGCACATTGCATTCAAAACCCGATCTTACACGGCTAATCCGTGGAGGCTCGATCCGCCACCACGCGGCGCTGCCGCGGGCGATCGACCGTGAAGTGTTCGAACCAGCGGAAAAAAGTGGGAGACGCGTCTCGACTTAAGCGCCTCGATCGATGAACCTGCGTAGCTGCCGCGGTCGCGCATCGCGCAGGCAGGGGCACCATTCTTTATAGTCGAACAGCACGAGTAGGCGGGAAGAGATGGCGGTAACTTACGAGACACGTCCCCTGACGCAGAGATTGCGTCCAGGTCCGAATGGCCTGCCTCGTGGGAAGGTGACCGAGATCCAGCGAAGCCGCCTGCTTGCGGCGGCGGTCAACGCCGTCGATGAGGCCGGTTACGCGCGCATGACGGTCGCGCAGGTGATCGGCCGGGCGAGGGTTTCGCGCAAGACGTTCTACGACGTCTTTGCCGACCGTGAAGACTGCTTTCTGGCGGCGTTCGAGCAGGGGATCTCACAGCTGAGCGCTCTGATGCGCGAGGCGTACGAGCAGGAGCCGGGGTGGCGTGACGGCGTTCGCTCTGGACTGACTGCGCTTCTGAGGTTCTTCGATGACGAGCCTCGGCTCGCGAGGCTGTGCGTGGTCGAGGCCCTGGGGGCAGGCTCGAGGGTCCTTGAGCGTCGAGCTCAGGTGCTCGAGGAGCTAGCCGAGGTCGTCGATCGCGGACGCTTCGTCACGAGTGCCGTTCGCGAACCACCTGAGGTCGCCGCCGAAGGGGTTGTAGGTGCCGTGTTCGCGGTTCTCCACACGCGGCTGCTCGACGATGACAAGGCGCCGCTCGTGGAGCTGTTGGGCTCGCTCATGAACATGGTCGTCCTCCCCTACCTCGGCGCGCGGGCAGCGAGCAGGGAGCTGAGTAGGCCAGCGCCGGAGATCCGCAGCGATAGCGGCTCACCGACTCACGCTCGCAGCCGGGACCCACTAGACGGCCTGAATATGCGCCTGACCTACCGAACAGTGCGCGTCCTGGTCGTGATCGGGCAGCATCCCGGTGCCAGTAACCGCGAAATCGCGGAAAGCTCAGGTATCGTCGACCAAGGACAGATCTCGAAGCTGCTTACACGCCTGGCGCGGCTGAAACTGGTGGAGAACACGGGCGAGGGACAGGAGAAGGGCGCGTCTAACGCGTGGCATCTCACGGCGCGTGGCGCCCAGGTCGAGTGCGCCACACGCCCGCGCTGACCGTTTGATTCGTCCCGCCCGGCGCTCACCGTCGGACGAGCAGCCGAGGTGCTTCGCTTCCTACTGTGGCGGGTACTCGGCCTGCTCGCCTTCATCGTCGGCCTTGCGCTGATCGCGTGGTTCCTGAACGGGGGTCCGGGCAAGGCGCTGCGGGGGTCGACGACGACGGATGGCTTCCGCCTGGCGCTCTCGGCTATCGCACGCACTCTCGAGCGGGCGGTTCGAGCGCTGTGGATGGCGGGTTCGCTGCCGGGAGTCTGGCCCGCGACGCTGCTTCCAGCCGTCGCGGTTGTGCTGGCGGCCGTGATCGTGGCCACGCGCTTGCGAGCGCGCCGTCGACGCTGTTATGTGCGTCTACGCGTCGACGCCTACCGCACCGACCGTGCCACCGCCGAGGCCGTGGTGTTGATGTTCGAGAGCATTCACAAGCGGCTGCTGCGCCGCTGGTGGCGGCGGCTGCTTTTCGGCCAACCGGCGGTGGCGCTCGAGGTGCATCACGCCTGCAGCAACCAGCCGCGGGTCGCCGCCGGCATCGGCTCAGCGCCCGCGGTCCCACAGTGCGCTTGGCTGGCCGTCTCGTGTCCGCGGGGCTCGGAGCGGATGATCGAGGCCGCATTGCGCGACGCGTACCCGAACTGCCGCTTGCGCGCCCTCGATCAGTCGGTTGGAATACCGCCGGTCGTGCTGCGCCTGAAGAAGCGCACCGAGTTCATCAAGCGCGTCAAGGCGTTGGACCGCTTCGAGTTCGAACGTGAGCCGCCGGTGAACGGTCTGATCACGACGATGGGCGCGTGCGGCGAGTCGGCATTCGTGCAGTTGGCCATCACGCCCACGCCCGCGTTCTTCGACCGGGTCGCGAAGCGCTTGTATAAGAGCCACGAGGCTCATCTGTCGCGGGAGCGCAAGGAGCATCTGCTCGTCCACGACCGCTCCATGGTCGAGGACGCTGAGCTGCGCGGTGGCCTTGACGTCCAACACAGGCCCCTGTTCTTTGCGGACCTGCGCGTGGTCGCCTCCAATCGCGCCGTCTGCGAGCGGATCGCCTCCGAGCTACGTGCGGAGGGTGGCGAGAACCGCCTCGTCGAGCGCGGCACGGGCCTACGCCACGGCCTGTTCTCGCTATATGGCGGCCGCGTGCAGCGAGGCGAGGGCAACCCGCTGCCGCAGTTTCACAAGGGCGTGTTCTCTTCCCCCGAGCTGGCCGCCATCTGGCATCTTCCTTCGATCGACTACACGACGGTGCCGTTTGTGCGCACCGGGTTGCCCGTCGCCCCAGCGCCGCCCTCGATCATGCGGCCACGCGACGGCGGCGGCACGCTGCGCGACTCGCTTGGCGCAGTGTCGATACACCCGGACCTGCGCAACCAGAACACGGCCGTACCCGGGGCTGTCGATCAGGGCAAGTCGAGCTACCTGATCGCCACCGTTGCAGAGGATCTGCGGCGAAAGCGCTGCGCTGTGATCGTTTTCGACCCCAAGGGCGACGCGGCGGATGCGGCGGTGAGTCTCGTGCCTGCCGCGCGCACCTGCACGCTGCTGGACTTCTCCAGGCCCACCTGCGGATTCAACCCGCTCGCGGTGGACGCCCCTGCGGATGTGATAGCGGACTACGTGGTGGCGGCACTGAAGAACCTGTTCACCGACGCGGACATCCGTGCCTCCTCCGATCGCTATCTGCGCAACGCGATCATCGCGGTGCTCGCCTTCGACCGCGAATCGACCCTGTGGGACGCCGCGCGTTTGCTGTCGGTGGGGGAGGATGGGTACGCCTACCGGCGTAGCGTCGGCGCACGGGTGCTTACGCTGCCCGAGTTTAAGGAGATCTCCGAGTTCTTCACCGCCGAGCTCGCGGCCCAACTAGCGGATGCCCGCAGCATGACGACGGCCAAGCTCGACGCGCCGGTCAACAAGCTCGCGCGATTGCTCAACTCGGCGTCAATCAAGCGGGTGCTCCTCAACGACTCGCTGAGGGTTGACTTCGACCGGGTGATCCGCGGCGAAGAGGTTCTCGTCGTAAGGGGCGCTCTCGGCGCGATGGGCGCGGGCAACACATCGGTGCTGATGCAGTTGCTCGTCGGGATGTTGGACGCGGCTCTCGCTCGCCAACAGGACCTAGTGCCGGCTCATGAGCGGGTCGCGGTCGCGCTGAAGGTCGACGAGGCTCCGCTGGTTTTCAATCGCGGCTTTGCTGAGACGATGGCGCTGAAGCGCTCGGCCGGATTGGAGACTGTTGCCTGCTGGCAGGCCGACGCGCAATGGAGCGATCGCGAGGTGCGCGATCAGCTGGATGCGCTGTTCGCCCACCGGGTCTATTTCGCAACCGCCTCGGCACGCGACGCGCGCGCTGCCGTTGAGCTGACGATGGCCGAGTTCTCCGACACGGTGCGCCCGGGGATCCGGCAGCTCTCGACGCTCGGCCATCCCGACGTCCGCCTGCACCTGCCCAAGCATCACGCGATCGCGAGCTGGAGCACCCACGACGGCCGACAGGCTCCGTTTGTCGCCCAGACGATGCCGCTGCGCGTCGATCAGAAGCGCATCGCGGCGCACGCCGCGCGCCAGCTCGAGCGCGGTGGGCGTCACCGGAGCGATCTCCGCCAACCCCATTGGGATCGCGCACACCGAGGCTTCCGCGACGCAAGGGCGACGGCGTGTACGGACACGCGGAGAGGGGTGGCTGCAGCGGATCACCAAGACGCGGGGCTGCCGGCGGCGCCTGCCGAGAGCTATCGCGAGCTCGTCGAGCTGGATGGCGCACACAGCGTGCGCTGGGCGAAACACGTCGACTCTCCCCGTGCGCCCGATCCCGATCGGCTGGATATGGAGATGCTGGCGCTCATAGCGGGCCTCGGGCATGTGTTGACCAGCCAGATTCACCGGCGATTCAACGCGGGGCGCGCGGCCACGACGACGCAACGGCGGCTCAAGCGCCTCTCCGACGCCGGCTTGCTCGAGCGCTTTCAGTTCCATCGCCGCGATGGCGGCGGCGTGCCTATGTGCTACGTGATCACAGCCGCTGGCCTGAGGCTGCTGATCGCCAACGACGGTCTGAGCGCTCCGCGGGAAACCGTCCATGCCGTCGGCGCTGACTCGATGGCTTCGCTCACCCGAGATGACCGCGGGGTGCGCCAGGCCCGCCATGACGTGCACGTCGCGGGTTGGACGCTTGCGCTGTCGAGGCTTCTGGGTGACGCCTCATGCTCCCTGCGCGGGCCTGCTCAATCCGCGCTCTCGCCGCCGCTGCGCTCGACGCCAGACGGGCGTGTGACGCTGGGTCCGCGCGATCTGCGCCTTCCCGGCGGGCGGGCACCCCACGACTTTCTGCGCACCAGCGCAAGCGGAGAGCGCATCGAGGCGGAGCGCTTTGAGACGGTACGTCCCGATGCGATCATCGCGGTCGACGGCGAAGTCGGTACCCGTAATGAGGTTTCGGGCAACCGCGGCGCTCGCCGTACATGCGCGATGGATGGTTCCGCCGACACCGACTCGGGCGCCGCTGTCGCGGAGACACGACATGCGCCGGCAGTCGACGTGATCGTCGAGCTCGACGACCGCTTACCGTCCGGCCGCTCGGCGGCAAAGATCGAGCGCTACGACCATTTCCTGGCGGGCTGGTCGGCGCACACACGCCGATACGGTCGCCGCCTGGATGCGACGCCGGTGGTCGTCTTCGTTTGCCGCGACAGGGGCCGAGCGCGGCAGTGCGCCACCCGAGCTGACGTGGCGCTATGCGCGTGCCGCGCATACGCCGGAGAGTATCCGTTCGACTGGGAATACCCCGGACGCGAACGGATTCTGTTTGCCTCCGAGCGCGACGTACACGAGGGCCTCCTGCACGCCTACGGCGTGCCCCGGCTGCCGCCCCAGGTGCGAGTTACCGCTTCGCGCGGCGATCCTCGCGCCGGGCAGGCCGCGGTCGAGCGCAGGGCGATCCTCGGCGCGCCCCTCCCGCTCACCCAATAACCCGAAAGATCACGCGGTCTGACTTGGCGCGTCCCGATAGCACGCGAGTACAGGCATCTCCGCGGGCGATTGGCGCACGAACGCTCATGCATTCGCCCGGCGAAAGGCGCCGCTGGGTGCACGATCGACGCAGTCGCGGCTCCCGCGATACGCCACCCTCCGCAGTCGCGTCTCCCAGTCCCCAGCGGGTGACTGCGCGTGAGAGTGACGGATCTCCGCATCGCAGAGCCGAACTGCGCGGCCGAGACGAGACGCAACTGCGTTGTTCAACTAGCACGGCTGCCCCTCGGCGATTGACAACGGCGTCGGCGGATACGCTCGCGGCCTCACATTCGTTCTCTCCCTTGAGTCATTCGGCGCTCGCCGACCCCAACAGCTCGCGCAAGGCCACTGGCAACGCCGAGCTCCAATGCAGTCGACGCTCGATGCACATCCATTGAGGATGAGCGTTTTCGCGCCAACTTTGCCGGCTGGGCGAGAGCGCATCGAGGGCCTTCCGAGACCCCTTAAGGGGTTCTCGGAGTGTTGACCGAGCGTCGGCCCGCGTCTGTTCTCGCCGCTTGACGGCGACCTTGTGGGCTCCTACAAGCACCGCGACAACTCGGATCACCGCCCCTGCGCGGTGCTCCACCCAGACCAACCAGGAGACCGACATGACGTCCACCATCTCGCATCGATCCACCGTCGTACCTCGATCCTCGCGCCGCGAGGTCGGCTCATCTACGCGCGCAGATCGTTCGCGGACGCGCCGCGAGCGCGGCTTGCGCGGCGAGCGTCGAGCGCTCGGCCGCTACATAGATTGGCGGGGGTGCCCGCGGGAGGTGCTGGCTCGACCCGGGCTCGCCGGAAGTGTGCTTGTCGTGGATCGCGATGCCACGACGCTCGGCGATCGGCGCCTCGTGGCGCACCTCGGCGCCGACGAGCCGTTGGAGAATGCTGCGCTTGTCTGCAGGAGCTACCTCCAGGAGGCTCGGGGACAGCGCCGCCGTTGCCGGCCGGTGACCCCCGAGGACTCCCAGACGCTGCCCTTCCCTGACGACGCGGACTACGAATTGGATGCGACGACCGTTGCGAGCGACGCGGAGACGCTCGACGCAATCGGTCGGTCCTACCGGCTTGAGCTGCTCCGGACGGGCCTGTCGATCCCCGAGCTCCGGTGGCGACGGCGTCTGCCGGCGGACGCCGGCGGCCAGCCGCGACCGCTGAGTGTGCGGGAGACGATCTCCTGCCTGGAGAGCTACGAGCCGGTTCGCGCTCTGACCCGCCGGGCGCTCGCGACGCATCGCGGTGACAGCGAAGTCTCGACGGCAGTGCTGCGGGTCGAGCTGGCACGCGTGCAAGAGAGCCCGATCGTGCTCAACCGCAAGCTTCGCGAGGTTGTGCTCGCGACGATCGACCGACAGGGGGTGAGCATGAGCGAGATAGCGATTCGCTGTGGGAGAGTCAAGCGTGATTTCAGGGGAAACGAGAGTGGCGAGACCAGCTGGCTGGCGCGCCGGCTGGGGATACTTCCCGAGGGCGGAAAGGACACGCCCACGCCGTGGATCCACAGTGACGTCCTGGCGTTGATCGCGCGCTGTGGCCTTGGGATCAGTCCGCGCGAGGTGGAACCCGAGTGACGCCCGGCTCGCAGTCTGATCTGCATGCAGCGCGGCCAGGCGTTATGACGAAGTCTCACAGGGGTCGATGGGACCGCGCTCATCGAGCGCGATCCCTCACGAGCTGATCTGAGCTGAGTCGCGGGCGCCGGCCAGCGGCGCCTCGAAAGCCGCGAGCGATCAAGTCTTGACGGGCGCAAACGGCCCGGCACGCATCACAAGCAACACCGCGACGGCGGGCCTTCGGGTCCGCCGTCGCTCGTTAATCACCGATCGTCCGGCCCTGCGCCGGACGGCGACGCCTGCCTCTTGCAGGCCAGCCCAGAAAGGAGTAGCGCAAATGTCCTCATCGAACTCACGCCTGATGCTGCAGGCCAGCCCCTCGGCGCCTCTGGAGCAGCTGTGCAGTTGGCTTCTCGGCACGACAAGTCACGTCGTGATCGGCCTCACAATCGGCGTGATCGCGGCGCGATTGATGCGTCGGTGGCACCTGCACTGGAGCTGGGCAGTCGCCGGACTTTCGCTCGTCGCGCTCTGCCGGCCCGTCCTGAAGGGCTCGACATCCATGCTCGGCATCGCCGCCGTCAGCGCCATCGCATTGGGTCGTCGCTGGCATCGCGAAGACCTCGAGGCGGGTACCGATTTGGCGGAAATCGCGGCCGACCGGCAACGCCCGCTTGATCTGCTCCGCTCGTACGCCCACTCGCTGGCTCTCCGGCGCCGCGGCGCTCTCGGTGGCGGCAATTGGTCCCGTGGCGAGGAGCTGATCGTCGGGAGCGACCAGCACAGCCGGGTCGTCTCGATCCCGTTCGGTGGCAACGCCGGAGGCTCGCACGCGCTGATCGTCGGCGCCACCGGCTCGGGCAAGACGGTCACCCAGACGTGGATGGCGGTTCGCGCGATCGAACGCGGGATGGGCGTGGTCGTGATCGACCCCAAGGGCGATCGCGGCATGTGCGAGGAGGTCCGCCGGGCGGCGCGCGTCGGCGGGAGGGCCTTTCTCGAATGGACGCCTGCTGGCGCGTCGGTGTATAACCCCTACGCGCACGGAAGCGACAGCGAGATCGCCGACAAGGCGCTTGCCGGGGAGCCTTTCAGCGAGCCTCACTATTTGCGCCAGGCCCAGCGTTACCTCGGGCACGTGGTGCGCGCGCTGCGCAGTGCCGGGCTGCAGGTCAGCCTCAGGAGCATCGTGACGCATCTCGATCCGGCGCGCCTTGAGGGGCTCGTGAGAACTCTCTCTGAATCCGAAGCCCGCTCGACTCACGCCTACCTGGACTCATTGACGACTCGCCAGCGGAGCGACCTCGCGGGTGTGCGGGATCGACTGGCGATCCTGACGGAGTCCGATGTCGGAGCGTGGCTGGACCCCACAACCTCAAGCGGCGAGCGATTCGACCTGCTTGAGGCCGTGCGCGCCCGCGCGGTTGTCTACTTCAACCTCGACGCCGATAGCAGGCCGCTGCTCGCCCAGATGCTTGGCGCGGCAATCGTGCAGGACCTGCAGACGACGGTCGCTTCCCTGCAAGGTCGCCCGATTCCGACGCTGGTAGTGATCGACGAGTTCTCGGCGGTAGCGGCGGGCCAGGTCGTGCGACTGTTCGGCCGTGCGCGTTCAGCAGGAATGAGCCTGATCCTCAGCACGCAGGAGCTCGCCGATCTGCGTCTACCGGGGCGGGAGCGGCTGCTCGAGCAGGTCATGGGCAACCTGTCCGTTCTGGTTGCCCACCGCCAGGTGGTTCCCGACTCGGCCGAGCTGATCGCAAGCCTGGCAGGTCGCAAGGGCATCTGGAGAACCTCGCAGCACGGCGACGGCAGGACCACTCGCACCCGAATCCGCGAGGGCGTGCTCTGTGCGGATCAGGTCATGAGCCTGGAGCGTGGCTGGGCGGCAGTGATCGTGTTGAGCGGCGCCCGCAGCCCGCGAATCGTCAGCGTCTTCACCCGCGAGCAGTCCAAGTGAGCGGCCTAGAGACAGAACCAATCAACAAGGAGAGCCAAATGTCCTATGAATGCAAAGCGCCCCCGCCCGAGCGAGCCGCCATCCTGCAGTGGACGGCGCGCGTTGGTGCCGTCACCGCCGAGGCACTGGCGCACCGTCAGGGCATCTCGGTAGCTTCCGCCCGCGCCAGGCTGGGGTCCGCCGAACGCGCCCAACTACTCGTCCGCCGGTGTCCTCTGGCGGGACAGCCTGCGTTGTACACCGTAACGCGAGCCGGTCTGCGCGCATCGGGTCTGCACGGGCTCGATCCATGTCGCGTGAGTGCCTCGAACGCGCTCCACGCGATCGCGTGTGCAGGTGCCGCGGCAGCGCTGGAGCGCTGCTACTCCGACCACCGTGTTCTCGGCGAGCGGGAGTTGCGCGCCGAGGAGCGCCAGACAGGAGCGCCGCTGGCCAGCGCGCGTATGGATTTTGGGATGCACGGCGGGCAGCCGTTGCATCGTCCAGACCTGGTTCTGTGGCCGTGCGGGGCCGATGCTGGGCTGCCGGTGCCCGTCGAGGTTGAGCTCACCGTCAAGGCGCCGCGGCGTCTCCTCGACATCTGCCGGGCGTGGGCGCGATGTCGCTGCATCGCCGGCGTGCTCTATCTCGCGGGGCCCGAGGTCGAACCGGCGCTCAAGCGGGCGATTGAGAGGGCGGACGCTTCCGAGCGGGTCGTCGTAGTGCCGCTCGACGCGCTTCCCCGAGCGGACAGGGGCGCGGAGCCGTCGATCGCGCGAACCGTCCCAGGCGATGCGTAATTTTGGTTGGGCGGGGTCAACCATCTAGCACGGAGACCACATGTCCTACTTCACAATCAACCGCGTCGTGCTCGTCGGCCGTCTTACGCGAGAGCCCGAGTTGCGCGCGCTGCCCTCGGGCGTCAGCGTGTGCGGCCTGCGGGTCGCCTGCAACTCCAGCCGGCGCGACGCCGACGGCACCTTGATCGAGCGCCCACACTTCTTCGATGTGAGCGTCTACGGCGCAGCGGCGGAGAGCGTTGGCAACTACATGCATCGGGGCAGGCGAGTGGGGATTGACGGCCGGCTCGAGTGGCGTGAGTGGGAGACCGCCGACCAGCAGAAGCGCCAGGCCGTGAGCATCGTCGCCGACACCGTCCAGTTTCTGGACAGCCCAGGTGGCGCGAAGGAAGAGGGCGATTCCAGTGACGGCGACCGCGGAGCAGACCCTCACGAGGACCGCGAGCTCCTCGGCGTGGGCGCCGAGGAGGGAGACCTGGCCTTCTAAGTCGGCGGGCGTTGGATGGCACGCACGCGGTCCACGACCAGCACGGCAGCGGTGGGCGCTCGCAAGGCCCCCCACCGCTGTCGGCCGCGTTGTCGATTTTGTCGTTAAGCGTCGGGTCCGTTACCCGCGCGAGCGACCTCGGCGCCCGGCGCGCGTCGCCCGCGTAAACTGGCGCGCCCACGAAGCCGCAACGACCAACCGTGCCCTGCAAGGAGCTTTCCTCATGCCAGTCAACACCAAAGCGATCGGCAAGACCTATGAGCCCGTTGTCTATGCGGTGGGCCGGGAGAAGATCCGCGAGTATGCCCGCTCCGTGGGCGAGACGAACCCCGTGCATCTCGATGTGCAGGCCGCGCGCGCGGCCGGCTACGCAGATGTCGTGGCGCCGCCGATGTTCGCTGTCGTGTACAGCGCCCCCTCCGTCGGACCACCGATCTTCGACCCCGAGATCGGGCTCAACTTCGCGATGATGGTTCACGGTGCGCAGCAGTTCGAGTGGGGCCCGGTGGTCGTGGCGGGCGATGAGGTCACGACGACGACGAGCGTCAAGGACATCTCCGAAGCGGATGGTCGCGGCTATTACGTCTTCGAGTCGATCTCCACCAATCAGGGCGACGAGCAGGTATGCCGCGGAACCTGGACCGACATCGTTAGAGGAGTGTGAGTGTGATGGCCGATTTCCAGGCTGGAGCCGAGATCCCGCGGGTGAGCGTCACTCCAGACAAGTACCTCACGAATCGCTACGCCGGCGCCTCGGGCGATTTCAATCCGATTCACATCGACGAGGACTTCGCCCGTGCCGTCGGACTGCCCGGGCGAATCCTGCACGGGCTGTGGACGATGGCTCAGGTGGCGCGCGCACAGACGGAGGCGGCCGGTGGCCCGGAGCATCTGAAGCGGCTCTCGGTCCAGATGCGCGGCTTGGGCGTGCCTGAGCAAGAGCTCGTCGTGAGCGGCACGGTGCGCGCGGTCGGCGACGGGCGCGTGGTGATCGACACAGTCGCCGAGCAGGCGGGCAAGCAGATCATCCGCAACGCCGAGGCCGAGCTCGAGATCTAGCTAGCGCTCCGAGCGGGCCACCGCGCGACCTACAATCAGTCCATGCTCACCTCCCGGCAGGAGCTGATCCTGTGCAAGGTGGTGGACGACTATCTGCGGACGGGGCAGCCGGTGGCGTCGCGGTCGATCGCCGCCGACCCGGATCTCGACTGCGGACCGTCCACCGTGCGAAATGAACTGGCGTTGCTCGAGGAGCACGGCCTGCTCGCCCATCCCCACGTCTCGGCCGGCCGCGTGCCCACCGACGCCGGGCATCGCTACGTCGTCGATCGCATGCTCACCTCGGGGCAGGGGCTTGCGCGCGAGCGGGGGCTCGAGCTATCGCTGATCCGCCGCGAGGTCGAGGAGGCGATGCGCGTCACGACGGAGACGCTGTCACAGGTGACCAACCTGCTGGCGGTGGTATCGGCGCCGTCGCTGAACACGGCGACGATCCGCCACATCGAGGTCCTGGCGCTGCAGCCTGGAGTCGTGATGATCGTGATCATCACCTCTACGGGCGGCGTCTCGAAGATGCTCGCAACGTTCGATCACCCGGTCGACCCGGGGCTGCTCGCGTGGGGCGGCGAGTATCTGAGTGAGCGGCTCGTCGGCATGGGTCTCGGCGCGCGGATGATTCACCAGCGTCTGGTCGAGCCGAGCCTGTCTCCGGTCGAGCTGGCCTTCCTCGAGCGCCTGGTGCCGGCGTTCGGCGATCTCGCCACAGAGGCGGAGGACGAGCTGTATGTAGAGGGAACGGCGAAGCTCTTCGCGGCCGGCCAGGTCGAGGATGCCACCCAGCTCAACGGGCTGGTCAGCTTGCTGGAGCGTCGTGTGGTTCTCCTGCGGGTGCTTCGCGCCGCGCTCGGAGAGCCCGGCGTCTACGTGCGCATCGGTCACGAGAACGAGATTCCGGCACTGCGCTCGCTCGCTCTCGTCGCGACGGGATACGGGGTTGCGCAACGCAAGCTCGGCGCGGTGTCGGTGATCGGGCCTGTGCGCATGGACTACGCCGGTGCGATCGTCACGGTGCGCCAGGCGGCACACGAGCTCTCGCGCTTCGTCGCAGACGCCTATGCCGAGAACTAGCACGACCGAAATGCCGCGCGATCCCTATGAGGTGCTCGGCGTGGAGCGCGATGCCTCCGATCAGCAGATCAAGAAGGCCTTTCGCGTCCTGGCTCGCGAACTGCACCCCGATGTCAACGCGCACGACCCCGACGCGGAGGAGAAGTTCAAGGAGGCAGCCGAGGCGTACGAGATCCTCTCGGACTCCGAGCGGCGTGCGATCTATGACCGGTACGGACACGAAGGACTCAGATCCGGGGGCTACGCGCCGAACTTCGATGGATTCGGATCGATCGGGGATCTCTTCAACGCGTTCTTCGGGGGTGGCGCGTTCGCCGGAAGCTCGGGGCCGGCCTCAGGCGAGGATGTGGCGGTCGCGGTCGAGATGGACCTGCTCCAGGCCGCCCGCGGCTCGAGAATGGACGTCGCATTCGACGTCGTCGACCGCTGCGAGCACTGCCACGGCAACGGCGCCGAGCCGGGAACGCCGATCGAGACCTGCGGACGGTGCGGCGGCGCCGGACAGCTGCAGGCGGTGACGCGAACGCCGTTTGGTCAGATGGTGAGGACGATGGCGTGTGACACGTGCCACGGCGACGGTCGCGTGCCCAAGCAGCCCTGCCGCCAGTGCCGCGGTCGGGGGCGGCGCTCAAGCCGGCGCGAGCTCGACGTCGACATTCCCGCTGGCATCTCGGACGGGCAGCGCATCAGGCTGTCTGGCCGCGGGCACGCGGGCGAGCTTGGTGCGCCGGCGGGAGATCTCTACGTGCTCGTCAGAGTTCGCGAGGACAGGCGCTTCGTACGCGAACGCGACGACCTGATCACCGCGCTGGACGTCGCGGCGCCGATGGCAGCGCTTGGGGTGACGCTCGAGGTGCCCACGCTCGAGGGAGCGTCGTCAGTCGAGTTGCCTGCCGGCACGCAGCCGGGCGAGGTATTCACTCTGCGCGGTGAGGGTATGCCCGCGCTGAGCGGCGGCCGGCGCGGCAACCTGCGGGTGGTGGTGAACGTCGTAGTCCCTCGTCGCTTGAGCGAGGAGCAGCGTGAGCTGCTCGAGCGGCTCAGCGGCACGCTCACCGATGAGAATCTGCGCTCCGAGGAGTCGATGTTCGCCAAGCTGCGGCGCGCATTTGGCAGCCAGGCTGCGTGATCCGCCTCGCGCTACGGGTCGGGCACGAGCACGCCGAGCTGGTCTTGGCCGAGCTGTTGGAGCTCGCGCCCGCCGGAGTTGAAGAGGTGCAGGCGGGCGAGGGGACGATCGAGTATGCCGTGTATGGGGCGCCGGGGGAGCTGCCAAGCCTGCCCGCACTGAAGGCGGCGGCGGGCGATGCGCTGGTTGACATATCCACCAGCGAGACAGCCGATGACTGGCAGGAGCGCTGGAAGCGCTTTCATCGGCCCGTCCTGGTCCCGGCGCCGCGCCAACGATCGCGCGAGGATCGATGCGTGCCCGCCCTGCACGTGCGGCCGCCGTGGGAGCCGGCGAGCGACGCGCGTCGAGGCGCCGTGGAGGAGATCGTGATCGATCCGGGGCAGGCGTTTGGGACGGGCGGACACGCAAGCACGCGCCTGTGTCTGGAGCTGCTTCTGCAGCTCGCCCAGCTCGAGCAGCCGGTGGGACCCCTGCTGGACATCGGAACCGGTTCGGGAGTCCTGGCGATAGCCGCCGCGCGACTCGGCTTCGCGCCGGTGCTCGGCCTCGACCACGAGCGCGAGAGCGTCGAAGCCGCGCGCGCCAACGCGACAGCCAACGGCGTGGACATAGCCGTGCGCCGGCTTGACCTGCGCAAGCAGCCGCTGCCGTGGATCGACGCTTCGGATCGTCGCGCCGGAGCGGTCGTCGTGGTCGCAAACCTGCTGGGCCCGCTGCTGCTCGAGCTCGCTCGCGTAATGCCTCGCGCCCCGGCACAGCTGCTCGCCGGGGGCCTGCTGAAGGGGCAGGCCGACGCGGTCGCAGGTGCGTTCGCCGACCGCCTTCAACTGCGCGAGCGCGAACGGCGCGGGAGCGGGGAGTGGGCGGCGGTGTGGCTGGCGCCGTGATCGCGGCGTTCAGGCGCGGCGATCAGCTGGGGTCGGGGATCTCCGTGGCGGCGCGCACGATCGCGCGATAGACCAGGTCGATGGCCGGCCGCAGACCGTCCTCTTCCTGGAGCAGCGTGTCGGCCGCGCTCAATGCGGCGCCGATTGTCTGCATCGCCTCACCGACCGACCCCGGCTCCGGATCGCGGCAGGCTGCCGTCGCCATGTCGAGCATCGCGCGAGCCTGGTCGGCGGCGCCGCCGAACAGCGCCGGACCGACGAGGCTGGCGTAGCCGTACACGCGCGCAAGGCGACCCGACATGATGATCACGTCGCGTCGTCGCGGAGCATTGATCGGGGGCAGATCCTCGCCGTCCAGCAGCGCCGCCATCGTACCGCCGAGCATGCCTCGCGTCGTCGCCTCGTCCAGGCCGGCCTGGCGGGCCACCCGCAGGGCCAGATATAGGGTCGTGGCGGGCATGCCGTAGGGCGGATCGGAGGCGAACACGATCCGCTCGGCGGGCACGCGCGCGAACAGCTCGATCACGTCGAGCGGGAAGAAGCAGGAGATGTCGTAGAGAACGCCTGGATGATCGGACAGGCGCGAGGTCAGGATCCCTTGGTCACAGATCGCGCCGTGCGCGAGGATCAGGACGGCCCCGGGATGTCGCAGGGCGAGGTCGACGAGGCCCTCGGCCAGCGGTGGCAGACCGCGTCCCGCGTGGATCAGGATCGGCACGCCCGCGCTTTCGGCCAGGCCGAAGACGTCGTCCATCTCCTTGCCGTCGAACACAAAGTCCTGGGCTCGCGGGTGGAGCTTGATGCCGCGCGCGCCGGCCGCCAGGCAGCGCTCGCTCTCGGCGAGCGGGTCTTCGGCCGGGTCAAGCCGGCAGAATGGCAACAACCGCTCCCTGCTCTCGCGCGCCCACTCGAGCACACGATCGTTGGGTAGGCGGTAGGAGGGCTGGCGCTCGGGGTCGTGCAGCGGGAACACGCACGCCCTGCGTGCGCCGGCCGCGTCGAGCAGCGACAGCAGCTGCGCCAAGGTCAGTGAGCGGCCGTCCTCGTCCAGTCCAAGATGCGTGTGGGCGTCGATGATTTCCGCGCCCGCGGGGCGCAGGCGCTGCACCTCGACCAGGAACGGGGCCAGCGCGTCGGAGTAGACAGAGTCGTTCACGCGCGCGGGACATTATTCTGTCCTCGTGGCCCAGCAAGTCGTGATCGCGGGCGGCGGCTTCGGTGGCTTCTACGCTGCGCGTGCCCTCGAGCGTCTGCTGCAACCGCAGAGCGCGCGCGTCACGCTCGTAAATGATGCGAACTTCATGCTCTACACGCCGCTGCTCGCGGGCGCGGCCGGGGCAACGCTTGATCCCCGCCATGTCGTCGTTGCGCTGCGATCGCAACTGAAGCGCACCGACCTGATGGTCGGAGAAGTGACCGGTGCCGACCCGCCGCGGCGCATGCTCGGCGTGACGCGGCTCGACGGTGAGCAGCTCGAGCTCGGCTACGACCAGCTCGTGATCGCGCTTGGATCAGTGTCGCGAACGCTTCCGATCCCCGGCCTCGCCGAGCACGCGACCGGGCTGAAGTCGCTGTCGGACGCTACCGCGCTGCGCAACCAGGTGCTGAGATGCTTTGACATCGGCGAGTCGCTGGAGGACCAGGCGACGCGCGGCGAGTACCTGGGCTTCGTGTTCGTCGGCGCCGGCTACGCGGGTGTCGAGGGACTGGCCGAGCTTCAAGACTTCGCGGCCCAGGCGATCGAGTCCTATCCGCGCTGTCGTGCGGAGGGGATGCGCTGGGTGCTGGTGGAGGCAAAGGGACGAATCATGCAGGAGGTGCCGGCTAGCCTTTCGGAGTTCGCCGAACGCGAGTTGCGCGGGCGCGGAATCGAGGTTCGAACCAACACGACGCTGCGTGAGGTCGCCGTCCGCTGTGCCACGCTGTCCGACGGCGACGCGATCCCCGCTCGGACCGTCGTGTGGACGGCCGGAGTGAGACCCAACCCGGTCGTCGCCAGGCTGAACCTTCCGCTCGACGGCTCCGGACGGGTGGTGGTCGATCGGACGATGCGCGTCGAGGGCCACCCGGGTGTCTGGGCGATCGGCGACTGCGCGGCCGTCCCGGATGCCGCGAGGCCTGGACAGCCATGTCCGCCGACGGCCCAGCATGCCATCCGCCAGGGGCGTCTCGTGGCTCGCAACGTGGCTGGGACGCTGCGTGGGGCACGGGTGCGTCCATTCCGCTACCGCACCAAAGGGGTCGTGGCCGAGCTGGGACGTAACAATGCTGTCGCGATCACGTTCGGCGTTCGTTGGCGCGGCTTTCCGGCGTGGCTCATTGCGCGCACCTATCACCTGCTGCTGATGCCGGGCGTGGGCCGGCGGCTGCGCCTGCTGGCCGATTGGAACGTGGCGCTCGTGTTCGGCCGCGACACCTCTGCGCCGGGACGCCTTGGCAGCCCGACCCCACTGGGGCGCGACTGACCGACTCAGGTAGTCCGGCTATCGCCCGACCGGCGTATCCTTGATCTGATGAGGGCGATCGTCGATCAGATCAAGGACGACGTGCACAGCGCGATGCGTGCCGGCGAAAAGGAGCGGGTCGGCGCCCTGCGACTCCTCGTGTCCGAGCTCCAGAAGGCGGCAAAGGCGGGCTCGGACGATGAGCTCGCCGTGCTGCGACGTGAGCGCAAGCGCCGCCTCGAGGCCGCACGCGCCTACCGCGAGGCCGGCAGGTTGGACCTCGCGGGCGGCGAGGAGGCCGAGGAGCAGCTGATCAGCGCGTATCTGCCCGCAGAGCTCACAGAAGCGGAGCTGAAGGTGATCGTCGAGCATGCGGTGCGCGAGAGCGGAGCCGAGTCGGCGAAGGACATGGGCCGGGTCATGAAGCAGGCGATGGCCGCCGTCGACGGTCGCGCTGACGGCAAGCTCGTCTCCGGCCTCGTGCGGGCGTCGCTCGACGGATGAGGACGCAGCTCGAGCTTCCCAACGACGTCGCCGTCGAGCTTGCCGGCAGTCAGGACGCGGTGCTGCGTGCGTTGCAGGCGCATCTGGAGTGCAAGGTGTTCCTGCGCGGGAACCTGCTGACATTCGACGGCGAGGAGTCAGAGACGCACGCCGGCGAGCGCGTCGTGCGCGAGCTCTCCGACCTGATCGCCCGTGGGCACCAGATCGGTCCTGGAACCATCGCGGCCGTGACCGGCGCGCTCGACGCGCACGAGTCCCCAGCGCAGGTGCTCGAGGATATCGTCTGGCGCCACCGCGGGCTGAGGGTGGCTCCAAAGACCGTCAATCAGAAGCGCTACGTCGACTCGGTCCGCAGCAACACGGTGACCTTCGGCGTGGGCCCGGCCGGAACCGGCAAGACGTTTCTCGCGGTAGCGATGGCGGCGGCCGCGCTGGCGCGCCATGAGGTCAATCGCATAATCCTCACGCGTCCCGCCGTGGAGGCGGGCGAGCGCCTGGGATTCCTTCCGGGTGACCTGATGGCCAAGGTGGACCCGTACCTGCGCCCGCTGTTCGACGCGCTCCACGACATGCTCGATCCCGAGAAGGTCTCCCAGCACATCGAGCGCGGCGTGATCGAGATCGCGCCGCTCGCGTTCATGCGCGGGCGCACGCTGAACGACTCGTTCGTGATTCTGGACGAGGCCCAGAACACGACGCCCGAGCAGATGAAGATGTTCCTCACCCGTCTCGGCTTCGGCTCAAGGATGGTGGTGACCGGAGACATCACCCAGGTCGACCTGCCCCGCGAGCAGCGGTCTGGTCTGATCGTCGTCGGCGAGGTTCTCGAGGCGATCGAGGGGATCGAGTTCGTGCGCTTCGGCGCGGGGGACGTCGTACGCCACAGGCTCGTCCAGCGGATCGTCGAGGCCTACGACGTGCACTCCCAGCGCGAGACGCCCGAGCTCAGATCCGCCGATCGTCGCGCCTGAGCTCCGATGATCGAGGTCGAGGTGTTCGATCTCCAAGCGGCCGCACTCGGCGTGCCGCCCGTCGCCGAGGTTCGGCGCCTGTGCCTGCTGGCAGCTGCATCTGCCGGGGTGCGCGACGGGCACCTGGCGATCGAGTTCGTCGATGCCGAGCGGATCGCCGAGCTGAATGCCAGATATCGCAACGATCCGAGCACGACCGACGTCCTCTCCTTCCCGGTCGACGCCGTCGAGCCGGGTTCCGTGCTCTCCCCGCGCGCGGCGACCGACGCGATCGCGGGCGGAGAACCGCACCTCGGGGGCAGCGCCGCCGACCCGGCGCCTGCAACCACGTGCCCCGGATGTCGCGAGCTCGGCGACGTCGTGATCTGCCCTGAGCACACAGTCGACGTCCGTGAGGCGATCGTCCACGGGGTGTTGCATCTCGTAGGCATGGATCACGAGACCGACAACGGCGAGATGCTGGCGCTTCAGGATCGGCTGCTCGCTGGGGAGGATCGGTGACTCGCAGTGGCTTCGTGGCTCTTGCGGGCAGGCCGAATGTCGGCAAGTCGATGCTCGTCAATACGGTTGTGGGGGAGAAGGTGGCGATCGTCTCCGACCGGTCGCAGACGACGCGGCGCGCGATCCGCGGGGTGCGCTCCAGCGGCGACTGCCAGATTGTGCTCGTCGACCTGCCCGGCGTTCAGCGCCCGCGCGATGCGCTCACGGCGCGCATGGCAGGGCGCGTGCGGCAGGAGCTAGACAGCGCGGACGTCGCGCTGCTGATTCTCAACGGCGAGCAGGGCGTGGGTCCTGGCGACCGCTTCATCGCTCACGCGCTCAGTGGCTCGGACGTGCCAGTGACGATCGCCGTCAACAAGACTGACCGCCTGTCGAAGGGCGCGACGGTCGCGATGCTTCAGCAAGCCGCCGAGCTCGGGGTGGGCGAGGAGGTGTTTCCCATCTCGGCGCGCACGGGAGCAGGCGTTGAGGTGCTCGTCGAGCACCTTGCGGCGGTGATTCCCGAAGGCCCGTTCATGTTCGGCGTCGGCGCGATCTCCGACCAACCGCTCGAGGTGCTGTTGGCTGAGCTGGTGCGCGAGGCGGTGATTCGGCGCACCTTCCAAGAGGTGCCCCACGCGGTCGAGGTCATCGTCGAGGACATCGAGCGACCGCGCGAGGGGCTGGTGAGAGTTCGCGCGCTCATCTGGGTGGAGAGCGCCTCGCAGAAGGGGATTCTGATCGGGGCGGGCGGGCGGATGATCAAGGCGATCGGAACCGCCGCGCGGCGCGAGCTGGAGCGCGAGCTGGATTGTCACGTGCACCTCGACCTTTCCGTGCGGATCCGTCGCGACTGGCGAGCCGACGAGGGACTGCTCGATCGGCTCGGGATAACCTAGGGCGTCTGACCCGGCGAAGCTCCCAATTTCCGGGTCGAGCGCGGTGGGCGAAATTCCAGTTCATCTGATTCATTCGACTCTTGGGATGCGTTCGGTCCTGTTTTGGAGTACCGTCTGCGCTGGAGCTAGTCGATCAGGAAGGGCGGGGCATGTCGGCGAAGCACGCGGTATTGGGACTCGTAATCGAGCGCCCGGGATACGGGTATCAGCTGGCGCAGCGCTTGGAGGAGCGCTTCGGCTCTTCGGGCTTCGCGCCGTCGGGAGTCTATTCGGCGCTCGACCAGCTCGCCCGTGATGAATTGGTGCGCAGCGCCGGCGAGATGGGAGCCGGTCGCGCCAGCAGAGCTGCACCGCGCACGATCTACGAGGCCACGGAGGAGGGAGTCCATCACTTCGAGGCCTGGATGCTCGACTCTTCGCCGACGCCGCCGCTGCGCGATGAGCTGCATATGAAGATCGCGCTCTGCCGGCCGCGGAACGTACCGCGGCTGATCGACGTTGTCCACGGGCAGGAACTGGCCTGTTTGGGCCGGTTGCGGGACCTCAAGCGCGTGACCGAGGGCCAGCCCGTCAACTCGCACGAGTGGCCGCGGTTGATGCGGATGCTTGCGGCAGATGCCGAGGTCGCGTTCTGGAACGCGAGAATCGAGTGGCTACAGAGCGCCCGAGAGCTGCTCGAACAGCTGCGCAACGAGCCCGAGCGGGCAAACGTGGGGGGCGCCACCGGCGGAGGTGCTCAGATCGGCCGGCTGCGAGCGCTCTGATGGCTGACGAGCTGCTCTCGCTGGATGCGGTCAGCAAGAGCTACTGGCGCGGCTCCGCCGAAGTGCGCGTTCTCGTCGACGCCTGCCTCAGCGTCCATGCCGGCGAGTTCGTCGGCGTTTGGGGCCGACGGGGCGCCGGCAAGACCACGTTGTTGAGGATCGGGGCCGGGTTGGAGACACCCGATCGAGGCACGGTCCGCTTCGACGGTGGGGATCTGTCGATGCTGTCCGAGGCCGGGCATGCGCGGCTGATGCGCGAGCAGGTCGGAATGGTGCGCCGCGCTGGGCCGAGGAGCCAGCTTTGCATGCTCGACTATGTCGCGCTGCCGCTTCTGATCGAGCACGGCCAGCGCCGCGCGAACGCCCGGGCGAGCGAGGCGTTGAGCCGGGTTGGGATGCTGGCGTGCGGGGGTCAGCTCTGGGAGAGTCTCTCCGACGGAGAGCGAGCGCTGGTCGCGATCGCCCATGGGATCGCGCGCGCACCAAGACTGCTGCTCGTCGATGACCCGACCGCGAACCTTGGCCTGCGCGAGCGCGAGGAGGTCATGGCGCTGCTGCGTGCGTTGGTCGAGGAGACGAATCTTGCCGTGCTGATGACGGTCCCGGACATGCCTGCTGCGATGCGCTCGCACCAGCTCAGGGCGCTGAGCGGCGGACGCCTGCTCGGGCCGCCGCCGAGCCCCGACAACGTGATCGACCTTCGGCCAGCGATTGGTTCGCAGTCCTCTCCACGATTGCATCAACGCGACACGCCCCCGAGCATTCGCGGACCGGTCCGGTAGTGCTCGAGCTGCGCGAGCTGATCAAGCACTATCCCGTTGCCTCCGGGGAGCCGGTTCGCGCCGTGGACGGCGTTTCGCTCTCGGTCGCGGCTGGAGAATTCGTCGCGCTCTACGGCCCCAGTGGATCCGGCAAGACGACGCTGCTCATGCTGATCGCGGCTCTGCTGCGCCCCGATGCCGGCACGGTACTGGTGGACGGGCGTGACATCTCTGAGCTGTGCGATCGGGACGCCGCGCGCTATCGGCTGCGAGAGCTCGGCTTCGTGCGCCAGTCCCTGAACCTGATCCCCGGCGCGAATGCTCTCGACAACGCCGCGCTGAAGCTGATGGGAACCGACATCGGCTCGCGTGCGGCCCGCCGCCAGGTGACGCCGCTTCTGGCGCGGCTCGGCCTCGAGCAGCGGGCGACGCACCGCTCCGAGCAGCTCTCGATGGGCGAGCGCCAACGCGTGATGATCGCGCGAGCCCTTTCGACCGATCCGAAGCTCGTGTTGGCCGATGAGCCGACCGGAAGCCTCGACTCTCAACGCGGCCAGGAGGTGCTGGGCCTGCTCGCCGAGACCTGCCGCGAACGCGACGTCGCGGTCGTGCTCGTCACGCACGACCCGCAGGCCGCCTCCTACGCAGACCGGGTGCATTCGCTGTGCGACGGACGGCTCGGAGGGCACGATCCCGATCGTGCGCGCGCGCCGGCCAATGCACGCTGACGGGCGCCCGAGATCGCGGCCATGAGGCTGTCGAGCATCGTCCGGCTGTACCGCGTTCGTCTACGCGCCAGAGTCGTGCAGGAGCTGTTCGCGATCCTGGGCATCGCCGTTGGGGTGGCGCTGCTGTTCGCCTCGCAGGTGGCCAATACGAGCCTCAACGGCTCGGTGCAGCAGCTCACGAACGGGATCGTCGGCGACATGCGCTTTCAGCTTGCCTCGCGCGACAGCGACGGCTTCGACGCCCGGCTGCTGCAACGGGTGCAGCGTCTGCCGGGCGTGCGAGTCGCGGTGCCCGTGCTCGAGCAGAACGCAAACGTGGTTGGGCCCGCGGGACAGCAATCCGTGGACATCGTTGGCACCAACCCGCGCTTCGCCCGGCTGGGCGGCCGCCTCGTGCGCAATTTCGGGGCCGTCCAACTCGGTGGCGCAAGGGTCTTCATGCTCGCCGCGCCAATTGCGCAGAAGATCGGCGTCTCCTCGCTGCAGCCGGTCAAGCTCCAGATCGGCGCCCGAATGGTCCAGGCTCTGCTCGTTCCGCAGCTGGTGGCGAGCAACAATGGCGCCCTGAGTCAGAGCCCGATTGCGTTCGCTCCGCTGCGCACCGTTCAGCGACTAACGGGCAAGGTTGGTCGTCTGACGAGCATCTTCGTCCAGTCGCCGCCGGCGCGGGATCGTGAGGTCAGAGCAGAGCTTGAGCAGCTGGCAGGCGGACGCCTGAACGTTCGCCCGGCCAACTTCACCGCGGCGCTGTTCAGTCGGGCTGCCGGACCCGTCAACCAATCGACAGGCCTGTTTTCCGCCATCAGCGCGCTCGTGGGGTTCCTGTTCGCGTTCAACGCCCTGCTGCTGACAGTGCCCGAGCGCCGGAACCTGATCGAGGACCTACGCCTCGACGGTTACACGCGAAGGCTGATCATCGAGGTTCTGCTGTTCGACGCGCTCGTGCTCGGCGTCGCCGCGACGCTGATCGGCCTGCTGCTGGGGGATCTGGTCTCGGTAGCCCTCTTCAACTCCGATCCCGGCTATCTGTCGTTCGCGTTTCCCATCGGTGCGCAACGCATCGTGAGCTTTTCGAGCGTGGCGCTCGCGGTGGGCGGCGGCCTGCTGGCCGCATGCGTCGGCGTGCTCGCCCCTCTCCGAGGCGAGATATTCTCGCAGCTGGGCGGGTTCCTGAAGCCCCCCGGCCGCCCGGCCGGGGGGCACAAATGGTGGCTCTTGTGCGGCTCAGCGATCTGCCTGGCGGCGACTACGGCGATCCTGCTCGCGGCGCCGCAGGCCGCGATCGTCGGCGTGGTGAGCCTGACCTTCTCGCTGCTCCTCTGCCTGCCCGTGCTGCTCGACCTGGCGGTGCAGGTGTTCGATCGCCTCCAGCGCCTGATGACGGGCGCGTCGTCGTATCTCGCTGTCATCGAGTTGCGCTCGCAAGCGAATCAGGCCCGTTCGATTGCGATCGCCGCCACGGGCGCGATTGCCGTGTTCGGCAGCGTCTCGATCCAGGGAGCTCGCGGCAATCTTCAGCGCGGTCTCGACGCCTCCGCCCGCGGCATCGATTCGCTTGCCGATATCTGGGTCACTCCGGCGGGTGCTTCCAATTCGTTCGCCACCACACCGTTCAAGGACGAAGCTTCACGCGAGTTGGCACGACTCCCCGGCGTTCGAGCGGTGCGCTACTACCGCGGCAGCTTCCTGGACTGGGGGGATCGGCGCGTATGGGTGCTCGCCCCGCCGCAGGCCGCCTCGCAGCCGATCTCGCCCAGCCAGGTCGTGCGCGGAGGCTCCACTGTCGAGGCTCGTCTGCGCGAAGGGGGCTGGATCGTCCTATCGCAGGCTATCGCCGCCGAACATCATCTCAAGATCGGGCAGTCGTTCACGCTGCCATCGTCTCGACCGGCCACGTTCCGGTTGGCGGGATTGAGCACGAACCTCGGCTGGCCGCCGGGGGCGATCGTCCTGAGTTCCGAAGACTATGCGCGGGCCTGGAGCAGCAGCGACCCCAGCGCCTATCAGATCGAGCTCGCACCGGGCGCCTCGGCTGCGCACGTGAGCCAGGAGATTCGCAGGGCCATCGGTCTCCGCTCTGGGCTTCAGGTGCAGACCGCCGCTCAGCGCGAGCAGCTTCACTATGCGCAAGCTGCTCAGGGCCTTTCGCGCCTGACGCAGATCAGAACGCTCGTATTGATCGCCGCAGTCCTCGCGATGGCGGCAGCGATGGGTGCGATGATCTGGCAGCGCCGGGTGAGTCTGGCGGGGATGAAGGTCGACGGCTTCAACAGGGGCGTGCTCTGGCGATCGCTGCTTTGGGAGAGCTGCCTGCTGCTTGGCGCCGGATGCTCCACTGGAGCCGCTTTCGGGCTATACGGCGAGCTCCTGCTGAGCAGGGCGCTCGCCGCGGTCAGCGGCTTTCCGGTCATCGGCTCGGTCGGAGTGCCGGCTGCGGTGATCAGCTTTGCCCTGATCACCGCAGTAGCCGTTGCGATCGTCGGAGTGCCCGGATATCTCGCGGCTCGCGTGCGCCCGTCGGTGAGCCTCCAAGAGCGATGACGCGCCGCTTCTAGCCGACCGCCCAACTCACTAGTCTTCGGGAGGATTCCGACTTCTGGATAGATGCCCAACCCGCTTCCACTCTCTCCGCGGCAGGTCTGGGCCCTTCTCACTGCCGCCACGCGGGAGCTGTTGTGGGGTCTACGTGCGGTGTCGCGCGAGATCCACGGGTGGCGAGCGCGCGCTTTGATGATTCCGGACGCGCCGATCCGCGAAGACGCGCTCAACTCAATCGAACGTAAGCGAGGCCACACCGATGGCGCGGCCCTGTTCTGGATCCTGCCACAACACCGGGATTTGAACTTACTGCGATTGCTGGTCGCCTACGAGATCATCTGGGACTTCCTTGACAGCATGAACGAGCGCGGGGCGGGCGCGGGGCAAGCGAATGGACGTCAACTTCACCGCGCGCTGATCGAGGCGCTCGACCCCGGGGCGCCGATCTCCGACTACTACCGCTACCACCCTTGGCGCGAGGACGGCGGCTACCTGTGCGCACTCGTGGAAGCCTGTCGCGAGGGCTGCGCCGCACTTCCCTCCTACGCGCGCGTGCGGCCGCTTGTGATGCGCGAAGCGACTCGCGCCCAGGTTCTCGCGCTCAACCATGACGCGGATCCCCGCTGTCGCGACGCCGCGCTGAGAGCATGGGCTGCCCGCGAGTTCTCCGGCGAGCAGGAGGTCAGCTGGTTCGAGCTGAGCGGCGCCGCGAGCGCCTCGCTCACCGTTCACGCTTTCCTGGCCTTGGCGGCAGAACCCCAGTGCTCCGAGCACGACGTCGCCAACACCTCCGCCGCGTATTTCCCCTGGCTGTCGGCGGCGACCACGATGCTTGACAGCTACGTCGACCAGGTTGAAGACATCATCAACGGCGACCACCGCTACATCGCCCATTACTCCAGTCAGGCGCTCGCGCGACAGCGTGTGTCCGAGCTGGTCAATCGCTCGGCGCAGGAGGCGCGCGGCCTGCGCAACGGTCATCGGCACGCCGTGATCGCGGCGTGCATGGTCGCGATGTACCTGTCCAAGGACAGCGCCCATACACCGGCAATGCGTGCGACGACCGCGAGCCTCGTTCGGGCGGGAGGCTCGCTGACGAGGGTGCTGCTACCGATCCTCCGGCTGTGGCGCATCGCCTATGCCCAGCGCTCCGCGTGAGGCCTCGGGCTCGGCCGCGCGCACGACTCGCCCGCACAGTTAGAAACACCAAGCCCGAAACTGAGCCGGAAGCACGCCGACCGTAACGCCGCGGAGAGAGCGTGAATACAGCAGACAACTGTACCATCTGCGATGGTTGCAAGTACTAGTCAGAACTGAACATTCAGAACAGCCTTTCGCCAGCGCGACGGCTTCGCCATGATTGCGCTCACGCGATGTTGGATGAGAATGGGATCGGGGTCTTGCCTGCGAGGAGAGATAAGCAGCGCCCTGCGCGGCGCGCTAAGGCGGGCAGCTCCGACGCATCCAAGGCCGCGTCGTCTCGCCAGTGGCAGCGGGCCGGGCGTCCACCGCGGCGTTCGGCCCGCACCAGCGACGGGCCCGACGAGACGGTTGTGATCGAGCTTTCCAAGTCCCAGGTCGATCAGGTCGTGCGCAGCGCAGGCCAGGGAGGCACGATGTCGGTTCTGCTCTCGGCGCTCAGAGATCCACAGTGGACGCTCGCGCTCGACTCCGAGGAATGGGCCTATCCGGCGCAGATGGAGGACAGGCGCCTGTCTCGATCGCTGCTGTCGGGGCTGCTGGTGCTTTCCTGCTTCCCGCCCGAGGGTGGATATCTGGGCATCGCTGAACTCGCGCGAATGCTCGACATGAACACGAGTACGACCCACCGCTACGTGACCACGCTGCTCGCCGTCGGGCTGCTCGAGCGCGACCCTGCCACGCGCAAGTACCGTCTCGCCTCGCAGTAGCGGCGGATCGCTCACAGCTTGCGGCCCAAGTGATCGGCGATGCGCCGGATCGACGGCAGGTCGAGCTCGGGGGCGAACTGGTAGGGGACCGCGAGGACATCGAGACCTCGGCGACGCAGACGCGCGACCTGGTTGCGCTGCAGTCGCGCTCGGTCGTGCACGGCGTGCGCGGCTCGCGCGGCGGAGTCGGCGACGGCGTCGGTGACGGCGTCGGTCGCACCGACGCGCTCCGGCCCGCGATAGCTCGTCGACGGGCCGTGCAGGGCCGACTGCTTGACTGGCGCCGCGGCCCTGGCGTCGGTCGCGGGCCGACCGTCGCTGAACCGCGTCAGTCGGCGGAGCTCCGCCTCGGTGAAGCGGCGCGGCAAGAGGCCGTTGACGATGACCGCCTCCAGCTCGCGGCCGAGCTCTCGGCGCAGGGCGTCCTGGAGCTCGAACGTCTCGGTGACGGCCATCTCACTCGCGTGCGCGACCGCGAGATAGCCGCAGCGCGCTGGATCTGCGAGCAGCTGGCCAATCTGCTGGGCCTGTCCGGCGATCGGACCGACCCGCGCGATCGCGCCGAAGGTGTGCGGCGAGGACAGCATGCCCAGCGCATGGCCGGTGGCCGGCGCATCGAGCACAACCAGGTCATAGCCCGCGCTGCGTCCGCGCCAGCGCTGCTGCTGAGTGAGCTCCCAGATCTTCACCATGCCGACGAGCTCCTTCGCGCCCGGTGCGGCGGCGGCGAAGTACTGGAAGGTGCTGCTGGAGGCGAGCACGCGGCCAGATATGCGCCCGCCGAGCGCCTGCAGCCACTCCATGAGCGCCCGGTCCGGGTCGATCGAGATGCTCGACAAGCCCTTCTGAAGCTCTCGCTCGACTCCCGGACTCGGTGGCCCAAATCCGAACAGATCGGACAGCCTGTGCTGATCGCCGACCTCGACGATGATTGTCCGCAGACCGCGGTCCGCCGCCAACAGGCCGACCGCGGCCGCGACGGTCGTCTTGCCCACGCCCCCCTTCCCGGTGACTACGAGCAGCTTCTGCTGGAGCACGGATGCCATCCGGTCAGAGTGTGTCTCAAACCGACGCGCGCGTGCTCGACCTACAATCGTGCCGGTGAGCGCGCAAGGAGACAAAGATCCGATCGATCGGCTTCTCGCCTATGACGAGCGCGGCCTCGTGCCGTGTGTGGTACAGGACTGGCGTACGGGCGAGGTGCTGACGCTGGCGTATATGAATGAGCAGGCACTTGCGCGCACGCGCGCTACCGGAGAGCTTCACCTCCACAGTCGCTCGCGCGACGAGCTGTGGCGAAAGGGCGCCACCAGCGGCAATGTCCAGGCGGTGAAGGCTTTGCGGGTGGACTGCGACGGCGACACGCTGCTCGCGCTCGTGGAGCCGGCCGGGCCAGCTTGTCACACCGGCGAGCGCACCTGCTTTCACCGTGGCGAGCTTTTGCCGGCGGCTCCGCATGAGGTCTTGCCGAGCCTGGAGCGGACGGTGGATGAACGCGTCAAGGTGCGCCCACACGGCTCATACACCGTCGAGTTGCTCGAGGACCCGCAGCGGATCGGAGCGAAGGTGATGGAGGAGGCCGAGGAGGTCGCCCGGGCCGCGCGCGCGGAGTCCGAGCAGCGGGTGGACGAAGAGGCTGCCGACGTGCTCTATCACCTGCTCGTGCTGCTGCACAGCAGAGGCCGCGCGCTGGCCGACGCCGAGCGGGTGCTCGATGACCGTCGCCGCTGAAGCGCTCACGGATGCTCCCCCGGTGCAGCCGAGCCTGCAAGAGGCTCGTGCGCTCGCTTCCGAGCACAACCTGATCGCGCTGAGGCACAGCTTCATCGAGGATTGCGAGACGCCGGTGTCGGCGTTCTTGAAGCTGCGTGAGCTGGCGCCGGGCGAGCCGGCGTTCCTGCTCGAGTCCGCCGATCAGGGTCAGCGGGTGGGGCGCTACTCATTCATCGGCTTTCGCCCTCGCTCCGTGCTGCGCTGGTCACTTGCCGACGGCGGTGATCCCTACGCGCTGGCGGCCGACTACGTGACTCGCTTCAGCCAGGCGCCGATGCAAGACGCGTCTCCGTTCACGGGCGGCGCCGTGGGCTTCTTCGGCTATGACCTCGTCCGCACGGTCGAGCCCCTGCAGCCGTCCAACCCGGACCCGCTCGGCCTTCCGGACATGGCGCTCATGCTCAGCGACGTCCTCGTCGTCTTCGATCACCTCAGACACACAGTCACGATCCTTGCCAACGCGGATCTCGACTCCGAGCCGGACCTCGAGCGCGCCTACGCGACCGCTGTGCGGACGATCGCGGAGGTTCGCTCGCAGCTCGCCGGCCCGGTCCCGCGAGCCGCAGGCGCACACGTCGTGCGGCAGATGCCCACGTTTGAGTCAAACATGACCCGGGAGCGCTTTCAGGCGATGGTGGCCCGGATCGTCGAGTACATCTATGCCGGGGATGCATTCCAGGTCGTTCCCTCCCAGCGCTGGTCTGCCCCGGTGCCCGTCGAGGCGTTCTCCATCTACAGAGGCCTGCGCGCGGTCAATCCAAGTCCGTACATGTACTTCCTGGACTTCGGCGACTTCCAGGTCGCGGGCGCCAGCCCGGAGCCGTTGCTCACCGTCTCGGGGCGCCGAGTCAGCACGAAGCCGATCGCAGGTACGCGCCATCGAGGAGCGACGCCGGAGGAGGATCGGCTGATCGCGCAGGAGCTGCTGGCCGACGAGAAGGAGCGCGCCGAGCACGTGATGCTCGTCGATTTGGGGCGCAATGACCTTGGACGCGTCTGCGAGTACGGCAGCGTCGTGGTCGACGAGTTGATGGAGATCGAGTCCTACAGCCACGTCATGCACATCGTCTCCTCGGTGTCCGGCACGCTGCGGCGGGAGGTTGGCGCGATGGACGCGCTGCGCTCGGTGCTGCCGGCCGGGACGCTCTCGGGCGCGCCGAAGGTGAGGGCGATGCAGATCATCGATGAGCTCGAGCCGGTCAAGCGGGGCGGCTACGGCGGCGCGATCGGCTACCTGAGCTACGCGGGCGATCTCGATACGGCGATTCACATCCGCACGGTCGTGGTCAAGGACGGGGTTGCCCACATCCAGGCGGGCGGTGGCACCGTGGCGGATGCCGAGCCGGAGTACGAGTACGAGGAGTCGGTGGCAAAGTCCACGGCCGCTATTCGCGCGATCGAACTCGCGTGCGAGCAGTCGGAGTGGCCATGAGCGCCATCCGCGTCCTGGTCCTCGACAACTACGACTCGTTCACCTACAACCTCGTTCAGTATCTGGGCGAGTTGGGAGCCGACGTGCACACAGTGCGCAACGACCGCTCGACGGTAGACGAGCTGCTCGCAGGCGCCTACGAACGTTGCGTCGTCTCGCCGGGTCCGTGCACGCCCGCGGAGGCGGGCATCGCGCTCGAGCTCGTGCGTCGGATGCCCGAGGCGGGCGTGCCCACCCTCGGCGTCTGCCTCGGTCATCAGGCGCTCGCGCAGGCGTTCGGCGGACGTGTGCAGCTGAACCCGCCGGTGCACGGCAAGGCCACCACGATCGAGCACGACGGCCGCACGATCTTCCGCGGTCTGTCCTCGCCGCTGACGGTGGGGCGCTACCACTCGCTCATCGTCGACCCCGAGCTTCCGGCCTGCCTGGAGCAGTCGGCGAGCGGCGACGGCGTGGTGATGGGCCTGCGCCACCGCGAACTCCCCGCGGAGGGTGTGCAGTTCCATCCCGAGTCGGTGCTCACCGACGAGGGCATGAACCTGCTCACAAACTTCCTGGACTGCGACTGATGCCCAACGCGATCCTTACGCGCGCGATCGACGCGCTCGCCTCGAGGCGCGATCTGAGCGAGGACGAGACCGCCGAAGTGCTCGCAGAGATCATGCACGGCGAGGTCTCAGAGACTCAGATCGCCGGCTTTCTGATCGCGCTGCGCACGAAGGGCGAGACGGTCGAGGAGGTGACCGGGCTGGCTCGCACGATGCGCGCGCTGGCGGCTGCAGTGCCAACCGATCGACGCGACCTGCTCGACACGGCCGGCACGGGAGGCGGGCGGCGCACGTTCAACGTCTCGACGACCGCCGCGCTGATCGCGGCGGGCGCGGATTGTGCGGTCGCCAAGCACGGCAACCGCTCTGCAACCAGCTCATCGGGCTCTGCAGATCTGCTCGAGGCTCTGGGCGCGCGCATCGACCTCGATCCCCAAGCAGTGGCGAGCTGCATCGAGGAAGCGGGCTTCGGGTTCATGTTCGCGCCCGCCCATCATCAGGCGACGCGCTTCGTTGTTCCCGTGCGGCGCGAGCTTGCTGTGCGCACGATCTTCAACCTGCTCGGCCCGCTGACCAACCCGGCAGGGGCGCGCCGGCAGCTGATCGGTGTATCCGATCAGCGGGTGCTCGAGACGATCGCCGGCGCGCTGGCGAGGCTGGGCGTGGATCGGGCGCTCGTTGTGGCGGCGGAGGACGGGCTGGATGAGATCTCGATCGCCGCATCGACCAAGGTCGTGGAGGTGAACGGCGAAGAGATCACTCGCTACACGCTCGACCCCGGCGAGGTTGGCATCCGGCTGTCCTCCACGGCAAGTCTTGAGCGAGACTGCGCCGGCGGAACGCCGGCGCACAACGCAGCAGTCACGCGCGCGATCCTGCACGGCGAGGGGTCGACCGAAACGGCGCCCGCCAGCCGCGACTTGGCCGCGATCAACGCCGGCGCGGCGATCTACACCGCCGGAAGGGCAGACTCGATAGCCGCGGGCGTCGAGGCGGCGCGTGCGGCGCTCGCCGACGGGAGCGCCGCACGCGCCCTCGAGCGCTACGTGCAGGCAAGCATTCGCCATGCGCCGGCACCGGCGCCGGCGGCCCGATGAGCGCGCGCGCAACGGCGCTGGAGCGGATCCTGCAGAGCACGCGCGAGGGGCTCGAGCGGCGCAAGATCGAGGTGTCCTCGCAGGCGCTTTCCGACCGAGTCCTCAGCGCCGCAGATCACGATGACGTCGGCGAGCGGCGCCTGCATGGTGCGCTGAGGCAGCCGGGCATGGGGGTGATCGCCGAGTTCAAGCGCCGCTCGCCCTCGGCGGGGACGCTGCGCGAGGGGGCGGACGTGAGCGAGGTCGTACGGGCGTATGAGCGCGGCGGCGCGATCGCGCTGTCGGTGCTGACGGAGGGTCCGAACTTCGGCGGGGCGCTGGAGGATCTGCGCGCAGCGCGCGCCGCCAGTGAGCTGCCGATCCTGCGCAAGGACTTCGTCGTCGACCCCTATCAGCTGTACGAGGCGAAGGACGCGGGCGCCGATGCCGTGTTGCTGATCGTGGCCGCGCTCGCAGCCGAGGAGCTGGCGTCACTGTACGCCTGCGCGCGCGAGTTGGGGCTCGACGCGCTGGTCGAGGTTCACGACGCAGTGGAGCTGCAAGGCGCGCTGGCACTCGGAGCGGACCTCGTCGGAATCAACAACCGCGACCTTCGCGACTTCAGCGTGGAGGTGGGCCGCACCTCGCTGTTGATGGCGCAGGTGCCCGACGGCGTGACGATCGTTTCAGAGTCGGGCATCGCCACCGCGGAGCAGCTGCGAGGGCTGCGGGAAGAGGGCGTGCGCGCAGTGCTCGTTGGCGAGTCGCTCATGCGCGCCGCCGATCCCGAGGCGGCGCTACGCGCGCTCGGAGCTCGCGGCTGCGCCGGCGTCGATCGCCTTGACTAGATCCAGCCACAACCTTTATCCGCGCGGAGTCTGTGCTTTAGATGCCCTTCATCGGCACTGATCATGCTGTTCTGCGATGAAGCGCGTGTTTGCCATTCCGTTCATCTCCGCCCTCGTTGGCGGTGCAATCGTCGCTGCCGCGATCGCCGCGTTCGGTGGGCTGGGCGAAAACAAGAATACTGTCACCACCGTGGAGTCGGCTCCGCTGGCGCCTTCCAACGCATCACAGCAGAGCACGGGACTCACCCCGCACGAGATCTACGTGCGCGACGCACCCGGCGTCGTGTTCGTGACCTCAACGGTCGTGCAGAAGACCGAATCGCCGTTCGGCCTGTTCGGCGGAGGGGGCGAAAGCCAGCGCCAGGGCGAGGACACCGGCTCGGGAATCGTGATCGACGGCAACGGCACGATCCTCACCAACTACCACGTGGTGGAGAACGCGATCAAGGTCACCGTGAGCCTCGAAAAGGGCAACACGGTCGACGCGCAGGTGGTCGGCAAGGATCCATCGAACGACCTCGCCATCCTGCGCGTCCCGACCGACGGGCTCGCGCTGCACCCGCTCGCGCTTGGCAACTCAAGCGGCGTTCAGGTCGGCGACCCGGTGCTGGCGATCGGCAACCCGTTCGACCTCGAACGGACGCTCACGACAGGTGTGATCTCGGCGCTGCAGCGCCAGATAACCGCGCCCAACGGCTTCGCGATCGACAACGTGCTGCAGACCGACGCGCCGATCAACCCCGGGAACTCCGGCGGACCACTGCTCGACTCATCCGGTCGAGTGATCGGCATCAACTCGCAGATCGAGACCGGTGGCAGCGGCGGAGGAAGCGTGGGTATTGGTTTCGCGGTTCCAATCAACACGGCCAAGTCTGAGATCGCGCAGCTCGAGAAGGGTGGGACGGTACACGGCGCCTACATTGGACTGACGTCGCTTACGATCGACGGCTCGCTCTCGGCGCTCAACCTGCCCGTGAGCAGCGGCGCGCTGGTGCAGAGCGTGCAGAAGGGAACGCCGGCCGAAAAGGCTGGCATTCGCGGCGGCAAGATCAGCAGCAGCGTTGAAAGCGGGCAGGTCGCGGTCGGCGGTGACATCATCACGTCGGTCGAAGGCAAAGCGGTCACGAGCTCTGAAGACCTTGCCAGCGACATCTCGGCAAAGAAGCCTGGCGACACGGTCACCGTCGGGCTGCTGCGCGGCAATGGGCATGGAGGCTACGAACACAAGACGGTGAGCGTGACGCTCGCCAGCCGACCCAACTCGGTGCCGAACCCGAGCACGCCCGAAGGGTAAGACCCCGCTACCGTGGGGGTATGGTCGCGACGCTCACCCGCGTGAAGGTGTGCGGGCTCACGAGCCTGCGCGACGCCGAACTGGCAGTCGAGCTTGGAGCGTGGGCGCTGGGCATGATCTTCTTCGAGGACAGCCCGCGCCGCTGCTCGCTGGCCGAGGCGCAACGGATCACGAGCGCGCTGCGCCGCAAGGCAGAGCTGTGCGGAGTCTTCGTGAACGCTCCGCTCGAGCGAGTCACGGCCGCGGGCGAGGAGCTTGGGCTGAGCATGCTCCAGCTTCACGGCGATGAGGGCCCCGCGTTCTGCGCCGAGGTCGCCCGCCGGACGGGCGCACGAGTGATCAAGGCGGCTCAGGTATCGGGCCCGGGCGACGTAAGGGACCTCGAGCGGTTCCACGTCGACTTCCATCTGCTCGACGCGCGCGCGCGAGCATCAGAGCGGCGAGCGCTGCGGGGGGGCACCGGGGAGACCTTCGATTGGACGCTCGTGGCAGGGCGACGCTCCAAGATCCCGCTGATACTCGGCGGCGGCCTGAACCCGGACAACGTGGCCGACGCGATTGCGTTCGCGGCGCCCTACGCGGTCGACACGGCCAGCGGCACGGAGGTTGCTCCGGGGCGCAAGGACGCGGACAAGCTGAGCGCGTTCTTCACCGCCGTTCAAACCGCGTACGACCATGGTGATACGGACGAGGAACGAGAGATGTCTCCCTCGGGCCTCGACCGCAATGCCAAGCGTCCGGCGCATAGCCATGGTGATACCAAGCAGGAAAATGACGTCCCTCCCGAGAGCTCCGCCGACGTGAAAGCCACGCTCCCCGCAGCCACAGGCGCCACTGGCCGCCCGACGGGCCGCCAGGTCGCAGACACGCCAGCGTGAGCGCGCGCGACGCCAACGCGGCGGTCGAGCACCGTTTCGGTCCCTACGGCGGACAATTCGTGCCCGAGACGCTGATGCCGGCCCTGGCCGAGCTCGAGGTGGCGTGGGGACAGGCGCGCGAAGATCCGCGCTACCGGCGCGAGCTCGACGGGCTTCTGCGCGACTTCGGCGGCAGACCGACTCCCCTTTATCGCGCAAGGAGGCTCTCCGAGCGAGCCGGACGATCGGTGTATCTGAAGCGGGAGGATCTCAATCACACGGGATCGCACAAGCTGAACAACGCCCTCGGCCAGGCGCTGCTCGCGAAGCGGATGGGCAAGCGGCGCATCATCGCCGAGACCGGCGCGGGCCAGCATGGCGTGGCCACCGCTACGGTGTGCGCGCTGCTGGGAATGGAGTGCGTCGTCTACATGGGGGTTCAGGACACGCGCAGGCAACGGCCGAACGTCCAGCGGATGGAGCTGCTGGGGGCGACGGTGCGTCCGGTCGACGCGGGGGCGAGGACGCTGAAGGAGGCGACGTCCGCGGCGATCCGCGACTGGGTGACGAACGTGCAGAGCACCCACTATGTGATCGGCTCGGTGGTCGGTCCCGCGCCGTATCCGGCGCTCGTGCGTGATCTGCAGCGCGTGATCGGGGACGAGGCGCGCGCTCAGCTGCTGGAGAGCGAGGGGCGGCTGCCGGCGCGGGTCGTCGCATGTGTCGGGGGTGGCTCAAACGCGATCGGCACGTTCGCCGCGTTCATCGCCGACGAGCAGGTCGAGCTGGTGGGCGTGGAGGCGGGCGGGGAGGGTGTCGACACGAACCGTCATGGCGCGCCGCTCACGGTGGGTGGCCGCGCGGGCATCCTGCACGGCTCGCGTTCGGCCGTGATGCAGGACGAGGAGGGTCAGATCGTCGAGGCGCACTCGGTGTCGGCCGGCCTGGACTACCCCGGCGCGGGACCCCAGCACGCGTTCCTTCGCGACAGCGGTCGAGCGCGCTACGTCGCGGTGACCGACCGGGAGGCGCTGCACGCGTTCAGGGAGGTGGCGCGGCTGGAGGGGATCATCCCGGCCCTCGAGACGGCGCACGCGCTCGCGTGGGTGCTCGCGCAGACCGACGGAGAGCTCGACCTGGTGTGCCTGTCCGGTCGCGGGGACAAGGATCTCGCGGAGGTGCTCGAGCATGACTAGCCGCGTCTTGGGGATGCCCGGATGCAGGATGCTCCGTACAGCCGAAGTGAAGCCGGCCACGACACCCGGGGTGACCCTCCCCGGTCCGGTGTCTCGACCCTCGTGAGCGCGGCTGCTGGGACCGGGGTGCAGCGCATCGCGGAGGCGTTCGCCGCCACCGGCGAGCGCGCGGCGCTGATGCCGTACCTGATGGGTGGGTTTCCCACGCTGGGGGACTCGGTCAGGATCGGCGAGGCGTGCGCGCGGGCGGGCGCCGACCTGTTGGAGCTGGGCGTTCCCTACGCCGACCCGCTCGCCGACGGCCCCGTGATCCAGGCGGCGGGCACGCGTGCGCTCGCCGCCGGGGCGAACATGGCGGGAGTGCTTGAGGTGGCGCGCGCGCTGGCGCCGAGCGTGCCAGTGGTGCTGATGTGCTACGCCAACATGGTGTTCGCTCCCGGCGCCGAGGCGTTCATCGAGCGGCTCGCCCGCACCGGTGCGTCTGGGTTGATCGTGCCCGACCTGCCGCTCGAGGAGGCGACGGACGTGCGCGAGGCGTGCGATGCCCGCGGCCTTGCGCTGGTGCCGCTCGTCGCGCCCACCACGCCTGCGGAGCGCCTGGCGAGCATCGGCGCTCGCGCGCGTGGCTTCCTGTACACGGTGTCGGTTGTGGGCATCACCGGCGAGCGCGAGGCGCTGCAAACGCGTTTCGCCGAGGTGGTGGCCCGTGCGAGGGCGAGCACGCAGGTCCCCGTGGCCCTCGGCTTCGGCATCAGCACGCCCGAGCAGGCACGACAGGCAGCCGACGCGGGGGCCGACGGAGTGATCGTGGGGAGTCGCCTGGTCCGTGCGGCGGGCGAGGGAGAGGACCCGGCGGGCGCCGTCGGCGCGCTGGTCGGCGAACTGTTCGCGGGCCTGGCTCGGTCTCGCTAGGATTCCTGCGTCATGGGACTGATCCTCACCGTCACCGCCGGGCTGGTCGTGTGGATCGTGCTGTGGGCGCTCGGGAGCAAAGGCTTCGACGCATTCATGCTCGCGGCGGCGATCATCCTCGTCGGGGCCTCGCTGAGAATCCTCTCCGGCTACCTCCCCGGTCGTCGCAGCTAGCCTGGGCCCGGTGCGCGCGCGCTGGCTGTGTCTAGCCGCTCTCGCCGCTGTGGCTGTCACGGTGGCCGGGTGTGGGGGAGTGGGCATCTCCGGCGCCTCAGAAGTCACGGGCAATCAGCTGGCGATCTACTCGAGCCTGCCTCTGCAGGGCCCGTCCGCTGAAATCTCCGAACAGATAGTGAACGGAGAGCGACTCGCGCTGGCCGAGGCCGGTGGGCGCATCGGTCCGTTCAGGGTGGGCTACGTGTCGCTGGACGACTCCAATCCGACGAACGGCCGGCTGGACCCGGGCGTGACCGCGACCAACGCCAAGATGGCGGCGCAGGACACGAGCACGATCGCCTACATCGGTGAGTACGACTCGGCCGCGACAGCCGTGTCGCTGCCGCTTATCAACGCGGCGGGCATCCTGCAGGTGAGTCCGGCGAGCCCTTACGTGGGCCTGACGTCCGCGCTGGACGCCGGGCAGGACGAGCCGCAACGGTTCTATCCGAGCGGGCGGCGCACGTTCGGAAGGTTGCAGCCGGGCGATCCCGCGCAGGCGCGCGCACAGGTCGACCTGATGAAAACGATGGGCGTGCACAAGGTTTACGTGCTCGACGATCAGGACCCGTTCGAGATCCCGCTCGCCCAGATCGTCGCAAGCGACGCCGAACAGGCGGGAATCGCCGTCGCGGCTCACGACAGCGTTGCGACGACGACGGGTTCGGTGTTCACCGGAGCCGTCGAAAAGATCGTCCAGAGCGGCGCCCAGGCAGTGTTCTTCGCCGGTGGCACGGGAGCCGGTACGGTGGCGCTGTGGCGGCAGCTTCACAGCGCCGACCCGCACCTGCTGCTGTTGGGATCGAGCACGATGGTCAACGAATCGTTCACCGCCCAGATCGGATCAGCCGCCGCGAGCACATACTTGACCACGCCCGTGCTCGCCGCGTATGAGTACCCGCCCGCGGCGGCGCGCGTGCTGAGCGCCTACCGCCGCCGCTTCGGCAGCGAACCGGGGCCGAATGCCCTGTATGGCTATGAGGCGATGAGCGTGGTGCTCGACGCGATTCGCAGGGCCGGTTCGCGCGGGAACGACCGCCAGGCAGTGATCGACGGCTTCTTCGCCGTTAGGAATCGCAACTCCGTGCTCGGGCGCTACTCGATCGAGCCCGACGGCGAAACCACCTTGTCGCGGTACGGCGTCGATCGGATCGTGGATTCCCGCCCCGTGTTCTACCGCGCGATCGACATCGGCTGACTCGAGCGTCCTAGCGCAGCCCGACGACCAAGCGGAAGCGCTCCACCCCTGCGCCCACGCTCTTGCCGCCGCCCGCGAGCGTCGTGAGCGAGCGCAGGTAGGGGACGAACGGCGATATGGACGGGTCTTCGGTCAGGCCCACGCTTTCGAGCAGGCCCAGGAGCGTCGGAAAATCGAGGCTGAGGCTGGGCTGAATGCCTTCGCCCAGGGACGCTGACGCCGCGGCGCGAGAGGCGGCGGCGGACAATGTGCTCGACGGGTTCAGCGCCCCCGCGATGGAGGATTCGCCGAGTCCGATCACGAACTTGGCCTGGCCGGCTGCGTCCCGCCCGTCGGCGATGTCGAGCGCGACCGGCAGGCCGGTCAGCCTGGCGGCGACCGAAGCGTCGGTCCCGGCAATCGAGACGGCCTGCACCGAGCCGCCGGCCTCGCGCAGCTTCGCGCCCAGCTTGGCGACCGCCGCGCGCGAGAGCGCCGGATTCTTCGATCCGATGACGATTCCGCCCTTCAGTTCGAGCAGGCCGCTGCCGCTAGCGAACATCCCCGCCGAGCCCATCCAGCTCGCGAAGTCGCGCCTGGCTTCTGCGCTGTTGGCGCTGAGCGCGCTCAGCGGCGCGAGGATCGCTCCGAGCAGCCCGTTGACGCTGATCGACGACGATTTGCCCGCAGCGCCCGAGCCCGCGAGCGTGCTTCCGATCGAGGCGAGGGTGTGCAGCCCCCTGACGTCTTCTCCAAGCGTCGCCCCGACATTGCCCAGGCCGACCGCCAGCCACGATTCTCCCGGCAGTTCGCCGAGCGCCTGCGCGCCTTCTGGACTGGGGGACAGCAGCCCGCCCCGTGATGCCGTGCCGCCAGAGGAGAGAACGTCTGCGTCGAGCGCGATCGATGCGGCCGTGGGAACGAGCGAGACGTTCACGGAGCGAGTACCCGCGAGCAGCGAGAGCAGGCCGGGCAGTCCCTGTGATCCCGTCGCTGCACCGCCGCTCGATCCGTAGGCGCCCGCATTCGCGTAGAGGTGCGCGAGGACTCCGGGTGGGGCGGAGGCGAGGAGCTTGGCGTAGCCGGCTGCGTGTGCGAGCGATGGCGCGCCGAGCGTGGTGTCGATCACGCTGCGAATCCCCGACTCGCTGCCGATCACCGCGAACCGATCGACGACGCCAAAGGCGATACCGCCCGGAGCCGCCTGGTAGGAGACCCCCCTGTAAGCGCTTGCATGCCCGCCGGCGCGGGCAGCCTGGGCATCGAGAAAAGAGCGGGCCTTGGTGGCATCGCTTGTGTCGAGGACAATTGCCCCCTCGACGCCGTTCGCGCCGAACGGAAAGGCGCTCGTGGTCGTGGACCCGCCCAGGAGGCCCCGCTGGAGCAGCGAGAGCAAGCGGCTGACGTTCGTTTCCGAAGCCGCGCCGGGCGAGCTCAGGAAGATCGCCGCGTGTGCTCCCAGCCATGGCGCCACGTCGCGGTTGAACGTGAGCGTTGAGGAGCCCGGAGTCTGAAGTGCGCCGAGCAGACGCAGGTACACGTCGGCTTGATGGCTGAGAGTCTGTCCCGCGCTCCGCGCGGCCGCCTTCAGGGGTTCCCCGGGGCGGACCGTCGCGCCTGCGTACAGCGGCGCAGAGGCGGGGACCGCGCCCGCGGGGTCGGCTTCGGTGCCGCTCGCGTGGGAGGAGCCGCAACCGGCGATCGCGAGCGCGGCCAGCACCAGGATCAGCAGCGAGCTCGAGCGGCGCGACTCGTGCTGGGAGGTCGGCGGCATCGGGGCCGATCGTAGCGGCTGGGCGGCGAGCCCCGTCACGGAAAGGAGTGACGGGCGTAGCCCGCGTGAGCCCGGCCCGGCGCGCCGCCGGCGTCGCGGCCGGCGCGCGTGCGGGACCGGTGATCGAGCGTGCGGGACTGCAACAGATGTCCCGCGGCGAGGAACTGCAAGCAAGCTTGCCGGCACGCGTCGTCCGGATCGTGCCCGGCGGATTTCGCAGAAGTGTCCGGTTAGCAGGCGTTTTTCCCGTATCGGAGCACGCAGGGCAAGGAAGTGGGGGAAAATGTGCAATCAGGGTTGCATTGTGGGAGAAAGTGGGTTATGTTCGCGATCAGCGAGCCGGGGTGGAGGGGTTCCTCCCACTCCTCCACCTCGGCTCGGTAATCAAGTTTGGAGCTCGATAGTGGTCCCCTTCCGTGGCACCTTCGACCATACGCTCGACGCAAAGAACCGCCTCACGGTTCCGGCTCGCTACCGCGCGGCTCTGGCCGACGGCGTCGTGCTCGCGATGCCAGTGGACCTGAAGCCCTGCGTCGGCGTTTGGCATCCGGAGGAGTACGAGCGGTACAGCCGCCGCGCGCTCGCCGAACTGCCGCCGCTTTCGCCTCGACTGACCGAGCTCGAGCGCTTCTTCTATGGCAGCTCCCAGGACGCGGACCTAGACGCCGCGGGGAGGATCATGGTTCCGGGCTTCCTCAGCGACCACGCGTGCCTGGAGAAGGAGGTCGTGGTCGTCGGAGCCGGAGAGCGTTTGGAGCTGTGGAGCCGGGACCGCTGGAGGGAGCACCAACCGACGCTCTTGAGCGGCGTCGCCGAGATCACCGCGCATGTCGACGACACTGCTTGACATGAGTCGAAAGCGGTCTCATCGTCCCCCACGCGGGCGGGCGTCGGGCCCTTCCCTTCGGCACCTCGCCGGCGTGGATCCTCGTGGCGCGCGTCCGGACCACGTCCCCGTGCTCGCAGCCGAGCTGCTCGAGCTGCTCGATCCGCAACCGGGCCAGACCGCGATCGACTGCACGTTCGGCGATGGTGGCCACGCGCGTCTCCTCGCCGAGCGGCTCGGGGCTACGGGGACGCTCGTGGCGATCGATCGAGACCCGCTGGCGCAGGAGCGCTTTGATCGGCTGGCCGCGGAGGTGGCCTGCTCGGTTCGATTCATCCGCGCGAGCTATGCCGAGGCGCTTGAGCTGTTGAGCCGCGAGGGGCTGCGTGCCGAGATCGCCTATTTCGACCTCGGCATGTCCTCGATGCAGGTGGACACCCGCGAGCGCGGGTTCTCCTACTCCTATGAGGCGCCGCTGGATATGCGCATGGACCCCGGCCAGCAGCTCAGCGCGCGCGAGATCGTCGCCGACTGGGACGAGCGTCGACTGGCGCGCGCGCTGCGCGACTTCGGCGAGGAGCGTCACGCAGGCGCGATCGCCCGCGCGATCGTCCGCCGGCGCGCGCGGGCACCGATCGAGACGACGCTCGAGCTCCTCGACGCGATCAACTCGGCAATTCCCGCTCCCGCCCGCTTCGCTGGCGGCCATCCGGCCAAGCGCTCATTCCAAGCGCTGCGGATCGCCGTCAACGACGAGCTCGGGCAGCTCGACCGCGCGCTCCCGCTCGCCTGGGGGCTGCTGCGCGAGGGCGGCGTCCTCGCCGGGATCGCCTTCCACTCCCTCGAGGACCGGCGCGTGAAGCGCTTCATCGGCGCGCGTGCGCGCGGCTGCGTCTGCCCGCCCGACCTGCCCGTGTGCGCGTGTGGCCGCACGCCCGAGGCGGCGCTGATCACGCGCCGCTCGGTTGTGCCTTCGGCCGAGGAGGTCGCGGTGAACCCGCGCGCCGCCTCCGCGCGGCTACGGGCCGCGCGGAAGCTCACCGAGGACGGAGGCGGGGCGAGATGAGCACGCGCGCAGCCGTCGCAGCCCCGGCTATACCGGCCCGACGCACCGGCCCCAAGCCGCCCCCGCTGGGTGTCCCCCGCCCTCCGCGGCGGATCTCCGGTCCGGCGCGGCGCGAAGTTCCCGATCGGAAGGTCCGCACGCCCGCCCAAGGCGAAGCCGGCGTCGTCCTTGGCCTGATCGCGGCGCTCGAGGGCGTCGCGAACCACCGGCTGCTCGACCGGCTGCTTCGCGGACGCGCGTGGATCGCGCTCGTCGCGTTCGCGCTGATCGGGATCGTGACCATGCAGCTCGGGCTGCTCAAGCTGAACGGGGGCATCGGCCGTGCGATCGAGCATGAGGCGCTGCTGCAGCGCGAGAACGCAGCGCTGAGCATCGAAAACTCAGAACTCGCGGCGGGCGAGCGCGTGCAGTCGCTGGCGAGGAGGCTGGGCATGGAATTCGTTCCCACGGGCGCGCTGCGCTTCCTCGCGGCGAATCCTCAGACCGACCTCACACGGGGAGCTGCGGCTCTGAGTGCGAGCGTTCACGCCCGATCGAGAGGCTCCGAAGAATCGGGCGCCGCCTCGACGGCCGCGGCGCCGACGCAAGCGACGAGCGCCGGAACGCAAGCGGCGGCATCGGCGGAATCTCCGAGCAGCTCTGCGCAAGAATCAAAGACGGCCCCCGCGGAATCCACGGCATCCGGCGAATCCACTGCGCCGGCCGGCGAATCCACGACGCCCTCCGGCGAATCCACCGCGACTTCCACCGGCACGCCGGCGTCTGGGTCCGCACCATCGTCGGCGGCTGCGCCCGCCGGAAGCAGCGCCGCAGTCGCGCCCGCCGGCGGGACCGAAGCGGGCCCGCAGGGATAAGAACGTGGCCGTCGTCCAGCGCCGGATAGGGGTGATCTTCGGGATTACCTTTCTCATGCTCGTCCTTGCGGCCGGACGAACCCTCTATCTCGGCGCTCTGCGGGGGGGTGCTCTGCGAAAAGCCGCCAGCAGCCAGCAGCTGACCCACGAACCGGTCCCCGCGCAGCGCGGCGCGATAACCGATCGCAGCGGGACCGACCTCGCCGTCTCCGAGCCCGCACAGGACATCTCCGCGACGCCGTATCTGGTCAAGGATCCGCTGGGGTCCTCGCAGCGCCTCGCCCCGTTGCTGGGCCAGTCGCAGGCAATCGTGCTCAGGAAGCTCTCGGAGCACGGAGGCTTCGTCTATCTGGCGCGTGCGCTCCCGGCAAAGCAGGCGCAGGCCGTCCTGGGCCTGAAGATCCCGGGTATCGCCGGTGCGCCGGTCATGCGTCGCGTCTACCCCCGCGGCACCCTGGCGGCTCAGGTGCTGGGCGCGGTGGGCACGGAAGGCAACGGGCTGGCCGGGATCGAGTATTCGCGCAACGCCCTCCTGCACGGCCGCTCCGGGCAGCGGCGCGTTGTGAGCGATGCGATCGGTCAGCCGGTTTCGATCACCGAAGAGCATCCCGAGACCCCGGGCGTATCGATCTCGCTGACGCTCGACGCCAACATCCAGCAGCGGGCCGAAGAAGTGCTGGGCGCCGTCGGACGCGTGTTCAATCCGAAGGACGCCACCGCGATCGTGATGGATCCGCAAACGGGCGCGATTCTCGCGATGGCCGATTGGCCCCAAGTGAACGCCAACGACCCGGGCGCGTCTTCGCCGGAAGCGCTCGAGAACCGGGCGGTCAGCTTCAACTACGAACCGGGCTCGACGTTCAAGGCGTTCACCGTCTCCAGCGCCCTGCAGCAGGGGCTGATCACGCCGAGCACGAGCTTTGACATCCCCGACCAGATCCAGGTCGCCGACAGGACGATCCACGACGACACCGAACACGCTGATGAGACGCTGACCACGGCACAGATCCTCGCCCAGTCGAGCAATGTTGGTGCGATCAAGATCGGCCTGCGAGAGGGAGCCCCCAGGTTCAGCGACTGGGTCAGCCGCTTCGGCTTCGGGGCTCGGACCGGCATCGAGCTGCCGGGCGAGGAAATGGGCCAGGTCTTGCCCCTGGGCCACTATTCGGGCTCGTCGATGGGCAACCTGCCGATTGGGCAGGGAGAGCTGGTCACGCCGATACAGATGGCAACGGCATATGCGGCGATCGCCAACGGAGGCATCCTGCGCCCGCCGCACATCGTGCAGTCGGTAGGCGGTCGCCGCCAGCCTGAGCCTGCCGGCCATCGAGTGATCTCCGCCGCGACCGCCGCCGCGCTGAGGCAGATGCTTGAAGGCGTGCTCGCGCCGGGCGGGACGGCCAGCGAGGTGTCGATTCCCGGTTATGCGCTCGCGGGCAAGACGGGAACTGCGAGCAAGATCGATCCTGCGACGGGCGAATACTCCAAAAGCGCCTACGTCGCCTCATTCATGGGGTTCGCACCGGCGTCGAACCCCAAGCTGCTGTGCGCGGTGGTCGTCGACGAACCACAGTCCCGATCGATCTATGGCGGAACGGTCGCCGCGCCTGCCTTCGGACAGATCATGAGCTTCGCGTTGCCGTACCTGCGCATCGCGCCGGGATAGCATCAGCGCATGAGGCTCGACGAGTTGACGGCCGGCTTCGCCGTCGCGTTCGGAACCGGCGATCGCGGCGCGAGGCCGGTGCTGGAGATCTCCGGGCTCGCCTACGACAGCCGCGCCGTCGGTCCGGGCGAGCTCTTCTTCTGCGTCAGCGGCTTTCGCAGCGACGGACACGACTTCGCCGCCCAGGCCGTTGACAGCGGCGCCGCGGCGCTCGTCGTCGAGCGGCCCCTCGGGCTCGGCGTGCCGGAAGTGGTGGTCCCATCCACCCGCGCGGCGATGGGTCCTCTCGCGAGCAGGTTCTTCGGCGACCCGACCTCCGCCCTGCGCGTGTTGGGGGTCACCGGGACGAATGGCAAGACGACGACCGCATATCTGGCGCGCGCCCTGCTGGAGGCGACGGGGATGCAATGCGGGTTGCTGGGCACGGTCAAGTCGGTCGTGGGAACGGAGGAGCGGCCGGTTCTGCGCACGACTCCCGAGGCGATCGACCTGCAGGCAGACTTTCGCGCCATGCTCGACGGCGCCGACCGTGCCTGCGTGATGGAGGTCTCATCGCACGCGCTTGCGCTCGGGCGAAGCGATGGCATCCATTTCGCAGCCGCGATCTTCACCAACATCAGCCGCGACCACCTCGACTTCCACGACACGATGGAGGACTACTTCCAGGCCAAGCGGCGGCTGTTCGCGCCGCTCCTCGCGGCCGCGGATCCTGCGTCGGAGTCGTCGCGCGCGCGGCCTCCCGAGGTGAGCGTCGTGAACATCGGCGATTCGTATGGCCGGCGGCTCGCTGAGGAGATCGACGGTGTGCGTAGTTTCGCCGTCGAGGCGCCCGCCGACTACAGTGCGACGGAGCTGCGCTGCGACTTCGAGCGGTGTCGCTTTCGCCTGCACACCCCCGCCGGCGAGCGCGAGATCGCGCTGCCAATGCCCGGCCGCTTCAACGTCGCCAACGCGCTGGCGGCGACCGCCGCCGTGCATGCGCTCGGTGGCGATCTGGATGTGCTCGTGGCCGCGCTAGAGCGCGGCGTGCGCGTCCCTGGCCGTTTCGAGCCCGTCGACGAGGGCCAGGACTTCGCCGTGCTCGTCGATTACGCACACACACCGGATTCGCTTCAGAACGTTCTCCACGCCGCGCGGGAGCTGGCGCGCACGGATGAGCGCGCGGATGCACGCGTGCTGTGCGTGTTCGGCGCGGGGGGCGACCGCGATCGGGGCAAGCGCCCACTGATGGGCGAGATCGCGGCGCGCCTGGCCGACGTGGTGCTCGTCACCTCCGACAACCCGCGCTCGGAGGACCCGCAGCGGATCATCGCTGAGATCATGGCCGGAATCGAATCGGCCAGCCCGGGTCGCGGCGATGCTCCGCCGGTGCCCGGAGAGCCGGCGGTTCGATCGATCACCGATCGACGGGCGGCGATAGCCCAGGCGATCCAGTCTGCCCGCGAGGGCGACGTCGTCGTGATCGCCGGAAAGGGCCACGAGCAGGGCCAGGAGCTTGCCGGCGGGCGAAAGATGCCATTCGATGATGTGACGGTGGCCAGCGAGGCTCTTCGCGCGGTGGCTCTGCGAGCGCCGATCGGCGGCGCCGCGGGAGCACCCGCTGGTGGGTCGGCGGACCGTCCGGCGGGAGCCACCGCGTGATGCTTCGACGCCCGGCACCGGGCTTGCTGCTCGCGCGGGCGGAGTCGTACACGTGAGACTCTGGGACCCCGCTCACGCAGCCGCGGCATCCGGCGCCCGTCTCCTCGGAGGAGCCCCGAGCGCCGGCGAGGCGCCGGGGCCGATCGCCGTGAGCATCGACTCGCGCCGCACGGCGCCGGGCGAGCTGTTCATCGGCCTGCGCGGCGAGCGTGTCGACGGCGGTGAGCACGCCGACGAGGCCCTGCGCGCGGGCGCCTGGGGGGTGCTGGTTAGACCCGAGCACGCTCCCGCCGCCGCCGCCGCCGCCGCCACCACCGCCGCCGACGGCACGGGCGGTGTCGTGCTCGTACATGCCGATCCGCTCGAGGGCCTGCACGCACTTGCCCGGGCTTGGCGGCGGGAGCTCGCAGCAGCCGGCACGAAGGTGGTCGCGATCACTGGCTCGACCGGCAAGACCTCGACCAAGGATATCCTCGCGGCGCTCCTGGCCCACCACGTGCGCGTCGTGGCGAGCCCCGAGAACTTGAACACGGAGATCGGGATGCCTCTCGCGCTGCTGGGCGCGCCGGGCGACACCGAGGTGCTCGTACTTGAGATGGCGATGCGTGGCGCGGGGCAGATCGGCGAGCTGACCGCGATCGCGCGTCCCGACGTCGGCGTGATCCTAAACGTCGGCCCGGTGCACCTGGAGCTGCTCGGCTCGCTGGAGGCGATCGCCGCGGCGAAGGCCGAGCTGATCTCCGGCCTCGCACCCGGCGCGACGGTGGTGCTGCCGGCCGGCGAGCCGCTCCTGGCGCCGCACCTGCGCGCGGATCTGCGCACGTTCACCTTCGGTCACGGGGGGGACGTCGCGCTGGAGGACAGCCGCGCCGGTGTTGCAGCGAGCGGAGATCGCGGCGCGCGGGACGTGGTTGAGCGGTTGGGCGCAGACGGTGAGGTCGTCATTCGCGTTCGCGAACCGACCGGGACGGGGGAGGCCGCCGGCGGCGATGGCCGCCTTACGCTGCGACCCTCCTTTGGACAGCCACACAACCTGCGCAACCTGCTCGCAGCCGTCGCGGCCTCGCGAGCGCTGGGGATCTCTCCCGAGGGCACGCTCGATGTGCGCTTCTCCCGGCTCCGCGGCGAGCGATTGGCGCTGTCCGGCGGAGCGGTCCTGATCGACGACTGCTACAACGCCAACCCGATGTCCATGCGCGCAGCGATCGACGACCTTGCCGAGGCGGCGCCGGCGCGCCGGGTGGCCGTGCTCGGCGACATGCTCGAGCTTGGGCCGGGCGCGGTGCGCTTCCATCGCGAGATCGGAGCGTACGCGGCCGAGCAGGGCGTCCAGCTGCTCGTGACCGTGGGCCCGCTGGCGGCGGAGATGTGTGCGGGGTTCGCCGACGAGGCGCACAGCGTGGGCGATGCGCGAGCGGCCGCCGAGCTGCTCGGAGCGTTGCTGCGCGACGGGGACACCGTGCTGGTGAAGGGCTCGCGCGGGGTTGGGCTCGAGCATCTGGGCGAGGCCTTGGGCGCCGCAGCGAAGGGGGCGCGTGAGCCCGTCGGTGGCGCTCGGATCGGCGGTCTCGCCGCCGGGCCGCGGCGGCGCTGATGGGCCGGATCCTGTTCGGGGGCACAGCGGCGCTGCTCATCTGCATCTTCTTGAGCCCGAAGTTCATCGAGTTCCTCCGCCGGCGCGAGTTCGGCCAGCACATCCGCGAGGACGGTCCCGAGGGGCACCACCTGAAGGCCGGCACGCCGACGATGGGCGGGGTGATCATCTTCCTCGCCGTCTCGGTCCCGTTTCTGATCCTCACCGATTACGACTGGCGCTCGCTGGGCGTGTTCGGTGCGGCGATCGCGTGCGCGCTGCTCGGCTTTGCCGATGACTACACAAAGCTCGTCAGGCGCCGCTCGCTGGGCCTCCGGGCGCGGACCAAGCTGGCGGTCACGATCGCGATCTCGCTCGGCCTGTGGTTCGTCGCCAGTCACGAGGCGCACCTGGCGAGCACGCTACGGCTGCGGTTCGTCGACTACCAGATCGACCTCGGGCCCTTCTATCCGCTGCTGATCTACCTCGTTGTCGCGGGGACGACGAGCGCGGTCAACCTCACCGACGGACTCGACGGCCTGGCCGCTGGCTGTGCCGCGATCGTGCTGCTCGCGTACGTCGCGATCACGTTCATCACCGGTGAGAACGACCTCGCGATGCTCGCCGGATGCCTGGTGGGCGGATGCATCGGCTTCCTCTGGTTCAACGCCTTTCCGGCGACGATCTTCATGGGCGATACGGGGTCGCTTGGACTGGGTGGCGCAATCGCCGGCCTTGCGGTGATGACCAAGACGGAGCTCCTGCTGGTGCTGCTCGGCGGGATATTCGTGATCGAGGCGCTGTCCGTCGCGATCCAGGTGATCTCCTTCCAGGCGACGCGCAAACGCGTGTTCCTGATGGCGCCCATCCACCACCACTTCGAGCTACGAGCGTGGTCGGAGACGAAGATAATCCTGCGCTTCTGGATCGTCGCGGCGATCTGCTGCGCGATCGGCTTCACGATCTACCGACAGAGCATCGGCTGAGGCGAACGTGGGGGTGGTGGAGCGAGGGCTCTCCGAGTAGGCGGCGCAGCTAGGAGCCGGTGTCCGGTACGAGGCCGAGGTCGTCGAGTGCGTGCTTGCGGTCCCAGTAGAGAACGAGCCTCGCGACCTTGCCGTCGCGAATGTGAAACAGGCTCGCTCCCTTCGCCCGCATCTGCCCTAGCTCCAGTCCGCTGCTCTTCCCCCGACCGATGTAGACGTTGGTCACGAGAACCTGCTCGCCGTCGAGCTCGTGGTACTCGTCTGCTTCGGTGCGATAACCCTTCTCCCAGGTGCTCAGAACATCGCGCCAACCCTCGGCCATCCCGGCGAGCCCCGTCCTGCTCCCGGGTGTCAGTCCATCAGCCAATACAAAGTCGATCTCCGGGTGCGCCCACTCGACGGAGCTGTAATCACCGCGTTCCCAGGCAGCGAAGATCAAGCGCACGAGATCCAGGTTCGCCGAGGACATCGATGCAGTATCCCGCCTGGTCGTGTAGTGCGGCTCGGGCTACTCGGGCCAGTCCGACGGACGCCAGCGCCTCGGCGGGTTCGGCGTAGGACTCGGCGCGAACGATCCTCCGTCGCGGGCAGGATAGCCTTCCACCATGTGGCGTGTCTACGCGGGTGCGATCATGGCCATCGCCGGGATCGCAGCGTTCGTCGAGGCGCGCGCGCATCGACCGACGCCCGCCTCGGGCCTGCCGTTGCGCACGCTGGGGGATGCCGTTGATCTGATCAGCCAAGCGCAGGAGCGCGCTCGGCGCGGCGAACGCGCTGAGCTGAGCATGGGGATCGTTCGGGTGACCGCAGTCGCCGCCGATCGGCTCCAAGTCTCATGCGATCTGCCGGAAGAGCTGGTGGGGAACAGCATCCCCACAAACCGCCGTTCACTGAGTTGAAGCCGCGGCCGGAGATTCCGATGGGCCCTTACCTCGTGGTCGGCCTGGCCCGCTCGGGGATCGCGGCGGCGCACGCGCTGCGGGAACGGGGCGAGGAGGTGATCGGCGTCGACGCCGGCGCGCCCTCCGAGCTCGACGCGCTCTTGGCGAGCGGTGTGGAGGTTCACGTCCGCGAGGAGGGCCTCAGCCTGCTCGACCGCGTGCGCGCAGTCGTCAAGAGCCCTGGCGTTCCTCTCCAGGCGCCGGTTATCGCCGCCGCGCGCCGTCGCGAGGTGCCGGTGCTGGGCGAGCTCGAGCTCGCGTGGCGGATGTTGAAGAACGAGTTCATCGCTGTGACCGGGACCAACGGCAAGACGACGACGGTCGAGCTGATCGGCCATATCCACCGCGAGGCGGCGCTGCCGGTCGCTGTCGCCGGCAACGTCGGAGTGGCCGTGAGCGGTTTGGTGGGAACGATCGACGAGCACGCGACGGTGGTGTGCGAGGCCTCGTCCTTCCAGCTCGAGGACACGCTCGCGTTCGCGCCGGAGGCGGCCGTGCTGCTGAACATCTCGCCGGATCATCTCGATCGTCACGGCACGCTCGACGCTTATGCGGCGGCGAAGTTGAACGTATTTGCCCGCCAGGACGAGGATGACCTGGCGGTCGTCCCGAGCGCGCTCCTGGCAGGCGTGCCCGGCCTTGGACCGGCGCGCATCGGTGGGCAAATGGGCAGGGCAAGGCGGGTCGTCTTCGGCAGCGGCCGGGGGGACACGCTGCTCGAGCGCGACGGCGAGCTGTGCTGGAACGAGCATCCGCTACTGGCGAGGCGAGAGCTGCGCCTGCGCGGCAGGCACAACGTCGAGAACGCGATGGCCGCGGCTGCCGTGTGCCTCGCGCGCGGCATCGCGCAGGACGCCGTTTCAGCGGGACTGCTCTCCTTCGCGGGCGTGGCGCACCGTCTGGAGGAGGTGACGCTCCGGGAGGGCGTGGCGTACGTCAACGACTCCAAGGCGACCAATGTCGCGAGCACGCTGGTCGCCCTCGATGCGTTCGCCGACGCGATCGGCATCCATCTGATCCTCGGCGGTCAGGGCAAGGGCCAGGACTTCACGCCGCTGCGCGCCGCTGTCGAGCGGAACTGCAGGGGCGTGTACGTAATCGGAGAAGACGGCCCGGCGATCGCGCGCGCGATCGCCGGGGGGCGGGTGTCCGTGCGCGAATGCGGAGATCTGAAACGTGCCGTCCAGGAGGCGAGGCGGGCGGCGGTCGCCGGAGAGGTCGTGCTGCTGTCGCCGGCCTGCGCGAGCTTCGATCAATTCGCCGACTTTGAAGCTCGAGGCGAGCGCTTTCGGGAGCTGACCGCCTCCTAGCATTGGCTCGCCGGCGCTCCGCGCAGCCTCGCGACCGACAGCAATCAATCGTGTCACGATAGGCGGTCGCCGCTTCCGGGTAGTAGTCGCCTGGAGGCCCGCTACCTCGGGAGGTCATCGTGAAGCTTGGTATCGCATTGCTCCGCGCCATCGTCGGAGTCCTGTTCATGGGTCATGGCTTGCAGAAGCTGGCCGGCTGGTTCGGGGGCCACGGCCTCGAGGGCACGGGTAAGGCCTTCGAGTCGATGGGGCTGCGACCCGGAAAGGCCCACGCCGCGGCCGCCGGCGCCAGCGAGACGGTCGGCGGCGCGTTGCTCGCCGGCGGCCTTCTCACCCCGCTGGGGGCATCGCTCCTGAGCGGGACGATGCTGACCGCGATCCGCAAGGTTCACCTCGCCAATGGCGTGTGGGCCGCAAACGGCGGCTATGAGTACAACCTCGTCCTGCTGGCGATCGTCTTCGGGGTGACCGATCTCGGCCCGGGTGAGTGGTCGTTGGATGAGGCGCTCGGCACGCGACGGTCGGGCCCGGGCTGGGCCCTCGCGCAGCTCGCGGCCGGCGCGATCGGATCCGCCTGTGTTGTGGCGATCGGCACGCGCGACCCCGACCAGGCCATGCCGGTCAACAGTGGACCCTCGCCACAGCGCCAGGATGACCAGAGCGCAGCCGAATCGGATGGGCGCAGCCAGCAGCCGTCCGCGGCCTCCTAGAGCCAGCGTGCCGCAGCTGCGCCCGCGACCGGGCGCGGCTGCGGCGTTTCTCCTGAGAGACCCGGGCGCATCACCGAGCCGCGCGTCGATGGAGGCTTTCACGCGGCGCCGTCGAAGTGAGCCGGGATGCCAGCAGCCGCAGCACGGGGCCTCCGCCCATCCGGGGCTCGTCACCCGCGCAGCGACCGCAAGCGTGGCAGGGGGAGTGCGCTCGCGCTCGGCCAGCAGCCGCTCGAGCACCGCATCCTGCTGACCGCGACGCTCTGCCTGCTCGCGTTCGGCGCGGTGATGGTCTACAGCGCCTCCTCGGCGACGACGCTGCTTCAAGGGCAGGGCAACGGAAGCGGCTACCTGGTCAAGTACCTCGTCTACGGATCGATCGGCCTGGTCGTGATGCGCGTGCTCGCGCGCGATGGGGTCGCGAGGGTGCAGAGCATCACGGCGCCGCTGCTGATCGCGTCGTTCGTGCTGGTGCTCGCGGTGCACATTCCGCACGTGGGCGTGAGCGTCAACGGCGCCCGTCGCTGGATCGGGCCGGGCCCGTTTCAGTTCCAGCCCTCCGAGCTGATGAAGCTGGCGCTTGTGCTCTACGCGACCACCCTGCTGGCCAAGCGCCCGCAGCGCGTGCACGACCTGCGCGAGCTTGCCAACCCGCTGCTTCTCGTCGTGGGAAGCGCCTGCCTGCTCGTCGTCACCCAGCCCGACCTGGGCACGGCGATGGTGATCGCCTTCACGATCTCGACGCTGCTGATCGCGGCCGGAATCCCCCTCCGCAAGCTCGCGATCCTCGCCGGGGGAGCGCTGGGAATGGTCGTGCTCTACGCGCTGGTTCGCCCCTACGCGCGCGCCCGTCTGACCTCCTTCCTCGACCCCTGGGCCCACGCCTCGGGCAGCGGCTTTCAGGCGGTGCAGGGTCAGATCGCGATCGGCTCCGGCGGTCTGTTCGGCGTCGGCCCCGGCCAGTCGGTGCAGAAGATCTTCTACCTGCCCGAGGCTCCTACCGACTTCATCCTCGCCGTGATCGCCGAGGAGCTCGGCGTCGTCGGGGTGTGCGCGCTGCTGTTCCTCTATGGGCTGATCGCCTACGCGGGGCTGCGTGCCGCCAAGGCTGCGCGCAGCCTCTACAGCGCCCTGATCGCCGTCGGCGTCACCGCCCTGATCCTCTCTCAGGCCCTCCTGAACGTCTTCGCCGTGCTCGGGCTCGCCCCGCTGACGGGTGTTCCGCTGCCGTTTGTCTCCTATGGCTCCAGCAGCCTGATCGTGATGCTCGCAGCGATGGGCCTGCTGCTCAACGTCGCCGCCGGCGCCACCGCGCACGTGCGCGCGGTGGCGCCGGCGCGCCGGCGCTCGCGCGACGCTCGGACGCGCGAACCGGCACGATGGGGCCGTGAGCGCAGCGCCGAGGAGGATCGTGATCGCCGCCGGCGGGACCGCCGGGCACGTGGTGCCGGCGCTCGCGGTGGCAGACGCGCTGCGGGCTGAGGGCGTCGAGGTCGCGTTCATCGGCGGCGCGCGGGCCGAGGCGCTGCACGTTCCCGCGGCCGGATTTCCACTGCATGAGATCTCGGTCGAAGGCCTGAGTCGTAGGAGCCCGCCGCGGGCCCTGCGCGCGCTGGCACGCGCTGCCGGCGCTGTGCCGCGAGCGCGAGCGCTGTTGAAGCGGCTCGCACCGCAGGCCGTGATGGGCGCCGGCGGCTACGTCGCCGGACCGGTGGTGCTGGCCGCGCTGAGTTTGCGCATACCCGTCGTTCTCACCGAGGCCGACAGCCGGCTGGGGTTGACCAACAGGCTGCTCGCGCCGTTCGCGCGACGTGTATGCCTGGCCTTTCCCGTCACCGCCGGCGTGAGCGCCCGGCGCAGCGACAGATACCGCGTCACCGGTCGGCCGATCTTCCCGCTCGTGCGGGACCGTGGCGCCGCGCGCGAACGCTTCGCAATCGCGCCGGAGGAGACCTGCGTGCTCGTGTTCGGCGGCTCGCTCGGGTCGCGTTCGATCAACCTGGCGGCGATCGACGCGTTCGCGGACGGCTCGCTGCGCGTGCTGCACGTATGTGGACGGCGCGATCATGCCGAGCTGGCCGAGCGCCGGCTTCCCGACGGCTATGACCTGCGCGAGTATCTGGACCTGCCCGACTTCGCCGACGCGCTCGCGGCGGCCGACCTCGTGGTCGCGCGCGCGGGGGGGTCCGTGTTCGAGATCGCCGCGCACGGCCTGCCCGCAATCCTCGTCGCCTACCCCCACGCCGCCGGCGACCATCAGAGCGCAAATGCCCGCTGGATGCGCGACGCCGGCGCCGCGATCTCTATCCCCGACGACGAGTTGACCGGCGCACGCCTCGCCAAGGAGGCGTCCGCTCTGCTCGCCGACCGCTCCCGCCTGGCGGCGATGGCATCCGCCTCGTGCGTGCTCGCGCGCCCTGATGCCGCCCGGGAGGTTGCCGGCGAGCTGCTTGAGGCCGCACGCGGATGAGCATCGCCGAATCGCCGTGGGAGGGGCGCCGCCTGCATTTCATCGGCGTCGGCGGCGCGGGCATGAGCGGCTACGCGCGCGCCGCGCGTGCCCTCGGTGCGGAGGTCAGCGGATCGGATGTCGCCGGTGGCCCATACATCGAGCGTCTGATCGCCGACGGCGTGCTCCGGGCGCATATCGGCCATGCCGCGGAGAATGTCCCCGCCGGCGAGCAGATCGAGGTCGTCTACTCCTCAGCGGTGGCGGCGGAGAACATCGAGCGGCGCGTGGCGCGCGAGCGTGGGCTGATCGAGCGCCCGCGCGCAGAGCTCCTGGCCGAGCTGACAACGCTCAAGCGGACGATCGCGGTAGCGGGAACCCACGGCAAGACGACGACCGCCTCGATGCTCGTGCACGCCATGCTCGCGGCTGGCCTCGAGCCCGGGTGGCTCGTGGGCGGCCCGATCGGCGAGGATCTGCCCAACGCCGACTGGGGCGCCGGCGAGTGGCTCGTCGTGGAGGCCGACGAGTCAGACCGCTCGATGCTGAGCTTGAACGTCGAGATCGCCGTGTTGACCAATGTCGAGCTCGATCACCACGCGACGTTCGCCTCGCTCGCCGAGCTGCACGGCGCCTTCCGCGCGTTTCTTGCCCGTGCGCGCAGTGCGATCGTGGTGTGGGATCGACCCGAGCTGCGGGCACTGACGCCGCCAGCCCCGGGCGGTCGGCCGGAGGACGAGCAGGCCGCCGAGCGCGGCCAGCCGACGCCAGCCCAGGATGGGGCCGGTGCCGTCGTGGTCGTCCCCTACGACGCGCCCGCGCCGATCCTCACGCCCGCCGGCTCCAGCTTTGACTGGGGTGGGCGCGAGGTTCGCCTGCGGGTGCCCGGCGCGCACAATGCCCTAAACGCCGTCGCAGCGCTCGAGGCGGCCAGGCTCGCGGGCGCCGACGTTGCCCTCGCTGTCGCTTCCCTGGCGAGCTTTGCCGGCGCGGGCAGGCGCTTTCAGCTGCTCGGCTCCAGCGCCCGCGGAGCGCTCATCTATGACGACTACGCCCACCATCCGACGGAGGTGCAGGCCACCCTGGACGCCGCACGCACGCTCGAGCCGAGGCGTCTGGTGGCGGTCTTTCAGCCGCACCTCTACTCGCGCACCGAGTTGCTCGCGAAGGAGTTCGGCCGAGCGCTCGCGCACGCTGACGTGATCGCGGTGCTGGATGTCTACGGCGCACGCGAGCGCGCCGAGGATCACGCGGGGGTGAGCGGGCTCCTGATCGCCGAGGCGAGCGCCGATCGGGCCGACGGGCGGCCGGTCTATTGGCTGCCCACGTTCGCCGACGCCGAGCCCCCGCTGCGCGCGCTCCTGGATCCGGGCGACGTCTGCCTGGTGATGGGTGCGGGCGACGTCGAGGCGCTGGGACGAGCACTGGTGGACGCGTGAGCCCGACCGGCCCGCCCGCGGCGGTCAGGGCGGACCACCCGCTGGCCCGGCTGTCGACGGTGCGAACGGGCGGCCCGGCGCAGTACTTTGCGCGCGCGGGCAGGGAGGCGGAGCTCTCCGAGTTGCTCGCCTGGGCGAACGCCGCAGGCAGCGCCGTGAGCGTCGTCGGTTCCGGCTCGAACCTGCTCATCGCCGACGAGGGCGTGGCCGGCCTTGTCGTCAAGCTCGACCGTGAGCTGGCTCGAATCGAGCGTCTGGAGGATCGTCTCCTGTGTGGAGGAGGAGCTCGGCTGCCCGCGGTGGCGGCGAGCGCGGCTCGCGCCGGCCTGTCGGGCATCGAGTTCGGCGTCAACATCCCCGGCACGGTCGGGGGCGCCGTGAGGATGAACGCAAACGCCTACGGTGGCGAGCTCGCGCGTGCGCTCGAGTGGGTCGAGATCCTCACCACGGCGGGCGTGCAGCGCCGCCGGCCGCGGGAGCTGGGCCTCGGCTACCGGCGATCGAACCTGGGCGCGGGCGAAATCGTGACGCGGGCGTCGTTCGCGCTCGCCGTGTCGGATGCCGCCACTGTCACCGCCACCCTCGCGGAGATGCGCGCGCGACGCCATTCAGACCAGCCGCAGGGGATCAAGACGTTTGGCTCGACGTTCAAGAATCCCGAGGACCGGCGGGCGCAGGGCCGCAGCGCGGGGCTGCTGCTCGCAGAGGCCGGTTGCGCGGGCTTCGCCTTCGGAGGAGCGCGGTTCGCGCCGAAGCACGCGAACTTCATCGAGAACACCGGCGCGGCCACAACCGCGGACGTGCTCGCCGTGATGGCCGAGGGCCGCCGCCGCGTGTTGGAGCGCTTCGGCGTCGAGCTCGAGCCCGAGGTCCAGACGCTCGGCGATGTGCGCTTTCCCTGGTTGTAGGGGTTCGCGCGCAGAGGTCGAAGAGATGTGCGATGGATCGCTCCTTAGCCGGCCGGCCGGGAATCGGACGCCCGTCCGCTTCGCGGGGGCGCCGCACTCGTAGGTCTCCGGACGGCGGGGGGGGAGCCAGGCTTGCCCACCGACCGGAGATCGGCTCTCATCGGGGTGCCCTGTGGCGGGCGCTCTCGTCGTGGGCCCGCCTTCCGGCTGCATGCGCCTCGCTGCTCTCGCGCCGGCGACGCCTGCGGATCACGCTGCTGGCGCTGCTGCTGGCATCGCCACCGCTCGTAGGGGGCTGGCTGTGGCTGCGCCACTCCTCGTTGGTCTCGGTGGAGCACGTGCAGGTCAGCGGCGTCCATGGCCCCGAGGCCGACGCCATCGACGCGGCCCTGCTCGGCGCCGCGCGGCACATGAGCACGCTGGACGTGCACGTCGGCGCGTTGCGCGCGGCCGTCGCGCCCTTTCGCGTGGTGCGCGACGTGCAGGTGAGCTCGAGCCTGCCCCACGGATTGCACATTCGCGTGATCGAGCAGCTGCCCGTCGCCGCCCTCGCGGTCGGTTCAGCGCGCACCGCGGTGGCGGCCGACGGCGCGGTGCTCGGTGCGGCGCTGCTCTCAAGCTCCCTGCCGACCGTCACGGCCGGCTCGGAGCCCGCGACGGGCGAGCATGTGCACGACGCCAACCTGATGGCGGCGCTGACCGCCTTGGGGGCGGCGCCGGCGCCGTTTGCAAGGCTCATCGTGCGGGCGTTCACGGGGCCGACGGGACTTACCCTGGCGATGAGGGGCGGCCTGATCGTCTACTTCGGCGACGCGAGCCGGCCGCACGCGAAGTGGCTGTCGCTCGCTCGGGTGCTCACCGATCCGAGCTCCGCGGGCGCGTCCTACGTGGACGTGCGCCTGCCGGAGCGCCCTGCAGCCGGCTTCGCCGCCGGCACCGGGCCTCCGACTACGAGTGCCCAGGGCGCGAGCGCCTCCTCCTCCGAACACGCGGCGACGACGGAATCGGGTCCAGCCGCGCTCGCCGCGGGCCTGGTCGCCGCGGGCGGCGAACCGGCCGGCCAGGAACCGTCCTCGACCGGCTCCGCGTCAAGCCAGACGACGTCCACGAGCGCCTCCGAAGCGAGTTCCACGGCGTCCACTGAAACACCCGCCGCGGCGGGTTCGGAAACATCCCAAGCCGGCCCATCGCCCGGTGGCTGACCCAGTCTAACTCTCGACTTGAGCCTGAGCCCAATTCGAGGGCAATGCTGAGGCAAGGCTCGAGAGTTCCGCGATCTGCAACGATTGTTGCGAGATTCGACCTTGTCGTTGACAGGGCGAAGTTCCCTGCATAACGTGCGCATCTCGACGGTTCGGGGATCAGTATGCTCCGAACCCTAATTTTCTACTGAAGGGTTCGGACAGAACCGACATGGAGAGCAGCGGGAGCTATCTGGCGGTCATCAAGGTCGTGGGGGTCGGCGGCGGCGGAACCAACGCCGTGAGCCGCATGGTGGATGCGGGATTGCGCGGCGTGGAGTTCATCGCCGCCAACACCGACGCTCAGGCGCTCGCGATGTGCGACGCCGACATCAAGCTGAACATCGGCCATGAGTCGACCAAGGGACTCGGCGCCGGCGCCAACCCCGAGGTCGGGCTCGCCGCCGCGTCGGAGTCGCGCGACGACATCAAGGAGGCGCTGAAGGGCGCCGACATGGTCTTCGTGACGGCGGGCGAGGGCGGGGGCACCGGCACCGGTGCCGCGCCGGTGATCGCCGAGATCGCCAAGAACGAGATCGGCGCGCTGACAGTCGGTGTGGTCACTCGTCCGTTCGACTTCGAGGGCTCCGAGCGGGGCCGGCAGGCCACCGAGGGCATCGAGCGCCTGCGCGAGGTCGTCGACACGCTGATCGTCATCCCCAACGAGAAGCTGCTGTCCGTGGTCGAGCGGCGAACCTCGATGCTCGACGCGTTCCGCGAGGCGGACAACGTCCTGCGCTCCGGCGTTCAGGGCATCACGGACCTGATCACGATTCCCGGGCTGATCAACCTCGACTTCGCCGACGTGCGCACGATCATGCAGGATGCCGGCTCCGCCCTTATGGGAATCGGCACCGCGGGCGGAGAGAGCCGTTGCGCCGACGCCGCCAAGGCCGCGATCTCCTCACCGCTCCTGGAAGAGTCCGTTGATGGCGCCACGGGCATCCTGTTGAACATCACCGGCGGCAAGGACCTCGGCCTGTTCGAGGTCAACGACGCGGCCGAGATCATCCAGAACGCGGCCGACCCGAACGCGAACATCATCTTTGGAGCCGTGATCGACGAGTCGATGTCCGATGACGTGCGCGTTACCGTGATCGGCACAGGATTCGATCACCGCCCCGGCCGTAGCGCCCGCCGCGACAGCCGCGCCCGCCGCGACCGCGGCCCGCGCATCGACGATCGCCAGCGCTCGTCGCTTGAGATCTCAGACGACGACATCGACGTACCGCCGTTCCTGCGCTGAGTCGGCTGCGCACGCTTCGCTAGCCTGCCTGGCGTGAACGCGTCGGCGCCGCAGACACTCAGCAGGACGGCGCTCTTCCAGCGCCACCGGGCGGCTGGCGCCAAGCTGGTGGAGTTCGCTGGATGGGAGATGCCCGTCCAGTACGAGGGCGTCGGCAGGGAGCACATGGCGGTGCGCGAGGCGTGCGGCGTCTTCGACGTCTCGCACATGGGCGAGATCGAAGTCGCCGGCCGGCAGGCGCTCGAGCTGCTGCAACGGCTGCTGTCAAACGACGTCTCGGCGATCGCGCTCGACGCCGGGGCCGGCGGGGCCCAGTACAGCGTGCTCTGCCGCGAGGACGGTGGCGTGCTCGATGACCTCTTCACCTACCGCCTTGACGGCGGTCGCTACCTGACCGTCACCAACGCGGCCAACCACGCGCGCGATCTCGACTGGTTCCGGACTCACGCGGCCGACTTTCCCGAGGCGCGTGTGACGGACCGGATCGAGGACTATGCGATGCTCGCCGTGCAGGGGCCGCTTGCGCGGGGCATCGTCCAGGCGATCTCGGACTCGCCGCTGCCCGCGCGGATGACCGCCGCGAACCGGCGGCTGGCGGGCGCCGAGGTGCTGGTCTGCGGCACCGGCTACACGGGCGAGGACGGCGTCGAGCTGCTCTGTCGCCCCGGGGACGCACCGGCGCTGTGGGATCAGATCGTCGATCGCGGCGCCGTGCCCTGCGGGCTCGGTGCGCGCGACACGCTGCGCCTGGAGGTGTGCTTTCACCTGTATGGCAACGATCTGAGCGTCGATCGCGGCCCGATCGAGGCGGGGCTGGGTTGGTGCTGCCGCGAGGACACCGCCTTCATCGGCGCCCCCGCCGTGCGCGCCGTCCGCGAGTCCGGTCCGCCCGAGAAGCTTGTCGCGTTCGCGATCGACGGAGGAGGGATCGCCCGTCAGGGCAACCACGTGATCAGCGGAGGCGAGGTCACCAGCGGCACGTTCTCCCCCTGTCTGGGCGTAGGGATCGGCCTCGCCTACGTCCCGGCCGATCACGCAGCTCTCGGCACGCGCCTGGAGATCGACGTTCGTGGCAAGATGCGCCCCGCCATGGTCAAGCAGAAGCCGCTCTACCGAAAGGCCTCGTGAATGGCTGACGCCAGCTACCCCGAGGAGCTGCTTTACCACCCCGAGCACGATTGGGCGCGCATCCAGGACGGCGAGGCGACGCTCGGGATCACGTGGTTTGCACAGGACGCCCTCGGGGAGGTCGTGTTCTTCGATCTGCCGGCCGTGGGGACGAGCGTCAGCAAGGATGCCCCCTACGCGGAGGTCGAGTCCGTCAAGGCCGTCTCGGATGTCGTCGCGCCCCTATCTGGGGAG